>JADDYB010000073.1_pt1 | contig 29792 bp, 27 predicted proteins | sample 8641941 | NCBI WGS metagenome assembly JADDYB01 (sample SAMN16275377, study PRJNA637457) | freshwater sediment metagenome | isolation source: Lake Kineret sediment | place: Israel: Lake Kineret | collected 2013
CAGGAAGACCTTTCCCGATCTTTCGTACGAGGAATACGCTTACGATGATGCGGGAAATTTAATCTCTTTCACTGATGCCAAAGGGAATGAAACGACCTACCAGTACGATACAGCATACCGATTGACACAAATCCAGTATCCAAACAAATCTGTCTCATTCTCCTACGATTTGAACAGCAACAGAATCCGCATGGACGATAATACCCCTAATCCTGGTGATTACGTCGAATACACCTACGATCCCTGGAACAGATTAACTGCAGAGACGAGATACCTCTCCACACAACCCTACACTGTCTCTTACGAGTACGACATAGCTAATCGACTGAACACTCTCACCTACCCTGACGGGATGAAAATCCTCTATTCGTACGATGATTTGAATCGAATGACAGAAGTCAAACGATACGTCGACGGCGTGAATGATGAAATACTCATGAACAATGTGCAATACAGTACAGAAAGTCTTTTGACTCACTTTGACTATGGAAATGGTCTTAAAGCCACCTTCTCCTATGATTCTGGACACAAACCTTTAACCATCGATGTCAAGGAGGGTGGAACTTCCTACCTGGACTTAGACTACACCTATGATAATAACAAGAATATCACGCAGTTGATCAATGGCTGGAGAGACACTGATTCTACCTGGCATTCTCACACTGAATCCTACAGTTACGATGGGCTGGACCGATTAGTCTCAGCTAACAGTCCCTTGTGGTCTCACACCTACTCGTACGATAAAACTGGAAACAGAATAACAGAGGATGGCACAACCTACACCGTTAATAATCTCAATGAAGTGACCTCCCTGAGTGATGGCACCTCTTTCACGTACGATTCCAATGGGAACAGAATAAGTAAAACCAAAGGAGCAGATTCATGGGTGTATCACTACGATGACGCCAACAGACTAGACAAAGTGGAGAAAAATGGATCAACCCAGGGGGAATACCTCTACGATGGTGATGGTAGAAGAATCCAGGTAACAGAGAACAGTGAAACGACAATCTATATATACTCTGGTTTGAACGTTCTATACGAGAAAAACACGGTTGGCATAGCGACCTACATCTATGGTCCCTACGGCATCTTGGCAAAGAGAACCCTCACCAGCGAATCTCACACCTTCTACTACCACACAGATCACTTAGGATCTACGAGATTGGTGACTGATGAGAACAGAAATATAGTCACTGCTGTAACGTATGAACCTTTCGGTGAATCCACAGTAACTGGTTCAGAACCCTATCTCTACACAGGAAAAGAGAAAGATTCCACTGATCTCTCCTACTACGGTGCTCGTTATTACGACTCTGAACTTGCTCGATTCATCACACGAGATCTTTTGGCAGGAAAGAGAATTATTCCACAGTCACTGAACTTGTACACCTACTGTCTCAACAACCCCGTCACATTCATTGATCCTGCAGGACTAGACATTGCTTGCTACAATGAGGATAATTCACGGGTATGCATTGAACTCTTTGCAAATGGACAGTGGAAAGCTACAGGATACTACAATGGTAGTACGGTGGGTGTACCGATTACTGACAGTGATAAAATAGAACAGCTCATGAAATCCAAAAACCCGGCTGATCAGGCAAGAGCAGTGTATCTCATGCTGCTCGTCACACATCCAGAGATTCAAGGTGATCCAGCCCAGAACGGAACATACATAGAAGAGATCTCTGATGAATCCGAACATCGGTATAGTACTGTAATTTCAAAGAATTTTTGTGCTTCTATCCCTAAACTCACGTGCAACTTGATGGAAGTCTCTGTTAGCTGGAGTTTTATGTGCTTTCTTCGTGGTTCATCACAGTGCGTGAGGAACCCACTTTTTAGAAGGTTTCCCACATTCAAAGCAGTCACTTCAGGTGCGTCAACGCCTAAGAGCCAGAGAATTCTGAAAGATGATGATGGTCATTCTCTGACAGTAGTCATCCCACAGAAGTGACTTCTGGACCCCCTCTCGGTGTGTGCGCTATCTTTATAAATATCCACGCAAGACCATCTCCATGAAAAAGTACATCTCCCTTGTTATCATTTTACTCCTGCTCTCTCCCATCCTGGCACAGGTACCTCAATTTGTGGTCCAGGAAGAGAATGTGGAAGTTACCATTTACAGTGATTCCACCGTAGAGATCTGGTACTTCCTCACTATCAAGACAACAGAGGGACCCCAAAAAGGAATCTATGTGGGAATCCCCAACGACTCTGTGTATGATTACGCAGCCTCGCAAAACGGGCAGATGCTCACGGTGGAAAAAGAGCCCAATCGACTGAAGGTATTCTTTTTAGATGATGTACAGTCTGGAGGCATCACCCAGTTGAAGGTGAGCTTTTTTGTCGATGGATTGATCTATCCAGACACTGAAGGACGGTTGGGCATGGAGTTCTACCCCACATGGTGGGACAGCCAGAGGACAGAATCTTTGAAAGTCAAGTTCATACTACCTGAAGGATGTGATATTTCTGAAGTTGGAAACTATCCCGAGACGGCACAGAATCGGGGAATGGAAGGTGGAAAAGCGTTTGTCTACTTTGAAAGAGGTAATTTAGCCCCAGGTTCCAAGTTCAAATGTGGTGTATCTTTCCCGGAAAAGTACATCACTGCTCCTTTGAAGAGTGCTTCACCGCCGCCCTCAACCACTGGAGCACCGGGAGGGCCTGGACTTTCTATTTGTTTTGTCTTTTTCATCTTGTTCATCATCGGCATATTTGCGTTATTTTATACAATTGCTAAGAAGATAAAGTACGTGGCTCCCAAAATGCAGATGGAGTCCCTCGGTGCCAGAAAAGACCTGGATCCTGTGGAGGCAGCCTACGTTTTGAACGCTCATCCTCTGAAGTTGGTGAATTTAGTCTTGCTGGGATTGGTGAAAAAGGGAGCTGTCAGAATCTTAGACTGGGGTCCGGTGAAAATGGAAGTCCTCCAGGAACAGAGGAAGGAGCAGGCCTTCAACTGTCCCAACTGTGGGGCGCCTTTGGATTCTGCCGTGGAGCTGCAGTTCTGTCAGTACTGCGGGAGTGAGGTACGTATATCCGGGTCTTTAACGTACTACGAGAATGAGGTTTTGCTGACCTGTATCAAAAAAGACGGCACATTGAATGAGGAGGCAGTCACCAAGACCCTGGAGACCTTGTACAAGAAGGTAGATGCAAAACTGGCGGGTTATTCACGGGTTGAAACGGGAAAATTCTACCAAGACCAGATTGACAAGTACTGGGCAGACGTCAATTCTGCCACAGAAAAGGACCGGTATAACCTGTTTGGTGAAAAGGTGGGTTGGTTGATGGCTGACCCTGACTTTGACAAGAAGACCAAAGACAACTTTGAGGGCGTGGATGCACCCTACCTTTCTCCCAGCTGGTGGATATGGTACAACTTGGGGAGAGCTTCCAATGGTAGTGAATTCTCCAAGAGTATATCGGACGCTCGAAAGAATGTGGAAGAAAAATCGGGGCTGCGCAAGGATTCTCTGGAGAAGGGCTGGGAAAAACACGCTGCTGTTGGGAAGCCGTCTGCTGCTGTCTCCCACGCCCACAAGAGCTGTGTGTGTGCGTGCGTCTCCTGCGCGTGTGCGTGTGCGTGCGTCTCCTGCGCGTGTGCGTGCGCTTCTGGAGGAGGATTCTAAGGTGAGAACATGCGAAAAACGTTAAAACTTCAAGAGGGCCAGATTCGGCTGTCTCTGAGAGAGGAAAAGGACTTCTCCATGCTGAACATTAATGGAGCCCACTTACTGTACTTGAACCAGACTGCCACAGACTATGTGAAGATGATCATGGAAGAGCGTGAAGAAGAGGACATCATAGAGAAGATGACCAGAAAATACAGGGTGTCTCGGGATGTGGCTAAGAAAGATTACGAACAGGTTCTCTTCACCATACTGACTCTAGCCTCCAGGAGAGATATCTGTCCCTTTTCCAACCTGGGGATTGAGAGCATACCTCCCTTTTCCAGGGAGGTGAAGGCTCCTCACCGGTTTGATCTCGCAGTGACGTACCGATGCAATAATGACTGCTTCCACTGTTATGCAGGAGGGCCGAGAGAGACGAAAGAGCTGACGACGCAGGAATGGAAGAAGGTCATTGAGGTCATTGACTCTCTGGACGTGGGTTCTGTCATCTTCACGGGAGGAGAACCCTTACTGCGGGAGGACCTGGTGGCTTTAGTGGCACATGCACGGAATCTCGTCACCGGGTTAATCACCAATGGACGGTTGCTCACAAAAGACGTGGTCTCTCAGCTGGAAAGGGCAGAGCTCGACCACGTACAGATCACGGTGGAAGGATTCAAGGAGACCCACAATCGGATGGTGTGCTCTGATGCCTGGGATGAGACCATCCAGGGAGTGAAGAATTCATTAGCGTCTTCTATTTTCACCCTGACCAACACCACCTTGACTGCCTGGAATGTGGACGAGGTCCCCGACCTCCTGGAATTTCTGTCCAATTTAGGGCTGCAGCGGTTTGCCTTGAACTCCATCATCAAGACAGGGAGAGCAGAAGATGCAGAGTACGGGTTAACACCCGATGAGCTGAAAACCCATCTGGGGATCATCAAGGATAAGGCACTCGATTTGGGACTGGAGTTGATATGGTACACTCCCACACGAAGGTGCGATTTTGACCCGGTGGGTTTCGGGTTGGGATTGAAAATGTGTTCTGCTGCCCGGATCAACGTAACGGTGGAGCCAGACGGGAGGGTGATACCCTGCCAGAGCTGGTTTGAAGGCATGGGAAACATATTAAAGGATCCCTGGGACAAGATCTGGAACTCACCTCTGGCAAAGTCCATCAGGGAGAAGAGTTACATGCCAGAAGAATGCGGCAGCTGTTCTGTGAAGAACGAGTGTACTGCAGGGTGTCCTCTGGGAGACATAGGGTGCAAGACTCTGGGAGGTTAAATGGATACAGGAAAATGAGGGTAAGCAGGTGGCTCACGGAAGGCTCATAAATCAGGATTAACCCAGTTCCGTGACAATGTCCAGGTTCGAAGACACAGCAACTAGTTCATGATTTTTGAGGAGAACCCACTCTCCCGGGAGCAGAGGTTCTGAACAGAAAAGGACGAAATCCTTCGTTTTCAAATAGTATAACGTGTAGTAGTCCTCCCTTTCCGTGAATTCCCTGTATCCCCACACAATGTGTCCATCCGTGAATAAGCACGTTAGAGATGTGTATTTAAAGTCTGAAAAATATTCTATCCCTCTTTTGAAAGAAGTTTCACGAATTTTTTTAAAGAATAGAATGCTGTCCAGTTCTTCTCCCAGTGGCTGACCGTCCCACTGGGTTATAGACCCATTATGACAGAACAAAAAAGTACCTTCCCTGAAAGGGTGTGCTTCCTCATCAGTCACCGGTGTGCCGGGCGAAGCCTTTCTCATGTGGGCCATCAAGACTCGTGGGGCCACATCTTTAACTTTCCCCACTGTTTCCACGTATTTTTCACTGGTGAGTGCACACTCTGCTTTCTTGAAGAGGTGAACACCGTCACGGTAATACCCAATACCCCACCCATCTTTGTGACCCTGACCATCAGTGCTCTTCCCGTCCACCGATAACCTCTGGAACCTCAGCAATGTATCCTCCACCCCTTTCATACAACCGGTGAACGCAAGCATCCTGCACATGGCCCACCCCATCATCTCGTACTATATAAACTTTCCTATTACCGGTTCAATTAACTCTCATATTTTTAAAAAAAAACGCCTGAAATCCAGAAATTGCTCTTTACCATCTTGCAAGAATCTTCACTTTAAAATAAATTAACTTGATAAAATATTTTTTATTATTTACCATCTTTTGTTAATTTTCTCTTTCCTATCTAATATTATGTTCTCAATACCATTTTATTAATTTTATTTTCTTATTCTATCTGAGAAAGTCTCCACTTTTATTCAGAAAAACACTGGAAAAAGTCAAATACTTTGCAGCTTCCCTTCCACAAGGTGGTTGTATGAAGCTGACCGAGACCGGTAAAATCGAGGTTAAAACCTTTTCAATAGACAACACCAGAGAATTTGATGTGCTTGGCCTGCACGAGAAGCTTGAAAGGCTCGATTCCTTAGTTAATGCAGAAAAAGAGGAGTCTTCATTCACCAGTGAAACAATAGGGCTCTGCGATGCTTTTGAAAAGGCAATGAATGAAATGTACAACGGCAAGGGGAATGTAGCTCTCATTGTAGAGATGAGAATTATCACTCTGGACAAGAGTATTCAAAAGAAGGCTATAGCAGAAATATTCTAACTACCATTAGGTATTCGATGGTTGGGTTTTACATCATTAAACAGGGTTAATTTATTAAAAAAGCTGCAACTATCGTCGCAATTCCCAGAACCAATGTCATAATGCTGGTGACACGCGGTCTTTTGCTCAGTGAAATAAATCGGATAGCACCGGGGATGAAATAGGTTATTATACCTATTATGAGGACGATAATCCCTACAACAAGATAGATTGTATCCATGCGATCACTTTTTCGTCAACCTTCTCCCTTAAAAGCTTTGTGCCCTCGTCATTGCTCACTATGCCCACATTGATGTTGTTATCTCTCAGATCTGTCACAGTTTTGTAGTTGAGCTGACTGCAATTATCCGCCTTTTCTCAAACCCTTTAAAATGATGAAAATTTCACTACAGTCCCGTGTAAGACTGCTCTCCCTTCATGAATGGTAGTATTCTTTCCTTCAATTTATGGTAGAATATGTCTGCCAGCACCTTCAAATTCACGGTATCTGCTCTGTTATACTTAATCAGAAGATCCAGCGCATTGTCATCTCCTTTCTCGTATTTTCTCCACAAGGTTACTGCATCGAACCCGTCTAGCCCTCTGATATCCTCTTCCCTCTCTATACCCATGAGCACCTCCACTTTTTTGAGCCCTCCCTTTAATCCCAGGCTCCTCCCCGCACAATATAAATCCACGTGGGGGACATTGACCGATACATCAAGTTCTCTTTTGATAAAGGGCATATCAAAGGCTCTCCCATAAAATGTTACCAGTATTTTATATTTTTTCAGCTCTTCCTCTATTTTTTCACTTTCAAGGTCAATTCCTCTAACGTAGTATTTGTAACCTTCCCTGGAGTAGATCCCTATGACGGTAAGCCCATGACGGAGCCCTGTGGTCTCGATGTCGAGGAAACAGGCCTTGTCTTTCCATTTCTCGTAAAGCCTCCAGTGCTCTTTTGAGTGCAGGCACTGGAAGAAATAGTAAGGATTTTCATCTTCCAGGTTCTTGCTGGCTCTTATCAAATGTTGGTCATAATCTTGCTTTTTTTCTGATGAAATCCTTTCAATTCTTCTTCTGGAAATAAAATCTTCCCATGTCAGGACACCTTCCTGCCATAATTTCCTTTCTGTAGCATTTCCAATTCCCTGCAAGATGATGAAGGTATGCTCTATCATTACCGTAGTTATGGTGTGGCTCCTGAAAAAGGTTTTCGTCTTCAAATGATGCAAATCCTGAATACCCTGTGTATTCTAACCCAAAAAAAGGAGATGACAACCCCATTTCAACCTTTATTTATCCACCGAGTTTCGATGTCATGGTGACAAGCAGCAGGTATGCGCAGATGCGATCAACCAATGGCTGCGAACGAGAATCATGGAACATAAAAAATAAAAAAAAGTGGTTACAACCCCTTGAGCCATTTAATCAGCGCTTCAGGGTCCTCAACCACGAGTGCTCCCCCTCCTGTGTTGAAGGGGTTCTCATAGAGATACAAACCTTCTGTCACTTTCAAAGGTTTTCCTTTCAGCTTCAAGCCGGTCTCGCCCAGCAAGATCAGGTTGTACTTTGCTTTATCCTCCTTGGTTATCTCCTTCGCAAATTGGATCAGTGAAAAGGGACATCCATTACCAGCGAGACCAACGATCTGTTTGGCGATCTGGGTGGCAGTGAGAAGGTCACTGAAGTCAGCGTCATCTGGAACCACTATCAAGCAAATTGGTGTATTGTCTGCCAGGAAAAAGCTCTTTTCCAGGCTGCCACTTACCATGAGTACACATACCAGCAGCGCCAACATTGCATGCTTCATGCTGGCATCTAATAGGCGAAGTTTATATACTTTTGTGTTGCAATTCCCTTTGCATCAACGAAGACGCCTACAGTCCAGTGAAGTCTGTCGTTGGTGAAACTGAACCCCTTAAATGCAACCAATACCTCTACGAGGAATCCACCTTCTGTCTCTTCAATCGAAAGTACTGCCTGATCGACCCTCCTGGCTGAAGCATTGTTGTCTACAGTGAACTCGTAGACGTAGTACTTGCCGTCCTTGAAGTCCCACTGCTTGTGGGGTATGGACATTCCCTGGACATTGACAGCTATCCAGTTCAATGCAATCTCTCTCGCATTGTCTTGGGTGATCTTGAGTTTTTCCTGGTTTTCTTTGACCTTGTCAACTTCACTCTGTGTTTGCTGGATGTCTTCTTTGTTCTGAGCAGTTTCTTTTTCCAGCTGCCCCGTCTTTTCTTCCAGTCCTGTCACTCTCCTTCCCAAATCTTCAATTTTCTGGGAGAGAACAGCAAAGCTGGACTCCATTTTCGCAGACAAATCAGAAAGCTGCTGTGACATGGTGACGTCATTAACATAACTTTCATAAGCCAGGTAGCCAAAAATCCCGGCGCACACAATGAAGAGAGCAGTCAATGCATACAGGTGCTTTCGCGTCGCTTTTCCCTGGGACAGTACCTTGTCCTCTGCATAGTAGAGTTTTTCGTCTTTTGCCTTATGCACCTTTGTGCTCTCATCTCCGAATAAGGGTATATCTTCCATGTACCGAAAGATTACTCCCCACTATTTAAAGGTTTCCGATGGCGAAGAACGAGAAATCCTACGGCTATTGTCGATCAATCTTCTATCTGTTCCAGTTCGGTCAAGACTTGCCAGATAACTGTTCGGGTATGCATGGGCATGTTAGGATCATTAGAGATTTCATCCAGTATTTCTATAGCAGAATGAGCTCTAACCTTTCTTGATTGTTCTTTATCTTTCAAGTTTTCTATAGCTTCTGAAGCTGCTTTCCTAATATTTCGAGGAACTGACAGATCCTGCACCACCGACTCTTCCAGAGATTCGCAGATTTGTGCGACAATGTCAGTCATAAGCATCACCTGAGAGGTTTTTTGTTATGAGCTAAAAAGCTTTTCGGTTCAGGTGTCGCCAGATAGAACCACTGCAACACTGAGTATAGAGAGGGACAGTCGTGCATCATTTTTGAAATTCAAGGGTCATTTCTCTAATAAAATGGAAAAAAATGGAAATATAGATCATCCCAAGACAAATTGTATCACATAATCACACGAGATAGGAAGATTTAAAATGAGGCGGGGGTTTTACGGTGCCATGATCAAGGTGGATTTTGATTCACTTGCAGAGACTGTTGTGAAAGAGTGCATGCGGGTGAAAGCGGGCGAGACTATCCTGCTTTCCTGTGGTCTCAACTGTCTTGAACTCATAGAAGATGTAGCAGTGTGGATTGCCAGACAGGAGGCGTTTTACCTCATTCTGCCCTACACAGACAGGCTGCAGAAGCGGATATTACTGGAAGCAGATGCAGCGTTTTTGGAAAAACCTCCAAAGCCTTTGCTTGAAATTGTGAACTTCATAGATGGAAGGATTGCAGTAGACACGCTGAAAGATCCCAGGGTGCTCCAGCCAGTGCCTGAAGAGAGAATAGGAGCACAGAGACAGTCCACCAGGCCCATAGCGAACAGGTTGGTGGAGAGAAAGATCAGGTGTACAGGCATGGGTTACCCAACCCGGGAGAAGGCAGAGATGTTTGGAGTGGAGTATGAGCTGTTTCACGATATGTTCTGGAAAGCAGTAACCATAGATTACAAAAAATTGCATGAACAGGGAAAAAGAGTGGCTGACGTTTTAAGGAATACTTCACATGTTCGGATTACCACAGATAAGACAGATCTGAATTTCTCTTTAAGGGAGAGATCCATATTCATTGATGATGGTATTATTTCAGATGAGGACATTGCTATTGGCAATGTGGGGAACAACCTGCCTGCAGGAGAGGTTTTCTGTGCGCCTGTAGAACCCTCTGCACAGGGGAGGGCGTACTTTGATGCAGCTTTTTACAAAGGAGAGAAGATTACCGGGATCATGGCAATTTTTAAAAACGGGAAAGTAGTTGAGGTGAGGTGCGAGGAGAATGAGGAGCTTTTCAAAGAGGCACTGGCCAATGCACAGGGAGGAAAGGATATTATTGGCGAATTAGGGATTGGATTGAATCCAGAAGTGAATGAAGTCACGGGTTACGTGATTACTGATGAAAAGATTATTGGGAGTATTCACATTGCACTGGGTGAAAACAGGGGATTTGGTGGACAAAATGAATCCAGTCTGCACTGGGATTTAGTGATGATGCACCCGACGGTGGAAGCAGATGGGAGGGTGATCATGGAGGATGGGAAGCTCAGGGTTTGAAAGAACGAACGCTCTCTTCAAGCTGCCTGTCGTGAGGGAGCTGACTCAGAAAGAGAGGAATTGTAGGCTCGGACACCACCATGATGGGGCCCCTGACAAAGCCAAACCTTTTATATAGCGGTGTGAAACAAGTAACCCTGTGAAGGCTAGAACCAAAGCCGGGTAGGGTAGAGGACAATCCTGTGGGGCTTTGGACCCCGCGACCCCGGTTCGAAGCCGGGCCCGGCTACTCCTTTCTTTTGTCATTGAGAATTTTCATTCTCGCAGTTACAAATTTATACTTGAGAAGATATTTATCGAAAAAAATATCACCGCCAATGAGAGGGGGCACTTCAGATGATGGCATTCAATTCAGTGAACAAACTATTTAAAGCGGTGAAGGTTTGCCACGTCATGGCTGCAGCTTTCATTCACTATTTTCTTGGGTTAGGATTGGCCTACGTGTTTGGATACCGTGGGACAGACGCTTTGATTTTTGGGTTAGTAGGAGCTCTGCAAGACCTGGACTTCATGACCATGTTCTTCTACAACAGCTTGATGAAATCGAGGATTGCCCGATTGTTTACGCACAGGGGCATTACTCACACGATTTTTTTCACTCTTTTGTGTTCTGCTATTGTATTAGGGGTTAGTCCTGTCCTTTCTTTGTTCGTTTTCCTCAACTTTGTACTGCACATCTTCACTGACTATGTGACAGCCTGGGGAGTGGCACCCTTTGCCCCTTTTTCCCCTCGAAGGTACTCTTTGGGGTTGATGACCATCTTTGATGTGCCGCTGACATTTTTGAGTGCGTTCTGTGGCGTCTCCGGATTTATTTCCGTGAGTCCATACTGTGCGTTTGCTGCCTTTTTTGGATACATTTTGTTGAGGTTCTCATTAAAGCGCAGGCTCAAATACAAAGATTTGACGCCCATGGGCCAGCTCACTTACGTTTTTTGCCTTCCTGAAGACGACTACACCGTGGGGAAGATCGACATTTTTGGGAGAGAAAAAAGTGTTTCAGTGCCGAGGACAACATCAGGGATCGACCCTTCAGTTTTGGATAAGGTGACGTCTGCAGTTAGGAGAAGTATGCTCTCTCATTTTCTGGAGTATCCCACGTATGTGGTGGAGGATGGTACCATTGTGATAAAGGATGCCAGGAGTTACCTGTTCCCGCATTCGCGATTGTTTGGATTTATCGTGTATTTTGACAGAGAGACAGAGAGCCTGTATGTCAAGGCTGCAGGAAGGAGAATAGAAATGAAGTCTGGTTAATGGTTCTCATCCTGTGACAAAGGACAATGTGTCAATGGATTGATGGGGCCCACGTGAGAGAGAAATTACCCGTGAAGAGTCACTAAGGGAGGAGAATCTGAGACAGGAAATCTTTAAGACTGTGGAAAATAAAGGTGGCCAATGAAAGAGAAACTGGTTCCTTTTGAAGGTCAGCTGTTCTGCTGTTTACAGTGTGGCGAATGCTGCAAGTCACGGCATGTTCCTTTAACTATTGAGGATATCAAGAGATTATCCAGATATAAGAACCCTGAAGAGTTTGTGATCATCTTTAATGAGAGAAAACTGGTCATGGAGAGGAGAGAATGGGACTCAGGTTGCGTATTCTTGTACGATACCTGCTGCACTATACAAGAAGAGAAACCACTGGTCTGTAACTTGTTTCCAGTCTGTGTGTCAGACAACCCTTTACTGGAGGGGAGTGAACCCATCAGGCTGGAGGATAACACAGACATGTTTATGTACGTGGATAGTTCGTGTAAAGGGATTGGCACGGGAGAGCCTCTGGACCTGGAAAAGATCACAAAGAAGGCTTCACTCTTGAGGATGCAGGCTCTTGCAACAGATTTAGGGGCCCTGATTGGGTGGTGTGCAGATGAGAAAGATGAGAATAGTGGCTGGTAGAGAGAGGGATAAAATACGGGAATACCTTCTCCAGCTCAAAGTGGACATTGCTGTGCTGGAGGGGAGCCTTTTAGGTATTGGGAAGAAGGTTTTCTTAGTGAATGAAGAGGTCCTGAAAGTGGCAAAAGAAGTAGAGAGAAGAATAGGTGAACCGTATGCAGTGGGGGTGGAAATTGGAACACTGCGTGAGGAATTTGAGCCGTCTATTGGGTTTGCCGATTTGATTTCTTCTACTGAGGAAAAAACTGTTGTCAATGAGGAGGGGGAGAAGTTGTTCAGTTATGGGAGAGATGTTTTTGTGCAGAACATTGTAAAGGGGAAAAAAGAGGGAGATAAACTCGTGGTCAATGAGAGAGGGGAGGTTTTGGGATTCGGATTTTATGATGGGAAGATGCTGAAAAATGTGGTGGACAAAGGTTTTTATGTGAGGGGGAGAAAGGGGAGGAGAAGGTGAGAGCATGTATTTTGAGAATGCGGGAAAAGAGAACACGGATACGTGTTTGGAATTGGCTTTGAAGCGAGCTCAAGAGCTAAAGGTTAGATACGTGGTGGTGGCCTCGACGACAGGGTATACGATTCAAAAAATGATGGAGAAGAATCCTTCAGTGAACGTGGTGTGTGTGACGCACCAGATGGGGTTCAGAGATGATAGAGAGGATGAGTTTGAACTGGACCGGGAAGAATTGAAGAAAAAAGGTGTTACCGTGCTGACAATGACGCACTTGATGGCAGGGTTGCACAGGGGTGTGAGGAACAGGTATGGGGGGAGTACTCTTTCAGATGTGGTGGCTGATACTCTGAGGATGTTCTCTCAGGGGGTAAAGGTGTGTGTGGAAATTTCGGTGATGGCTTTAGACTCTGGGTTGCTACCTTCTGGGGAGAAGGTTGTTGCTGTTGGAGGGACAGGAAGAGGGGCTGACACTGCTTTGGTTATAATCCCTGCACATTCTCATAAATTTTTTGAGACAAGGGTTTTAGAGGTCATCTGCATGCCAGGTGGAGGATGAACGCATTTTCAAAGAATACTGCAGCTCATAATGGCTGTCCTTTTCTGTTACTCTAGAAGCTGCCCCATTTCATACATACACTAACCCAACCTACCCAAATGATCTCCTTCATGAACCTTCTACTGTAATCGAAACATTCATAAATGTGGAATCCCAATACAATCTGATGCTCCCTAACAGAAAAAAAGCACGAGAAACCCATGCCAAAGAAGCACTCAGAGACATGATTCCCCCCCAGGACCCCTTATCGAACCTCACAGAAGGTGAGAGAGACCTGGATGATCTTCTCAATAACACTACCAAAAAAATAAAAAAGAAAGGAGATACTACCACCAGGTGATCTAATATACACCATTGTAGGAGTCGACCCGGGAACAACGGCAGCAGTAGCCATTCTCACACTAGAAGGAGAACCCATCTCCATCCATTCAGGTAAGAACTTCTCCATACATTCCATCATCTCCTACATCTCCCAGTTTGGTTCACCCTGCATCATTGCTGCCGATGTCAACCCCGCTCCCCAGGCAGTGGAAAAACTCTCCCGATCCTTTAACTGCAGACTGTTTGTCCCCCTCGCCAATATCTCCGTGGAAGAGAAAAACACGCTCACCAAAACCTACACCTTCAAGAACTTTCACCAGAGAGATGCCCTGGCAGCAGCCTTGAAAGCCCTGGAACACTACAGGGCCAAGTTCAATAATGTAAATTCCCGCCTACAAGAAAAAAACTTACTGAAGCATTTAGAACCTGTCAAATACCTCGTCCTGAAGGGCTACACTGTAGAAAAGGCCATTGAGCTCCTTGAGCAAGAGCCCAAACCCAAACCTGTAGACGTTCAACCAGAGCACCCCAAGGAGTCTCCTCCTTCAGATCTCCAGAAACGGATACAGGAGCTCGTCCAGACGGTAGAAAGGCTCACAGAATACAAAACAGAGCTCGAACTCCAAATTAAAACACTCCAGACCGCAGTAGACGATGCCCAGAGAGAGCTCAGGCTCTACGACCGTGAGACCAGAAAAGAAGTCATCCAGTCTGAAGTTGTAAGGAGCAGAGAATCAACAATTAAGAAATTGATAGAAGAGCTGTACATTGAAAAAGAGAAGAACAAGATCTTATTCCAGGAGAACAAAATTTTAAAAGAAATGCAGATTCTAGAATACTCTCAGAAAGCTCTACCTGTCAAGGTCTTACCCCATTTCTCCAAAGAGGACATCAAAGCCTTAGACCATAAAATTGGCATCCAATCTGATGATATCATCTACTTGAAGGATTCTTCAGGCGGCGGCACCACCACTGCGCGGGAGCTCATAGTAAAAGGTATCCGTGCAGTTGTCACCCACGAGAGGATGTCTCACCTGGCGGAAGAGGAGTTCACCAAAGCCAGAATACCTGTTTTTTCCTCAGAAGAGCTCAACTTGAAGTCCCTCGGTAACTTCGGCGTCATCGATAAGGACCAGTTTGAATCTGTCTATTCACACTGGAAAACACGAACTGAACTGAAAGAAGCAAAGCTCATGGAAGAACAGTTGAAAGTTATCATAGAAGAATACAAGGGGGAGAGGATCAAGAATGGAACTGAAGTCACTGAGTAACCCTTTAAGGTACGTAGTTTATGCCTTTCTTATCGCTCTCTTCATTTACGTGGCGGCGAGCCTCCTCCCTGTAGAGAAGTGGACCTCTGACTTCACGGCTCGCCTGGTAACCTCTCTCGGGATTCCAGCCACGAGTTATGCAGAGCACGGACGTATCTATTTAGAGTACCTCCAGATATCCATAGACTGTACTGCGCTGGAGATTATCGCCCTTTTCTTAGGGTTGATTCTGGCAGCTCCTGCTCCTCTTTCAAAGAGGCTCATCTTCTCGAGCATTGGTGCTGTCACTGTCTTTGTGGTGAACATTCTGAGAATTAGCACAGTCTACTACCTTCTGGAGAAGGGCATCCCCTGGTATGCAGCCCACGACCTCTTTTCAGCTGCTCTGGCAATTCTGGCAGGCATGCTCTTTCTCACGGTGTCAGAGCACTACCTGCCTCAAATCAACGAGAACCTGTATCTCCTCTTAGATGCAGCTGAGCATTCTCTGTCTAGAATACGTTAAGTTTCCCTTCCACTACCAAATCGGTAATCTGCTTCACATTCTCAATGTGCCTCTGCATGATATCCTTGATCTCCGGCTTCAATTCGTTCAACGTCGTGTTATTACTGGTAATGACCCTGGCACAGGCCTCGGCGGGATCATTAATGTGGTGTCCGATCTGCGACAGTAGATAAATTTGCACCTCTTCTATACCTTCTAACTCTGCAATGTTATTGGCAATTCTCATGGCCAGCAAGTTGTAGATTTTCCCTACGTGAGAGACCGGGTTCTTCCCTGCCGTCGCTTCCATGCTCATGGGACGATAGGGGGTAATCAACCCATTCGCCCTGTTCCCTCGTCCCACAGAGCCGTCGTCACCCATTTCTGAGGACGTCCCTGTCACAGTCAGATAAGAAGAATGACCAGTATCAGCAGTGTTCAAGTCCACTTTCATCTTTCTCCTGGTCTGTTCGTAGAATTTGTGGATTATCTCCTCTTTTATCTCCTCTTTCAGTCTATCGTACTCTTCACGAGTGTCCACTTTTGAGGAAATGAAAGCAGCTGCCACGGTAAGAAGGATCTCTTCCTTGTTACGGAGGCCCATGACCTTGATGTCTTCTCCTAAGGCGGGGAACTCTTTCTTGAACTGTCTATCATTCAAGAGCTTTTCGACATTAAAGACCAGCTTCTCAGTGTCTGTCAGCGGGGCAAACCCCACTCCAAAGGAGGTATCATTTGCTCGGGGCATGACCTGGTCTTCATCAAAGTTTCCCTGTAGATCTGCGGAACCTTCACCCATTCTGGAGTCAATGACAATGTGTGCGTCCACATCTATGTTGGGTAGGTTCTCTTTCAGGTAGCTCCGGGCAGTTTCTATAGCAATCCGGTGAGTAGGGACACTTCTATCCCCACAGTTCATGGTAGCTCTCCCTGAAAGCAGTAAGTACATGGGGCGGAGAATTTCTCCCCCTCCAAATCTCGGATTAGATCTTCCACCCACCAGTTCCACTTGATCAGTGTTGTGATGCAGGATTCTTCCAAAGTGCTCTCTGTAGTATCGGGAAAGACCCTGGGAAATGGACTCAGCGATTCCGTCACAAATTGAATCTGGATGTCCTATTCCCTTTCTTTCGACGATTTCAATCTCTTGTTCTTCCAATGCTGTCATGTTAAGTGGTTCGACAGTAATATCCATCTGATCACCACATCTCCTTTTAGGGGAGGGTATTTATATTTATCGGTTGAAATATAACTAACAGTAATATTGGAAAAATCGGATGGATGAGGTTCTTCTGATTGGGAATGAATACATGTTGTGAGCGAAACCTATTTATGAGGCTGCACCTCTTTCATAACTGTGAGGAATGTAGACCTTTCTGAATTGAAGCGGATGCGCAAGAAGCGGGGTATTACCCAGGAGGAACTAGCTCAAGAGGCAGGGCTTTCCCAGGCGTACATAGCAAAACTGGAGAGCGGGAAGGCAGACCCCAAGTTGTCCACCCTTCAGAGGATATTAGCCTGTTTAGAAGGTGCAGAGGACGGCGTGAAGAGGGCGTATGAGGTGATGGTATCTCCCATCATTTTCATAGATGCCAATGATTCTGTGGAAAATGCTATAGCGTTAATGACTGAACATGATATTTCTCAGATACCAGTGACGAGAAGGGGGAGGGTTGTTGGAAGTTTGATCGAAAAGTCTTTAATAAAGAAGATTGATCTCAAGAGGATGGAGAAGTGCAGGAAGGTAAAGGTCTACGAGATGATGGACGATCCACTGCCCACGATCTCAAGGAATGAAAGTCTGGAGTCGATTTTCTCCTTATTGAAGGAGAACAATGCGGTGGTAGTGGAGGAATTGGGAAGACCGGTGGGGATTATTTGTCGTTCAGATATTCTGGGGTTATTAATGGTGAAATCGTGACATGCCCCTGTAGTCTAGCGGATATGACACAGGCCTCCGGTGAAAAATTCGGAGTAAGCCCGTGACTCGGGTTCGAATCCCGACAGGGGCATTTTTACCATTGCTTTAAATCTTTTTTTTCTTTTTCCTACTTTGTTTGGAGAATAAACCTCTTGACATCTAATAACATTAAATCCTTTACAAATGTATCGTGAAAATGGAGGAAGACTGTCACAGAGATAGTTACAAAAGTGGATGGTTCAAACTCAGGCTCACCGTGACAGAGAAATCCATTCATGCACAGAACTGGTGGAGTTATGTACTCCCGTTATTGGGAGAGGAGAGTGCTTTCACCATCGAGAGGAGTCGGAGCACGAGAAGGATTCACCTTGTGGTGGATCTCCTGGGGATATTTGTCATTCTCCGGCTCCTCACCATGCTCATGAGTATGCACTGGTGAGTGATCTACCTAGCGAGAGGACCCGGGGATAATGGAACACTTGTTGAATTCACTGCCTCATGTTAAACCAATAAGGAAACACTTATATACTACCATCATTCTATCGATGCACGTTCTAAAGGTGAGTTTATGGAAAAAGAAAAGGTTGCTGACACCCTGATGGAGAATCTCAAAGAAAAGCTCAATTCCATGGCAAACTCCAACAAAGGGTGGAATAAAAAGATGCAGGTCTGCTTCAGTGACATTAACACAGGATACCTCATCCACGTTGGAGAAGACGGCACTGTCAAAAGCTTTGACAAGAACCCACTCAAAGATGGAAAGGGTGAACCCGCAGATGCAACAGTGTACATGACTGTTGATGTCATAGAGGGTATTACGAAAAAAGAGATAAACCCAATGATGGCTATGATGCAGGGAAAGATCCGCCTTGAAGGTGACATGGGTGTTATAACGAAACTTGCCTCCATATTCGGGTAAATCCGATGTACTCTTGTTCTCCTATTTCTAACTTTTAACGCTCAGGGTATTTTTTACATTTTATGCCCCTTTTTCGTGCAGAGTTCCATTGATTAGGCATATTCTACGAGTTTGTTATTTTCTTACATCATTCTATTTACTAGTCTGAAAACAAATATCCTGTTCTGAATAGTGAAAAATTCAAGAAAAACAGAGAGTAGTAAGATTCACCGAAACCTTTATATACCTGTATGAGGAAGGAAAGTACCCTTTGTGGCTGCTCTAGAGAGCAGAAAAATTGTAAAGGGAGGTGAAGAAGATGGAATATCCAACTCTAGCAATGCAGGATGTACAGCCTGCTATATCGAACCCCTATGCACCAGCAGAACCGGTTCCATAAATTTCCTAATCTTTTTTTTCTTTTTTTTGGACTAGTCAGAGGAAGATTTACCTCAGTTCTCATGTATCAAAATTCTGCTGATGAACTGGTTAGATATATCTCGAAATATATCTCCTTTTTGGCAAATCTCATCCAAGAAATGTTTCTGAAGTAAGGTTGCAGGAAGAAATGGCAGGGCAAAGGAACTGGAAAAGACGAACCAATGTTGAGGGAAGTACTGCTATGATTCAAAGTTAACCCATTCTTCAAGCTTATTTTGGGTTCCCCACTTACATTTTTCCTTCAATCCCTCATACATGAGAACGCCATTAGTGAAGCAGCCTTTACAGTGGTCGAAGAAATCACAGCCATTGCACAGGTCTCCACCAGGAAATGCAAGAGCAATGAACTGCTCATTCATGGGACTCTTAAAAGAAGTGCTGAAATCCTCAGCTTCAAACAAGTTCCTCCCAACGAGGTAGTCCTCTGGCAGATAAGTGCATGGTCTCACCTTCCCCTCAGGTCCCATGGTGAGCATAGTTGTACCTGCACCGCAGTTATCCGAGTACTCTGTTCTCTTTCTTTCGTAGAAAAAAGAGATTGTTCCTCTGTATTTATCCGAGGTCAAGTCATGCATCTTCTGCTGCCATATGAGAGCATCCTGTGCAGATATATCGAGATCCTTGCCACGACCGGCAGCCCGTACAATATCGTAATTGATTCCACTGACGTCCAGCTCACTTGCTAACTGAATGATGTCTTCAACCTCATCCACGTTGTCTTTGCCGATGGCTATCATGATTCGCAGAGGTACACCGTATGATACCAGTAATTGAGATGCAGCCAAGGCATTTTCGAATGCACCACTGACTCCCCGTCTCTTGTCATGAGATTCCGCAGTAGAGCCATCTACACTGATTTGAAATATTACATTGGTGTGTTTGGCAAATTCTGCAGCTAACTCCTCATCTACCAGCAACCCATTGGTAGCCACAACCACTTGACTGAATTTCTCGACACAGGAATTGAAGATTTCGAGAAAGTCAGGATGGAGCAGAGGCTCCCCTCCCGTGAGCTCAACATCTCTCGTCCCATGGGTGGAGAGGTTCTCGAGGAGAGAAAGAAATTCCGCTGTCGGTACAAAACGTCCTGTATTGGGGCCAGCACGTGCATTGCAGTGCCTGCATTTCAGGTTACATCGTGTGGTAATCTCAAAGAGTATTCTCAGAGGATGATAGTAATCCAGGCTGCCTGTTGCACGAACCTCCCCTCGAAAGGGGCTGTCTCGAATATCAACATCAAAATTAGTGTTAGTCAGATCCAGGAAAGAGAGCACCGGTTCTATAGATTCTTCATATTTATCAGCATAAAACTCCCTTATGATCTCATCAACAAGGTGAGAACCATCACACCTTATCAGAACGTTGGCTCCTCCAATATTGATCTCTCCCCACTTTCTCAATCCCATTTTTTTTAGGCCGCTCTTATCATCTTCAAAGACTTTATAGCTCTCCCTCCCCATGCCAGAGGGAAAGAGAACACCTCCTTTAGGAGTCATATGTATCTGATCTTTCAAGTGAATATAAGTTCCTAGCTCGATCTCTGTCATTCTCTCACCTCCTCTCTGAAAAAAGATACACACTTTGGCACATGTGCAGGATGCATATCTGCAGTGATATTTAAAGTTTTCCATTCTCATTCTCATTCTCCTCCACTTCACAGCCATTCAAAGGTGAGTGATAGAACACCATGCTGAATCCTCTGAACCAGTCGAGCCAGCGAAATAAGATCGTGTGGAGAACTGCAGAAACGTTCAGTAACATAAAGCTTGAAAAAGATTGAGCTGACGGATTCATGTCAGTGTCTACACTTTAGAATTTTCGTTCTTCCTTGGAACATCTCTCACAGTACAGCTGGGAAAATGACATAAAATACTGAAATAAAGGACGATTCAACAAAGTACAGTGTTATATCTCATCATAGGCTTTCTGTTTTCAGTTATTTTCTGTCTTCGAGTACATGACGTTTTAATAGGAATTTAGAACACATTAGGGAAAGATAGACTCAGTAATCTGTGATGCAGCAAAATCCATGACAGAGGCTGTAAAGAATACAAGGAGAACCTGGTAAAGAAGTAAATTTTTTTCTCTCACCCAATTCTTCAACTCATGGAACAGGGAATATTTTTGAATGAGCACAATATTGGAGGAAGATTCTCTGAATTTTCTCATCTCCTGGAGAATTTACTGTCCATTTTTCAAGGTAGAGTTCTTTTTCAGATTTGATGACAACCCCTTTTTTCGTGCAGAGTTCAACTAATTAGGTATTCTTCATATCTTATGAGTTTCCTATTCTCTTGTATCACTCCATTTGATACTCTGAAAACAAATATCCTGTTCTGAATAGTGAAAAATTCAAGAAAAACAGAGAGTAGTAAGATTCACCGAAACCTTTATATACCTGTATGAGGAAGGAAAGTACCCTTTGTGGCTGCTCTAGAGAGCAGAAAAATTGTAAAGGGAGGTGAAGAAGATGGAATATCCAACTCTAGCAATGCAGGAGCTACAGCCTGCTATATCGAACCCCTATGCAGCAACTTGATTGCATAAACTTTCTAGTCTTTTTTTTCCTTTTTTTTAGACTAGTAAGAGGATGATTTACCTCAGTTCTCATGTATCAAAATGCCTGCTGATCAATTGGTCAGGCATGTCTCCAAATATATCTCCTTTTTGGCAAATCTCATCCAAGAAATGTTTCTGAAGTAAGGTTACAGGAAGAAATGGCTAGACAGGAAAACTAGGAAAGATGAGCCAATGTTGAGGGAGGTACTGCTATGACTTGAAATTAACCCATTCTTCAAGCTTATTTTGGGTTCCCCACTTACATTTTTCCTTCAATCCTTCATACATGAGAACGCCATTAGTGAAGCAGCCTTTACAGTGATCGAAGAAATCACAGCCATTGCACAGGTCTCCACCAGGAAATGCAAGAGCAATGAACTGCTCATTCATGGGACTCTTAAAAGAAGTGATGAAATCCTCAGCTTCAAACAAGTTCCCTCCAACGAGGTAGTCCTCTGGCAGATAAGTGCATGGTCTCACCTTCCCCTCAGGTTCCATGGTGAGCATAGTTGTACCTGCACCGCAGTTATCCGAGTACTCTGTTCTCTTTCTTTCGTAGAAAAAAGATAGTATATCCTTGTACTTATTCGAGGTCAGCTTATCCACTTTCTGCCGCCATGCCAGGGTATCATGAGGAGAAATGTCGAGATCCTTTGCGCGACCTACAGCCCGCACAAGATCGTAGTCAATTCTATTTGCACCCAGCTCACTTGCTAACTGAATGATGTCTTCAACCTCATCCACGTTGTCTTTGCCGATGGCTATCATGATTCGCAGAGGTACACCGTATGATACCAGTAATTGAGAAAGTCAGGATGGAGCAGAGGCTCCCCTCCCGTGAGCTCAACATCTCTCGTCCCATGGGTGGAGAGGTTCTCGAGGAGAGAAAGAAATTCCGCTGTCGGTATAAAACGTCCTGTATTGGGGCCAGCACGTGCATTGCAGTGCGTGCATTTCAGGTTACATCGTGTGGTAATCTCAAAGAGTATTCTCAGAGGATGATAGTAATCCAGGCTGCCTGTTGCACGAACCTCCCCTTGAAAGGGACTGTCTCGAATGTCAACATTGAAATGAGCAGTTGCCGCATTCATGTACGAGAGCACCGGTTTTACAGATTCCCCATACTTATCAGCGTAGAGTTCTCTTATGATCTCATCAACACGGTGAGAACCATCACACCTCATCAGAACGTTGGCACCTCCAATATTAATCTTTCCCCACCCTTTCCTTCTGTATTCATTAATGTCAAAGTCTTCACCTGTAAAAGCTTTGTATTCCTCCCTCCCCATACCAGAGGGAAAGAGGACACCTCCTTTAGGAGTCATATGTATCTGATCTTTCAAGTGAATATAACTTCCCAGCTCGATTTTTGTCATTTTTCCACCTTCTCTTCGAAAAAAGACCAGTAAGCTCCGGCCAACAGTCTTCAATAGAGACTGCTCTACCTATGGTGAGGGCATCACGTGGAGTCATATCAGTGGTATTTAAAGTTATCTCTTCTTATATTGTAAATGAAGTATTTGTGTAAGGAATTGTACAGCACTGCATCGGGCGCGATACATTTATATATGAGAATCCTTCTGTGAGGGAGGTGAAAGAATTGCGACACTCCAGCAAGGACATGAAAGAAGCAATAATTCTAGCAGCAACAAAAGGGACACGAATGGCCCCTCTCAGTTCCTATCTACCAAAATGCCTGCTCCCCCTGTATGATAAACCTCTGATTGTCTATCAGCTTGAACTTCTGGAAGAGATAGGCATTCAAGATGTCTTCATCACCCTCGAGCCTGTTCTTGGACCGTTGATTCAAAGAAGTCTTGAGTCAGGATACACTGGTGAAGCGAATCTCCACTTCAGATACCAGACCTCTCTTGCAGGAATTGGCTACGCCACGCTCCTGTTTGAGAAGGACATTCACGGTGACTTTCTGGTGCTTTTGGGAGATGAGTACTCCACCTCCAATGACTTTCTCTACGACGTCGGAGAATCGGATTCAGCTGTTACTCTTGGCCTGGCTGTGTACGAAAATGAGGAACAAATTCGCGAAGGGTGCAACGTCAAGGTAGATGAAGAAAAACAAAGAGTGAAAAAACTCATAGAAAAGCCGAAACCTGCAGAGATTATGGGCAATTTATGCTGGACAGGGTTTGCACGGTTCACACTCGATATCTTCCCGATTATTCAGGGTCTGTGGGATTCCCATACCGGTGAAAAAGAATTGGACCTGACATCTCCCATCCAGAGAGCTGTCGAACTAGGAATGAATGTTTCTTACATCATTGAGTCAGGTATTAATGTAAACATTACCACGATAGAAGACTACATTCACGTTTTAAAGCTTGAGGAGGGAAAGAGGTGGCCAAAGAAGTGAGGACAGTATTTCTCACACCTGGTGGATTAGGAAGCGGCGAAATCGTCAATGCAGTGCTTGTGGCAGATCAATTGAGAAAGAAAGGAGTAGACTGTTCCTTTCTCACGTTTCCGTACGGGGCGCGATTTATAAAGCCCTACCAATTTGAGCATGCCACTTTTGGAGATGATAAACTCACCAACATCAACCTGATGAAGAAATACCTGGAAAAAACACACCCTGATGTCATTGTCATCGCAGACTACTATCTGTTCCACACAAGTAGGGTTTTGTGTAAGTTTCTCTGGGTTGATTGGTTGAAAGATCTTCGCATACCGGTGATTTCCTTTGATAGTCTCTACCTCGGGAGAGAATACCCAAATGCTGCCTATTTTATTAATCCAGAACTCTTTCCTAAACAGAAGTACAACATATTATATAGGATGCCTTCTTTTATCCAGACTCTCATTTACCCCAGCCCCCCTTTCAACGACCAACCTCACGATGAAAGAGATTCGTGTGGGAGGTTGTACGAAGAAACCTTCATGACCTACGAACCTGAACCTGCCAAAGAAGAGCTCGGAATTCATCCAGATGAAAAGCTCGTTTTCCATATAATTCCCAAGTGGGAAATAATGGCAGCGCGAAAGACAGCATCAATAAGTTTCCCACGATATCATCCCATGGTTGCTGCTGTGCTGTCCCACCATTTTAGGAAACTGGATGAGAAAATTCATGTCGTCTGCATAAACCCTTCCAAGGAAAGATTATATATCGAGAATGATAGACTGAGAGTGAAGGAAGTGGAGTTTCTTCCCTTTGATACCTACACAAAATACATGACTTCTGCTGATCTGGTGATAACCAGCAACATCCTCTCAGCCACTACCTGGAAAGCAGGGCTGTACAGGGTTCCTTCCCTCGTTCTGGGAAACTCGCTCACGGCAAAAGGCCCTGTATCCAAGTTTGACACAGTCACTGAAACCTTTGATGTCAGTAGTGAGTTCATGAAATTAATCCGCACGTATGAAGAAGATTCCCGATACCTTCCCATACTTCCCTTTTGGACCTACTTTACGAAATATTTCGCTGGAATGGACGTAGCAAAGACATTTTTTATCCAGGAATTGTTTGATGAGAAGGGAACGTTTGAAATAATGAGCAACATACTGACAAATGAGAAATTCAAAAAAGAATTGAGGAAAAGACAGGATGCATACGTTCAAAAAATTGCAAAAATACCAACTATGGCAGACATAATAATCTCGACAGCTCTCAATGGCAGCCCTCGAGAGTAAACGGGGAAAAACAGCACGTCATCCTGAGAGTGGGTTTTACCTTGCAGAGATATTCATGGTGGAGACCTTTCATCTCAATTGAGGGTTACCCAGTCACCAACCTTCGCTTTTACTCCCCATTTGCATTTCTCTTTGAGCTTTTTGTACATTACAACACCATTGCACAAGCATCCATTACAGTGCGGGACATATTTGCAGCCTTCACACATTTCTTTGCACGGAGACTTTGTCTTTGAGAATATTGAGGCAGGATCTCTACTGAAAATACGGTGAAAGTCTTCTTTTAACAGATTTCCACACACAAGGTATTTCTCGCCAAGAGTTGCACAGGGGCGTACATTCCCTGTGGGTCCAACAGTCCACATGGTCGTCCCAGCGCCACAGTCTCGCAAAGTGAATTCTCTTCTTGCTCTTTCGTAGACGAGAAACGCCACATCCTCACGCTTCCTGGCAATTTCCTCCATCTTTTTTATCCACGACATCACCTTCTTGGCCTCTTCGGCAGTGGCTTCGCCTCTCCCGACCTCTCTCACCGTGTCGTAGTTGATGCCTTTGACCCCAAGTTCATCTGCAAGATGGAGAATCTTCTCAATGTTATTGAAGCTGTCTTTTGTAATCGTTGTTCCCATCCGTGTGTAAATCCCTTCAGACACAAGGTTTCGTATCCCAGAGAGAGCCTTATCGAACGTGCCCTCAACACCTCTGAACTTGTCGTGGAGCTGAGCAGTGTGACCATCGAGACTCACATGCACCTGAACATTGGTAAACTGCGCAAGGTTTTTTGCCTCTTCCCTTCCTATGAGAGTGCCATTCGTAGCGATGACCACATCGTAAAAGGTGTTGCAACACTTCTCCACAATGTCTAAGATATCTTTTCTGAGAAAAGGCTCCCCACCACTTATGTCGAAGTTCAAGGCGCCTTCCTCCGAAAGCATGTCCACGATCCTGAAAAGATCCTCTTTTCTCATGTCTTCTCCACTGGTTCCAGCAGATATACTGCAGTGACGGCAATGGAGGTTGCACCTTGTGGTGACTTCTGCCAGTATTCTCATAGGGTAGTAACATTCAAAAGTTCCATACGATTTCACTTTCTGAGGAGAGGGGCTGTCTAAAAATTCCATGTTGAATTTCAGAGATGTATTTCTGAGAAATTCGAGAATAGGATCTTGAGCTTTATCTGACTCCTCTCCATAAAGCTGGTTTATTATTTCTCTTACCGTCTTTTCACCAGTGCACTCCAGGAGGAATTTTACTCCAAATTCATTGAGGTTTCCCCAAACAGGAGGGATACTGTGGTCTGTTGGGATGTCTGTTCTTTTACAAATAATAGTCCCTCCATGGGGGTTCTTGTATATTTTCTCTTTGAGTACAGGGTATTTTCCCACATTGATCTCCATTTCCATTTCTTTCACCTCCACGATGATAACCCTAGGTGAGGGTTACCCAGTCACCAACCTTCATTTTTATTCCCCATTTGCATTCATCTTTGATCCTTCTGTACATAAGTACCCCATTGCAGAGGCACTCTTCGCAGTAAGGGACATACGTGCAGTCTCCACATATTTCTTTGCACGGTGCTCTCGTTTTTGAAAGTATTGAGGCAGGATCTCTACTGAAAATACGGTGAAAGTCTTCTTTTAACAGATTTCCACACACAAGGTATTTCTCATGGAGAACACAACAGGGGCGTACATTCCCTGTCGGTGAAAAAGTCCACATGGTCGTCCCAGCGCCACAATTTGAGGTATATATTTTTCTCAACCGTTCAGAAAAAACAGTCTTCGTTTCATTCTTGAATTTCTCATCAACGGTGTCCGTTATCACCTTTATCCATGTCATGTCATCTTTTGGACTAATATTGAGATTTTCGCCTCTTCCACTGTTTCTCACCACATCGTAATTCAGGCCGTTCACTCCAAGTTCTTCTGCAAGATGGAATATCTTCTCAAAGTGACTGATGTTGTCTTTTGTAAAAGTCGCCGCAATTCGTGTGTAAATTCCTTCAGACACACAGTTACGAATTCCAGAGAGAGCTTTATCGAAGGCGCCCTCAACACCTCTGAACGTGTCGTGGAATTGAGGAGTGTGACTGTCAAGACTCACAATGATACTGAGGTTTGTGAACTTCGCAAGGTTTTTTGCCTCTTCCCTTCCTATGAGAGTGCCATTCGTAGCGATGACCACATCGTAAAACGCATCACAACACTTCTCCACAATGTCTAAGATATCTTTTCTGAAAAAAGGTTCCCCACCACTTATGTCGAAGTTCAAGGTGCCTTCCTCCGAAAGCATGTCCACGATCCTGAAAAGATCCTCTTTTCTCATGTCTTCTCCACTACCAGCAGATGCACTGCAGTGCTGACAATAGAGGTTGCACCTTGTGGTGACTTCTCCTACTACCCTCATGGGGTAGTAACACTCAAAAGTTCCATACGATTTCACTTTCTGAGGAGAGGGGCTGTCTAAAAATTCCATGTTGAATCTCACAGATATACTTCTGAAATACTCGAGAATAGGATCTTTCGCTTTATCTGACTCCTCTCCATAAAGGTGCTTTATTATTTCTCCTATAGTCTTTTCACCAGTACACTCCAGGAGGAGTTTTGCTCCAGATTCATTTATTTCCCCCCAAGGGGTAACTCTACTACCTACCATGGTGTTCATGTATCCAGCAATGTCAGATCCCTTTTCACACCAAAGCTGTGGTATGATTCCTCCCTTTGGGTTCTTGTATATCCTCTGTTTGAATACAGGGTATTTCTCCATGCAGATTTCCATCTTCTTTCACCTCCCTTTGTGGGGATATGATTCTAGGGACACAGATGTCGCACAGGCTGTACGACGTACACTCCTCTTAGTATGTACGAAGTGGGTTTATAAATCTTTTCCTGAGAGCGACTTAGGGACAAAAACCAATTCAAATGATTCTGAGATCTGAACAGGTTCAGTTCACGACGGTTGAGATGACGGAAATTTTTCGTATTGAAATGACATATTTCTCATAAGCTGTCTATCTCCCAATGTCTTTTGAGGGAGGTAGCCCAGTTCCATCTTTGAAGAAACCATGCTCTTCACCTGGAAAGAGGTACTGCAGCCTCACGTGCTCTGGAGAGTGTTTTTCGAGCATCAAGACATAAGTAACATAGAGCAAGCTCACCCCAAAAATGGACACTCCTCACCTTTCGAACTTCGAACCAATAGGCTTATATATGAAGTTAACCTATAGCGAGCGAGAAAAATGACACATAATACCAAGAAAAAGATACAAATCAACAAAATACCCCCTCTGTATCATCACACAGCCACTATGGATGATTACATTGGGGCTCGAAAGTTAAGGGAGGGAAAAAGATGGCCGAAAAATTGCACGTAGTATTCCTCTCACCTGGTGGACTGGGAAGCGGCGAAATCGTCAATGCAGTGCTTGTGGCAGATCAGTTGAGAAAGAAAGGAGTAGACTGTTCCTTTCTCACGTTTCCGTACGGGGCGCGATTTGTAAAAACGTACGAGTTCGAACACGTACTTTTGAAGGATGATAAACTCACCAATATCAACCTAATGAAGAAGCACATGGAAAAAACACATCCTGATGCAATCGTCATCGCAGACTACTACCTGTTCCACATGAGCAAATCTCTTTCCGACTACCTCTGGGTTGGCTGGATGAAAGATCTTGGCATTCCAGTGGTTTCCTTCGACAGTCTGTGTCTTGGAAGAGAATACCCGAAAGCCATATACATTGCAAACCCAGAACTCTTTCCCAAACCAAAGTTCAACATAACATACAAGATGCCTTCTTTTATCCAGACTCTCATCAGCCCTTGTCCCCCATTCAACAGCGAACCTCGAGACGAAAGAGATTCGTGTGGGAGGTTGTACGAAGAAACCTTCATAGCCTACAAATCTGAACCTGCCAAAGAAGAGCTCGGCATTAACCCAGATGAAAAGCTCGTTTTCCATATAATTCCCAAGTGGGCCCTCATGACACTGGAAGGAGGCTCCTTGATGAGCTTTCCAGACTATTATCCTATGCTGGCCTCTGTGCTGTCCCACCATTTCAAGAAACTGGATGAGAAAATTCACCTCGTCTGTGTGAGCCCTACTGAAAAGAAATTGTACACAGAGACAGACAAGCTGAAAGTGAACCAAGTGGAGTTTCTCCCCTTTGATGTGTACATGAAGTACATGACGTCTGCTGATCTCGTCATAACTGACAACATCCTCTCAGCCACCACCTGGAAAGCAGTGCTTCACAGGGTCCCTGTCCTCGTTCTGGGAAACTCGCTCACGGCAAAAGATTCTCGATCCAAGTTTGATACAATCAGTGAGCACTTCACCGTCACTGATGAGTTCATGGAAGTGCTCTGTACTTACATGAAAGACTCGATCCTGAACCTCCCCATACTCTCCTTTTGGACCGTGTTCACGAAGCATTTTGCCAGTATGGACATCGCGAAGACGTTCCTCATCCAGGAATTGTTTGATGAGAAGGGAACTTCTGAAATAATTAGCAACATACTGATAGATGAGAAATTCAAAAAAGAATTGAGGAAAAAACAGGATGCATACGTTCAAAAAATTGCAAAAATGCCCACCATGGCAGACATAGTGCTTTCGATAGCTGGAAACGGCAACTCTCAAAAGTGAATCAGGAAAAGGTAGGGTGAGGGAAGATGAAAGGGATGCACAAAATTTTATGGTGTGATCTGATTATTGTAATTATCACAGAAAGTATGCAATAATTTTCTACTCACAGAAGTACAGTGTCCAGTACTTGGAAATGTAAAAAGTTATTGCACACTTTTTGTGAAAATCGCAAAGAAGAAAGCAGAAGAACACTTAAAAGACATCCAGAAAGTTCTTCCATTGCTGCCTACAAGAGGCTTTATTGAG
>JADDYB010000074.1_pt1 | contig 29077 bp, 43 predicted proteins | sample 8641941 | NCBI WGS metagenome assembly JADDYB01 (sample SAMN16275377, study PRJNA637457) | freshwater sediment metagenome | isolation source: Lake Kineret sediment | place: Israel: Lake Kineret | collected 2013
TTCACGTGGGAGAAGGTGCTGCGCGAAGTGCCGAAGGTGCTCACGAGCAGGGGCAAGGTGCTCCTGACCGTCTCGAGCGAAGAAGAGGCGCGCATTCTGGAAGAGCTCCTGACCGAAACTTTCGAGGCGGTCGTGCGCGAAAATAGCGAGAGCAGAGGGTACTTCGATCAGTGGGTCTACCAGGGGCGCTTAAAGCGCTAGCCGCACCGTACCGGGTAGTTCCTGGTGCGGCGCGCGTAACGGACTTATTCCCGGATCTTGCGGTGGATTTGCTCATGGCGCCTCTTGCGCCATTCTTCCATGCCCTCGATCCACTCTTCGTGCCGCTTATAAATGTACTCCTGTGCGGCGAACAATTGCTCCGGTGAATCACCCTGCAAGATCATGTGTGGCACGTATTCCTTTACGGGCAGCCCGGAGGCCGGATCAAAGCTGTCCTCAGACTGCTTCTCCTGATCGACCTCCAACCCGAACTTCTCCGCAGCTTCAAAGACGATACCCGTCGCGATACCGCGGGGGATACGTAACGCGTATTTCCTCTCCTCTCCCATGCTCAGTTAGCCTCCTGGTATCTCCTTCTCCCGTTAGCCGCCACCACCGCCCATATCGGGCATGTCCGGCGACTCACTTTTATCCTCGAGCTCGTTGAGATAGCACGTGATGCAGAGCAGTCGGCCTGACTTCTCCGTGAACTCCTCGGTCTCCGTGCCGCACTTCGCGCACCGGACAAGCTTCAAATCCGCCCGTGCCGCCGCGCGCTCGATCCACCGTCTCCGCCGTTCCTCTTCCGTCTCGTGCTCTCCTGGCGCCATCACTTTCCTATCTCTTGTGAGCCCATAAAAAGAAGGCATGCCGGTATCCTTCCCCCAGAGGCGGGAGCGAGCTGCAGCGAAAGAGTGCACGGTGGTCGTTGCCACCCGGGATGCGGTTCACCGTGGACGCGTACGGAGACATTATCATCAGGAACTAAAAGTAACCGAGTGAAAGGCTCAGCAAAGCGGAAAACATTCGGCAGCCGTTTTACCTGTCCTGTATGCGGCTTAGAGTGCGGAGGGTTACGCCCCTTTTAAAGGGCACTCCAAAGAAACAATTATTTATGCAGGTAAGAACAAACCAACCTCAGGCAAAAAATGGACAAGGTCAGAAAGACCTGTAACAGGTTGAGTAAAAGCGGAAGAATTTTAATTGTTGCGGCACTTTTGACATCGGTGGTACTTTTCCCAGGTCTGGTAAATGCAAGTGTGGGCTCAGTCACGGGTGCGGTCTTCTCCGCCTGCAACGGAACGAGGCTCGCGGATGTGACGGTAAATCTCGACCTAAATGGTAGCCTTGTCGCATCAACTGCGACTGATAGTGAGGGTCAGTATACCTTTACCAATATACCACTGGGCGATTACCACGTAAACGCATCGAAGACGCGGTGCTGGGGGAACTCGACGGTGGTAACGGTGAGTGCGGGTGGAATGGCGGTGGCGAATCTGGCTCTGTGGATGAAGGGTGATCTGAATACTAACTGTCTGCAGGCGGATGCAGGAGACCTAGCGAAGATGAGGGACGCCTCCACCTGTTGCCCTCCCTTCGTTCTGGACCGGAGCTACGATTTGAACACTAACGGCTTCTTTGCCGATGCGGGTGATCTGGCGAAGATGAAGGATGCATCCGTTGGCAGAATCGAATTACTGTAGGGAATGGCCTCATCACCGACTTACGTCACCCGCCGCTCACCCACGAGAGGATAATCAGCTCGTCGTTCCCGTGGACCTCAGTCTGCAGGTCCTGGAGGTTCTTGATGTTCATCCCGTTCAGGTAGAGGTTGAAGGAGCGTTTGATCGCGATACTGCCCTTAGCGCCCGTTGACTCGAGCACGGTCTCCCCGAATTTCTCACCGTAGCGTGCCACTAACTCGTTCAGTACGTCCTCAACCGTCCGTGAGCCATTGCACGCGAGCTCGAGCTCCTTCGTCTGAGTTACCCGGTGGAGCGCCTGCGGAAACTTCACCTTCACGAAAGACGGGGACTCACCGGTGCCTCGTCCCGGGTTCTTTTGGGCGGGTACCTCCGAGATGCCGATGAGACTATGCCGGAGCGAGAAGTCCCAGGCGTCGTGGTGCCACTCCTCGGCACTCTCGCCTGCTCGTGTGCGGCCGAGCCAGGCTAACCGATCCTCCATTTGATCTCGCATCCCGCGCCGTTTCACCGTGAGGTCCGGGTAGACGGTGATCCAGGTCTTCTGGGGCGGCGGCGTGGGATATTCGCGGTAACAGCTCCGGCTCACGATCGCGCTGGGGAGGTATCGCGACGCGGCCCCATAAGCCCGCTCGATCTCCTCGAGCGTAGGCCGGCGCGTCACTTTCTCGTAGGCGAAGACGGGCACGAAGGGATTGATCCGGTACCCGATCTGGGGATTGATCGAGGCGAGGAACTGCGCGATCCGCGCGATCTCCTCGGTCTCTACGAGCCCGGGCATATAGACCGTCTGCACGAGCAGCTTGATACCGGACGCATTCAGTCGCTCGATGGCGCGCAGTACCGGCTGGTTCGACTTACCCGTGTACCACTGGTGAAGCTCCTCCGAGAATGCTTTCAGGTCAACGTGCGCCTCCGTGAGGCCCGCTTCGTGCAGCTCACGCACATACCCCTCATCTTCACCGAGCGCGTAGCCGTTGGTCATGAGCACGATCTTCTCGAAGCCGCGCGCACGCAGCCCGCGAACCAGCCCCAGCAGATAGTCCTTCTCCAGCGCGGGCTCGCCACCCGTGATCATCGCCTCGGTCGGGATCTTCCCGTAGTAGCTCCTACACGCCTGCTCCATGCGCGCGAGCGTCTCTTCCGCGGTGAGCAGCATCCCGCCACCATCGCGTGCTGGCCGGAAACAGCCGCGGCAGCGGAAATTACAGCCCGTGAGCATGAACCACACCCGCGGTTCGATCTCCGAGAGCGTGAAGTAGAGCAACCCTCGTTTACTCATAGGCACGGTATCGTCTCTTACGCTCTTATAGATAGGTGCGTGGCGTATAAATCACCACGAAGCATTCGCTCGACCACTCCATCACGGGTCGCGAACGTGGCGTGGAAGCAAGGTTTATCTTGGTATCGCGCCAGGTATAGCACGTATAGGAGAACGGAGGTTGATCGGAAGAACAATGAAGAGCTACATCCCTGCGCTGCTGCTGGCACTGCTTCTGGTTTCGATCTGTTCATCCGTGCATGCAGCAACACCACCTGCGGGCGAACGAGGGCTGCAAATCCTCTCCTTCACGACGGACAAGGATATTTACAGTGCGAGGGAGGAGATGACGCTCTTCCTGACCATCTACGCACCCGCGGAGCTGCCCGACGTGATTGTGAGCGTCGAAGGCGTGCTGAGCAGCAAAGGGGTGAAATACGTCACCTATTCGAGCAAGACGAACCTCACCGCGGGCGAGAACCTCATCTCCTTCACCAAGACGCTCCCGTCATGCTCTGCCTGCGCCGGGATCGCTCAGGGCACGTATTACATCGAGGCGAAGGTCAAGCATGGCGGCGAAGAGCTACAAGCAACCCACAGCATTGCGATCACTTCAGGGCCTAACCAGGTTATTCCGGTCAATGTTGTGGCGGAGGAGACGCGGCGAATGGTCGATTTTGGTCCAGAAGAGCTCATACTGGTCGACGTGCGGAACGCGACGGACTTTGACGCGGCCCATATCAAAGGCGCGATCTCCCTACCACTCGCCAACCTCACGAATAGCACGGCGGCATTGAACAAGAGCGTCAAGGTCGTGGTGTACAGTGAAGACGGGGCGAACAGCTCGATAGCGACCGGTATACTGATCGAGCAGGGCTTCGAGCGCGTGTACAACGTGGTCGGCGGTATGAACGCGTGGAACGAGAGCGGATACCCTATGGTCTCCACCGCGGAAGAGAACCCACCGGCGGCACCGGGGTTCGAGCTCGTGCTGGCGCTGGTGGCCGTGCTGCTCATAGCGTATCGGGTGAGACGGCGAGCGGTATAAGGTCTGATGACGATCCACGCGAGTGTGGAGAGATGCGACTCAAGATCGAGCTGACCGGAGCGGTCTTCGAAGCCATGCTTACCCCTGACCACTCGCCGAAGACCGTGTCAAAGGTCATTGGAGCATTGCCGATCGAGTCAGAGGTGATGACCTGGGGCGATGAGATTTACTTTGATGTTCCCGTCGTGATGGCCGAGGAACATGCGTGTGCAGCAGTGCGCAGGGGTGATATCGCGTACTGGCCACCCGGGCGCGCGCTCTGCATCTTCTACGGGATGACGCCGCTCAGCGATTCAGCGGATAAGATTATCCCTGCCTCGGCGGTGAACCTCGTTGGGCGGCTCATGGAGCCTGAGCGGTTAAAGCGGCTCAGGCCACGTGAAGGGGAGAAGATCCGGCTCTCCGCGTGGAAATGAGTGAGTGATCAGCGATGTACGAGAAGCGGTATCACGTCACCTTCAAGCCGCGGGACGTGGCGTGCACGCCGCCCTGCGGCATGGAGGCCACGCTTGACTCGCTCGAGGAAACGGTTCGTAGCATCTTGAGCACGTACGCTGATGCGATCACCGGTGATACGCTGAGGTTCGGCCGCAGTGAGGTTGAGCTCAAGAACGGGCTGATCATCGTCAAGTCGGAGGACGAGACGGAAGTGGGGCACGTCCTCGCGATACTCCAGCATTACTTCTGGGTTCGTGAAGCAGCGAATGATGTGCCTTAGTGAGACACTGTTTGATTTTCGTATTCCCTCCCGGGGTTGAATCCCGAGCCAAAACGGGTCCTCTCGCGCGGGCCAGCTACAACAATGTTTATCACGACGTAAACACAACGGGTAACTGGGTATGAAAGCGAGTGTCGTGGTATCGGTACGGATCCCCGTAGAGGTGAAACGAGGAATAGAGGAGTTAGGCTATGAGCCCGCCAGGTTCGCTAAACAGGCTATTTTAGATGCGATAAAGCGCGAGAAGTCGAAGAAGGCGCTGGCATGGTTAAAAGAGCACAGAGTCGTGCTGGACGAGGACGTTTCCGTAACGATCCGTCGTGACCGGGATGACCGAAGCAGATGAACGTTGTACTCGACGCCTCCGTACTGGCTAAGGCCGTAGTGGCAGAGCACGATTCTGATCATGCTTTAAAACTCCTGGAGGCGCATAGCGAGGGAAAGATTGAATTAGTCGCCCCAGCGCTTATCCTCTATGAGGTGGGCAATGTGCTCTGGAGGCATAAGATGGACGCGAAAACTCTCTGTACCTACCTCACGCACCTCTTGTCACTCGGCATAGAACTGCTTGACCTCCATCGTGAACAGAAGATCTTAGTTGATGCATGTGAGCTGTCGAAGACCAGAGGAATTACCTTTTATGATGCCAGTTACCTCGCGGTGGCTAAAGCGCGTAACATAAAACTGGTAACTGTTGACGAAGAGCTCAAGAAGAAAGCGGGAGAGTTCATTATCTCTTTCGAAGCACTTGAACTCCTTTGACCTCGGGTGCCCTCCCTCGCGACGCCAATGACCTTGGCTTGGTGCCTCAACGACCTGTAAACGGGGAGCACTGAAGCTGAGTACGCGCTGGACCCCCTGTGCGTTATACTACCCCTACCAGCATGCCAATGCCAATGCCGAGCATCACGAGACCACCAATGAGCTTCATATACCGCCGGGTGCTTTTCCGCCACGCCTCCGCCTCTTCAGGCGCGGTGCCCCGGTAGACGATGAGCAGGATGATGACCAGAGGTACGATATAGAGGAGATTGTAGAGGAGCAGATACAGCGCCGCCTGGGCAGGAAGGTCCGCGATCAGGTCGAGCATGGTGAGGTAGAGCGGGCCGGTACAGGGCAGGCCGGCGAGGGTGGCGAGGATGCCCAGGAGCACGGCGCCCGGGATGGACGCAACCCGGGCGAGCTTCCCAAGGTGCGGCTTGACCGCCGTGGGAATAGCCAGGGTCGACTTCTCGCGCCAGAAATCGAGGATATTGATGATACCCGCAGGGATGACAACGGCAATCACAATCGCGCGCATGATCGGTGCAACGCCCGAGAGGAGGAGCACCTTGATGATACCCAGGCCGACGAGCAGATGCGTGCCGAAGACCGCGATGATGAATGCCAGCCCCACGAAGAGCACATGGCGCTTCGTCCTCACCAGGAGCAGCGAGGCGAGCAGGACGATCAGGACCGCGATGCCGCAGGGATTGATACCCTCGATCAGTGCCGTACCGATGAGCACGGCCAGTACAGGCGCCTGGGGCTCCTCGGGACTCGCGATAAATGCGATGGGATCCGGGCATTCATCCTCGAGACAGGCCAGGATTTCGCGCTCCAGCGTCTCCCGGGTCAGCCCGTAGCCGATGAGCGCGGTCGTGCCGATGAACGCTGCGGGGATATCCACCGCCGGCGGGTTATACGCGCGGATAAACGCGTTCAGGAGGGCAGCGTTCGTCTCGTTATACGCGATCTCGAGCTTATGAACGACCATATCCGGGTACTTCGCCTCGAGCGACTCGATGACCGGCGTAACTGCCTGGCAGTGCGGGCAGTCCGCGCCGTAAAAGTAATAGACTGAAACCGGGTGCTGTGCGGTGGCGAGCGGCATCAGCGTCGAAAAAGCCAGCAGCAGGAGCACGCTGGAGACGGAGATCACTGGTGACACGGCAGCAACAGGACGGCCCATCTTCTCACTCCCTTTTACTTTATGCTATGCGCGGTAAGTAAAAGTAGGAGGTGAATGGCGATGGTGAAGGCAACGGAGGAGATGAAGGCACTCCTTGCGCAGGGGCTCGCGTTTGTCGGCACGGCAGATCGGCAGGGTAAACCGAACATCGCGCCAAAGGGGAGTATGCGGTTGGAGGACGACGAGATCCTGATCTTCGCGGAAGGGTCCGGTAAGAAGACCCTGCGTAATTTGCGCGAGAATCCCGAAGTGACGGTGGCGACGGTGAACCGCGAGATGATGGTAGGCTACCAGTTCAAGGGCCGGGCAGAGCTCATTGAAACGGGCCCCCTGTATGAGCGCATGGCAAAATTCGCGCAGGAACGGGGGAGACCGAAACCACTGGTAGTCGTGCGAATACCCATTCGCGAGATCTACTCACTCAAACCCGGCCTGACAGCGGGCGAGCGAATTGCGTGAGCTCTGGTGAGAACTGGTAGATCGGTATTTATATCCCCGAGTTACATTGGCAGTGGAGGGAGATGGAGGCGCTCGAAGGGTTGAGATCCCTCTCGCGGGCCTGCTCCTTTGAGGGGGTGGAGGAAAAAATATGACGACCTGTGAATTCTGTGGCGAGGAAACGGCCGAGCCTGTGGAGCTCTACGGGCGGAAGGTATGCCTGGATTGTTATGACTACTACAAAGCGCTCGAAGGGCAAAGCCCGCGGTGCTGCTGCGGCTACGTTGACTGAGTCCGACCTGGGGCGCTACGCGCGACAACTACCGCTCTTCGGTGAATCGGGCCAGGAGAAGCTGAAACGGGCCACGGTCACGATCGCCGGTGCCGGCGGCCTCGGATCAGTCTCAGCGGCGTATCTGGCAGTTGCAGGCGTTGGCCGGCTGCAGATCATTGATGATGACCGTGTGGAACGGAGCAATTTGAACCGGCAGATACTCCACTGGGATCGCGACCTCGGGAAAGCCAAAGCGGTCTCATTTTTGGAGAAGCTCACGCAGCTGAATCCCACCGTGGAGGTGGTGGTGAGCACGCAACGGATCAGCGCGGAGAATGTTGCAGAGCTCGTGGGTGAATCCAACGCGGTCGTCGATGCGCTCGACAACTTTCAGACGCGGCTCATTCTTAATCGGTTCGCGGTAGGTGAGCGGATCCCGTTCTTCCACGGCGGCGTGTATGGCTTTGAGGGGCAGGTGACCACCGTTCTGCCGGGCAGGAGCGCGTGCCTACGGTGCATCTTCCCGGAAGAGCACCCCGTACAGGCACCGCCGGTGCTCGGTGCTACCTGTGCAGTTATTGGCGGTATCCAGGCGACGGAAGTGGTGAAATATCTCACCGGCGTGGGCACGCTCCTCACCAACCGGCTGCTCATCTGGGATGGCATCGACGGCCGGGTGGACGAGTTCGCGGTGGAACGTAACCCGGCGTGCCCGGATTGCGGCCAGCCAGGAGTTAATAACCCTGCGGGTCCAAGTAATGAGCTAGCGGCGAGATAGATGAAGCTCAAGCAGTGTCCCAAGGGGTACAAACGCGGCACGCACCGTGCCGTTCATCCTTCGGAGACCTTCCAACGGCTCGATCCGAAATTACCGGCAGCCGGCGTTACCCGGGTCGCGGACATCACCGGCCTTGATCGTATCGGCATCCCGGTCTTCTCAAGCATCAGGCCGATGGCGGAGGGCGGGGCGATCTCGGTCTACAACGGGAAGGGCACCACGGCTGAGGAGGCGCGCGTCTCCGCGATGATGGAGGCGATTGAGCGCTACTCCGCGGAGGTTGGTGATCGTGAGCTGCTCATCGAGCGCTATTCCGTGCTGCGCGAGCACGATAATGCCTTGCATCCCCGTGACTTGATCCTTCCGAGTTACGTCAAAGGTGTCGAAGAGCTTCAGATACCCTGGATCGAAGGCTTCGAGCTGCGTACGGACGAACCGATCTATGTGCCGGCAGCTGCGGTCTTCCATCCGCTACCCGCGCGCTACGATCGGCTACGGCTCTTCCGGACGAATACGAACGGCCTCGCGGGCGGCAACGAGCTGGAGGAGGCGATCTTCCACGGGCTCGCGGAGGTGATCGAGCGCGATGCGTGGTCGCTGGTGGAAATAACGCGCGATACCGGGCCACTGGTGCGCATCAACGGCGGTGAGATCGGCGCGCTACTCGAGAAGTTCCGCGCCGCGGAGGTCTCGATCCTCATCAGAGACATTACGAGCGATATCGGCGTGCCAACGTTCGCCGCGGTCTCCGACGACCTTCTGCTCCGCGATCCCACGCTCCTCACCATCGGAATGGGCACCCATACGAACGCGGGCGTCGCGGTACAGCGCGCGATCACCGAGGTGGCGCAGAGCAGGCTCACGCAGATACACGGCGCGCGCGAGGATACCGTCACGGCCGATGTGCGGCGCGTGATGGGTTACGAGTGGCTGCTCAAGATGAACAAGCACTGGTTCGAGCAGAGCGACGCGGAAGAGTTCGAGCAGGCAGCCGCGGCATCGGTCGATACGGACGATTTCCTCGAGGATATCCACTACGCGGTGGCGCGGTTACGAGCCGCGGGCCTGGACCGCGTGATCGTGGTGAACTTAACGCGCGAGGAGCTGGGCGTGCCCGTGGTGCGCGTCCTCGTGCCGGGCTTGGAGATGTATGGTGTGGATAATGAACGGCTTGGGCGCAGGTGCAAGGAAGCCCGTAAGCGTCGTCGTCTTCCTGGGTCCGAGTCTTGAGCTCGGAACAGCGCAGCAGCTCCTGGCGGCTGATTACCGGCCACCAGCAGCCCGCGGTGATGTGCTCAACGCGGTGCAGGACGGTGCGCGGATCATCGGGCTGATCGATGGCGTCTTCTTCCAGGAGTGCGCGGTTGCGCATCGTGAGATCCTCTTCGCGCTGGAGCGCGGCGTGAAGGTGATTGGCGCGTCGAGTATGGGCGCTTTGCGTGCCTCGGAGCTCGACCGGTACGGTATGGAGGGTGTGGGGCGGATTTACGAGCAGTATAAGTCCGGCGTGGTGATCTCCGACGACGAGGTCGCGCTCCTCTTTGACCCCGAGTCGCTCAAACCGTTATCGGAGCCGCTGGTGAATATCCGGTACAATCTCGACGTCGCGGAGAACCAGGGGTTACTCTCGCGCGAGGCGAAAGCTAAGCTCCTGGAGGTTGCCAGGGCACTGTACTACCCGGAGCGGGTGTATGACACTATCCTGGCTGCTGCGGCAGGTATAGTGGAGCACGCGGACTTAGCGCGACTCAAACAGTTCCTGGCCGATGAGAAGCGTGATTTGAAGCGCGAAGATGCGATTGCGGCGTTGAAGCGGATAAAGGAGCTCGCGGAGCCTTTAGAGCACTAAGTTGCACGGGATTACTTTTATATGGCTAGCTTCCTTGTTGCATAGTGAGATGGGGAAAAAATATAAAGTCGTTATTGAGCCGGGTGAGGATGGCTGGCTGGTGGTAACAGTTCCAGCATTACCCGGCTGTATCACCCAGGGGAGAGGAATAGAAGAGGCATTGGAAAACGCAAAGGAGGCAATAGAAGCTTATTTGGAGGCTCTTGAGAAGAACAATCAAACCATTCCAGAGCCTGACATCGTGAGCATCCAGGAAGTGGCGGTTAGTGTGTATCCTGAATAAACAACTTATACTGCCTGGTCACACATATACCACTTCCTGCAGGATAGCCTCCTTCAGTTCTGGCCTGATTGCGCGCTTTCTTACAAGATCTACCTTTTTATGTAACAGTTTCTTGAGATGATCTTCCAGATCAATAAGCTGAAAGATGTCCGGTAGCTTATCAAACTCAACGAGGATATCTATATCACTCCCTTTCTTTTGCTCACCGCGCACATATGAGCCGAAGATACCTAGCTCCTTAATCTTATACTGCTGCATCAGCCCAGCTTTGTGCTCTGATAGAACTGCTTGTATCTCCTTCAGCGTTTTCATTCTCCCCTCGTATCAAACATTGTCGTCTGCTACTTATCTACCTTTTCCCCGCTCTGCCGGCGCTCGCACGTCAAGCGGAGAGCAAGCGCGACATCCTCAGCCTCTCCACAAACGTGATTGTGAGGATGAAAAAAGTGAGATTATCGTGGTGTGCTAAAACCTTAAATATTCAAACGACCAAATTAAACACATGAAGCTAAAAGTCGTTTTAGAACCACAGGAGGAGGGTGGATATACCGTATATGTGCCATCACTCCCCGGGTGCATATCTCAGGGTGAGACCTACGAAGAGGCATTAACAAATATCAAGGAAGCAATAGAGCTATATCTTGAGCCAGATGAAGACGAATTGTTGCAGTACCAGCAGTTCAAGGTCGCGGAAGTTATGGTATGAGCAAACTGCCAGTAATTACTGGATACGAGGTGATAAAAGCGTTAAGAAAGACAGGATTTATAGCAACACGGCACAGGGGTTCGCATATTAGGCTCAAGAAGATTGAAAATGGTAAAACGATTAAGATCACCGTTCCCGTTCATGGGGAATTGAAAAAAGGGACATTGACTAGAATTATCAAGGACGCAGGCTTGACGCTGGATGAATTTTTACAGTTGCTGTGACCAAAAAGAGCGAAAATCAAGAAGCAACGTTCTTTTACAATTTATCAGATATGGCGTGGCTCTGGTAGCACAACAACCAGAAATGCGGTTTAGCGGAAAAGCCTCGCAGCATTTCTTGACCAGTAAACGCACAAGTAAACCCTCGGCACCGGTAGCAGTCTTAGGATATCATGCATAAGAGGTGCCGTGATACCGGCGGTTTTAACGCGGCTCGACGCCCAAAGGCAGAGGTAAAGGGCTAAGCCTTTTGACTCCTAACCTGCTTTACATCTATGGGGTGATTCGAGATGAAGAAGCTTAAGATCAGCGCGAATGCCTCTGTTTACCCCATGCCGATAGTGCTCGTGGGGTCGGTGATCGGGGATCAGGTAAATTTTATGGCGGCGGGCTGGGTCTCACGGGTGAATTATCAGCCGCCGCTGATCGCCGTCGCCATCCATAAAGGTCACTATACCGCCGCAGGGATCCGCGAGCACGGCCAATTTGGGGTGAGCATTCCGGGCCGCGGGCTCATCGAACAGGTAGATTACGTGGGCTTGGTCTCAGGGAAAGAGCACGACAAATCACGCGTGTTTCAACACTTCACCAAAGACCTAGCGTACGCGCCCATGATCCAGGAGTGCCCGCTTACTATGGAGTGCAGTCTCGTCCAGGCGGTGGACTTACCCACCAATACGCTCTTCATCGGCGAAATTAAGGGCGCTTATGCCGATGAGCAGTGCCTAACCCAGGGTACGCCAGACATCAAGAAGATGGAGCCGCTAACCCTCACCATGCCAGACAACAACTACTGGGCCGTGGGGGACTACTTGGGGAAGGCGTGGAGCATTGGTAAACGGTATCTAAAATAGTATTACTGGGAGAGCGAGATGAAGAGAGCGTTGCTCCTGCTAGGCTGCCCGGAACTGCCAGTGCAGACGAGCCTCGCGCTCTATCTTCTCAGCGGGCTCAGAGATGCCGGCGTGGAGGTCGCCGTTGCGGGCACCGATGCAGCCCTCAGCCTGCTCACCGTCGCGGACCCGAAGGGGTATTACGTTGACCCGGCGGAGCTGCACAATCTGGACGCCTGCATTGAATCGCTTGCCGAGCAGCGGCGTGATTTCGATCTCTGCGTGGTCTTCGTGCATAGCGATTCGGGCCTCTCCTATCTGGGCACCATCCAGAGCATCGCGAAGGCGCGGCTCGTCGCAGTCATCTTCGGCCGTGAGGCGGACGCGCTCGCGAAGCAGATCCCCTTCGCGTGCGAGACGCTCGTGGCGAAAGCGGTGCACAACCCCGTGCCGCTCCAGAAGCGGCTAGACCGGCTGGTGGAGGAGGTGAAGCAATGGGCTGTCTCGAGATGATGGATTACGAGATCCTCTTAGCTGAGCAGACCTTCCAGGAGGGACGCGCGTACATCAAGCAGCACTACAAGGAGGTCTACGAGGTCGAGCCGGGCTATAAGCTCTTCGATCTGTATCTGATCGGCATGCCGCCGATCTGGGTGGGCGTGGACGGCGAGCACCTCATCTTCCCGTATGTGAAGCCCTGCCGCGGCACCTTTGTGGTGAAGGTCAAGGGCGCGGCGGAGCTCCCGAACCTACGGAAGAAGCGTCGGATCGCGTAGCTGGTAGCTGTACGAACCCAACTGCGAACTGCCACGCTTTACTCGATCAGCAGCAGCCCGAAGAAGGTGATCGGTTCGTGCGGCGAGGTGAGCACCTCTACCTCGTACCCCACGTTCCGCGCGGTTTTGAAGACGTCGATCCCGACGTTCTCCATCCCCGGCCGCATCTTCTGCGCATGCAGACAGAACCGCATCGGCGCCTGGTCTACTGCCGTTCGCTCACGCTCGGGCAGGCACTCCTCGCAGTAGGAGCAGCAGAGCCCGACGAGCGCGAACGCCTTGTAATACCCGGCGAGGAAGGCATGGCGTTCCAGCTCAAACATGGTGTTGTAGAAGTCCGTGATCGCATCCCAGAGGTAATGGTGGATGCGAGCTGGTGGCACGTCGGGGTTTGGCTTCGCGTCGAATCGAGTAATAATCGCCTTCTCATAGCATGAAATGAGCTTCCTCGTCTCCTCGACCGAAGGGACATGCGGTGGGCAGTTCAGATGCTTCCCGTAGGCTTTACAGCCGTAGCGGCATTTCCAGCGCACCCACTCGGCTACCTCGATCTGCTCGATGGGGATCGGTTTGAAATCCGCGTGGATCTCGCGCAACTCTTGCAATAAGGCACCGAACTCCCTCTTCATCACCGGTCCTCCTCTCCTCACTCACTTCCCGCACGACCGCTCCTTCGCCTTCGCGACCAACAGTAGCGCACCGTGCACCGCCGCCTCTCTACGGCACTTTACAACTTTTTCACGTTCGCCGACTGGCATGAGGGGCAGACAACCTCCTCACCCATGCCATCGAACTTATTGCCGCAGTCCTTACACTTATACCGCGCGAACTCCAGCTCCTCGAGCTCTATCTTGAAGTCGCCCCCCCCAACACTACACATCAGGCAATCACCCCCTTCCCTTATACCTATAGGTTACTCAGAGGCGGTATATAAAGCTGGTCGCTTCGTGCGGCTGGAGGTCTGTGGGAGCAAGAACGGGGGGCTTTTACTCCTCCGCGGACTCAGGCCCGTAGCCGCCGCCACCCGGCGTCTCAATCACCACGATATCGTCTCGTTCGAGTGTGCAGGTGCTCATTAGAAGTGAGTATGCTCCGCTTGCGCGAGCATTCGGCCCAGCGCGTCAAAGAGCGCGCACGAAGCATCCAATCGCTCCTTGATGTTCGGTGAGTACGCCGTCCCTTTGAGCGCCGGCCCATCTCCTCGGGCACGGTGGCAACGGCGTTCTTCAGGATCTCCAAGAGCACGGGGTTCATGGTCGTACCTCATAGAGGCGGCGAAGAGTGACCATAAAAGGTAACGAAGAGCCGGATGTGCACACCTCAGCCGTCAGCTAGCTAATCCGCCACATTCAAATTTTTGTAGGTAGGAATGGTAGAGGAAAATGGACGTAGAAGAAGCTATTGAGAAGGGCATACGACTTTTAGAAGAATAGGCGGGTCATTACACCCATACACTGGAAAGTGTTAGATTAGACGGGAATGTTTGGAGTCTAAGATTTGATGTCGGGTTTTTGGAAGAGCGAAAGGTGGAAGTAAAAATCAGCGACGATACCGGGAGATTAGTCTCTTATGAGCGATTCAAGTGATTCTGATAAATACTGGCGAAAAAGTGAGGATTATTACAATAATGCTCTAAAACATGCGGCACATGGTGAATTCTCAAAAGCTTCTGAGCTCCTTTGGGGTGCGGTAACCCAAACATTAAAGGCATTAGCAGCAATGCGGGGGATTACTATAAAAACTCATAAAGGATTTTCAGCCTTCACATTTTTGCTTTCCCAAGAATTAAAAGATGGAGAAATTCACAAGGCGTTTAAATTTTTAGAGGATCTTCATGAGAACTTCTACGAGGAAAAAATTGATGACAAGGAATTCCCCTTGTATCGCAAAGAAGCAGAATCCTTTTTAAGAAAAACGAAAGAGATAGCAAAGCGAATAACAGTATAACATAACCTCTTAGCATTTGAAGGGGATAGCGAGTCAAATTGCCACTCAGGAATTACTGAGCTCCTGACCCCACAATGCTCTCCCAACATGCTAGAATCGCCCGTAATATCCTCGCTCTGAGCTCCTGTATCCTTGCTTCTGCGACTCGCAGGCTTTCAGCATCAAAATACGGCTTCGCGAGGTACAGCTTCCGATTCAGCTCGATCTGGATCCACGGGATGCCCGTGCGCTGGTGATGGTGCTGTGAGATGTACCCGCCGGCGAACGGTTCATTGAGCGTGATCTGGCCGTCTTCAGCGGCAAACGCGCGCCGGAACGCCTCTGCGAGTAGCTGCAGCCAATCAGCCGGGCAGGTGATCGGTCCCTGACCCGGCTTCGGCATGCCGCGCGTATCGCCGCGATTGCTCAGGCAGATGAGCGGCCTCGGCCGGCCCGCGTGCTCCTTCGTCGGCGGCGCAATCGGCAGCATGCTGTGGCAGTCGAGTGCCAGTTGCACGCCGTGCGCGTCGAGGAGCTCGGCCAGCCGCTCGTGAAAGGGATAGTAATACGTCTGCAACAGGGTGGAGATCAAGCCATCGTCGGGGTACCCCCCCTCCCGGTAAACCTGCAAGCCCTGAACAGTCCGCGTCTTGATCACGCCGTCCGGGTTCTTCGGTGGTTGGTCCTCGGGTGAGCGATTGACATCCACAACGGCCCGGGCGATCGGATACGCAATGAAGGCCGCGACGTTCTGCCGGAGATCGTAGAGCTCGCGCGTAAAGGTATCACTATCACCGAGCACCTCGCGTGCCGTCAACCTGATCCGGTCTGCCACTTCCGGGGGGATCGTGGTGCCCCCGTGAGGTACGGAGATCAGGATCGGTAAGCGAGCGCGCATGGGTACTGTCAGCTCCTCCGTAGTGACTTCATCGGTACACCTGATACTGCTCACTCATTCTTCTCGCCGCGGTACCAGAACTTCAGTGACTCAGCCATCGTCTCCGCATCCGGCCCCGCGAAGTCATCGGCAAGATCGCGGAACTTCATGTAGTCAGCCATGGCTGCAAGATCCGCGGCCGCTTTGAGAATGAGCCCGTGCAGATCAACGGCGAGCGATTCACCCTTCAGATTGACGAGGGGCTCGTGGTCCACCACGATCCACGTCTTCCCCCCATCGGTGGATTGCAGTACCCCTGTTAACTGGACAAAGGCTTCGCCTTCCAGCTGGTCAACATTCATCATGGGCATGGTTTCCCACTCCTGAGGATCTCTTTCTCATGCGAGGAGTTAAAAGCAGCCGACTCTAAAACTTCTCCTCCACGCGAGGGAAAAAAACGTGAACTGATAGAACGCACGTTCCGCGCCTTTAAATATTTCAAAGATATTTGAAATACTGTGGACGCGGTCTCGGTAGTGTTGGAAGCGGGCGTGAAGGTGCTGCTGGAGTACCTCTCACTCCACGTGCTCACCTGTCTGGTGCCCGCGTTCTTCATCGCCGGTGCGATCGCGGCACTCTTATCGAAGGAGGCAGTGCTCAAATACTTCGGTGCAAGCGCCCGAAAATGGCTCTCTTATAGCGTCGCTTCCTGCTCAGGCACGATCCTCGCGGTCTGCAGCTGCACGATCCTGCCAATGTTCGCCGGTATTTACAAGCGTGGTGCGGGCATCGGGCCAGCCTGCGCGTTTTTATTCTCCGGTCCCGCGATCAATCTCCTGGCGATCGTGCTTACCGCGCGCGTGCTCGGCTTGAGTATCGGCATTGCACGGGCGATCAGTGCGGTGGCGATGGCCGTGGTGATCGGCCTGATTATGGCTGCCCTGTTCGAGCGCAAGGTGACGGACGCTGCGACGTGTCAAATCTCCAGCGCGTCGCCCCTCAATCCGGATGCCGCAGCGCCGGTGAGGCCGTGGTACATTACCATGCTCTTTTTCGCGCTCCTCGTTGCGATCCTCCTCGTTGCAGCCTCTAGCTTGATCTCCTGGCTCCTGAAAGTGATCGTGCTCGCGCTCATGGTGATCGTGCTTGCAGTGATCCTGCGCTTTTACTATTCCCGTGAGGAATTGCAGGCCTGGGGCATGGAGACCTGGTGGCTCACCAAACGGATATTCCCCATTCTGTTAATCGGCGTCTTTGCCATCGGGCTCATCGGCGGCGTTGCCGCGATCTACGCGCCCTCGCATGACCCGCAGCTGGCGGTGGGTGAGTTAACGCGACCGTATTTTGGCACCAATTCCTTCTTCGCCTGCCTTTTATCTTCCATCATCGGTGCGATCCTCTATATGCCGACGCTGTTAGAGGTGCCGATCGTCGGTAATCTCTTTGGCTTCTCCACGGGGCAGATGGCCGCGGGCCCCGCGCTCGCGCTCCTGCTCTCGGGGCCGTCGCTCAGTCTGCCCTCTATGGTCGTGATCTGGCGGACGATTGGCGGGCAGAAAGCGTCTGCGTATATCGCGCTGGTGGTGCTCATTTCTACGATCATCGCTATGATCTACGGGGGCCTGGTAGGATGAAGATCGAAGTATTGGGTGCGGGCTGTGTGAAATGCAGAGCGACGAAGAAGGCTATCGAGCGCGTGATTCACGAGCTGCAGGCGAACGTTGAGCTCACTGAGGTCTCGGACGTCAACGAACTGATCGCACGCGGTGTGATGGCGCCGCCGGCGGTCTTCGTGGATGGTATGCTGAAGTCCACAGACCATGTGCCGTCGCGGCAGGAGGTCGAGAGCTGGCTCGCCGAGGTATCGGGGGATACAGAAGCGGGTGAATCGGCGAGTGCCCCGGCTGAAGCGGCGCCGTGCTCATGCCTCTATTACCTCCAGGAGCAGGCGAAGCTGATCAAAAAGGAGTCCTCGTTGTACAGGCTCACCTGCAAAGGCTGCGGGATTGCGTTTTCAAGCAACGTTCAGAAGGATTTTTGCTTCGAGTGCGAGAAGAAGGGGAGGCGCTGAGCAATGGAACGGAAGGAGCGAAAGCTGGGTATCTGGGAAAAATACCTCTACGTCTGGGTGATCCTCTGCATCCTCGCCGGAACGATCCTCGGACGGGTGTATCCGCAGTTCGCGGAGTATCTGGCACGGCTGGAAGTGGCGCATATCTCTATTCCGATCGCGATCTGCCTCTTCGCGATGATCTATCCCATCATGGTCCAGATCAGCTTTGGTGAAGTGAAACGTGCACTTCTGACGCCCAAGCCAATCGGCACGACGCTCTTCATGAACTGGGCGATCAAGCCCTTCACCATGGCGTTCCTTGCCTGGCTCTTCCTTACCGTGGTCTTTGCACCGTACTTACCGCAGGGCGCCACACTCACGCCGCTCGGTGAGATACCGCTCATTCGGCAGTACGTCGCGGGTCTGATCCTGCTCGGGGTCGCGCCCTGTACCGCGATGGTTCTCGTCTGGAGCTACCTCGCGGAGGGGAACATGGCGCACACGCTCGTGATGACCGCGATCAATTCGCTCTCGATGGTTATCCTCTATGCGCCCCTCGCTACCGTTCTCATCGGCGTCTCCGGTATCCAGGTGCCGTGGGCCACCATTGCGCTCGCCGTGATCATTTACATCTGCACCCCGCTGGTCGCCGGCTGGATAACGCGAGACCAGGCAATTAAGCGGAAGGGAATGGACTGGTTTGAACGCCGGTTCTGTCCTTGCCTGGGGAAATCATCGATCATCGCGCTCCTGATCACGCTCATCGTGCTCTTCACCTACCAGGGTGAGACGCTCGTCGAGCTGCCAGCCATCATCGGCATGATTACGGTCCCTATCTTCGTGAACATACTCGTCGTCTTCGCGATCACGTATCTCATTGCGAAACCCATCAAGTTGGGTTACGAGGATGCCGCGCCCACGGCGATCATCGCGGGCAGCAACCATTTCGAGGTCGCCATAGCCGTCGCCACCACCTTATTCGGCTTGAATTCCGGCGCCTCGCTCGCGACCGTCGTGGGCGTGCTCACGGAGGTGCCGATCATGCTCTTCCTCGTCTGGTTGTGTAAACGCACGCGGGGATTCTTTGATTGAGAGGCGCGAATTTATGAGTACTGGAGCACTAACCAGGAGCGAAGAATGACCATCTGTGGTACTTTTTTGGAACTGGATCTTGAGAAGGAACAGGTTGAGCTGAAGAGCTGGGAAGAGCTCTTCGAGGAGCAATTAGGCAGGAAGAAGAGCGTACGAGAGCTTATGGGCGGCTTTGGAAGGGGATTAAATTACTTCGCTCTGCTGCAAAATAGCTATGATGACTTCGCGGAATTGTGTGCCATTTGCACGGGCTTCTTGACCGGGCACCCCCACTTCGGATTGCCGATGACCTGCTGCAAAACGGCGGTGGTCTTTTTGTCGCCCGTGAAGAGGAAAGGGGAGCGATATGGCATATCATTCGCAAATGCCGGCACGAATTTCGGGAGTGAAGTGAAGGAACTCGGGGTGGACGACATAGTGATTGTTGGTAAAGCGAAGCAGCCCGTAGCAATCCTCCTCGATGGAACCGGTGAAACTGTCGCGATGGAACTCCGCGAGTTTGACCCCGAAGCTCAGGTATTTGACACCCTGGAGCGGATTGCCGCGGACTATACCTACGAAACGGTCTGTGCAGTTGGTCCCGCGGCGTTTAAAGGGGTTAAGTTCGCCAGCGCACATTTCTCCACTCCTCTTCCGGGTAAGAAGTTCGGTCTGCCACGAGCAGCGGCACGAGGTGGCGTAGGGCTGGTATTAGGTGCTAAGAACATCAAAGTGATCGGCGTGAAGGGGGTGGATGAGAAGTTCCCGAAGCCACGGCTGGGCGAGGAAGAGAAGCGGCTAGTAGTGGAGCTGAATAGGGGATTGGCTGGTGCGGCAACGGAAAAATATCGGTGTGGTGGTACGTGGGGTGGAAATTTTGACTTTTTACTGCCTGCGAAGTCGTTGCCGGCTTATAATCACGGTAAACTGCTCGGCGAGGAAGCTGAAGAGGTAAACGGGCTCTGGAGAATGAAATGTGAGGAAAACGGGTTGAAGGTCGAGGATGAGGCATGCTCACCGTGTCCCATTAAGTGTGTGAAGAGCGTTGAGGCTTCTGATGGTACGTTATGGCGCCTTGACTACGAGCCGGTCGCGTTGATGGGGTGTGATACGGGTATTTTTGACCTGGATGTAGTGCTGAAAGCGCTCAGGTTGGCGAACGCCTACGGCTTGGATGTCGTGAGCACCGGGTCGGTAATAGCATGGTATTTCGAGCATAACCTCCGGCAGGGTGAGTCGCCCACCTTTGGGGATCAACACGCGCTTCTGGATTTGATCAAGAAAATAGCAGTGCGAGAAGGAATTGGGGATGTCCTCGCGGAAGGAGTAAAAGGTGCGAGCGAGAAACTCGGAGATGTGGATATCGCCATGCAGGTGAAAGGCTTGGAAACTGCGGGCTATCCCGCGTGGTCGAACCCCGGGTACGCCTTTGCAGTACGGGGCATGTGTCATACGAGCATGGAGACCTATAACGTTGCCATCGGGCGGCCGGATAAAGTCCACGAGCTCGAATGGTGGGTTGCAACGCTTAAGAAAGGGGCGAGTGATGCTATGCTCGTCCAGAGCGGTGGGTTCTGCCACTTTGCCCGAAAAGTAATTCTGCCCGCACTTCCTGCATTGCTGGAGCTGTACACGGGGGTGAAGACTGATAAGGATGAGATTGACCGCAGTGGACTGCAGACGTACATTCTCGCGCGGGCGATTGATACTGTGGCTGGATTTGATCGCACCGATGATGCCCTGCCGGAACGCGCGTTCAGGTGCGGCACCACACGAGAATGGTTTGAACTCCTGAAGGATCGATTGTACGCGGAGCTGGGCTTTGATACCACGGGCAGGGTGACGACGGGAACCCTGAAAAAGCACGGACTCGCGGAATTCGCCCGGTTTTTGAGGCTATGCGGGTGACGGTAAAAGTATTGGGCCATCTCCGGAGGCTCGTGGAGGGCGAAAAAACGGTGATGGAATTACCGGAAGGCAGTGATGTGCGTGCGCTCCTGGGTGCTTTGCTTCGCCCGTCTGAGCTTCGCGACCAGTTACTCCACGAAGGGGGTGAGGTATGGGATCGGGTCGCCATATTCAAGAACGGAAAGCACGTGCTCGCGCTCCGAGGGCTTGCCACAGCACTCGAAGCAGGCGATGAGATCGTGATCGTTCCACCATCTGGCGGCGGTTGAGGTGCCATCTCATGCTTCAGGAGGGAGTCATACTAAGCTGCTTAGTGCGGGCGCCCTCATTGCTAGCGTACTCACCGTCTTCCTGCTCTGCAGCTCTCTTGCCGCTGCAGAGGGCTCGGTAGCTCTCTACTACTTTTACGGCGCGGACTGCCCGCACTGCCAGGCGTTTATGCCGACCATCGAGGCACTTGAGGCAACATATCCTGACATCCGCGTTCATAAGCTCGAAATCTCGTATAACGAAACGAACGCGGAGCTCCTGAACGCGTTTATCCGCGCCTACAATCCACCGGCGGTGGACATACCCGCGGCCTTCATCGGCACGACCGCGCGATCCAGGGCTGCCTCCAGAACGGCTGTCCCGATCCGATCACACTCATCGCGGGTACCGAGGAGCAGCCAGCGCCCGTACTGCCCCTGCTCATCGGCACGGCACTGGTCGAGGGCATCAACCCCTGTGGCATCTCGGTCCTGATAGTCCTGCTCGCCTCGCTCCTCGCGGTGAGGACGAAACGGCGTGTGCTCCTCGTGGGTGTCGTGATGCTCGGCATCGGTGGCGCGATGCTCCTCGGCATCATCTAATCTCTCCGTGTGCTGTGATAGCTCGGGCGTGAGTTCGTCGAGGCTGAGAGAGCTTCAAGCGCGCCGTCTTACCCGAGAAGCCACGGCCAGCAATGCCGCCAGCGCCAGACCGGCCGCGAAGCCCGGTATTGCCGCTTTTTCCTCTGCGGTCGAGACCTGGGGATAGCCGCTCTCGTTCCACGCATTAATCCCGCCGACGACGTTGTACACCCGCTCGAAGCCCTGCTCGGTCAGCAGTGTCGTAGCGAGCGTGCTGTTCGCCCCGTCTTCACTGTACACCACGATCCTTTCGCTCTTGTTCAAGGCCGCAGTGCTATTCGTGAAGTTGGCGAGCGGCATGGAGAACGCGCCCCTGATATGGGCCGCGTCATACTCCGTCTCGTTCCGCACGTCTACCAGGATGAGCTCTTCTGAGCCAGAATCGACCAGCCGCCTCGTCTCCTCCACCACGATATTCACGGGAATAACGCGGTTGGGCCCCGAGGTGATCGCAATGCTGTGCGTTGCTTTTACCAGCTCGCCGCCATGTGTGACCGTCGCATCAAGGTAATACGTGCCCTGAGAGATCCCGGAGCAGGCACACGACGAGGGGATCGTCCTCGTAAAGGAGAACGTATTCGCGCCAGCGGTGAGGTTTGTCTTGCTCGAATAGGCGACGTATTTCGCCCCTCTACTGCTCACCACCCCATCCACCTTCACAAGTGCCTCCGACACGTTCTCCGGTGAAGACACGACTAAAGACACGTTCATCTCGTCCATTGCCGCATAGAGGTCCTTATCAGTCGTAAAGGAAGCGATCTTGATCCCCGGCTCGATCGGAGGCGTAACGGCACCATACACCGACGTGAGAACCGCCACGAACGCCAACGCTAGCAGTACCACGAGGAAAGCACCTCTACAACTCCGTCCGCTAAGGCGCTTCTTCATCTCGCGCGCACCTCATCTATCTTTTTTATACTCCTATTTCAAATATTATTGAAATATGGGGCGAGTATAAAAAGGCTAAAAAAATGGGAGGGTGATAGCGCATGGCGCAAAAAAAGAAAAGGAAATGGGACTCGATACGGCGGAAATGGGCGGATGACGTGGAAATGGGGGAAGAGCGAAGAGCAGAGATAGCCCGGTGCCTCTTGAGGCCGGTCGGGAAGAACCCGTACTTTCTCTTCAGGGGTACGGATTGCATCGCGATAAACGACCTCGCAGAGTTGCATGACCGAATCGATATGTTCATGGAGGACGAAGCGGAGTGGGTCGCATCGTGGATTGAATATCTGGGCGATACCGAAACCGCGGATAAGATCAGGGCAACACCGAACGAATTCAAGATAATCATTTGTGCACGGTACCAAGAGCTGCGTAGGCTTTAGCGTAAGGTCAGCCACATGAAAAGAAGGCATCGCGCTGCTTGAGGAGAAACTGAAGCGGGGAATCAACGATCGCAGAAGGTGAACCAAAATGCACGAGAAGCTTAAAAAGTCGGATTATGCAGACGCCCAGGAGAGGTTGATGCGCTATTTTGAGTTGAAAATTCCGCCGGTTGCCGTCAGCCTCATCAGGCATAAGGCACAGTTACCCGAAGGGGTGAAGGAGCTTGAAAAGCCACTGTTCTACTGTGCCATGGTGAAATATGCGATGCTCGGCAATGTGTTCTATGCGCGCGAAGCACTCCATGCATGTAAGCGCGGTGCAGCGGCCTTAGGGCTCGGCGACACTCCCGACGAGGAGAAGACGGGCGAATTCTACGTGAAAAAAGCGTCATGCAGCTCTATCGAAGCTGCGTGGCGGTTCTTAGACGCTTCCCCCAGCCTGGAGTCTGGAAGCATATACGCCACGCTCTTAGCTCCGTTAGCAAAAACACCGATAGAGCCGGATGTAATTCTTATAGAAGCGATACCGCGGAGGGCATTTGAGTTCATCCACGCATCACTCTTTGATAGGGGCGGCAGAACCGAGAATTGGATTTCACCTCCACGGCAGGTTTGCGCATACGCTACGGCACGGCCGTATCAAAGCGGCGAACTCAACCTCACGATCGCCTGCGAGTCTGCGCGTGCGGGAGCCAAAGGGGTGGGATGCGAATACCTCGATGAAACGGTGTTGATAGGCTTGCCAGCAGAGATGCTTGGAACCGTGCTGGAGTACGGGCCGAAGATCGGCTATGTGAAAGCGCGACTTAGTAAGACTGAAAGAAGATGAGCACAGAGGATATGATAGGTAGTACGATGATGGAGATTGTATTATGAAACGAGAAGAAGTGATTAAAGAATATGTGAAGGATCGATACGCGAGGATTGCAGCTACGGGGGAATCTTGTTGCCCAAGTTGTGCTTGCTCTGCCAATCTTGTTCATCAGGCTAAGGCGATAGGGTACTCGGAACAAGAACTCAGCAGCGTCCCCGAGGGTGCCGTGCTGGGGCTGGGATGTGGCAATCCGACAGCACTGGCAGAACTACAAGAGGGGGAAACCGTTCTGGACCTTGGCCCAGGTGGGGGGTTGGATGTCTTCATCGCAGCCCAAAAAGTCGGCGCTAAAGGGAAAGTTATTGGTGTTGACATGACGCCTGCGATGATTGAAAAAGCGCGAGAAAATGCCAAGAAAGGCCACTACCTTAATGTTGAGTTCCGGCTCGGCGAAATAGAAAACTTGCCGGTCGAGGATAATTCTATTGACGTCATCATCAGCAATTGCGTCATCAATCTTTCACCGGATAAACTAGCCACGTTCAAGGAAGCATTTAGGGTTCTGAGGCCGAATGGCAGGCTCCTCATATCCGACGTGGTAACCGAAGGAGAGCTTCCCGAGGATGTCCGACGGAGCATCGAAGCCTGGGCAGGCTGTATCGCCGGCGCTCTGGAGAAGCAGGAATATCTGGATACGATCCGAAAAGCAGGTTTCAGGAATGTGATGATTGTTGGTGAACATTGTTATAGCGTGCCTTCCATGGACGATAGACTTACCGGTAATCTCAGTAGCATTCACGTAAAGGCATACAAATGTTGAAAGCAAACCCCCCCAGTTGGTTGTCCGCCGGAAGAAGGGTGATATAACCGCATGATAGACAAAACCATCGGCTTTATTGGCGGTGGACGAGTTGTGAGAATACTCCTTGGCGGCTTTAAAAGCGGGGGGCAGAGGCTCACCGACGTGGTGGTCAGCGATGTACATACTGAAACCCTGCGCAAGTTACAAGAGACGTTTCCCGAGATCCAGATCACCTCCGATACCACACAACCAGCCCAGCAGGATGTGGTTTTCCTCGCTCTTCACCCGCCGGTGCTGGGAAGTGTGCTACGCGAGATCAAATCGTGCCTGAAACCCCATGCCCTGCTCATCTCTCTCGCACCAAAGCATACCATAGCACACTTGTCGGAGTCCCTGGGTGGATTCCAGCGGATTGTGCGCATGATACCCAACGCCCCCTCTATTATCCAATGAAGGCTACAATCCCGTAGCATGCTCCAACCAGCTCGGTGAATCAGAGAAGAGAGCGTTACGCGAGATGTTCAGCATTCTTGGAGAATGTCCAGAAGTCGCAGAAGAAACGCTCGAAGCGTATGCACTTCTAACAGCTATGGGCCCCACCTATCTCTGGTTCCAACTCTACGCATTGCAGGAACTTGGTAAAGCATTTGGGTTAACCCCACAGGAAGCCATGAAAGGCGTGACCGCAATGGTACGAGGTGCAACAGCAACAATGAGCAAATCCGGATTATCTCCAGAAGAGGTCATGGATCTGATCCCGGTAAAACCGTTAGCAGATGAAGAAGCGCGGATAACGCAGCTCTATCGAGCAAAGCTTGAGCCGCTGTTCAAACAACTGAAAGGATGAAAAGAGTTGACAACAGCTTCTGAAGGAGCTGATGAGATGTTGAAGGTAAAGCCACCAGAGGACTACCCCCCGGAAGAGGGGAGATACGCACGAGGGAATGACTATTCTCCTGTTGCCGTATGTGTTATCCTCAACACCTTTGATTTTAAAATACCTGACGAGCTTGAAGAGCTTGTGATGGTAGCGTTAGATGCTGGTGCGGCTTTGGCAGGAACGCTTCAGACAGAGAACATCGGGATAGAGAAGATGGTATGTAATCTGGTTGCAAACCCGAATATCAGATATTTGGCAGTCTGCGGCGAGGAGTCGCCGGGTCACTTAGTTGGTGATACAGTTATTGCGTTAGCGACAAACGGGGTGGATGAGAAGAAAAGAATAATCGGAGCTAAAGCACCGACGCCCTATTTGTATAACCTGCCACTGGAAGTAATTGAACGGTTCAGACTGCAGATAACTGTTTTAGACCTGGTGAATTGCATGGATAAAGGGGTAGTTTCTGAGGTGGTGAAGTGCTGCTATCAGGAGGAACCGGTGGATTTTTCACATGGCGGGGAGACTTATCAGCTCTACGATCCCGGCGCGTTTGGTGAGCCGCTTCTGCATAAAATCATCTGGAGTGTGAAGAAGCCCTGGCTGGCAAAGGGTGAAAGAAAACAGCCGACTTTAGCAATGAAGGATGTGCTGGAGGCACGGAGGAACCCGAAAAGAAGGGGCATCATAAAATTTCTAAGCGGCGTTATGCAGGTACAGAAAGCTGAGTTGAAGGATGTTTTCGCGCTTTCCGAGTGGGAATTGAACTTCCATCTTGAGATGCTAAAGAGGGGGAATTTCGTTGAGGTGTACGAAGATACAGTGATGATAACGGAGGAAGGGGAATATCTGGCAGAGATGCTGAAGGGGGAGAGGGGATAAACATGGAACCACTAGACCACATTGACGTGCAAGGACTTATCGAATACAATGAGAACGCTCCGGTCAAACAAGACCTGTTCAAGACCGAGTGGTTCAATGTCGTCCTGGTATGCCTCGAGGCAGGGCAGGAGATCCCGCCGCATCCCGAGCCCTACGCTGTCTTGTTCGTCGTGCTTGAAGGTGAGGGCACCATAACCGTCGGTACTGAGCGCTATGAGGTTAACCCGAACCACGTGATCTTCTCACCTCAAGGCGGCGTGCGGGGAATAGCGCCACGCACACGCATGAGCATTCTAGGCATACAGCAGCCGCATTAAGCATGCCGACCAGGAAGAACGATTAGGATGAACGCTATGGAGCGTGCAGATGGAAGCGATAGAAGTGCAGGATCTGAGCAAGAGCTTTAACGGGCTTACCGCGGTTGATTGCGTGACCTTCACCGTGCATCAAGGCGAGATCTTCGGCTTCCTTGGCCCGAATGGCGCGGGGAAGACGACCACGGTACGCATGCTCACCGGCGTGCTCAAGCCTGATGGCGGCGAGGCGCGGGTGCTGGGGCATGATCTCCAGGCGGATACGGCGGGGGCCAAGGCCGTACAGGGCGTGGTGCCCGAGACGGCAAATGCCTATGTGGATCTGACCGCCTGGGGCAACCTCATGCTCATCGCGTCGCTCTATGGCATTCCGCGACGCGAAGGTGAGCAGCGCGCAGCCAGCCTGCTCACGGAATTCGGGCTCTATGAGCGGCGAGCGAGCAAGGTGAAGAGCTACTCCAAGGGGATGAAGCAGCGGCTCATGCTCGCTATGGCGCTCGTGAGCGATCCTGCAGTTCTTTTCCTGGACGAGCCGACGAGCGGCCTGGATGTCCTGAGCGCGAGATCGATCAGGCAGAAGATACAGGCGCTCAGGGATGAGGGCCGGGCAGTCTTCCTCACCTCGCACAACATGCAGGAGGTGAGCATGCTCTGCGATCGCGTGGGGATCATCAACCACGGGAAGCTGGTTGCGCTCGAGAGCCCTGAGATCTTGCGGCACCGGATCGGTGGTACGGTAACCGTCGAGTTCAGCTTCGATAAGCCCCTCAGCAGCCCACCACCCGGTGCCGAGCGCGTAGGTGATGCTTACCGGATATACACCACCGAGCCGCACGAGGTGATCAGCTCGATTGTTGACTTTGCAAAGCGTAACGGGTTGAAGATCATCAGTGTCAACGTTCAAGCGCCCTCGCTGGAGGACGTCTTCGTGAAACTGACGGGAGGCGCACCGGAATGAGTGGGAAGGTCTGGGCAATCATCAAGAAGGACATCCAGCTTTACTACTTCAAGGGGCCCGTGGTCATCTTCGGCGTGTTGTTCCCCCTCTTCCTGTTCCTCGCCTTTTCCGTCGGCCGCGACTTGCCCGCGGCATTCCTCATACCCGGGCTGATGGCCATGACCCTCTTCTTCACCGCCACCTCGGTCTCGCCGGTGATCATGCCGTGGGAGACGCAGATGCGAACGCTTGAGCGGCTCATCTCCTGCCCCATCTCGGTGCGAACCCTGATACTGGGCGATATCCTCGCCAGTTTCATCTTCGGCGTCTGCATCTCCGCCGTGCCCGTTGCCGTGGGCGTCGCACTGGGTGTTGGCGTGAAGAGCCCGGTCATATTACTTGCGGCTATCCTCCTCGCCGCGTTCTGCTTCTCCTCGCTCGGCTTGCTCTTCTCCACACCGCCGACGAGCCTGGTCTCCAACATCATGATGCTCTCCACCTTCGTGAAGTTCCCCGTGATCTTCATCAGCGGCATCTTCATCCCGGTGGAGCAGATGCCAGGCTGGGGTGTCGCGGTGGCCTCGCTCTCTCCACTGACCTATTTCACCGATCTGGCGCGATATTCCCTGCAGGGCGCGGCCTATTACTCCCTCGCCGTGGATTTCGCGGCTTTGCTCGGCTTTTCCGCATTCTTCCTGCTCCTCGCGGTGAAGCTGCATGAACGGGCATTGCCGAAGCGGTTTTGAGGGGAAGCGAGCGCTTCAGGATCAAGTGCTCAGCCGTTGCGGACGCAGGTGAGAGCGCGAACCCTTATAAGCCGCGATTTCAAATATTCTTGAAATATCGGTACGCGGGCATGAAAGAGGAAGCATCAACAAAGTATCGGATGGCCGCGTGCAGCCACAGCAAGCCCTGCCATATCCCCGCATCGTACGCGATCTCCCAGGAAACGTTGGAGCAAGTCAGAACGGCACTGCAGGAGGACATTCGTGAGTCGATCGCGGTCTTCAAAGCGCTCGCCGATCCTCTGCGGCTGCGTATCCTGAAGGCCCTGGCGCTTGAAGACCTCTGTGTCTGTGTCTTCGTCGAGCTTTTGGACTGTGACTACTCGAAGCTCTCCTACCATTTGAAGGTGCTGAAAGAAGCCGGGCTTGTCGAGTGCAGGCCGGAGGGGACGTTCCTGATCTACCGCCTCACCGGATTCGGAAGGGCGGTGCTCGAAGGCATGGGCGCAATTGCAAAGCCGCGACTGGAAGGGGGCGAGAGGTAAGCATGGAGATTAAAGTCCTGGGCACCGGCTGCCCCAAATGCCGGAAGGTGTATGCGAACGCGCAACGCGCGATAGCGGATCTTGGCATCGAGGTGAAGTTGGAGAAAGTGGAGGAGATCGACGAGATACTGCGGTACGGGGTCATGATGACGCCCGCGGTCGTGATCAACGGGCGGGTACGGTCGAGCGGCAGAATCGCGAGTGTTGAGGAGCTCAAAAAATGGCTTCAGGAATAACCCCGTCCTGCAGGCCAACCCGTGCCGCAGGAGCCATCCTGACCGGCGTGCTGCTCCTGATCCTCGTCTGC
>JADDYB010000075.1_pt1 | contig 29025 bp, 29 predicted proteins | sample 8641941 | NCBI WGS metagenome assembly JADDYB01 (sample SAMN16275377, study PRJNA637457) | freshwater sediment metagenome | isolation source: Lake Kineret sediment | place: Israel: Lake Kineret | collected 2013
GGGCAACACGACCCGGGTTGGGGGAAGTGAACCTGTTAGTGTTCAAGGAAATGTGCCTCCTGAAATAGAGGTTATCCCTGATGTGTCGAGTGGGAAGGCTCCTTTACGTGTACGATTTGATGGGAATGCGTGGGATCAGGATGGAGAGATTACGTCTGTGGAGTGGGATTTTGAGGGGGATGGACTCTTTGAAGTAGTAAAGAGTATACTCAAAGAGTTGAAGGGTAGTCAGAGGATGCAAGCTGTAAAACAGGAGTTACTGAGAGAGTACACGTTTGTGAATCCAGGGATTTTCCACGTTTTGGCAAAAGTGACAGATGATAGGGGTTCATCGAGTGTTGGATCAGTGACTATACAGGTGTATTCTGATGTACCGTATTTAGATGTGGTTCCCTGTAATAGTGGATTTGAGTACATGGCGAGAGCAGGGTATGAGGCATTCTTTGATGCAGTGAATGAGAAGGGCGTGCAGTTTAGAATCGGTGATGCATGGATTAATTATAGATTGGGGAATCAGACCTTTGGTGAAGTCACTGAGGCGAAGGGGGTACCTGAGGGGAATGTAATCAGGTACAACAATCTGTACCCGGCGTTGATGTGAGATACACAGTGCATGAGGATTTACTGTTAGAAGAGTTTATTGTACAGAATGTGATGTCCTTTTCTGTCATTGAGCAGTCTTTCACCATACACGGCGTGGAATTTGAAGTGAATGAGGATGGTTCGATCTCCTTCTATAATGGTGAAGATAAAGTGTTTAAAAATTTTAAATACGAGGTTCCACATGTGAAATACAGTGCTGCATTTTGTAAAAAGGATGGAAAAGTTAGCGTATCATGTTTTAGTATTACAGGTATAGGGGATAGTGAGCCTGGATTATCTATATTATTGACAAAAGAAGGAAATTATAATGGCATTGGAAAATTCAAGAACCTCTTAAAACCACCTTTCAGATTTCTATAGTTCTATCCGGATTTTTTTTCTACACCGAAACGCTGGATCATTGCAGAAAGAAAGAATACAATTGAGAAAGTCTTCTCCGATGCTTTATTGTTTACACGTTTCTTTAGTGAACTTTTCTCTAAAGGAATTTGTTATTTAGGTCCTCTTCGAGAATACCCCCAGAGATATTACCCTGTTTCTGGGGCAATAATGGAAGATGTGGGATTTAAAGGAGAAAGAACAATAGAGGTCCTTGCAACTGCAAGAGCAGACATTCTTGAAAAAGTTCAAAAATGGATCAAAACGTTTGACATGGCAAAATCCATGAAAATTGAGCCTTTGAAAGAAAAAAGGGCACTCGTAGAGATACTGTTGGAGGACCCTAAAATGGAGCTTTCATTTAACTTGTATGATGTGGGGTTTGGAGTTTCTCAAGTCCTGCCGATCATAGTTGAGGGATTTTATGCGCAGCCAGGTTCTCTAATTTTAATAGAACAGCCTGAAATTCATCTTCATCCAAAACTACAGTCAGAAATGGGAGATTTATTAATAGATATTGCGAGATCTGATAAAAAATTGATTATTGAGACACACAGTGAACACCTTTTGTTGAGAATTCAAAGGAGAATCACAGAGGGAACGTTGAAGAGCAATGATGTTGCCATCTATTTCTTTAATTACACTCCTGACGGCACAAGGATAGAACGTATTGATATTGATGATCTTGGTAGGTTTAAGAATTGGCCTACTGGATTTTTTGAAGAAGATGTTGAGGAGAGTTTTGCCATCACAAAGGCATTTCTGAATAGAAAAAAGGGGAAGGAGGAATAAATTGAAAGATTGGGTAGTAGATGTTTGCATATTAGATACTGTCGAGAAGATAGAAGAATCAGCACTTTCATGTGTGGCGTTCCTTTATCTACAGAGTAAGAAGAGAGAATTCATTTGCCTAGATTCTGATGGTGAGATTTTATCCCTGTATGAATCTCACGTAAACCTCCATAATCCTTCTGATCTTATTGGAAGGTGGTGGAAATTGGTAACCCATAATGATTTAGCAAGAATCATATATGCACAGTTACCGAAAAAAGTAGAAGATGCCTTATTGGGAATGGAATTCCATAATGATGATCTGATATTCGTTAGAGTCGCCTCAAAATCGAGGAGTAAAAGAATTGTATCAGTGAATTCAGATTTCGGGTGCAGCCCAGCTTCTCAAAAAAACAGAGAGGACGTCAAGAAATTCTTAGAATCTCTCAAAATACATACGCACACGCCTGAAGAAGCAATAAGTGATCTGTCAAAATGATGGGTTGGGGCGTCACCTCTTTCACATCCAAAAGCATTTAAGGAGCCTTCTCAAAGAGATGCAATGCTGCTCCAGTTCTACAAGGGGACCATTCAACTCGAAGGACAGTACCACATCCCCAATACCACCTGGGATGAACGCTCCCACACCTACCGGGCGCAAGCACTCTACTACAGAGAGATCATCACTTACTTGAAAGAATCCCACATCGACTACCTGGACTGCGTTCTCGATTTAATTCCCTGTCCCGAGCTCCAGTTTTCCGTAGAGTTGAGAGATTACCAGAAAGAAGCTCTATCCAGCTGGCTCAAAGATAAGAAAGGAGTCATCGTTCTACCAACTGGTGCGGGAAAAACCTTTGTCGCTCTAAAGGCTGTGGAAGCTCTCAACTGCCCCACCCTCATCGTTGTCCCCACTTTAGATCTGGTGGACCAGTGGAAAGAAAAGATCATCAATTTTTACAGAAATTCCGAAATTGAATTAGAAGTAGGAGAACACACGGGGAGAAAAAAGAGCTTAAAGGCTGTGACCTTAACTACCTACGATTCTGCCTACATCAATGCGGAAAACCTTGGGAATAAATTCAAATTTTTAATCTTTGACGAGGTTCACCATTTGCCTTCAGAAGGGTACCGGCACATTGCAGAAATGTGCGCATCTCCCTACCGCATGGGGTTAACAGCCACCTATGAGAGAGAGGACGGCCTCCACTCCATGCTGTCCCGATTGATTGGCGGAAAAGTGTACGAGATCGGAACGCAGGAACTGGCAGGGGAGCACCTGTCAGAGTACGAGATCAGAAAAATAAAGGTGGAAATGCTTCCTGAAGAGCAGGAGAAATACGAAGAAAACATAAAAATATTCAAGAATTACCTGAAACTCCACCACATCAGAATGAGGAGCCCAGAAGACTTTCAAAAGATAATATACAGGAGCGGGTACGACCCACGAGCGTGGAGGGCAGTAAAGGCCAGGAACGAGGCACGGAAGATTGCGTACAATTCGCAGTCAAAAGTTGAAGAATTGAGAAGGTTGCTGCAGCTCCACAGAGAGGATAGAATCATCATATTTACGAGATATAATGACCTTGTTTATTTCATTGCAAATCAGTTTTTCATTCCCTGTATAACCCATAAGACAGACAAAGATGAGAGAACAGAAGTTTTAAAAAAGTTCAAGTCTGGCACGTACACCGCTATCGTGAGCTCCCAAGTTTTGGACGAGGGTATTGACGTCCCTGAAGCCAACATTGGCATTATTCTGTCCGGTACAGGCAGTGTCAGAGAGTACACGCAGCGGCTGGGGAGAATTTTGAGGCCTACTGAGAAGAAGGCCATTCTGTACGAGGTCATATCGAGAGGAACGGCTGAAATACAGACATCAGCCAGGAGGTCCAGGAGAGAGTGACACCATGTTTTCCAGAGATTTGTTAGTGACCAGGAAGAGGAGACCTTTCATAACCCCTGTGTATATACATCCGGAAGAGACAGAGTTAGCAGAGAATATCATGAAAATTTACGGAAAAGGGAAGACCAAGGGCACCATTGACGGAGAAACTTTATCTTTAGAGACATTCTCAAATTTTAGAGTAGTACGAGGTCTTTCAGAGTTGATGAGGAGGAGAACTACTTTCGAAGAATTGTACGCTGCAGAACCCCTGAAGGTGAGGAGATATTTGTATGAGAGAGGGTACATTACCACGAAAGAGGAAAGGGGTGCCCTTCTCAAGGAGGCTTCTCACCAGTTCAGTGTACCTATCGAAGAGATTGAGAGTTCTTTCTGGGCAGACCGCGAGGAATTCCAGGAAGTCTCCTCCATTCGTGAGATCTCCCCCTCTGACCTGGTGAAGCACTACAACCTATCGTTGACGCAAACCTTACTATTTGATGCCTTATCTCTGGAGTTTACTGCCTCTGGCAACTATCAGGAGATATTTCGCACGATCAAGTACCTGGGGTTAATGTACGAGATTCAGTCTGGAAAGGACATCCTTGTCCGGGTCACCGGTCCCTCGTCCCTGTTTAAAAAGACCAAAAAATACGGGACTTCTCTGGCCAAACTTCTTCCCATCATCATGAAGGCACCTACCTGGGATTTGAAGGCGCAGATAGAAACCACGGTGGCTGGAGAACCTCGCATCTACGTGTTTGAGCTCTCTCATGCCAAAAAAGAGTTATTTCCTGACAGACCAGAATCAGATTCTGAACCCTTTGACAGCACGGTAGAAGAGAATTTTTTGAAGCGCTTTTCCTCTTTGCGGAAAGACTGGGAAATCAAAAGAGAACCCACCATCTTGAAGGCGGGTCCCTGGGCCATGATCCCTGATTTCAGCCTTGAGAGGAGAGGAAAAAAAGTGTACGTCGAAATCGTGGGATTCTGGACTCCGGACTACCTTGAAAAGAAAATGGAGAAGATAAAGGCCTTGAACGAGGAGATCATCTTGTGCGTGAGTAAGGAATTACTGTGCACCCAGAAAGAGTTTCACAAAAATGTGGATGTCATTTTCTATGACAAAGAGGTCCCCATGAAGCCTATCCTTGAAAAAATACGAAAAATAGAGCTGCAGCAGCTAAAAGAGGAAAAAGAAAAGCTTTCAAAAACTGAAATTGAATTGGATAAAGACATTATACCTTTGGAAGACATGGCGAAGATCCGGAACGTGGGAGTAGAAGCAATAAGGGAAATTTTGGAGAACAGTGAAGTGGGCGTTGTCATAGGAGATACGTTCGTCAAGAAGGGAGTACTGGAGGAAGTACGAAAGAAAATTGAGGAATTAAAGGACATGCGATTATCTGTAGTGAAAAAAGTCCTGGAGTACTATGGGTTGAATGAGACTGCACTGAGAAAGGTGGGGTTTGACATTGAGTGGAAGACTCTTGACGTGGAAAGTGCTATTGTCAAAAAGGTTAACCTCTGAATGAAGGGTGAATCTGCCAAAGGTGCGCACCTTGAAAACACCATTTTCTCAAGAAAGGGACACTCATTCTGCGATATTCTCTTAAATCTTCTGCGGGGATCAAAACCTATTTATACCAACCCACAAAAATCACTCCGTGATAAAAGCGGTCATCTTTGATGTGGGCGGCGTCATCATCGACATAAAGCCTCTCCTGATGAAAACTCTAGATGTATTTCAACCCTCAAGTGCAGACGAATTCTGGAAAGAAGTCAACGATGAGGCTGTCCCCTTATGCAGGGGAGAGATGACTCTTCTAGAGTTCTGGAGGAGAATAGCACAAAAATGTCACAAAGCCATACCAGATGACGTCCTCAAAGAGCTGTGGATAAAAGACTACAATCCCTTACTGTTCGTAGACAAAGACGTTCACGAGATAATTGCCACATTAAAGAGGCGTTACAAATTGGCCATCGTCTCAAATACGATGAGGGAGCACGGGAGGATTGACAGCCTCTCAGGTATCTTTGATTTATTTGATGTAGTACTCCTCTCGCATGAAATCGGATTGACAAAAGATGAAGAGGCCATATTTTTCCTTGTGGCAGAAAAGCTGGGTGTAAAGCCAGAAGAGTGTGTTTTTATTGATGATTTTCAGAAATTTGTCGATATTGCAGCTTCTGTGGGAATGAAGGCAATCCTCTTTGAAGATGCGAACCAATTGAAACGTGCTCTCAACTCTTTTGATGTCACTGAAATTGTTTGAACCTGGTCAATAGTGTTTTATACTCACCTGTATCTGAAAGGGTATGCTCGAGATTGATGGCAGTCACGGAGAAGGTGGAGGTCAGCTCATGAGGACAAGTGTAGTGCTGTCTGCGTTAACAAAAACCCCCTGTACTATCACCAATATACGGGCTCACAGGCCCACACCTGGGTTAAAAGCGCAGCACTTGATGGGATTAGAAGCTGCTGCCCGCATCTGCAACGCTGAAACGAGAGGACTCCACATAGGTTCTCAAAGAGTGGAGTTTATCCCAGGAGAGATAAAGAGTGGTGACTACGTCATAGAGGTGGGAACAGCGGGAGCAGTAACCTTGATCTTGCAGGTTTTAGTCCCCATCTGTCTGCATGCTCAAGGTACCATCACTTTAACCATTGCAGGTGGTACAGATGTGACGTGGAGCCCTTCTATTTCCTATTTCAGGGAGATTTTCCTGTATTTTCTGAGGAAAATGAGTGCAGACATTTCATGTAGTGTTGAAAAATATGGGTTCTATCCAAAGGGCGGAGGCAGGGTCAAGGCGGTGATCCACCCGTGGAAGGATAAGAAACCGTTACATGTGACAGAAAGGGGCTCTTTAATGGGCGTATATGTGGAAAGTGTAGCCGCTGCTTCACTGAAGAAGGCACGGGTGGCAGAGAGACAATCTGCAGCATTTGAGAGAGTTTTCACCTCTGCGACAGCGAAGAACCTGTACGTGGATACCTTGAATCCCGGTTCCTCATTGTGCGGCGTAGCACACTACGAGCACTCCCGATTGGGTGCAGATTCTTTGGGAGAGAAGGGAAAACCTGCGGAAAAGGTAGGTGAAGAAGCTGCTTTAGCTTTAAAGAAAGAGGTCGAATCTGAATCTGCGCTGGATTCCCATATGGGAGACCAGATCATCCCCTATTTGGCTTTGGCTGGTGGGGAAGTCTCAGTGTCGCGCATTTCTGAGCATGCCAGAACCAATGTGTGGGTGTGTGAACAGATGCTGGACACCAGGTTATCTGTGTCTGGAACGAGGATTAAGGCATCTACTCCTTGAGATCTCCATCAGTGACTGATTCCATAACCTTAAATAGAGGGGAGATAAGGAGGGAAAGGAAGTGTGCCAATGGAATGTGCTCCTTCACTGGATAGTATTCACAGTCTGGAATACGGAGTCAGGAAAGCCACGGCCCTGAAAGCAGCTCTCGAACTGGACATTTTCACCCTCATACAGAGAGGATCGAGCACTGTTAGTGAGGTTGCTGCGGCTGCTTCGTGCAGCGAGCGAGGGACGCGCATCCTTCTAGACGCTCTGTGTGGTCTCGGACTGCTCACAAAAAGAAAGGGTGTATACACGTTGACTCCTTCATCAGAAGCTTTCCTCGTGAGAGGTAAACCTTCGTACTACGGGGATTGGGTCTTAAAGGCTGAATTCGCCTGGGAGGTCAGAGCACGAGTAAAAGAAGGGATAAAATCAGGGGAAGCTGTTTGGCAGGACGCTTCTAAGAGGGATTTTGGGGAGTTGTGGGCGTCCTATTCCGCTCCCTTGCTCGTTATGTGGCCGCAGATGGCTGAGAAAATCCGTGAAATGTGGAAGAAATTGGATATTAAAACTGCTGGTGTGCGCATCCTTGATGCTGCGTGTGGTTCGGGGATCAAGAGCTTTGTCCTGGCCAGAGATGATCCGACCGTCCTGGTGGAAGCAGTGGACTTTCAAAAAGTTCTGGAAGTAGCAGCAAAGATTGCAGAAGCCATGGGCGTAGAAGAACAGGTAGCCTTTTGTGAGGGCGATCTTTCAGAGTGTGACTTCGGTGACGAAAAGTTTGACATCGTGCTCTTTGGTGCAGTTCTTCACTTTTTCGACGCTGAACAGCTGAAGAACATCTTCAAGAAAACGTATAGAGCCCTCAAACCCGGTGGATTCGTCGTTATTAACACACCTTTAGCTGATGAAGAGCGGTGCCACTCTGAGATGGCCTTGATACTGGCACTGGAACTTCTCCTGTTTGCTCCCGGGAGCGAGGTCTACACCTTTTCTGAGTACAAGAAATTTCTGGAACGTGAGGGATTCACCACTGTTGTCGAGCACACTGATTTTCTCATGACTGCCAGAAAATAGATTCCTGATGGTCGGGTTAATTCTTATCGTGCGACTCAGACTATGATGACCTCCTTTTGCGGGTGGGACAGTAATTCCGTCTTCTCTCCGACAACTATGTCCTCTTCAAGTCCCAGGTTGACCTCCCCTGATATGGAGGGCTCTATAGTGAACACATTTCCCCTTTTCACCACTTTTCTTGCATTTTCCTCGTATCTCTCCCACAAGGGGCCCAGTATACATCCACCATCGTGGACAGACCTCCCGATTTGGTGCCCCAACCCGTGGGCAAACTCAGGGTACCCCTCCTCCGTTATGATGGCGCGGGCCACTGCATCTATTTCATACCCTTTTTTCCCCGGTTTTACTGCTTTTATGCTCTCGTTCTGTGCCTTCCTGATCGTTTCAAATGCTTTCACCATTTTTTCTGGTGGGTTCCTCCCGTAGAAGAAGACTCTCTGCATATCGGAACAGTAGCCCTCATTTTTCACTCCATAATCTATGTGGATGCTCTCATTTTTCTTCAGTTTTCTCTGAGAGGATATCCTGTGTCCCAGCTCAGTTTCCAGCCCAAAACTGACGGCAGGGTCACTCCATGCCAGATCACACCCAATCTTAGCCGCCTTTGCAGTCATTTTCTCAAGGATTTCCCTTTCTGTTACCCCTTCATGAATGTAAGTTGGCAGCTCATCAAATATCTCTTCCGTGATCTTTACGGCCTCTCTTATCCTTTTTATCTCTTCAGCAGTTTTCACTGACCTTAATTCCTCTAGAAATATTTCTGATGATTTTATTTTCCCTTTAAAGTTTATTTCGTTGAGAATCTCCTGAAATTCCAGGAACAACCCATGGGTTAGAGAGTCAACTGCGTGGTCATGTATGGAGAAGTTCATGTAGATTTCTTGAGGCGAAATCTCCCTCAAGACAGAGGGTAGCACCTCTTTTATCCCCTTCTTGTAGGTGAGAACCTCCATGTCCTCCACTCTGTCCTTATCGTAGGTAGCTACAACGGCTATCTTCCTTTTTTTCGTAAAGATAAAGGCAGATTTTCCTATAAATTCCCTTTCCAGCAGCAGTTCTACGGCATTTTCCTTTCCCTCTCTCATGAGAACTACCCAGCAGTCTATATTTTTTTCTGCAAGGATTTTGAGCGCCTGTTCCATTTTTGCTTTCATACGTCTTCTTGAGGTGATGACGATAAAAAGGTATCTCCAGGGTTGGAGTCACCAGTCATGATCAAAAAAAACGGTTTTTTTCAAAGTAGCGGGGTGTGGATTTGAACCACAGACCTGCGGGTTATGAGCCCGCCGGGCACTCCTAGCTGCCCTACCCCGCTTTGACTATTTTCTTCTGTTCTAGCCCTTATAAACTTTGCGAGAGAAGAGGTTTAGCCCCTTTCATGGCACAGTCTGTGGGAGATCAGCTTCCTCACTGGAGAGTACCTGCCACCCGCATCCCTTATAAACCTACCGGTCGAAAAATGGGTTCTTCCCTGCCAGGACGAGGGGGATTCCGACGATAACGTCCGCTTCTTTTAAAAAGCCCAGGTTCTTGGCAGCTGATCCTGCTGTGTAAAAGGTGCGATTATCCACGTTGAGAAGACCAGCCGTCTTCACTGCAGAACCCAGTGCTATTCCAAGATCTATTAACTTGAATACGCAGTTCGGCCCAGTAAAGTCACGCCCTCCCTTTTTTTCAGCCTTTCTGAAGCCTTCACAGGTTTCAAACCCACATCCACCGCAGTTTAAATCTACTGGTTCTCCTTTGACGCCCACGAGAATGAGAGCCTGCGCTTTTTCCACACATGTTCCATCACGTGAGAAAAAGGATTCTCTTTTTTGATCTTTTAACCAGTCAGCGATCTGCTGTTTCTCATTTCCTGTCAAAATGCAGGAGTAGATGGTGTCCCGTCCCCTGGTCTTGGGAGCAGTCCTGATCGATGCTAACATGAGTCTGGCAGCTTCCATGACTGCCTCGTACTCTACTTGGTTGCCTGATAGAATCATGGGCTTCCTTTTGAAAGAGACATAAAAAGGTTTCCCGTCAGCTGGTTAACCTTTCAGAACCTCATATCACACACGTGGGGGACACGACACTCCGTGCACTGATGAGCACAAAGGAATCTCCCCAGTTCTTGACACCAACATCCAGTACACTGTAACCTTCAGGTATGTGCAGGAGAATCGTTTTTGTTTTCCCATCGTTTTCTCTGTATATAGTGGTTAGTTTTTCCCATTTTTCGTGAATAAAAACGTTGAAATCAATGTTTTTCTCTCCCGTATCTACGTACGTGAGCTCAACTACATTTGATGTGTTGAAAAGGTAGATATGCCCCTGTTCCCTCAGTTCATGTCCTCGCGAAGTCTTCTCCCAGTTTCCTACGAGGGCTGCACTGGTTAAGGGGATACTGTCACGGAACGCAGTGGATACAGACGCTGTCACTTTCAAAGGTTCTTTCACGTGAAAGGTTACTTCGTTTACCTCTCCAGGAATTCTGAATGCCACATGGACGATGCTCTGTGTATTGGTCCTTGGAATTACTGCAAGGGTTCTCTCTCCAGATTTTATCTCTATATCGCTCCACCCCGTGTCTTCAAAGTGCAGGTCCAGTACTCTGGTGACAGGGAAGCTCGTATTACCGAGAGAAACATCGAAGACTCGGGAATCAGTTACAGTAAAAGAATCTTCACGAAAATTAAAGGTGTTACTGTACTCAAAGCGAGGGGAAATCCTGAAGATGTACGTGTATTTCTTCTGGAACACGACCGTGTAGTTAGGGCTCTCCTTTAACACGAAGGGATTCCACAAAGCACTCCTCCATCTGGCATCTTCGAGCACATAACTGGATAAAAATATATACTCTACTCCCCACTCCTTCATGTAGGTGTATGCCTCCTCAGAATCGGGAAAAGCTGCGACAACAAAGCTCTTCCTTTCATTTTCTGGGACATGCAGCACCTCTGTGAAGTGTTCCAGGGAGAATATGTAGGGAAAGATGACCCGCCTCCTCGCCAGAGAGGGAATCCACGCAGAACCGGTGGATGTCCACCACTCATTCAAGATGACTGTGTCTCTGTCTGTGGTTGAAAGCCAGACCATCCCTTCCTGGTCTGTAATGAAAAGGGAGGCCACCGTAGGGAAGAGTATACCTTCATCTGTCCGGTGCACATCAAATTGATGAGAACTTCCCGATATGAGGAGGATTCCGCACAGTAAAAGCACGCCAATCTTGGAGAGCTTCCACATCTGTGTGAGGAAAAAGGCTGCTAATATAGAAAAGGGGATGAAGAGCTGGTCAACCATTCTGGTGGCAAAAAAGACATACCACAACGGGAATTTGATGCGGAGGACAGTATTTAACCCTAAAAAGAGGAACACGCCAATCCAGGTAAGGAAGAGCACTCTATGTTTTGAGAGAAAGAAGAGCCCGAGAACGCTCATCACGGTAACCCAGATGCCGATCCTCTGAGAGATCATCTGGGGGGTCAACACCAGGGGATCGTACCAGAGGGTGAGGAAGCGCCCCACCTCGTAGGGGTTATAACCTGCAGATATACGGATTAGGAAGGGGAGGCTCAGAACGATGGACAGCACGAGTGTGGGCAGGAATGTGAGGGTGCGGCGGAGCTTCATGAGGAGAAAGACAGAAATGGGTACAACGATTAGGAAGAAGGAGAGGTGGGTTTCCACGCCTGCTGCCAGGACTACAGACAAGAGGATGAGCTGATGCAGGGTGGGATGTGGATTGGAACTATCATCACCAGTACTGTCAAGGGCGGACCTCACATTGGCTGTGATTCCAATGGCTGCACAGGCAAAGATGTATGCCAGCAAATTGGCGTACGTGCTCAAGACCAAGCTGTCCAGGGGGGGGAATGTGGCAAACACGGAAAAGGTCCCGGCGAGGAGCCCGCATTCTGTTGAAAAGAGTTTTTTCGTACAGAAATAGACGGAAAGACATAATAAAATGGAGAGAAACGTAGCAAAGGTGAAGGTGAATCCAGTTACGCCGGAAAAGAGCTCAATTTGAGCAGCCAAAATGTGGAACCCAAGGGGGTACATGATTTCAGGGATTTCAGGGTAGAGAATGTACGTGTGGGGAACTGCTTTTGTCTCAATAATGTCGCCTATGGCAAGGAGGTGGAAGTTGGCATCTTCCCCCGGGACGACGTGGAGGGTAGCAACCCCGAAGAGGAGGGCAGGTATAAAAATTAGGAATGCTTTTTTGTCAATTTTCAATTTTAAGGTTGATTTTAAGTCAAAAATGGCTGCCAGACATAAACTGGGTAAAAATAAACTGAGGTAAGAGAAATGGAATGCCAAAGAGAGTACGTAGACGTACACGATCTGGAAGGCCAGCCCTGTTAGTATGGAGAGGATAATATGGTCTACGACATCTTTTTGAGGAGCTAAAAAGGAGGTGATGACAAATCCGGGTATGCAGAATAGTAAAAGGAGGGCGATTACCTTGAGCTGAGGGGGGGCGAAAACACTCACGACTATGCTGCAGACAGTGACTGCAATGAGGAGGGGCTTCATTACCTTTGATGGGGTGTTCACCTATTTAAGAATTGTGAAGGGAAGACAGCAAAAAGGTGGCCGTCGAAGGGTTCGAGAGTGGTGGCCCCCAGGGTTTGAAATTTCTGGGTGAGGGTAGTTTTGGTGTAGTTCCAGGACATTCGGGTTTTGAAGGGATTGATGCCATCTGCATCTCCTATCAGCTGATCGTAGAGATAGAGGAGAGGGGTGGGGAGTCTTCTCTGGGAGCACGGTTCTACTGCAATAACAGGTGCTCTCTTTATGGCTTCTTTCAACAGGAGTTCATCTCTGGGGATGACGTGGTGGAGAATGTCACAGAAAACGATGTAATCTGTTTGTGGGTATTCAGAAAATTGGAATATATCTTTTCTGTAAACTTTTATTCCTTTTCTCTGGCAGTATTTGACGAAAGAATCGTTCAGGTCCCAGCCAGTGTAGTCACACGAATTTAGATAAGAGTGTAATAGTGCTGTGCCGCATCCTAGTTCGAGGACCTTCTTAGTGCTGCCGATTTCTTCTGCTATTCTTCTGTATCGTGAAGAGAGAGTTTCCCCGAGTAAGATGTTAATCCCGATTTCATAGAGCTGTGGGATGAGGTAGGGGAGGGATCTCATACTATCAGTTCTCACGAACAGTAAAAAAGGTATCCATACCTGTATCCACATTCCTCTGCAATCACCTGTTTGTACAATGATACGAATGACAAGGTGACTCTCACCACCGGGCGTGGATACAGGAAAGTCTTCTCGTATGACTGGCTCTTCCAGTTATCCAAGGTGGATGAGGAGTACCAGACTAACCTGTTCTCAGTGACCACCTACTCCTTTAACGGAGAAATCCAATATATCCAAGGGAAGCAATGACCAAAACGTCGTAGTTCTTTAGCGTTTCACAGTTGAGGAAAAGTGTATCAACTGCCTGAGAAAGGTGAAAATTCCCAAACCTCACAAATGCACAGGTGAAGATCATTGAGCTCAGGTTTGTGCATCCTGCATCCCTTGATGTTCTAAAAGAATCAAAATAAGGTTAAATGAAAATGAAAGAAAATGAGAAGAAAAATTAGAAAAGTGCTCCTATGACAAAGGTTGCAATTCCCATTTCTAGAAGTACAAGCGTCTTTTTTCTCAGATTTTTCACATTTTCACGTGATTTGTCCTTTAAAATAGAATACCCACAGAAGAGACTGAGTCCACTGGTGGCACACGCAGGGACGAGATAAAACAGATCGTGATAGTAAAAGTAATCAAAGGGGTAAAAATAGGGCAGCAAAACGAAGAAACAGGCGGTTGTCAGCAAAGATGCTATCATTACAGCAGAGGATCTCATTCCAAAAATGATGGGGAAGGTTTTGCACCCTCTTGCTTTGTCACCTTCCGTGTCTATCATGTCCTTTAAGACCTCTCTGCCAAATCCTGAGGTAAAGGCGGCAGCTCCTAAGATGACGACAACAGGGAGAAGGTGGTCTGTTACAAACAGGTTTCCACACACTAAGGGGGCTGCAATACACGCCCCCATGATAGAGTTTTTCACCAGAGGCAGTTCTTTTAGTTTCACGTCGTACAGGACACCCAATACGACAAACACGGTAACGATGAGAAAGGATATCAGCTTCATGATAGCCCCCAAGGCAACGGCCAGCGGCAAAACAGCCATAGACAGATAAAGTGGGTAGCTCTGGGGGATTACCTTACGGGTGAGGGGCCTGTCGAATCGGTTGTTGAGGATGTCACTTTCCACGTCCAGATAATCGTTCAAAGCGAAAATGCCTACTTCAACTAAAACAGGGATTACAAATCCCAAAACAGCATATTTTATGGGGGGAAGTCCTCTATAAGCTAAAAATTCTCCGACGAGGACAGCAGCACCCCATAGAAGTCCATGATCTAATCTCGTCAAATCATACCAATCTCGAAAATGCATGGTTAGCCTTCCAGAACAGCTTTAAAAACGTTTTTACTCAAGTCAGAAATTCTTTAAATAAATAGAGAAAAGAGAATAAAGGAGTTTTTATACATGAACAAAAGACAGCAGTAGAGGGGGTGAGGGGAGCCTGTTCTTTGCAAGCGGCTTCTGCTGCAGTTAACCTCTCTCATTCTGCAAGAGCGTAAAAGCATCTTTGGGGAGATGTGATTTTCCCCTTCTTTTTCAGGCTGTCTATGACTCTCAAGACTTCTTCCTTGTCAAGGCCTGTCATCAGTGAAACATCTCCCGGTCTCACCAGGTTCCTGCTTTTTCATGGCATCCACTACGACCTGTTCTGCATCCATGGTGCCACCTCCTCTTTTCTTTTACAGCAGCACTTCGCTACATCAGGGGGAATACAATCCCACTGACACTGGATAAGGTTTCCAGGTTCATTTTCCTTCTTGCACATTCCTTCACCTCTTGAGAGGAGGTCATGGTCCCACATTCATCATGGGCCATTCAATGTCGAAATCCTCAAACCTTTTTACATTCTCCTGTTCAGCATCTAGTATACGGTAATGGTTCAGCTCCATGGCTGCAAAATACTGCAGCATCTTTTTTGTGTCTTCATCGTCAAATCGGTCTACAAGCGCTTCGTAGAATTCATGTGAGGCTTTTTCTGCCTCCATAGCATTGTCAAAGACGTGACTTAATGGTACAGTCTCATCAGGGATGCGTATCCGGGGCAGGGGAACGGGGGTTTCTCTGGGCAGCACAATCTTGGTGCTTGGGAAGGTTTTCCCGAACAGATGTTCAATGAAGATTTTATGCTTACTTTCTTCACCAGCGAGAAAGGTTAACCTGTCTTTGAGAAAAATGTTCTTCACTTCAGCCGCCAGAGCTGCGTAGACGTCCCTGCTTTCGACTTCGCTTTTCAGAGCAGCAAGGAGCAGATCCTCCACATCATATTCAGTCAGATCCATAGCATCCTCACCTGTAACCTGTTGAGATGTGGGGGAGAACCCCACTCTGTCCTGGTCACTTCAGTTCTGTCCAGTTCAGTAGGGGGTAACTCCTACCACTTATTTTTTCTGGGGCGGAGTAAACACTCTCTGGCCCAGTTCCTGGTCAAGCATGAACAACCCGCTGCCTTTACCACCTGTCAACTTCAGCTTTTCTACAATCTTCTTAGCAGAAGATTCTTCTTCTACCTGTTCAGTGACGTACCACTGCAAAAATATGGTAGCAGCATGGTCATTTTCCTTCACTGCTAGGGTGACCAGGTCATTAATCAACCCCGTGACCTTCTGCTCGTGGTTGAACACGTGCTCGAAGGCAGCTTGGGGTGAATCCCACTGGAGGGGAGGAGCATCAACAGTAGTTAATAACACTCTTCCTCCGCGCTCAATCACGTAATCATAGAACTTCATAGCGTGCACGAGCTCTTCCCGTGCCTGCACCCGCATCCAGTTGGCAAACCCAGGTAGATGTGTGGAGCTGAAGTAGGCAGACATGGACAGGTACAGGTACGAAGAGTACAGTTCTGCATTGAGCTGCACGTTTATGGCCTTTTCCAGGGTTCCGCTGATCATAACCACACCTATGAAGACTTCCACAACCCGTGTACATTGCAGAACTCTCGGGCTTCAATCTTCTGGGCAGTGACCTCAAACTCTGCCTCCGGTTTCTCACCTGGCTTCAGAAACTTCCGGTAAGACCTGCCGTCAGCTACAACTTCCACCCATTCGATGTAGTGCTTCTCTTCCATGGGGTGAGGAACAGCACCCACTTTCACCAGTATTTTGGCACCAGTCTTCTCAATGACGGGCACGTGTTTTTCCTGGCCCACATCGGCTGTCTTTTCTTTCAGTAACTCCATGGGTTGTCCACAGCACACGAGCTGTCCCACGCCTGTGTGGATGACCTCAACTATATTCCCACACACATTACACTTGTAGATCTCCAACAATTTGGTCATGATTACACCTCCTTGATTTTCTTGTGGCAGAACCACCACTCAAAACATTCATTTCTTCTTCCTTTCCCAGGCTGCTTTCTCGTCTGATAGAGGAGGTACAAAAACCCTTCCTTAGCCTGCAGGTTTTCCGATCCACTCTCCCTCCTCATCGATTTAAACCTTCGTGCTTCTCAGAGATTATGTCTGCCAATTTGTCCAGCAATTTGAAATCTTCTTTCTTTGGATAGCCTTTTACCACAACTGGCTCAAGGAGTTCCACCTTTCCATTAGTGAGGGACTGGGTGAGCATCTCCACAGTTTTACTTCCCCATCCGTAGGAATTGATGATGGATGCAAATTTGAGTTTTGGACGCAAAGCGTTTGCAAGATAAGCAGCGTACAGGGCAGCAGGGTGAGGGCCCACCAGGACAGTAGGGCACGCAATGACGATGGTGGCAGCATCTACGAGCGCTTTCGCCAGTTCTCCTGTGTCTGTTTTCGTGAGGTTGAAGGGTTTTACGGTGATGCCTCGCCTAATTAACGCAGTAACAAAGTAGTCCACCATGGCGCGCGTGCTGTTATGCATGGACACGTAGGGGATTACCACCTCATTCTTGACTGTGTCAGATGCCCACTCCCCATACGCATCCAGGATGAAGGAAGGGTCGTCATACAGGGGTCCATGGCTGGGTGCTATGATGTCCACGTTCATGCTTTCTACTTTCTTCACATAGCTTCGAACACTCGTTCTGAAGGGCATCATGATCTCGGCGTAGTAACGTTTGGCTGCCTCGTACACCTCTCTTTCGTCAGTGGCGAACAAGTCACTGGTCGCCACGTGGGAGCCTAAAAAGTCGCAGGTAAACAGAATCTCATCTTCGCGTAGGTAGGTAAACATGGTTTCTGGCCAGTGAACCCAGGGTGCAGTGATGAATTCGAGGGTTTTACTCCCCAAAGATAAGGTATCTCCCTCATTTACGGTGATGAACTTCTCTTCAGGGATTTGAAGCAGATCTTCAAGCATGAGTTTACATTTGGGGTTAGTGACTACCTTTGCATCAGGATAGTGCTTCAGTACAGTTGGAATAGACCCTGAATGATCCTGCTCTGCATGGTTAGAAACCACGTAGTCTACCGTTACATTGAGAACTTCCAGATTTTTCAGTAATTCACCTTCTCTAGAGGGGTCAACCGTGTCAATGAGTGCAGTTTTTTTATCTTTTATAACGTAGGCATTGTAGCTGGTCCCGTGGGGGGTGGGTATCAATTCGTCAAACAACCGTCTGTCCCAGTCTACCGCTCCAACCCAGTAGATGCCAGGTTTTATTTCTCTGGCCATCACACCACCCTTTCGAAGGCGGATTTTTCAGCCCCACACACAGGACATACCCAGTCGTCTGGCAGGTTTTCGAAGGGTGTTCCAGGGGTTACCCCCGATTCAGGGTCTCCCTCCGCTGGATCATAGACATACCCGCAAACTGAACACTGGTACTTATCCATTTTCACACCTCCTTTTCAGTCAGTATCTGAGAGGGCTTGAGAACTGCAGCCCTTTGGCTCCAGCAGTCAGAGAATGGTATCTATCTTTAAACAGTCTATCTTTAAATATATTCGCATCTGAAAGGGTTCTCCCCTTTTTTTGGTGATAGTCTCAGGGTTTCTACAGGTGGAGCAGGGTTTTTTTCACAGACAACGAATGGTCAGACGCTTTAGGTGGACTCTGATCAAGGACACAGAGATGATGAATTCCCCCGATGAACACTCATGAAACTCGAGGGATGGAGGGTGCAGTATGACGTTTCGTGACCCGATTTTAGCAGTAACCCAGACATTTTGTCACTGCAACTATTCCGGGGACGGCTCATAGATTTTTAATCTGCTCGTCCAGCTGTCTCTCCATTCGATTTTATCAACAGTAACCTTTAACAAACAGAATTCTTCAGATTCTGGACCATCTGGAAAATGTTCGGATAAATCAAAGGTTGCCAGGTTCCAAATCCTCTTCTTTTCCTCCAAATTTGGGACTATTTCAGCTTTACCCACGACCGTAACGGCTTTATCCCCGCTGGGTTGCTCAACAAAGGTAAGGCAAACCCTGGGGTTATTCTTAAGTTGCGTTACTTTTCTGGACGTTGAGAAGGTAGTTATCCAGATGGACAGGTCATCTTCGACTATGGGTGATACGGGGCGAACTCTCGGCTGGTCGCCGTCAGTAGTAGCGAAATACGCATGGAGAGAATTCTCTCGCATTATAGCCACTATTTTCTGCCTATCGGATGAATCCATGTAAAGGGAATTTCGTTCTCCTATATAAGTGTTTCTATCCCCAGCATTACTTTGGAGATACACTCCTTTCATATAAATATTCCACGTAATGCGCTATTGCTCTTTTGGTGTTCATGCACACAGGCGTGAATAGATCTCCCTCATTCAGGAGCGCTGCATATCCGCAGCCCCCAGCACACACGAGTGCTACATCGCACTCTGCACACTTATCCATGGCAAAGATGGTGCGGCTTCGCCATTTCTTGTAGTTCTCATTGAGAGATAATTCAGGTATGTACTCACCAATTCGTTCTTCTCTCCAGCCCAGCATACCTCTGCATGCGTACACGTCACCAAAAGGATCAAACACATACCTGTTGGAAGCTGCATTGCAGTTCCAGAAAGAAGGCCAGAATCTGGCAGATTTATCAAAGAGAGGCACAAGTTTTGTTGAAGGGAGAGCTTCAAAGAAATCGAGCCCAGGTCTTTTCGTCACTTCCATCACAGCTTCATACATCCGGGTCTCTTCGTCAAATGCCTCCGGGCTGATACGCTTATCGCACACATACCCGAGGGAGAAGCGAATCGCTGGATCATCAACCCACCCTTTCTCCCTGAAAAAATGAGCGAGCTCATCAATGCAAGAGAGGATTTCGGCATCTGTGTTGATATTCACGAGCACGGGTATCTGCAGGGTTCTGGCTTCCTCTATGTTCTTTGTTATCGTATCAAAGGTGCCTTCTCCTTTCTTGAAGATGCGCCTTCTATCATGCAGGTGGCGGGGACCATCTATCGTGATCTTCAAATAAGTAACATCTACAGCAGAAAGAGATGAAAGAAAGTGATCTAGTTCAACTCCATTGGTAAAAATAGCAAAAGAATATCCCAAATCTTTCCCCTTTTTTAGAATATATTCAACAATTTCCCTGTTTTTCTTCAGCAAGGGTTCACCTCCTGTGAGGGTAAGAGGGTTCCTCCTTGTGCAGTCGCTGGTTAAGCGTTCCAGCACTTCGTACGCTTTGGTTACCTTGTGTTCATCCATGACCACCCTCATGGTTTCAGGGCGCTTTACCCAGATCTCCATGCAGTAGGGGCATCTCAGGTTACAGTCGTAGGTGACGACCATAGTCCCATCTGCACATTTTACCGTATTTTTCATGATAAATTCACACAGGGAGCGTGCTGTCTCGTATTCTTCTTCAGGGGTTAGATGGGTGAAAAAAGGCTCTAATCCTGGAGTTGTCTCACCATCAAAGAATTTTTGAGCAATTTCTTTTGGAACTAATCGCACAGCTCCAGAAAGGCCGTTGACCAAGAGGTACTTGTCTTTTACACGAAAGGTCATAACATATCTACTCTTTCTGATACTTTCCACCTCTCATACAGTTAGTGTGGTAAGGCAGATATCCTTTTCAAGGCGTCGAAAGACAACCTCGATTACAGGGTACTTTTGATTCTCTCCACACACGTATTCTTTTATTCTTTTAAATCTTCTGGGCGATTGCAACCTTTATCTTCATGGTGATGAGTGCTTTTGCTGTCAATCTCAGTAATTGAATCAATAAAAAATAAAAATAAAAACAAAAAATACTTTAAGGAATGTACATGCAGCACATGCAGTGGTCGACTTCTACAGAGATTTCCTTGATTTCAGATTTAACATACATATATATCACCATCTTCTTCACTCTCCTCATCCTTTTAAACTTTTCGACGACAACAATAGATGGAAATGTAGAACATAATTTCGCACTTATTACGTTTCCGTGAAATTCATGGGCTTATGCCCTCAAGAGAACCTATTCAATAACCAGCGGAAATGGGCACGTGCTGCAGTACTTCTTTATGAGGACCTTCTCACCGACAAAGTGCTCCAAAGTGCAACCCAACATTTTATATATGGTTGGTATATATGCACCGTGATGCAAACAAGGATGGACATCCTGGGCCTTGCGTGGCCAGCAGTGGCGGACAACTTTCTGCAGACTCTCACCTTGACCGTGGACATGATCATGGTAGGGAGATTGGGAGCTTCCTCTCTGGCTGCTGTGGGCCTGGGCGGGCAGGTCATCTTCATCTTCCAGTCTGTGATGATAGCCATAACGGCAGGGACGGTAGCCATGGTAGCGCGCAGTATTGGTGAAAAAAACAATGAAAAGGCCAGGAAAGTCCTTGAACAGTCGTTGTTTTTTGGTGCTGTGGCAGTTCTCCTTCTTACTCCCTTTTTGTCCTTTTATGCAGGGGATTTCCTCCGCATTTACCAGGTGGAAGAGGAGGTGCTCACTATTGGAAATCACTATTTTGAGGTTGCCATTGTGAGCTTGCCCTTCATGTTCGTGTGCCTGGCAGCTGCACAGGCCTTGCGGGGGGCGGGGGACACGCGGACACCCCTTGCTATCAGCTCTTTCATAAATGGGACAAACGTGGTGCTGAACTACGTATTTATATTCGGGAAACTAGGGTTCAGTCCCCTGGGGGTGAAAGGTGCTGCGCTGGGAACTGTGCTCTCATTTGTTTTGGGATCTTTCATGTACGGGGTGCTGCTCTTGAAGAGGAAATTACGGTTATACATTTCATTAAAAGGGTTCTCTCCAGACTTTTTCCTTTTCAAGAAGGTTTTGAACATTGGAACGCCAGCTGCTTTCGAACAGTTGATAATACAGATGGGATTTGTCGTGTTCACGGTGATCATAACCTCTTTTGGGACAGAGAGTATTGCAGCGCACCAGATAGGGATGAGGATACAGAGCTTCTCCTTCATGCCTGGGTTTGGATTTGCCATAGCAGCCACTGCTTTGGTGGGACAGAATCTGGGAGCGAAAAAACCAGAAGAAGCTGAGAAAAGCGGGTGGGAAGCCTGCAGGCTTGCCATACTCTTCATGGTGGGGGTGGCTGTTTTCATCTTTGTGTTTGCTGCAGATATTGCTCGAATATTCGTCAACGAGAAAAAGGTCGTAGACATGGCGGTCATATCTATAAGGATTCTGGCTTTTGCTGAACCTGCCATCGCTGTCCATTTCACGATTGCGGGTGCTTTGCGGGGGGCTGGAGACACGAAATGGCCTTTGTACGCTTCTGCAGCAGGACTGTACGTGTTCAGGATTCCCGTGGCATTATTCATGGCATTTACGTTAGGGATGGGGGTCATAGGGGCGTGGATTGCCATGAGTATCGAGTATGTGGTGAGGTCTTTTTTTGTGTCAATGCGATTCAGGAAGGGTGGATGGAAGACGGTGGACGTTTTCTAAAAAAAGGTGAACTGTACAGCAAATGATAAAACAGGGGAGGAGAGACTTTGGTCATGGGCGAGTATGGCACGAATATTTTCTTTATGTTCTGTCACACAACCTGATTGAGTAGTCTTTTAACTTCGTCTTGAAGGCGTTGATCTTGTGCTTTGAATGCAAATTTTTCTGCATACTCTAAGCATATTCTTACACCTTCAGGGAAATTGTGTAATTTAAGATGATTTGCGTAGAAGATCAGCCATTGTGCTGCCTCACCGTGTGCTAGGACCATGTCGCGTAGAGATGAACATTGATCTAACTCGTTTTTTGCTTTGGTGATATCATGGCGTTTGAGGTGGATGAGAGCTTTTCCCATATGAACATCAGCTTGCCCCTCGAGCTCTTCAATCTCTTTGTATATAATAATTGCATTTTCAAGCTTGGTTTCAGCGTCATTTAAGTCATCTGTTATTGTGAGCCATTGACCCAGGCGCATGAGGGTGTTTGCTTCTCCGAGCTTTGCATCTACTTGCTGGAAAATTTCTAGAGCCTTCTCATACTTTTGTTGAGCCTCTTTGAGATTATCTGTCCGCATGGCAAGGTCACCCAATGCCTTGAGGGTGTTTGCTTCTCCTAAGTTGTCTTGCAGTTTCTCTAGGTTAGATATTAGTGTATCACCAACTTCTCTTGCTTCTTTATATCTATAATGGGAAATGTACAAAGAAATAAGATAATATGCCAAAAAACCAAGAGCTGAACCTTCTTTGTTTGATGTAGGGGGAGCACAAGGCAGCTCAATAGCAGAACGAAGGTTAGGTTCTTCCATAGCGAAGAAGAAACGATGTTCCTTTGCATCCTTTGCCCCTAAATGTTCATAGAACTGCTTTGCATATAATGCCATGAGCATCATGATTTTAGGACCATATTGCTCTTTGATCTCGTTCGTAAGGACACTCAAGGCAAACAACTTTACAGGTGGCAACAAAACAGCACGTCTATACTCAGTAATCTCTGCAAGTGAAGCATCGTTCAATTCCTGTGCATACTCCCATGCATCAGGACAAAAAATCTCTTTGAAAGTAAAGTCCTGGGCACCTGCAGGCAGCATAGAAAGTATTCCAAAAAGTGTTTGAGCATTCTCAGATACATTCTCATAGGCAGATGCTAAAGATGCCACAAGACTCTCCCCATGTTCTAAATCTCTGTCCGTAATGCCTTTGACGTTAATTGCTCTAGCCTTGAAAGTCTTAATTCTCTCGATTAAGTGTTCAAGTGTTGTACCCTGCGCAAGTTGACGTGCCATGAGGACAATTGATAAGGGGTGTCCTCCTAATTGTTCAAGTAAATCATGGAAAGCTTCAGATTCCCGCTCTTGTTCTAGCATCTTACGTTTTATCGTGTGGAGAAAGAGAAGCTCTGCATATTGTTTTTCAAGGGGGAATATTCGATGAAGACATTCAGGTTCGTGAAGACTACTACTCACGGGCCGCTGGCTTGTTATCAAAAGTTTAGTTTGTGGAGCAAATTTAAGAATATTATTGATTACATCCTGCACTGCATCTTCATCCCTCCAGAGAACTTCTTCTGCATTGTCAAGTAATAGCAAGCACTGACGATCTCGCAAGTATGTAATGACATCTCGTGGCTCAGCAATTTGTATGTCAAGCTCAGCACCGATCATATCCATTACCCCTTCAGCAGTATCGGCTCGTCGAAGATCTACACAAAAGACTCCCTCTGGGAAATAGCCCCTCGAATGGAACCAACGCGCCACCTCTCTGGCCACAGTTGTCTTTCCAATTCCTCCAGTCTCTGTTACTGTTACAAATCGGTTTGCAAGCAGTTTATTGATAATCTCGTACATCTCTATTGATCTGCCGGTAAATGATTGCGGGCGTGCTGGAAGGGTTGTCTTTGACAGGGTGATTTCTTCAATTGAGAGTGTTCCTTCAGGAATTTCTTCAGAAAATAGGGGATGTGGGTGGGGAGAATCACGGGGCAAAAGCACAAATTTTTTCTCTTCGGGGATAAAGGGCTCTTTTTTCACATGTGCGATGAATTCGAGCTGAGGTTTCATTTCCATAAGATGGGGATCTCCCTCTACGAGTAATTCGGCCATCTCAAATGCCTTCTGTAGGGGGTCTCTGCGGAAAAGGTTGCGATAGAACTGGCGTATGAACGTGGTAGCAGCATGATCTAATACAGGAGTATCGCACCTGATAGCAATGACGTGCCGGACGCCTGCTTGTACCAGCATTTCAGCTATTTTTTCAGAATGACAGGCACTCACAATGGCAAGTTCAAATGGTCCCCCTGTACCAATGAGCCTTCTGAGATAGTCACCATATACTCGTTGGCTTCCGCTCTTTCCGTCCTCAAACACGAGAAAGTCTTGATTACCGTGGCCACTCAAATGGAGGATGTTAAATTTGTCTGTAACACCAAGGGCCAGTTCATCTGTGGTGGCAAATCCGATGCGGAGTGAGATTCTCCGCCTACAGGCAGAAAGCTCACGCACGATGGTGTCACGTTCCGACTTTACGTCCAGTGCATCCAGAGGCTTGCCGTCTGGAGCTACCAGAGGTGCGGAGAACAAACAAAGGATTTTGGGTTGTTGGATGCTCATAGGTTCCCCTCCGATGTGTGATATGGGATTATCACATTACTCATGAGTCCTTTCATCAGTGTTTTGGTTGACTTTCCTTGTTAAGGTTGCATAAAAACCTTTCCTTTTACGGTATACAGGAAAGACAAGTTTGGTTACAATCTGGTGTAAGATTTGCATTTTCTCGTGCAGCCCAAACTTTTATATTGAGATGTCACACCAATTAAGTCAGAGGAGCCCGTGACAAGAAGCTATCAAGGTTGTTGGTATGATACCGGAAAGCACCAAAAAGAGAGACTATGTAGAAAATGTGGACACCTCCTCAGAACTTCCGAGAATAATTCTGGAAGGAGACATTCCCCACGACAAAAAGTTGAACATAAGCCACCTAAGAACATGTAAATGCCAGGAAAATCACCTAAACTGCATGAGTGCAAAAGAATGGCTGAAAAGTCAGATTGGAGTGTGGCAATTTACCTACGAGAAGAGAGATATCCGTGATAAGAGTGTCCATCCTGCCACATTCCCTATCTCTCTAGCACGAAAGGTCATAGAGTTATTTACTCACCAAGGCGAATTAGTTCTTGATCCCTTCGTTGGAAGTGGGACCACACTTGTGGCTGCACAGGATACAGACCGGAACTGCGTTGGGTTCGACCTTCAAGAAAAGTACATTCGACTCTGCGGGCAAGGGCTGGTCAATGAGCGATTGCTGAACACCTCTCGTCAAATAGCAATCCAAGATGATGCAAGAAATATCTGCACTTATTGTGAGGAGAGTAGTGTTTCATTAATTCTTACCTCCCCACCGTATGCCAATTTGCTAAATCGTTCAAGACAGAATAAATCAAGAAGACATCGTAAGAATGAACAATACGGTCAGGTTGAGCAGTACTCTCAAGATCCTCGGGATCTGGGGACACTGAACCTGGGAGAATACACTGTTGCGATGGGGATCATATTTGAAAGACTTTTGCCTCTTTTGAAGCCCAAGGCTCATTGTGTTATAAATGTGCCAGACATGTGGTGGAAGAATGAAAGAATTACGATTCATGTTTCTCTCATCAATGAACTGAGAAAGAGAGGATATGAACTGAGAAACATCATTATTTGGGATCGAACAAATATTGTGAATAAGATAGGTATATTTGGCTGGCCCAGCAATTACATAACGATGGGAGTTACTTTTGAGTATTTACTCGATTTCTGGAGACCCCCACAAGGGGAGGATGATCGGGAGGAGACATACGGGAGTTGAGGGAGATGATTTTCATGGGTTCACTTTCACGCCAAGAAAGCATTTAAATGAGACGTGTTTAGGCATATCAGTACCGTAAAAAGAAGAAAAAAGGGGAAATCAATGTTTTTTGGCTAAAAGTCCCGTCAGCACGAAAAGGCTCAGAATTGTTGTACCTACACACGACCCGCCTGGACGTTTAATTGCAGCTGTGACCGGACATCCATTGTTGAATGCGGGACCTGCTGTGTCTGGACAAGCGTCCACAGTGTCTGGCATTCCATCGCTATCCTTGTCCCCAATCGTAAAAATGGCAGACCATTCTTCGCCTGATATACGTACTACCACTCTGTAGATACCTGCATCAATGGTGATGGGCGTGATAGTGTACTGGTTCCATTCCCACGTCTTTGACTCGTTGGGGTTGAGAGTCCACCCCTCTGCTGTTACCCCGGGGCTGTAGGGAATGAGCCACTGACCCCCCACAAGCTTTTCTATCCACCATGGAAGATTCATGTTGGCGGTAATTGGCGTAGTTCCCGTGTTCTCCAGAGTAAAAGAGACGACTTCACCAAGGTCATAGTTGTGCTTGCTGGTTTCTAAGGTAGCTGAAGCTGCTGGTGCAGGAGCTACAAGGGATGTCAGACCAGTGATGAGCATAACCAGGACCAGTATCATTTTTCTCGTTCCGATTTTCATGTTCTCACCTTCATTATTTTGGTTGCATTCTTCTTAAGGGTTGGGGTTGTTCTCCTTCGTGCAAACCTGGATTTCCTTCTCTCCATAGTTCATTTCTCATATTATTTTTCCTGTGCTCTCGAGAAAAGGTTATAAATAAAAATGTTACTGGTGTAACATGGGCAATAGACTGTATATAGTGGATTATGACATCCCTCAGTCACCAGCGAGAGAAAGGGTTCAATTTTACAGGGACATGGAGAAATTGTGTGGGAACGTGGGAAAGGATTACTCCACCTTCAGTGTGTTCCGTACGGAGGACAAGGTCGTCGCCGAAGCGGTGTATTTATTGGTGAAGGCACACGGTGGGAGAGTGCACCTGTACGTGGGTGAGGAGGTATTTTTACATTTCTGAATAGTTCGGGATGTTCCATTGAGTTTTTATTTTCGTCCTGGGTTTGATCTTCACTTTCAATCCCACAATGGTCTGATTTCAAGAAAACATCGGTGGCGAACCCAGTTGCACTTTTTTCCTTTCAATCCCACAATGGTCTGATTTCAAGAATAGGTGATAAAATTGGATCTAAATGCGATTCTTGGCTTTCAATCCCACAATGGTCTGATTTCAAGTCGCCTCTGCAGTTAAAACGGGCATCCACTCCGCACTTTCAATCCCACAATGGTCTGATTTCAAGCCAATATGATGCAATTTTGCATAATATACAATACACTTTCAATCCCACAATGGTCTGATTTCAAGGCGAACCTTATTTCCTCTATTTACCCCCTACTATATAAATCTTTGCCCCAATTTCACCCCCCTCGTCGTGGATCTCTGGTTACCCCTTCCCTTTATAAAGAACCACGACTTTTGCGATTCTCGCTACAACAAATCTATGGGTTAGCCTGAGCTCACTGACAAATATCCCCTCAATACCACTAAAGGTGATAGGTTCAAGGATAAGAAAAAACTGACCAAAAGAAAATTGCGATCAAGGTCTTTGATGTGACCGCGTAACACGCAGGAGAAATTGAAGATTTCATCCAGTATAATTTGAAAAGGGCTTCGTCAGTTTTTCTTCCTTGATATACCATCACAACTCTCAGGTCAATTAAACGATATAGGGGAATGAGAAAGTACAGAACTGTGATAAAACGCTTTTACCATCTCCTTCACTTTCATATCGTAGAGGGTGCAGAATAGGTTCCTAGAGATTCTTGAAGAGGTTACGTTCACAAAGACCAGTAATTGAGTTCCCACTTCCATGAGATAGGTTGTCACTGGAAATGAGGAGAATAGAGACTTTACCGCTTCTTCGTAGTCAGTGAAGAACAGAAAACAATGACTTTCATAGTTCTCGTACCCTTGAGGATAAAATCCTGTGTGAATCGTGCAGTAATTCTCTAACGTTTTCATCCATGCACTGTAGATCTCGTACCGTACTTTGATCTTCTGTAGTAAAGGAGTCACCTTCTGCCTTAGATTGAACTTGAAGGCGTGAAATAAGGTCCACTCGTCTCTATCCCAGGGTAAGGAGGTCAGGGTTCGATTCCTGTATTCAGTCTCTCTGGGTGTGAATGCAGCTATCTGTTCATGACATCCTCTCGACCACTCATCCCAGGTTGTTAGCGCTGCCTTCGGCGTAGAGGTTAACCCTCTCACCCCCTGGTACACGGTATTTTGAAAGCCTACCAATTTTGAGAAGTCTAAAGGTCTATCTGTCACGATCATGGTGTTCCAGTCTCCAAAGGTGAGAGCGTGGTAGAGAACGTGAGGGAAGTTTCTCAATCCTCGAAAGCACAATTGTGGATCTGAAAAATTCAGTAAGTAGACGTACTCCTTGTAATTGACAGCTGGTCTCATGCAGAGTTGAGGTCCACGGAGGATACCTCTGGCGTACATTTCGTTCAGATATTTGGCTACCGTATTCCTGGATAACCCTGTATTCTGTGAGATATCGTAGATAGATAGGAAGGGGTTCTCAAAGATCTGCTCGAATATCTTGAAATAGTTACCTATCTTTCGTTTTCTTGTAATCTTACCCATTGCACCACCTGTAGATGTGACGATTGATAAATGAGTGGAGAATTCCCTCTTATAGTAAGTGAGAAAAGATTTTTGTGCATAACAGTTCTCACCTGAAAGTTCTTCATCATTCACCCTCTCTCTGCCAGTTCTTCAACCAGGTTCAGTATTGTGAGAGCCTTTCTCCCCTTTTCTGTTATAGTGTACCACTCTGTTCGTGTCTCTTCTTTCTCGAAGTGGTGTTCAATGAGGTTGTACTTTAGGAGCTGCTTCAATCGGGTAGATAAGGAATAGGTGCTGGTAAGATGCTCTAGATCCTTGTAGCGGCTTTCTCCATGGTCATTGAGGTACTCAAGAATCTCTAAGGCTGCTTCCAAGCTAAGTATTTTGAGAAACTTCGTGGCGTTTTCGTTTCTTTTCCTCTCTTCTTTTATCCCTAAAGCTGTATCCATATACTCATCCCTTCATATCTCAAGAGTTTCGATCTTCCGAATCGTACCAAGGTACTTTCTTCCCTCGTTCGTTAACTCCAATTCCCTGGTGATCAATCCCAAATTGAGAAAGGTGTGTAACCTCTTCGAGACAGT
>JADDYB010000076.1_pt1 | contig 28943 bp, 29 predicted proteins | sample 8641941 | NCBI WGS metagenome assembly JADDYB01 (sample SAMN16275377, study PRJNA637457) | freshwater sediment metagenome | isolation source: Lake Kineret sediment | place: Israel: Lake Kineret | collected 2013
AGACGAATAACAGAGTCAGAAGCACGTTCATGTGACTACAACATCAAGCGATTCAGTTACCTCAGGTACCTGGCCCCCCACCTGTTTGAATCACAGAATCACCTGAATTGATTTTTGTCCCAAAGCCGTGAGAGGGATTAACCAGTGACCGTACCTTTCCTGTCAACAGGGACTATCCATACATGTCTGTAGACATCTCCGAGTTTTTTGGGAATCAAAGCATGGTTGCCGTGTCCTATTACGCCGATTTTCCTTTTCATGACTCTCCCCTCTCTATGGAGAATGAAGGTCATACCTCCCACTACCAATTTCTGTTCATCACACAACTGTGCAACATCCTCTGGCGTCAAGACAACAACGGTTTCATCAACAAGTTGCATGTTTAAACATTGTTTAAACATTCTTATAAAGCTTTCGATTGAAAAGTGAAAAGTGAAAAGTGAAAAGTGAAAAGTGAAGAGTGAAGAGAAGAGTGAAGAGAAGAAGATGATTGTACTCAAGTTGGCAGAAATCAGTGGTCATAAGAAAGTATAAGAACACAGGGTTGGAGTGACTCGTATGGAAAAAGAGAATATTCCGAGGACCAGGAGGGACGCCCTTCTAGATGAAGAAGAAATCCTGCGGGAAATGACAGGAGATAACACCTCTTTTTTTCAGAAAGCGAAAGCTATCATAAAGATGATACCGTCCGGTAAGGTTGCCACGTACGGCCAGATCGCAGCCTATGCAGGTGATCCCCGTGGTGCTCGTCAGGTTGCGTGGGTACTCAATTCTTCTTCTCAAAAAGATGAACTGCCCTGGCACAGGGTGATCAACAGCAAAGGGAAGATATCTTTAAAACCAAATTATGGTTACGAAATTCAGAAAGCACTGCTCGAGAAGGAGGGTGTCACCTTTGACAGTGAGGATACTATTGATTTTGACCAGTATCTCTGGCGCGTGTAGCGAGTAATGGGTGAGCTCATGACTGTGTCAAAAAAAGAGAGAGAACAGCTCGCTCAAAAAGTGGTCGCCCTCACCCTATCGGGGAAGAGTGAAGAGGCACTCGGAGTTCTCAAACCTATTCTCGATACGAAATGCCCTTTTACAACTCTTGACCTGGTGGGCAGACAGATTGGCCAGGCAAGTGCTGGTAATACCACTTTCTTTGAAACGTTTGACAGAATCGTGGATCACCATGCTATGGGTGGATTTGTCATTGTGGGGCAAGCTTTGATTTGGTTCTTGCCAAAAAGGTTTGAAAAAGTCATGGAAAAGAGTAGGGAGTACATTATCAAGGGTGATACCTGATACGTCTGTGATATTATTGGTGAACGCAGTTTAGGTCAGGCTTTGATCGACCATTTTGATGAAACGCTTTTGTGGTTGAAAAAGTTTTTGAGCGACAATAACAAGTGGGTGAGGAGGAGTGCAGGGTCTTTGTGGCTGGTCCAGCGCGCGATTTTTACCTTGCTGCGAGTGAAAACTACATCAAAGTCACCAAGAAGGTGGGAGAAACCACAGTCAACAGCTATGCTTTCCCACAGAGAAAAGAAGAAGCAAAATCAGCCCTAAAAACAGCAGTCAGCGCTCTGAAAAGTTACAACGAACGACTGGGTACCTATCCTTACACCGAGGTTGACCTTGTGAGCAACCCCATGTTGGCGAAGGGCATGGAGTACTCGGGTATTGTGGCAATCTCTGCGAAACTGTACGATCCTGATGCAGTGATTTCAGGACTCCCCTCCCGTGTGCTCTTGGAGAGTGTGGTAGCCCATGAGGTTGCACATCAGTGGTTCTACAATGTGGTGGGGAATGACCAGGTAGATGAGCCCTGGTTAGACGAAGCACTTGCCCAGTACATGACAGGGTTGTACTACGAAGATGTGCATGGTGATGCCAGTTCATATCGGGCATCGTGGGATTCACTGTGGAGTAGTGTCAACAGGGCAGAGGTACCCATTGGATTGCCCTCTGAGGCTTACACTGATGACGAGTACTCGCCCATCATCTACGGCCGCGGGCCGCTCTTCCTCACTGCTCTGGCAAATACTATGGGAGATTTTGATGCCTTCCTGCAGGACTACTACCAGTTGTACAGGTGGGGGATTGGCACGACAGAGGCCTTCAGGCGCTCTGCTGAGGAACACTGCCAGTGCAATCTCGCCCCCCTGTTCGAGAGATGGGTGTACGGAGAGAAAAGATTTTGGCGTGAAGGTAGGGACAATTTATCTCAGATTCGCATGAGGGAAAAGCTTTACAAGGTGCTGACCCCCTTGCCAAAATCTGATACAACAAAAATATTTATAATGTTCTCCATCTCCAGAGAGAAGAGCCAAAGAGCGCGAACGCAAAAGAGGTGATCTGATGCACAAGCTGCTATTGGAAATCCCTTCAACCCTGGAAACAGAAAGACTCATCCTGAGACCCTATCAACCGGGTGATGGAAAAGCGTTTTTTTCGCTTTTACAGGACAATTATGAGCATTTGAAAGAACATGCAGATGAAGTAACCGAGATAACAACTGAAGAACAAGCAGAAATTAAGGTGCGCGAACATGCTGCAGAATGGGTGTCCAGGACCAGATTTGTCATGACCATGTGGGAAAAAGCCCTTCAAACCCCTGTAGGGGAAATCTGGATTGAACCCACAAATTGGGACGTTCCCTTGTTCGAGATTGGTTGGTTTCTCCGGAAAGATCGTGAAGGTAGAGGTATGGTGACGGAAGCTGTCAGACGCTGTCTTACCTTTTTATTTGAAGACTTGCATGCACATAAGGTCCACGTGAGAGCTCGGGAAACTAATGTGAGGAGCGCTCGGGTTGCCGAACGATGTGGATTTGTGCGAGAAGGGCTGCTCAGAGATAATGCTCGAATTGGTGACAATGAATGGGTTGGGTTATTGTGTTATGGTATGCTCGAAGGGGAGTATGAGGAACTGAAGAAAGGCTGTAGTCTGAAATGGAGGTGAATTTCTGAAAAGGAGCCTCTGTAATCTTCTATGCGTAAGACCCGAGGCAGACGTTGACAGTGATGCGAAAGGTTAAACTTTCATCCCCCAAAAAAGGTGACAGCCCCATTTTCAGTTTTGAAGAGTTCATAATATTTTTGCACACATCTTGAGCAGGACAGGATTGAAATTGAACTCACAAGAAGCTTCTTGATACCCGATACTTAACCTGCCGAAAAAAGTGAGACTTGAGAACTTTTTTGCACAAAAAGAGAACCCAAAAGCATATAATAACTGGGCCAAAGAACTGCTCGTGAGAGTGCGCCACGCGCAGCCGCAGGATGCAGAACCAATCCTCCAGATAGCAGCATCTCTCCAGATTGATTATACGAACCCACAGGCTCTTCTTCTATTTTTTTAAGGATTCCAATTGGAGAAGGAGCGAAAATTTATAAGGACTCTACACGAAATCGACACAACCGAAAAGCTTATAAGGAGTTTACTGAAAAAAAGGTGTGACCGTTAAGATATATGAGATAAAAGGAGGTGACATAACAATGTGGAAAGAACCTGAATTCAAGCCAATACTCCTTACTATATGTCCAGCAGGAAGTGTACCAGAACCATGTCTCGTTGGTTGTCAGTATGGAGCAAAGTTCCAACCAATACCTTAAGTATGACAATTTTCCTGTTCTACCTACCCCTTTTATTTTTTTCACAGTGGAGGTGTCACATGAAAATAAGACTGTGCAAAGGTATCAAGATGAGACCAGAGGAATTTGGTGGAGTTGTGCAGATAAAGGATAGAGGAGCTTTCCAAGTAGATCACATTGGGTTTGAGATCCTCTCGCTGATCAGAGATGGCATCGAAATAGAACAGATCATATCTCATATGAGAGAAAAATACGAGGACTCTCCAAGAGTGGAAGAAGATATCCAAAGATTTACGCAGAAATTGGCGGAACAAGGTGTTATCGAAATTGAAAAACAGTGATTTTGTAAAAACTCTCAAAGAGAAAGATTTGTCAATTTTTTCAGCCCCCCTTAGTATTTCTTTTGAGATAACATCGCAATGCAATCTCAAATGTAGATACTGTTACACTGATGCAGGTGAAAAACAAGAAAAAGAGTTAGAAAAAAAGGAAATACTGAACCTCTTTGATCATTTAAATTCTATTGGCGTAGGAACACTGGTATTTACAGGGGGGGAACCTCTTCACAGGCCAGATTTTTTTGAAATAGCACGCTATGCCAATGAACTAGACTTCACCATAACGCTGTCTACCAATGGAACCTTACTGGATACAGAAACAGCCTTCAGCCTTGCGAGCACAGGGTTCAAACGCGTACAGGTGAGCATCGAAGGAAATGAGGAACAGCACGAAGCCCTGACTGGAGTAAAAGGGAGCTATAGAAAGGCTATGAATGCTTTGGAAAACCTGGAAAGAGCAGGCATCACCTGTGTTGTGGCAACGACAATTACAGCTCTCAATGCCAAGAGTATCACCTCCCATGTTGAAAGAATCCGTGATGAAACACCTGCTTCGAGTATCAGGTTCCTTCGATTCCTCCCCATGGGAAGAGGGGAGAAGGCACGTGATTTCGACGTTTCTTTGGAAGAAATTGAGAAAATATGTCTGGAAATTGAAAAATTGAGAAAAAAAATTAATAGAAGATTTGAAATAAATTTCTCAGATTCATTTAATGCCCCTTTCTTTGATCGTCCATCGCATCCCTGTATTGGAGGACACTCATGGTGCTGCATAACTCCTGAGGGTTATGTCGTTCCATGTAATTACTTCAGCTCACCCGATGTTGCACGAGCTATTGGGGCAGACAATATACGAGAAAAAAAAGTCATCGATATATGGCAATCCTCCCTCCTTTTTCAGCAGTTCAGAAATCCGCAGAACGTGTTAAAAGGAAAATGCAGAACCTGCGATTTTCTAAAAGAATGCAGGGGAGGATGCAGAGCAATCAGCTATTCATATACGGGTGACCTGTTTGATGTGAGCCCCTTATGCTCATATGGGAGGTAAAATGGATAAGGAGGTGAAAATATGGGATTAATTCTTAATCCTGAGGTTAAGTTACGGATGGACGGCGGTAGAAGTATCCTCTTCTCTGTCAACTCGGTAGATGGTGCGGAGGAAACTGTTTTCACGTTCCTGTACCCACAACAAGCAATGATGCTTTCACTGTTTGACGGTGAACGCGCGCTTCCTGAAGTTATAAAGGCTGCAGCCTGCCTGTTCAACTTGGATGAAGAGGCTGCGTCACGAGAAGTTGAAGCCCTCCTGGACTTTATGGTGAGTAAGAATCAGACAATTCGCTCATTAATTATCGATGCATCAACGATCGATTTGAGTAAGGCACGAGTTTATGACCCGTATGATTTCATTGTCCCCCAAGAATACATAAATATGACTGATGTGAGGTGCAGGATCCCCTGTTCCTTAATTATTCTCCCAACAATGCGTTGTTTCACCAACTGTATCTACTGTTATGCAGACCGAGCAGGAATACAGAGACAGGAAGAGTTCAGCCTGGGATTGTACAAAAGACTGCTACAGGAGATGAAGGAATGTGAAATTGAGACAGTTGATTTTTCAGGAGGGGACTTCTTTTGCAGAGATGATGCATTTGACATAATCGAGTGCACACTGTCTGAAGACATGTATCCTACCATCCCCACTAAGTACCCTCTCTCTAAAATCGATGTTGACAGACTGGCAAGAATGGGGCTATCTACAATACAGATTAGCATTGATGCTCTTTCACCAGATATCATAGATAAGATGGTGGGAAAACCAAGTTATGGGGGGAAGATACTCAAAACACTGGAGTATCTAGGTGAGGCAGGGATCAGAGTCCGCACCAACACAGTGCTGACACCCTACAATATTGGCGATGCTATAAACCTTGCGCGCCATCTCGCTCAGAAGCCACATATATTCAAATGCAATTTTACTCCTTATGGGCGTTCACTGTATCGTCACGACAACAGTCTCTTCTGTTCATCTGCTGATCTTGACAATTTTGAGAGAGCGTTGAAGCACGTTCAAGATGAATTTCCTCACAAAACCATCTATCTCAGTGGAACAAACATTGACCCCTATGGTGGCGATAAAGACAAAAGATCTTCCGCTTTCTGGGAGAGAGCCATGTGCACAGCCAATCGAAGGGGTGCTGTAGTGCTCCCAAATGGCAAGGTCACCATTTGTGAAGAATTGTATTTTCATGAGTATTTTATTATTGGAGATTTAACCAAGCAGACATTAATGGAAGTTTGGAATTCACCCAGAGCTTTAGAACTTGCACACCCTACCCCATCTGCAGTCTTGGATGGGTCCTGCAAAGACTGTCCTGATTTCCGCCGCTGTCATGAAGAACGCGGTCGATGCGTGCGTGATACACTGAAAGCTTACGGATACAACAAGCCGCACTGGCCAGACGCACGCTGTCCCCGGGCACCTGTGGGGAATCGAATGGTATAGAATTTCTGTGTCATCATATTTGAAACAGAGTAACCTTTCCTTTGCAGCGATGAGCTTATCCTCACAGATTTCTCCCACTACGTTTAAGGATTTGTAGTATTCTTCTGCCTCAAAATACTGCTCAGCATATCCATCGAATTCAGACATCATTTTATTCACTTCCTCTATTTCTTCAGTGATAATCTGTAAAGCTTTTTCAAAATCATACTCTTTCATGTACGACTGTGCAACATTGATCTGTGTACTGACGTGGATTTGAAATTCAACGAAATCCATCACTTTATGAAATCCCCACTTTTCCTCAATGTACGATAATGAGCCATCTGTCAACTCTTCCAGTTGATGAATCGCGTTCTCAGCTTTTTGCCATTTTTCAAGATCAACTTTTTCGGGGAATATCCATTCCATGAAGAATTCTTTTTGATCTTCCCCTGAGTATTCTTCCAGAAGGTTCATGTACGTGAAGCTGTCTGCTGAGATGTGATTTTGGTAAAGGTACTCATTAATCTTCTTAATTCTTTCAAGACCACAGTTCTCATAGATTTCGTAACAGAAAAGTGCTGATTTGCCGTATGCCAGAGATGTTTTTTCGTCTCCCGGTCCATATTCTGGATATTCAAACGTATCCAGGGGATGATTGTAGATTTTATACACTGTAAATGTGCGAGACCACTCATTCTTCACATGTAACGCATCTTTTTCCCTGCCCATTTCCTGGTAGGTCAAGTACGTGAGAAGTTCACAAAATCCCTCTTTCATCCATGGTTTTCCATAAATAAGGTCATCTGACCAGTAATGTGCACTTTCATGTATTACAGTGTCTGCCACATACAGGTCCTTCATTGTCTCGGGAGTGAAGGTATCCCTGTTTATCCAGATTCCTCTCCCACTGAGATTTTCTCCACCAAAAAAACTCATTTCTTCCTCACTTTTTGGATAGATTTCGACGTCAAACCCGTGGGGGTAGGGAAATCCTGCCAACTCCTCGAGAATTGGCAATGCTTCTACTGTTACATCAAAAAGGTGCTGTGCCCACGCCTCTTCACCCTCGTCGTAGTAGACCGTGACAGTCACCTCTCGTTCCTGCAGGTGAACTCTGGTAGAGATATGTAGAAGATTTTGTGCTGTGATGTCCTGAACGTGAGTCACTATGAGGATTCCCACGACGAGAAAAGGCATGACCTCTTTCAGTAGAACGCTTCTCATTTTCACGCAGCAACCTCCTTTCATACTGCAGTCTACTACAGCATGTAGTAAGTACTACTGGTGCTCGTTCTATAAATAGGTTCCGATTCCTCAGAGGGGTCGAAGGTGATCCAGGTACATCAGTGCTGCAATGTGAGAGATCTGAATTGAACACATCGAATACCAGATTGGAACGAGAGGACTTCAAAGATCAGCCACGTCGTGTTAATCCACTTTTTTGAGAACAGGAGGGCTTTTTTCCTCAATAAAAAGAGAGGTATTTCTCATCAAATGTGGAAAGTAGGGATCAGCCACCCAGGACCCGGTGTTTACTTCGTGCCCTTTTACGTCAACGAAGGGCTGGTGGGTGTGGCCGTAGATGAGAAATGGGTGAGCTCCATTCTCTGTTCGCCACTGGCGAATACCTTCTCTGATATCGTCCAGGTCCTTCCTGCTCAGCCTCTTTTCAGGGGGATTGATGGATCGGTCAAAGGTGCGGGTGAACCATTCTCTGGTCATGCGGATAACAGAAGCCCCCTTTTCGTACAATTCCCAGAAATACTCTGCCCTACTGCCCATCACGTCCATGCCCATGCACAGGATATCGGCAAACTCCTCAAAAAGTTCAAGAACGTCTGGAAACTCAAACTGGTACCCGTGGATGAACCAGTATGTCTCCTCTCCCAGGGGAAGGGCAACTGCTTTTGAAACAGGAAAGGGGTACTCATTTTTCGTATTCATCTCGATGAAGTGGTAATCATGGTTTCCGACAACGTAGTAGACCTCCTTTTTCTCACTCATTTTTATTAGTGTCTCCAGAACGTCTTCATATTTTTTGATGAGAACATCAGAATCTGCTCTCCACATGTCTAGGATATCTCCTACCATGACGAAGGAGTCCACACGTTCATCATGCAGCACCTCTTGGAGGAATTCCCTAAACAAGTGCTCATTGCTGTGATCAGAACCTAAGTGGACATCAGATACGGCAACAATCACGGTCATGTTCTCTCCTCTTCAGAGAGTATGCGTGGGTTGTTTATAAAGGTTTTATTGGTTTCATCTTTTCTGGTGGTACATTTGCATCTCCATAATGAAGGTCACCAAAAGGGGAGAAGGGGTGACTTTAGGTCAAGGTTTCATGCTAACAAAGAAAATGGCGGGATAATACTTTTCCTGTGCTCTCGGCGAAAGTATTTAAGGAACCTGTCTCACCTGTGACATGGGTGATAGTGATGAAGGAAATATATGTCGTAGACTACGATTTGCCCCACGATATAGGGAGAAGACAATTCTACAGGCACTTGAACAGGATTTTGAAATGTTGTCACTGGAAGAAAAGCAGCCAGAGCGTCATTTTAGTAGACGATTACTTTGCAGCCTGTGACATTCTCCAGTTGGCCAGGGCATACAATGCCCATGCACATATGTACAAGGCAGTCCCCACCTCGTAGAGAGTTACTGCAAATCCTGGAGAATTTTGCTCAGTTTTATCTAACTACACATGAGGAGTTCAAATTCATTAAGTACGATGAGACACTAATCAGAGCATTCTTCATCCTTTATCCAAAACTTTTACGAATCTGGGTGAAGTGATGCCTTCTTCCTCAACCACGTCCGATAAGGTGATAAACCTTTGTCCAAACACAGCTTGAAACCAATGAGGATCATACTGCTGAACATCATCACAGGAGATCTTCCCACTGTACCTCTTGAGATGATGCTCTTCATTCTTTTGTCTGATCAATTGTCTCAACTGCCCCACAGGGCACCACTTTCCTTCGCCTATTTCTTCAATAATTTCCTGTATAGCGCACTTCTTTGTCTTTTCCAGTACAGAATTGTAAAAAGTAGGGCAATAAAACTTTACAGTCCCCACTAATATCCCCTTTTTCTTGCACAGGTCTTCCAGTTCCAGGAGGGTGCATTCACTCACCTCTTCAACTAACTGTTCTACCTGCATCCTGGTCCACTTTTGACGATCCTCTTCTTCTGCCTCTTCTCTGATCCATTTCAAGAGATCTTCCTGGTATTGTTCTTTCATGTTCTCACGTCATTTTCTGGAAGCATCGATTGTGGTGCGGCGATGAGTTCAGTCTTTATTCCTATCGTGGCTTTTTAATCTTTTTTGATCTTCAACCCATCTGTGGAAATTGCAGTTGTGGAGGATAGACTGCAGAGAAGAGTGGAGAGGTGTATATAATCCCCTTCTTCGATACAATGGCATGTATTTCCATGGATTGTAAAGATCATACATCACAGTTAATGAGAGTGGAAGTCTCTTTCTTGGTCACTGGCAGTGTTTTTGGATTTTTTTGGCCCCATATAGTTTTGTGGGCCAGGATAGAGGCTTTTGACCATGTAGTAATCGTATTTTTTGCTATTCTAGTTCGACCAAAACCTTTAAAATGACAAATAGTTCATGCCAGAGAATACGGAAAGAAAATACAAAAGGTGACCACATGGAATACCGATCATTAGAAGACGAATCGAATGAAAAGATTTATCAGTGTTTTAGCGAAGCTTTTTCAGATTACATTGTCAAGGTTCAACTCTCCTTTGAGAAATTTCAGAGAATCATGGTGAGAAATGGTGTTGATCTGAAATTTTCCATCGGAGCATACGATGGAGATAACCTTTTCGGCTTCATACTCAATGGGATAGGCACATGGAATAATACACCTACCGTGTATGACTCTGGAACTGGTATAATTAAGGAATATCGTGGAAAAAAGCATTCAAAGAAGATGTTCGAAGCATTGAAGCAAAAGCTTGTGGAGAACAATTTTTCACAATACCTTCTTGAGGTAATTCAGACCAATAAACCCGCTTATTCCCTCTATTCTAATCAAGGCTTCAAAGTCAAACGTGAATTGTCCTGTTTTGGGATTGGCAAAGAGAATTTTGAGTGCCAGGTTGATTCAGAGGTGGACCTTTATTTCGGGAGAATTTCATCTTTAGATTGGAAGGTAGTGACAACGTTCTGGAATGCTCCACCGTCCTGGCAGAATTCTATCCCGGCAATCGAAAGAGTTTCAGACCTCTTTGAGAAAATTGGTGTCTATCTAGACAGTAATCTTATCGGATATGGAATATTTGATCCCCAATCTGGAGAAATTGTGCACATTGCAGTAAAAAAAGATATGAGAAGAAAAGGTGTTGGCTCAATGCTTCTCCATAAGATTTCGACTGAAACAGAAGGAAGCTCGCACATGAGGATACTCAACATAGACAAAAAAGATCAGGAAACAATAGATTTTTTCAAGAGAAATAAGTTCATAAACGATGTAGATCAATATGAGATGATACTAAATCTCAATAAATGACCTTAAAAAAAAAGAAAAAGAAAATGTTATATTACTGCTGCTTGAGCATCTACTAATCCATACCCGAAGTAGATATCCCAGCCAGGTGCTCCAAGGTCTTCTGCCGTATTCCACAAGAGTTGTCTGATCTGGTTGTTGGTGTAACCAGGGTGAGCTGCCCAGGCCAGGGCTGCCGTCCCAGACACGTGGGGGCATGCCATGGATGTTCCAGACATGGTGGCGTATTTACCACCCATGTACGTGGAGTATATGCTCACACCAGGAGCTCCGAGCTCTATCTCATTACCGTAGTTGCTGAAGTAGGCAAGGGCATCACTTGAATCTGTAGCAGAAATTGCCATCACTGAGGAGTAGCCTGCAGGACACATATCTGGAGTCAAATACGCATCGTTTCCTGCTGCAGCCACCAGGAGTAACCCAGCATTCCAAGCAGCGTCACACGCCGCCTGGATGGTAGGCCAATCGCCGTAGCCACCCCAGCTCATGGAAACGACCTGCATCCCGTTGTCGACACACCACTGAATTCCTTCGGTGCAGTCGCTGAGGTATCCTGAACCTGATGCATCTAAGACCTTCACACCATACAGCCAGGCTTCAGGCGCGACACCAACGACACCAACCTTGTTGTTCAGGGCAGCAACAATACCAGCGCAGTGTGTTCCATGTCCATGGTCATCGTCGAAGTTCGTCGTTTCTGCAATGCAGTTGTATCCACCATGGATGTTTGCTGCTAAGTCCGTGTGGTCTATGTCAATTCCGGTGTCAACAATGGCAACCTTTATGCCTGTTCCTTTGGTGACAGCCCAGGCTAGATCAGCGTCAATTCTGTCAACACCCCAGGGGACTTTTTGCCTCGAGGGTTTTCCTTGGATGACGACTGATGGTTCAACTAACTGTACGTACTGATCTGGCTCGATGTATTTCACGTTGGGGTTCTTTGATAATGCATCAATGGCAGGCTGGGGGAGAGTGGCAACAACGGCAGGGATCAAGTGGAACACCCGGTGAACCTGTCCGTACTGCGCAACGAGGTTCGCATCGGGCGTGTTGTGGAACATGATGATGACTCTCTCGGGCTGAGGTGCCCACACAGCGTAGACTGAAAGGAGAAGACACAAAGCTAAGATTCCGGCACATATTCTTTTCATTTATCTCACCTCCTATAGGTTTCTTAATTTATAATCAATGGTTGTCCTTATAAATCTTTCGCTTGATTTGCCAAGTTGGGAAGTTCTTGACTATTCCCTTTAAATGTAATGGTTTTCTTTAAGATGGCAAGATTGAGTGAGGTGGTCACCACACGAGAAAAATCTCTGAACAAGGTAATGAGATACAGTCTCACCTGTACCGTATCAAAACCCTTTTATAATCGAAAAGACACACTACACCATGGACAGTGCAGCAACAAGACCCCTTTTTGTGCCTTTCCATTCACTCATTGAAGACAGAAAACAATTTCCTAAAAGAGAGGTAGTGCCTCTTTGTGCAGTTGATGGGATTTACAGTACTGTGAGGTTAAGATTGTGAAGACCTTAACTGATACTGAGCGGTTGATGGCATCAGTAATTCTCATCTTTATCGTGTACTTCGGACTGGATTCCCTTTTATCTCTGATTACTGGTGAGGAATCGGCAGCCATTGTAAGACAGCGATTAACGCTCTCATTTGTGGCAGGAATGACTTCGGGAATCGTGTTTTACCTCTACTCGAAACGAAAACCTGGTGAACCCGAGGGCTCCAGAGACCTGAATCTGAATCTGGATAAGAGCATAGCAGTACTGAAACGGGCACTGACTGACGATGAGATGCGCATCATTACCATGGTGAGAGACACGCCTGGGTTAACACAGGACTCTCTACGATTCAGGACAGACTTTTCAAAATCAAAAGTTTCTGCACTGCTCCTGAACCTGGAAAAGAAAGGAATCATCCAGAGGGAAAAATCGGGAAAAACGTATAAAGTATATTTGAGTAAGTGGCTTGAATGAGTGAAAAACACGTTTTGGACGATCCTGGACAATCTGGGACAGATCAGAACAAAAATAGAGCGGAGAATACTCATGGTCATGATGACAAGATACTTTATAACTGCTCTCCCCCACAAGGTGGTGATATCATGAACAGAAAAATTGCAGTTCTCAGTATACTGGGCCTTGCGCTCTTCATTGGAGCTGTCTATGCACTTCCAGGAACTGAGAATAGTTACCGCCAAAGGAACTTCGTAGACGAGAATGGTGATGGAATCTGCGACCACTATCAGTCCGGCACCTGCCCAGGGTACGGGAAAGGATTCACTGACGAGAATGGTGATGGAATCTGCGACCACTATCAGTCCGGCACCTGCCCAGGATATAAGAATGGCAAGGGATTCGTTGATGAAAATGGAGACGGAATCTGCGATAAAGCTCAATCTGGCTGTGGTGGCGGATGCGGTAACAGAAACGGAAGGAACCAGAAATCTCAAGGCGGGTAAATACCCGCCCTTTTTATTTGAAAGAAGAGGATACCATGAAAAAAGAACATGTGCTGTACCTGACATTTGGGGCCATCCTCGTGCTCCTCATAGTCACCTTCGTGTATGACGAGGGTGCTTTGTGGGGGCCGTGTAGAGGGTTAGCCTACCGGGAGGGAGGTCCACATCACGGAATGCACCACGCGGGGCGAGGGTTCTTTGGAGTTGGGTTTTACGGATTTGGGTTCCTCTTCTGGATACTGGTAGCCTTTTTTGCGGTGCTGGTCTTCTTCGGTAACAGGAAAGAGAATGCTGTAGACATCATCAAAAAAAGATATGCACGGGGCGAAATTACTACAGAAGAGTACAATCGCATGAAGGAAGAAATATTTTCTCATAGATGATTCTGATCATAAGAATGTGAAGAATTTCAACTCCTTTTCTCCAATTTCACTCAATCTAACGATGAAATTGTGCTGGGGTTCCTTATTTCATACAGGTAGTCCACATAACTGAGTACGATCCTCTTCGTGGTCGTACACACAGGACTGAAAAGATCTCCATTATTCAGGAGTGCAGCGTACCCGCACCCCCCTCCACACACCAAAGCTATCTCACACTCTGCGCACTTCTCCAGAGTGAAGAGCGTACGCTTCTTCCACTGGTCCCATTTTTCATTAAAAGAGAGTTCAGGTACATACACTCCAATTCTCTCTTCCTTCCACCCCGACATGGAGGGGCAGGGGTATATATCTCCGAAGGGATCGAACGCATACATGGTACGCGATGCATTGCAGTTCCAGAAGGCAGGCCAGAACCGGGGAGATTTCCCAAAAAGAGAATGGAGTTTTCCGAAAGGGTACGCTTCAAGAAAATCCATTTCCGGCCTTTTCGACACATCCATGACGTCTTCGTAAGTTTTCGTCATCTCATCATATTTTGCAGGGTTGCCATGCTGGTCACACGTATAGGCGAGTGAAAACTGGACATGAGGGTCGTCAACCCATCCTCTTTCTCTGAAAAAATGAGCCAATTCATCAATGTGGGTCAATATCTCAGAGTTAGTGTTCGTTCGGATCAGGAGAGGTATCCCCATGGCCCGTGCTTCCTCTATGTTTCCTACAATCGTATCAAAGGTACCTGTTCCTTTTTTGAAAACACGCCGCTTATCATGGACATGAGGAGGACCATCCAGGGTTATCTGTACGTAGTACACATCTACAGAGGAGAGTGCGGGAAGAAAATAGGTTAAATCTACCCCATTCGTGAGCACTCTAAAAGAATATCCGTGTTCTCTCCCCTTTTTCAGAATATACTCTACAATGTCTTTATTCTTCTTCATGAAGGGTTCTCCTCCCGTGAGAGTAAGTAATTTTTTCCCCTCACACTCTCTGTTCAAAAGATCTAATGCTTCAAATGCTTTATCTACTTTGTATTCATCCAGCACCATCCTCATGGTTTCTGGCTGTTTCACCCAGATCTCGCAGCAGTAAGGGCACCTCAAATTACAGTCGTAGGTGACTGCAAGAAAGCTGTCAATACATTTTGCTGCACTCTTTACCAGAAATTCGCAGAGTGATTGTGCGTTCTTCTCTTCTTCTTCAGGGGTTGCATGTGTAAAAAAGGGTTTCAGTTCAGGTGTCACCTCCCCCTCGAAGAATTTCTTGGCAGTCTCTTCAGAGACCAGGCTGACAGCTCCTGAAAGGCCATTGATCAGAAGATATTTATCTTTTACAGGAAATGCCATCGTATACCGACTCTTTCTTATAACGTTCACCTCCTTAGAAGATGCTGGTTCTTTAATGCAGGAAATCCTGATGCTCAGACATGCACGTCAGGCTTCCTGGGTACTGGTACCTCATCTCCCCATCCATATAAAGATTTCGCCTTCGATAGGGCAGACTAAAAAAAATCATTTTTTTTAGAAAAATCTACCTATCCCGTAGATCGTTGGATCAGTCAGTGGGTCGTAGATACAGACAGGACTTTTGGTAATTTGAAAGGTGAATTAGGGACCTTTTTGAAAAATTTCTCTGCTTTTAGTGTAATTCCTAAAGAAAAAAAAGAAAAAAGAGAAATATGCACTTAGAATCCTGCGCTGCCTATGAAAATTATGGGTGCCATGGCGGCGCAGCACATGCATTGATCAATCTCAACAGAGATTTCTACAATTTCAGATTTTGTGTACATGGAATTCACCACCTTCTCTAGTTTTTCTCTCTTATAAACCTTTCGATTGCGAGGGGGTTGTCAAGTCTTATGGTGCTCCTCACATTGCAGCGCAGAATAGAAGAAGTTGCTCCTATGATTGATTCAATTAAGAGAAAAACTGACAATTTAAGAGGTTACACCATTTCCAGCACCACATAATTTGACAACCCCGATTGTGACAATAGTGAAAAAAAATTGTAATACTATTCTTTGCATTTCAAAAGAAAAAAACTCCTGTGATTAATAAGGGAAAGGAAAATGAAGGAAGATGCATTTGAATAAATCTGAGAATGGTTCCGTTGACTTACATGCAGTATGAAAATGTGAGAGCTTACAGCGCACATCATGTCAAGGGCTATGAAGTTTACACGAAGAACTGTTAAAGCGTCTGTGTGAGCTCTTTGGCCACTGGCTTATCCAGGCATTGGGGAAGATTTATCTAGAGTGAAGGGTATCGAAATGAGGAGGAAAAAGCATGAACCACATTGGCATCGTTGCATGCAGTGCTGAGGGCGCTGCGCTCTGCTACCTTACTATCTGTTTGGAGGGACAGGCTGTGATGGGTAATGACAATCACCCTGAGATTACCATGCACACGTATCCTTTGAGTGACTACATGCAGCACGTTGTAGCAGGGGACTGGGATGGCGTGGCCGCATTAATGCTGTCTTCTGCCGAAAAGGTGGCGAGAGCGGGAGCAGATTTTGTCATATGCCCGGACAATACGATTCACAATGCCTTTGAAAAAGTGGTCAAAAAATCGCCCGTGCCCTGGCTGCACATTGCTGAAGAGGTGGTAAAAGAGGCGAAATGTCGAAGGTTTACGTGCCTCGGTATACTGGGAACACGTTATTTAATGGAAAGTCCTGTCTACCCTGAAAAGGTTATCCCTGCAGGCATGGAGTACCGTGTGCCCGAAAAAGATGAAAGGGAACACATTAACACGATCATCTTCAATCAACTGGTGAAGGGCCAGGTTACAGAAGAATCCCGCACTTACTTTGGTGACGTGATTTTGAGACTGAAAGGACACGGCTGCGATGCAGTTGTTCTGGGGTGTACTGAGATACCTCTTCTGATAACAGAGAGAGATTCCCCGCTGCCAGTACTGGACTCTACACGGATTCTGGCGAGGGCTGCTTTGAAAAAAGCAATTACCTTCACGTAATGGTTTTTCGTGCAGATCATCCGTGTATGTGCACTATCTAAAAGAGAGGAAAAGTTTAAATATTCCACAACAACAGTATTCTTTAGAGGCGATTCCAGCTCCAGTAACCCCCCAGAGTGTTGAGGTCCTCAAAAGAGGTGAACCTGTGATGAGAGGGACATTCTATGCGCAGGTGATGCAGATGGCAAGAATCCTCGTCGTGGAAGATGAAAGAATCGCTGCTGAGGACATACGGAGGAGCTTGAAAGACTCAGGGTACACCGTCTCTGTAGTATCCTCAGGAGAAGAAGCTCTCAAAAAAGTGGGAGAAGTAGATTTAGTCCTCATGGACATCATACTCAAGGGCACCCTCGATGGGATTCGAACTGCCCAGATCATACACTCGCAGGCTGGCATCCCTGTCGTGTTCTTGACAGCACATGCAGATGAAAAAACCTTGAGAGAGGCGAAAACAGCCGGACCCTATGGATACCTTGTGAAACCTTTTGAGGACAGGGAATTGCACGCTACCATAGAGATGGCTCTTTACAGGCACGAGATGGAGAAGAAAGTGAGAGAAAGCAAAGAATGGCTTGAAAGGAAAATCGAAGAGAGATCAAGAAGGATTGAAATCCTCTTAACCACGAAACAGAATCTCCAGAAAGAAGAGGATTGGGAAAGAGGGCTGCTGAACATCACCGAGTGCATGGAAAAGCTTGGGTTTGAGAAGTGCGGCATCTTCCTGGTGAACCCCGTGAAGGGAACGTTAGACTATCAATCCGGGAAAGGGGTGAGACAGCCGAAGATGTCAAGTTCTCTGAAGAATTCTGAGTATTTTGGGGTGAGATGTGTCCTGGAGAAGAGAACCATACACGTGAGAGAGTATGACCCAAAAGAGGGGAAAAGACTGATTACTGAATCTGATTCCTTCGCGTGGGTTCCCATTATTATCCAGAATGAGGCGTTTGCAGCACTGGTGGCAAGCAATGGGAAAGGGAACCCGGTAACAGATGAGGATTGTAAGGACCTGGAAATACTGGCTGGTATGTGCGGGGTGTTCATTGACAGGATAAGACTGTTGATAGAACCAATCCCGGAGGAAACGTTAAAAACAGAGATGAAGCACTGGTTAGAGCCTGCAGAGAGTTACATCGTTCTGGAGAAAGGACATGAAAAGTCTTTTGAAATGTTCTGTGATCTGGTCACCCATGGAATACCGGGATTTGTTATTTCAAGGGTGTACCCGGAAAAGCTCAAGAGTGAGTACCGGCTGGTGAAAACTCCTACGCTGTGGTTATCACGATTTGAGAAAGGAGACACGGTAAGCCCGGATAGGTTTTCCAAATTGATTTACATTGTTCAGGACTTCACCAGAAAGAGCGAGGAATCAGTGATTTTGCTGGACGGTTTAGAGTACCTCGTAACGCAGATGGGATTTGACACCGTTTTGATGTATTTACAGGAATTAAGAGACATCATTGTCATGTACAACTCACGGCTGATCATACCTTTACACAAAGATGTCCTCTCTTTGAGAGAGTTCAGCATATTAGAGAAGGAGTTCAAGATTCTGTGATTGGAGTGACTTTGGTGCTGTAGTGTTTGGAGGCAGTCAATGGATAAAGACTGGAGTAGAAATGAAGTAATGAGAATAAAGGAAAAACAAAAATAAAGCCCAAAGCACCCACACTGCGATAACATGGGGCCTGCTTTCTTGAATTAAGCAGGTTGAACTCTGCCCATTTTCTTTTTCGTTTTTTATAATAATCTTCTCGCACAGTGTTTATCTTTTCTCCGTATTTTGAGATACTCGTCCTGTTCCTTGAAGAATTGAGTGAACATGACGACTGAAAAGTTGTGGTGTTTGAAATGGCTGCATAAGCTGATCTATTGGATTTCTGGTTCTTCTTTAGCGATCACAAACATGTTATCTCCATTTTCGAGAACAAAATCAGATCCTGGATTAACAATGACTTCTTGTTTAATTTTTCCCTGTTCATCTGTGGTCTCTCTTTCTACAGCTACCAAGATAATACCTTCTTCGTCTACAAGGCGTTTCACAGCTTGTGGGAACTGCTCTCCCAGGAATCGTTTTGGCGCCCGAATTTTATAGAATTCATGCCCAAAATTATGGGTCACCAGTTCAGAGAAGAGCCGGGATAACCCATGTTTTAATGAAGAATGAACTAAGAGATTTTGACTCAAACGGCCCATGCACACGATCTCGTCAACGTTTGCATGGACTAAATGTTTCTCATTTTCAAGGTCCCCCAGTTCAACACAGGTATACACCTTTCTATTCAAAGACTCTACAGCCAGGGTAGTCAATATAGCCTTAGCATCTGCGTCGTCAGCTTTTCGATCTAGAGTAATAATGACTGTATTGGCAGTCATGATCCCTGCTCTCAGTAGATCCTTATCTTTTGTGGGATCTCCTCTCACAAACGCAATATCTTCTCTATCCAGTGGGTTCTTATCAAGATCTGCCAACACGACAATTTTTCTTTTCGTTTTTACATCCTTGCTGGTCAGTTCATCCAGGATCTTTGCTGTTCCGGACATCCATCCACACACTATTATATGATCTTTAAATTTCACTTTTTTCATGATTTTACCTCCAGATAAACTTTTTCCCACAAAATAAGCTGCAATTTGTCCAAAAATGTAACCAAGAAACCCAAGTCCTTCTACTACAAGAAGTGTACCAATTATCCTCCCTCCAGTCGTCTGTGGAATAATTACAAATCCACTGCACAAGAAAACAACGATCCACCATACAGCTTCAATCATGGTATCCAGTTCTGGGTTGCTGCCTCTTTCAAACAAATACAGTGCTATGCTCTCAGATAAGAAGATCATACAGAATACTATTACATACTTGTATCTTTCTTTCATAGTAATCTATCCCTCCTCAAGGTTCTCTTATTATTTCTTTTTCTCATCTAGCTATATAAAGGTATCGTTTCCAAGGCCCAAGGTCTCCACGTTTCCATTGGATGGGTATGGAGGGTTTTTAAAGAAATGAGGTGAGAGAAAAATGGATTTTATCGTTTTTTGTCTTCTTTTTCCTTTTCTTTTCCTTCCCCAAGTACTAGAATTCTTTATACTGAGCGGTGGCATGCACGCCACCATTTTTTTTCACCAGTTCATTCAAAATACACCTTTTCTCATTATGTAGATAAGCTATGCATTCGCTGATCTCTTCGCTGAGGGGAGATCATGCCCACATTCTTGTGAGAATGTCTATATATTCCTCAACACCTATTTCTCGTGGGTTGGATGAGTTGGAATTATTGTGGAAGGACTTTTCTGCAATTTCACGTAGGTTGTCTTTATTGATGTTCAACCTCTGAAAAGTGGGAATGTTTACTGAACGCGAGAGCAATTTAACCTTTTTGATGAGGGACTGTGCTGCAGCAGTGTCATCTTTTTCTTTGATTCCTATTGTCCGTGCTATTGCTGCGTAACGGTCCTTTACAACAGGCACATTAAACTCCATGACAAAGGGAAGAACCACTGAATTGGCAACCCCATGGGGGATGTCGTAGAGACCACCCAGAGTTTCAGCCACACAGTGGACTGCTCCCACATCACTGTTGCCGAAGGCGATTCCAGCCAGCGTACTCCCCAGCATCATGGATTCTCGTGCCTTCTTGTTGGATATGTCGTTGTAAGCAGTCTCGAGGGATTCAAAAATGAGCTGGAGTGCTTTCAACGCGAACAGGTCGGTGATGAGTGTTCGTGGTTTTGCTGTGTACGCTTCTAAAGCATGGGTGAGGGCATCCATGCCTGTGGAGGCGATGAGATGGTGGGGAAGGGTTTTCAGAGTATCAGGATCTATTAAGGCGACTTCCGGGAACAGGTGGGGCCCTTTGATGCTCATTTTGAATTTTCGCCCCACGTGAGTGATAACAGCCACCCAGGTGACTTCACTGCCTGTGCCGCACGTGGTTGGAATGGCGAGGACAGGGAGAGGGGGTGATGTGTACTTGTGCCTTCCTTCGTACTCTTCAATAGTGCCAGGGTTTGTTGCCAGCAGTGCAATGGATTTGGCAGCATCTAAGGCACTTCCTCCACCCAGCCCGATGATGAGATCTGGGTTGAGGGTGCGAACAGTCTCTGCTGCTGCATTTATGGTGGTGGATTTGGGGTTCTGTTCAATCGTGTCACAGACATGAAGATCTGGAAAGTGGGACAAGACGGTGTCAGCAATGCCTGCTTTGCGTACTCCTTGGTCAGTGACCAGAAAGGGACGGGATGCGTTGCAGGTTTCAACTACTTTTTGTATGTTGGAGAGTGCTCCTGATTCAAAAATGATGTGTGTGGGAATGTGGAAGTTCATTCAAACACCTCATCATGAAGTGCTTTGTCATGTTATTAACCTTTCTGTTACTCAGGTGGTGAACTGCATCTGTCGAATTACAGAAGAAAAAATGGATGCCAGTGGAGCCTCTTTTCACTCTCCTGTTTCGGGATTGAAGGAAAAAGATGCTCAGAGGGGATAGACAGAGAGCACATAGATGTGCCCCTCTTCTGTGGCTATGACGATGAGGCTATCTTCACTACGAGAAGTGAATATGCTTTTCCATTCCCGAGGGAAAAAGATGAATTCCTTTTGTGTAACAATTTTCCATTGGGGTTTACCAGTATCCATCCTCAAACAATAGAAGGTGGCATCATTGGCAGAAAGGTATACTCTACCCTTAGAAAACTCGAAAGTATCAATTTCATTTCCTTTTATCTCTGTCTGCCATAAGAATTTACCATTGTGAACATTGAACGCCAGGATAACTCCCTCCACGGTGAGGAGGAGGTGACTTCCAGCCAGGTTAATATCTGTCCACCCCTCAGGGGTGCCCTCTGGGAGGTGGCATCTCCAGACCTCCGATCCGCTCTTGCTTAACAGCACAAGGGAATGTATGTTTGGCGGCGCATCCTCCTCTACCAGAGCAATGCCGCAGGGGAAGACTTTATAGCTGCAAGAGACGTCGTAGTGGTAGGTCCACAGTTCCTTGTTTGTACTCACAGAAATTGCAGCAAGGACATTTTCCTGAAAATTCACGGTATAGATGACATCTTTCTCATAAGTAGGATCAAATAGATAATCACCCTTCCAGATGATTTCTCCTGTCTTGATATCTATCAGTGCGTAGTAGTCCTCACCATCTTCCCCCATTCTGCAAATGATCATATCACCATAGATCTCGTCACCATATGCCTCAACATCATATGCATCCTCTCGTCCCCATATTTCCTTGCCAGTCTTTCCATCAAGGTAGGCGACTCCATGCCCCTCTACCAGAACATTCCCCAGAGCTACTTCCACGTTGACATAACCTGTTCCCGTCTTGTAGATCCACTCCACTCCTCCAGTCTCACTGTCTATGCAGTACACCACAGCATCGGGTCCTCCTGCATACACTCGTCCAACTGCAACACACAGTCGATTTTCGTGATGCATGAAGGGATAGAATAGATCACTCTCTCCAAGAGTGACTTCCCACACCTTTTTCTTTGTTTTCACATCAAAAGAGATCACCTTGTGCTGTGTCATGACAAACAATCTTCTCTCTGCGTACACAGGATTTCCTATGATGGAATCATCTACATCGAATTCCCATAGAATGTGCTTTCTCCCTTCTTTTTCTTCTGGTGTCTCCAGAACTGGGGAGATGGGGAAGTCTTTTGACAGTGTGGAATATTTCTGAGGAACACGGGCAGCATAACATCCGCAGCGTGCCAGTTTGCCGCAGCAATCCCAGCCTTCTGGGTCTATTTCTACCAGGATCTTGAACAGCGCTGTGGGTATCTTCCCGTTGTACTGAACATAGCGTTTACCCTCATGTTCAATATTCCATGGTATGTGGCAGTGGTAGGTTGCAGTTGACCTCAAAGCTATGGGAGTGTCATGCTCAAAGAGGATCACCACGAGAAAGTGTGGGTAATCATCAATGGTGTAGAAGCCCTCATACTCCTCTTCGTACTGGCTCGCTTCATAGAAATCAGTCAGACTGTCTTGTAACCCGTAGATGAACTCAGAGTCAATCTTCTTTCCCCTGACGTAATAAGCTCCATCACTGAATATTATCTTGTAGCGATTCTCAGTAGTACCCCACGCGTCATTTCTGTAGTAGATGTCAATACTTAAGATTTGATCTCCATGAGAGCGAGGGGTTCTCACACCTGGACACAGCATACCAGTGAGGAGAATGAGGATGATCAATCCAACTGTCTTGTTCACCTTTTGTTTTGCTCGTGTTGATTTTTAAATGTTGTGCCCGGTCCTCAAAGTAGTGGGCATGAATGTGCGAGAATCGTGCCTGGCATACGAAATATGAAATGAGTTTTATTAAGGCTCTGGAGAAACTTCCGAGTACATGCTACGTGTTTCCCCTTGAAAGAGAATTACTGGTAGTTATATTTCATGGACAAATGGCAGAGACACTAAATGCAATTGAAAAAATAGAGGAAGAGGCCATCATTGATAACTACTTCCTCTTGAATCCTCTGATGTATGATTATCCTTGAAACTGGTTATCCTGGCGTTCCCGGACCAAATCCGTTTCCTCCCCCCAAAGGTTCCGGATCACCCAAGGGATCAAAAGGCCATCCTTTCCATACTTTTTCCCCTTTCTTCCTCACGTGTGATCATGCCTCTGACCTGAATTCAATGTATTCACTCCTTATGTCGTTTGTTATGTTTTCTTGTTAGGTTTCTACCTTCTCTTTAGCAAAAAAACAGATACAGCCTTTAAGAGAATTAAAATTCCAGCTCACCAAAACATCAAACCTCTGAATCGTGGCTATGGCTATGTGCTGGGCTTTAACAACGTGTTTTTCAGCCACTTTTAATGCAAAAGCTTAAATACTCCTAACCTTATCATCTATCATTCTATATAGTTGGATCAGAGGTATGTAAAAAAATGTTTGAGGAATTCGCTTGGGAAAAAGAAGGCCCCGTTGAATTTTTCGTATCGGGTATACTGGTCTTGTTGGCTTTGGCGATTTGTGTAGCCACCCTCTCTCCCAGAGATATAGAAACAATTCTCAATTATCTCGATCAGTATCAATCTCTCCCTGTAGGTGTCTTGCTCAGCACCATTTTTATAGCAATTGCCTACGCAGTTGGGGTATTATCAGAGTTCATTGGACGTATTACTTTTGAACCGCTGCTTGATGTGATAAAAAGGAAATATTTTAGAGGATATATCAAACGTCTCGAAGAAAGCGAGGTGGATCTAACAAGAAGCCCAATTTTAGAAAAAATTAAAGGAGTTCGTTCAGGTGAGATTACTAAAGAAGAAGCACGATCATGCATAGGACCTATGCGATTTTATGTGCTAATGAAAAGCCCAGAGCTTTACCGGGACATTGGATCACAGATGAATCGGTTCCGACTTCTCCGCGTCATGTTTATTGTTGAAATGATTCTCATAATAACAGTTCTCTTGCAGTTGTTCCGAGAATTTTCCTCACCTCTGTCATATGCTCTAATAGTTCTTGGAATGATCATTTGTGTGAACATCATGGCAATCAAAGATCGCTTTCACCGTTATTGCAGGGCTATTGAGAGATCCTACAGTGCGCTGGTGTTTGATCAAGATCAAGATACAGGCATGGCAAAGATTGCACCACAACCAGAATTCAAAATGAAAATGAAAGTAAAAAAAGTGAATACAGAAATAGCTCATCAATCATACTCATGTCCGTTAGTAGGTGTCATCGTTTTTTTACTCCAGGGAGACGAAGTGGCCGTGTTTGAACAGCCAGATGGCACATGGAAACTCCCAGAAAAGTATGCGCGGGGTGATGAAGACATAGAACAGGCAGTTCACTGTACACTGTTTTACTATCTTCAGGATAGTCAAAAAATAAGAATTGAATCTTACACATTGCTGTCTGGCGAAGGATATCGAGACGATATCTATCAATACAATTATGTTGCATTTGTCAAAATGAACGATCTCAAAGCCAAATCAGGTAATCAGATCACATTGGTTTCCAAAACCAACATAGGAAATGTTGATATTTATCCCCCTCATAAGAAATTATTAGAAGAATACCTTGAGAAGGGCCTTTTAGAAGATAAAGTGACTGTTCCCTGTAATCCAGCAAAACGTTTAGAATCTGATGAAAATCGACTGAAAGAGACGAAAAGGATTCATGCTGAATATACCAAAATCTTCCCTATGCCTCTAATTCCTGTAGATGGGCTGCTTTTGAAATTCTCTGGAACACGTGAATTTGAAGGTATAATCCTGGAAAGAAGATCAAGAAAGGTGGACAGAGAACCGGGAAAGTGGGCATTCCCAGCTGGATTTGTGCGTGCTCATGAAACAGTGTCGGAAGCACTGGCCTATGAGGTCTATGAGGAAATTGGAATCATTCTTGATGAAGATCATTTTCTTTCTATCTATAGATTTGGAACCGATCCATACAGAGATCCTAGATATTTTGTGTGGACACAGTTCTTGGTTGTGTACACAAAGGAAAATCCCATGGTGAGATCAGATGAAATTGAGGAAGCTAGAGTATTCCCCCCTAGTAAAATACCATGGGATGAAATGGCATTTGATCATGGTGATGTCCTAGAAGATTTCATAGAGCTTATTCCATACTATGTAGAACGTGTTTTAGAAATGTGGAGAAACTAGTGCTCCTCCCATCAACGTAGTCTTAAATCAGGGTGAAATAGGAGTGGTGGTATGGTACTCAGCTGCCCGATTTTATTGAGAAAGGAACCTGAAGGCGGCTACACTGTCGTTGTTCCTTCTCTTCCAAGTTGTGTTACGTATGGGGAAACTATAAAAGAAGCCGTAAGAATGGCAAGAAAGGCTATTGAACTATACATAGAGAGCTTGAGAGATCACCATGAAGAGATACCAACGGAAGAGGAAACGCTGGAATACACAGTGATGGTCGAGGTTCATGCCAAAACTTTGCTTAAAATTCTAGAACAAACAGGCATTGAAAGAGAAGAAGCCAGAGATTTTTCATGAATTTCTCTTTTTGGTTAGAGTCGAAAACGTGTTGTGATTACCTTGATTTGAATGAAATCTAAGAATTTGGCCACCCAAAATGTGTGTAGTTGATTGCTTCGGATAACGTGAGATATGTGAGCAACTATAGTTGAACATACTTAGTGGAAACTAGAGCCTCCTTCTTCTCATCAACCACAAGCTTTATAAGCTCTATTATGTGCAACTATTGTATGAATAAGATAGAACAGATAGCTGGTACCACCTTTGAGAGAAAAGGTGAACTCAAAGGAAGGGTCGCTAAGGTGAAAATCGGCGTCACTGTCCCTGTGTCTACCTTACTTTTCATGGAAATCCTCGAACAGCATGGATACAGTGCAGGGAGGAGTGATTTCGTCAGTCAGGCAGTGACCTTCTACATGGCATACCTCATGGAGAGGTTCCATCTTTCAGAATTGATTGGAGAAGAAGTCAGAAATTTCAAAGGGTACTACCCAGATGAGAGTGATGCACTTGAGTTCTTTAAATTTGTGTCTTCTCCAAAATCGTAAGACTACGATCTTCCTTTTTCTTTTTTATCAAAGGATAAGGTAAGGAAGTCACAATATCTACGAGAAATGGAGGAGAGAGATCATGAAAAAGGGAAAAAAGTTCTCAGATGGTGAACTCATGGAGCTGTATCTCCAGGGATTGACAAATCGGGAGATAGCAGATGCCCTGAAAGTGAGCCAGCCTGCAGTCTATTACAGGGTGCAGAAACTGGGGCTTCAGAACAACTGCCACGAGTTGCCTGCAGATCCAGAACAGGTGAGAATTCTCCACTCAATGGGAGTGACGACCATAGGGATAGCACATCTACTGAAGGTGAATGTCCCTGTCATTGAGAAGCACTTGAAGAAGATGGGGTTGGAGGATAACTACGTCAAGCTCAAGGAACTGGTTCAGCCTTTCAAGAGTGAGAGTGTGAGGTAATTAAAGGGGGTTGGTGGGGTTCCACCAACCCTCAGAAGGTTTTTATGATTGACAGAATTCCCGTGTGTCTCCAGACGTGTTTACACTGTGCGTATGCCGTTGTTCTGGAAGAGTACTCAGCGTATGATCGCAGGTTGGTCTTTGATGGGTGCTGGAAACGTGAGAATATCCCTGTGCCCATCGGAAGAGGAGAATGCGGGAAGTTCAAAGAAAGTGAGGAAAGAATAAAAAGGAAATTCTGGAAAAAGTGGGAAGAAAAAGTCTATACTACCGAGAGAGTACGTATCAAAGACCATTTTGATGAAGTTCAAACGGATGAGGTAACAACTAACGATCAACCAGAAGATATCATTACTCAAGAACCTTTCAAGACTGCAGATGAAGTCACAACAAAACAAGGAATCGATACAGGATCAGTCACAGCAGAACATTCAAAGACTTCAAGAACGAGAGCATTAATCCTCCAGGCGCTCGCCAACAATATTTCTCATCTCAATGACATCTCTCACTTTGCAGGAGTGGACCCCTCTACTGCCCACTACCATTTACGGAATCTCATCAAAGAGGAAAGAGTCCTCAGGGTATCCTGGGGAGAGTACGTCCTCCCTGGCCAGTTCAAAAATGATGGTCGAAATTTTGAAAATCTTTTGAAGAATTTCAGCCAATTAGTACCAGGGGTGGAGAGTTGTGGTGGGTTCTATCCTGTAGAGAAGAACATACTCATGGATGTACTGTCTAAAGAAAATAAGTATGAACAGTACTCTGAGAGGGAGTTAGCCAGAAAATCGAAAGTGTCCCGGTATAAAGTTAAAAAATATACACGTGAACTGGAGAAAAAACGTTTAATTGAGATCAGAAAAGAGGGTAACCGTTTGGTGTTTGTACCAACGAAGGTCGCCATTCACGGGTTAACAGACTTTTTTGCATCAATAAAAAATGGCTCAAAATTTAATAGTTCATCCTCAAAATTTCAGCCACTTTCTCAGCCACCAAATTCAAAAATTCAGCCAACAGAAGAGTTTCAAGATGAAGGACATACTGCAGATTCAAGAATTCAGCCAGGTGAACTGGAAATGTTTGACGACTTTCTGACCTGGCAACAAAAGAATGCCCACCGAATCATTTTACAGTTCAAGGTTTTACGATGTGACCACTCCAGATTAAAGAGGACAGGGTGGATCTTCGGGAAGAAAGCCATACGGAAGCACTTCCCTGAAGCCTACATTTTCAAGTCTAAAGACCCTTCTGGAGAGATCGTCAACATACTGCCCAAGGAACCTTTCATCTTCATGTCACCTTTTGAATTCCAGGACCAGATTGTGGGGTTTGTCAATGAAATTGTTGAGAGATTGAAAGACTGTGGAATCTATCTCGATCTATCTGAACCTGCAGAAGTCAAGATGGAACACGTGGCACTGGAGAATGATGTCTTTGCGAGAAACGTGGTAAAAAAGGGGTTGCTGTATTTCAGGAGTGTCATTCATACGGTAGATTCCACGGGTGAGACCATGGAATACGTTATAGCCATTGACAAATCAAAAGCTTTACATTTAGAATTCCAGGGGACGGAAGCTGAACATCTAGCAGAAGAATATGAAGCCTTCATCGATGATGTGGTGAGCAAGAGGATTGACAGGAAAGTGTTGAGGGACATGCCAGAGAAACTACAGGACGTACAGAGTGAGTTAACGCAGAAGTTGGGGGAGGTTGAAGAGACGTTCTCCACCAGTATCCAGGAGATCAAAGATACTCAAAAACTCTTACATGAGAATCAGCTTGGATTCTCTGAGGACCTGGCCTCCCATGCGAAGATTGTTAGAAAAATGAGTGAAACTGCTGAATCATTTCAAAGAGCAGCAGATTCCTTTAAAGAAGCGGTGGAGTTATTCATGGGGGCAGAGAAAGGTTCATAGCCTATAAAAATTTGTGTATGAATACGAAAGGAGGAGAGGAAGTATAGAGAAAGAGATGTACTATTGTAAAAGAATTCTATCCTTCCTTTGTCAATATATTGGCCTTATTGTAACAGGTGATTGCCTCTTCATGCCTTCCGAGGTTTTCAAGGGCTGCTCCTTTGTTATACCATGCATCAGCATACTGAGGATTGATCTTTAGAGCTCCATCACAACATTTAATTGCTTCTTCATGCCTTCCGAGGCTTTCCAGGGCTGCTCCTTTGTTTGACCATGCTCCAGCATCCTGGAGATTGATCTTCAGAGCCTCATCACAACATTCAATTGCTTCTTC
>JADDYB010000077.1_pt1 | contig 28883 bp, 30 predicted proteins | sample 8641941 | NCBI WGS metagenome assembly JADDYB01 (sample SAMN16275377, study PRJNA637457) | freshwater sediment metagenome | isolation source: Lake Kineret sediment | place: Israel: Lake Kineret | collected 2013
TAACCCCCGAACAGGTGCTACGTCATCATCGCTCAGCGCAGGGGCGGTATGGGGGGACAGGCGCTGTCCCCCTCCTTCATAGTACCAGCATCTTGAATTTCATATCAATGGAAAAGAAATTCAACAGAGCCAATCTTTTAAAAAAAAAGATTTAGAATACCATGGGCCCGGCCGGATTCGAACCGGCGACCTCCGCCGTGTAAGGGCGACGTCATAACCGACTAGACCACGAGCCCGGTCTCTTACTAATGTTTCCCTGCACCGTATTAACATTGTTGATATCCTCCCGACGACGTCCCTTGATCCTGCAACGTGCATAAAAATGGATACAGGTATCAGGATGTCAGAATGAAAAAATGACAGAAAAAAAAGAGGTGAATGTGTTATTCTTTCTTGAGTTTGATATCGATTCCATATTTTTCTGCATTCCTGTCAGCCATTGCCTGGATAGCGGCGATCTCGGCATCCTGGCGTTTTGGTTTGAACAGGTGGCGGAACCGTTTCTGGGTCTTGAGATATTCTTCAACCGGTTTGCGGACGACTTTTTTTGCTTTTACTACCTTACCGTCAACCATTTCATAATTGACCCAGAGTCCTGTCTCTATTGCCAGTTTTGCAATTGCGATAGTCTGCTCTCCCTCAAAACCCCAGCCGGTACAGCAGGGTGCATGAACCTGGACATAGCACGGACCATTGGTATTGATCGCCTTTTCAACCTTCTGCATTAAATCAGCGGGATAGGCAATTGAAGCGGTAGCAACGTAGGGTGCACCATGTGCTGCCAGAATCTGTGGCATATCCTTTTTCGGGCGTTTGTTGCCAAACGAGCATGTACCTGCCGGGCTTGTTGTGGTGCTGGCATCGTACGGTGTTGCACCGGAACGCTGGATGCCGGTGTTCATGTAGGCTTCATTGTCGTAGCATATGTAGGTGAAGTCATGACCCCGTTCAAAGGCACCGCTGATACAGATCATGCCGATATCGAAGGTTGCCCCGTCACCTGCCATGATCACCACTTTCTCTTTCCTTCCTTGTTTTTTGAGTGCCGCTTCGATACCGGATGCTACTGCTGCTGTATTTTCAAAGAGGGAGTGAATCCATGGCACCTTCCAAGCGGTTTCAGGGTAGGGGGTGGAAAACACTTCCATGCATCCCGTTGATGAAACAATAATGGTATCCGTGCCTGCGGCTTTTGTTACCAGTCTTGCCGCCAGTGCCGCACCGCAACCGCCACATGCCCGGTGCCCGCAATCAAATAATTCAAGGGTTTTATCGACCATCTCACAACACCTCCCTGCGCAGTCCATAGAACATATCGCCCTGCCCTTTCTCGGCGAGTGCGACAACCGCTTTGATGTCTTTCTTTCTGACATCTCTTCCGCCAAGGCCAATGATATAATCCTTTACCGGTATGCCGGAACTATAGAGTGCATCCTTAACTTCAAGGGCAACTGCACCTTTTGCACCCAGTGAAATGTTCTTGTCGAGCACGGCAACTCTTTTTACATGGGCAAGAGCCTTTGCCACATCATCTGTGGGAAACGGGCGGAAGACCCGGATCTTGAGCAGGCCGACTTTTTTGCCCTCTTCACGCATCTCATCGATTGCGTCCTTGGTAGTACCGCAGATAGAGCCTAATGCAACAATCGCCGTGTCAGCATCTTCAAGGCGATACCCCTCGACCATCGCACTGTAATCCCTCCCGAACAACTGGCCGAATTCTTTTCCTGCCTTTTGGATGATTGCTTTTGATTCCTTGAGGGTGCGGTCCATTTCATACCGGAATTCGTGATAATAATCCGGGGTGGCATACATACCGAAACTGATCGGGTCAGCAGCATCAAGCCGTTCGTAGGGGGTGAATTTCGGAAGGAACCGGTCAACATCCTCCTGTGAGACCATATCGATGGGTTCGTACGTATGGGAAAGGATGAAGCCGTCAAAGCAGACGAATGCAGGGAGCAGGACGGAATGATCTTCAGCAACCTTGTAGGCAAGGAAGTGCAGATCGGTTGCTTCCTGGTTATCCTCTGCATAGAACTGGAGCCAGCCCGAGTCCCGGAGAGATATGGAGTCCTGCTGGTCATTCCATATGGAAAGGGGTGCACCAAGTGCCCGGTTGGCAATGGTCATCACAATCGGGAGGCGCATGCCGGCAGCATTAAAGCAGACCTCAAACATAAGGGCGAGCCCCTGTGACGTAGTTGCGGAATAGGTGCGGGATCCTGCAGCGCTTGCACCAACACAGGCAGAGAGCGCGGATAATTCATTCTCAACAGTGATATATTCTGCATCCAGCTGGCAATTTGCAACCATGTCGGCGAGAGCCTCGACAATATGAGTCTGCGGTGTGATCGGGTACGCAGAGATCACCTGAGGACGACAGAGCCGGACTGCTTCTGCCACCGCATGTGACCCTTCAGTTATCTCCATCATCTACTTCTCCTCCTGTTTCATATCAATCGCTTCACCCGGGCATTCTTCGGCGCAGATCCCACATCCCTTGCAGTACGTGTAATCAGGAGCCACGAATCCCTCTTCAGTTTCATGGACGCATCCTTCGGGACAAAGTGTCACACATAAACCGCATTGGGTACATTTCTCCCGGTCAAAGAATGGTTTGAAAACGCGCCACGAGCCGGTTTTGTTGTTACGGGATTTTCCCGGCCGGCCCCTGCATCCCACTGCCAGCGGCATTATGCGCCCTCCTTTACAAGGGTATACGCCTGACGGGCAGCTTCGATATTTTTTAGTGCAAGTTCCTTTGGGAAACGGTGATTGAGAGCATTTTCCAGCGCGGAAAATTTTATCTCCCCCGATGCAGCGGCAAAAGCTCCCATAAGTGATGTGTTGGTGATGGGAAGCCCGATTGCCTTCAATGCAATGGTTGTTGCATCAATGGTGATCAATTTCACACCCTCCGGAACCTTATAGTCAGGTACTTTTTCCGTGTTCACAATCACAATACCACCCTTCTTTACTCCCTGGAACACGTTCACGTCTTTGATTAAGGTGCTGTCCTGCACAATGATATAATCCGGCTCATAGACCTGGCTCCGTTTGCGGATTATTTTGTCATCAAATCGAACAAAAGCCTGGACTGGTGCCCCCCGCCGCTCGACACCAAATGCCGGGAAGGCCTGGGCAAAGACGCCCCCTTCGAATGCAGCGACGGCAATAAGTTCAGCAGCAGTGACGGAACCCTGACCACCCCTGCCGTGGATACGTAACTCTCTCAAGAAAAATCCCCAATAATCTTACATGATTAATCGATATAAATCTACAGATCTACATCAAGCCCGAGAATTTTTATTTTTCCGCGGAATACGTCGCGAGCGATCCTGACCAGACCCCTTGATGCGCACCATTCATCAAATACTGCCACATTACGGCCAAGAAGTGCTTTTACTTCAGGAGCTATGACGGGTGCAAGACTGCCGGCAAGAGCTACCGTTGCGCGGGTGTTTAACAAGAGGAGCGCGGCACATTCCATCGCGGCAAACATGGCAACAGATCGCATGCGCTCTTTTTCCGGAAGGGAGAAATTTACTCCTGCATGCTGGAAAGCCTCATTTGCAGTACACTCCCCCGCATCGATCCGTCGTATCGCGTCCACATCGAGTGCACCATGAAGACTGCCGGGTGCAAATATGCATGCATCAAATGCTCCTACCAGTTTTCCTGCAGATATAAGAAGTGTCACGGTGTTGGAGCTTACATCAGAAACAATAACATCATCACCGAGAGCACAGCTGACTTCGTAGGCAATCCCAATCTTTTCAGGACTGGACTGATGTGAATATACTTTGAAACGGGGATCTGTGGGCGACCCGCGGTGGAGTCCGGGAATGAGCACGGAAGGGATACCGCTTTTTGCAACTTCATCAAAAACCCGTGTCCCCCCCCCGACATGCTGCCCGGCTCCTTCACGGCTGATGAGTCCACGGTTTTTCACCTTGCTGATATGCGTGATTGATGAAATATTGTCACCCATCGAATAACAGAGAGCAATGCCTTCAATTTCATCGACCGGACAAATCCTCGAGAGATCCTCTATTGAGAACTCTAATGCAGCCTCCCGTGAGATCTTGAACTCTCCCGATTCTCCGGCAAAACGCATGGCAGTTGTACCGTGATCGATCCCTATGAACATACCAGTAATCCTATAGCATGGATTACATAATATGTAGTGATGTTTGATGTCGTGACAGGTGGAGCCGGGTTCATCGGTTCGCACCTTGTTGATACTCTCGTTGCTCAGGGTAACGAGGTTCTGGTTATTGACTCACTATGCTCCGGAAAGAAGGAGACGATTGCACGGCATATCGATTCCTGTAAGGTCCGGTTTTTGCAAAAAGACCTGCTGGGCGACGAGTGGCAGGATACCATTCAGGGAGCAGACCGGCTCTTTCATCTTGCGGCGGATCCTGATGTCCGCCAGAGCGCTGTGAACCCTGACCCGACCCTGCAGAACAATATCATGGCTACGTACAGGGTTCTCGAAGCCATGCGCCTGCACGATGTTCCCGAACTGGTGTTCACCTCTACCTCAACAGTCTATGGCGACGCGACAGTCATCCCGACCCCGGAGAGCTATACCCCTCTCGAACCCATCTCCGTGTACGGGGCGAGCAAGCTTGCATGTGAAGCGCTGATCTCTGCGTACTGTCACTCGTTTGGTATGAAAGCCTGGACGTTCCGGTTTGCCAATATCATCGGCTCGCGGAGTGGCCATGGTGTGATTATCGATTTTATCCGGAAACTGGAGGAGAATCCCGCTGAACTGGAGATCCTCGGCGACGGGAAACAGACCAAATCCTACCTTGAAGTACACGAGTGTGTTGCGGCGATGCTCTTTTCAGTCGGCCATGCCCGTGATACAGTCAACACCTTCAATATCGGCTCAGAGGACTGGATTGATGTGAAAAGCATTGCAGAGATTGTCACCGAAGAGATGCATCTTCCCTCAACAAAGTTCAGGTTCACCGGAGGGGAACGTGGGTGGGTCGGAGATGTGCCGAAGATGCAGCTCGCGATTGATAAAATCAAAGGGTTGCGCTGGAAGCCGCAGATCGGTTCACGGGAAAGCGTGAGGATCGCTGCCAGAGCGATGCTCGCGGAACGGCAGCACCCACAATGACGGTGCAAAAGCAAACCAAAGATACCTCCAGAACAGTGATTCCTATGAAGTATATGGTCATTCTCGGTGATGGCATGGCGGATGAACCGCTCGTCGAGCTGGGAGGTCAAACTCCCCTTGAATATGCAAAAACACCGAATATGGACAGGATGGCAAAAAACGGTGCATGCGGGATGCTCCGGACAATTCCCGATGACTTTGAGGCAGGAAGCGATATTGCCAATATGTCCATTCTCGGTTATGCCCCTGAGATGTATTACACCGGCAGGGGACCGCTCGAAGCGGTGAGCATGGGGATCGATCTTGACGCAGGCGATGTCGCATACCGCTGCAATCTGGTGACCGTGCAAAACGGGACTATGGCAGACTTCTCAGCGGGACACATCTCCAGTCCCGAGGGTGCCGAGCTCGTATCCTCTCTCGGAAACAGGATCCCCGGGGTGACGTTCAGGCCTGGGATCAGCTATCGCAACCTGCTTGTTATCCGTGACGGAAAGGGAGCCACCACCACCCCTCCCCATGACATCGTGGGGAAAAACATTGCCGGGTATCTCCCGAAAGGTGGGGATGCAAGCCTGCTCCTGCACTGTATGGAGAAAAGTACGGAGATCTTTTTCGAACATAAAATCAATGACGCACGACAACAATCCGGCAAACCCCCCGCGACCCAGATCTGGCCGTGGAGTGGCGGGCACAAACCAGCATTTCCCTCCTTTGAGAAAAAGTTCGGGAAGAAAGGTGGGGTAATATCAGCTGTTGACCTCTTAAACGGGATTGCGAGGTGTGCCGGCATGGAAGTGATTACTGTCCCGGGTGCTACCGGCTACCTCGATACGGACTATAACGCGAAGGGACGCTATGCTCTCGAAGCAATCAGACACCTTGATTTCCTCTATCTTCACATCGAGGCGCCGGATGAAGCCGGGCATCTGGGGAATGTGGAAGAGAAGGTTCGCGCGATCGAACGGGTAGATAGTGTGATAGGCATGATCCTTGAAGAGTTTGACGGTGTCCTTGCGGTGCTTCCCGATCATCCGACCCCTATCAGGGTTAAGACACATACCAGGGATCCGGTCCCCTTTGTTGTTGTTGGCAAAGGAAAGGATGCTACGGAACGATACTCTGAAGAGGCAGCGCGGTCCGGGGGACTAGGGACAAGAAATGCTGTGGACTTCCTCGACTTCCTGTTTTCATGAGTAGTGCGGCATCAGACCCCTGCTTCATCACGTATTTTCAGTGGGGGTAACTTTCATCATCTGCCGCACCCGACTCGTTCTTTTTTCTTTGTCTGATGATATAGATTTGCTCCTGGATTAAGATCGAACAGCAAAACCTGTCTTTTTATCCGGAAATAATCCAATGCAGTTAATACCGATGGCGTAGAGGTTAGTGAGATGAAAAAGAACCTGCTGATGTGGGATGAGACACTCTTCCGCGACCCCGAGGTGCTGGAGATTGATTACGTTCCCGAGCAGTTCGAATTCCGGGATACCCAGATGCGCGAACTGGCTTTCCAGATCCGGCCCGGCCTTCGCGGGGGAAGACCGCTTAATACGGTCTGCAAGGGGCTGCCCGGGACGGGAAAGACCACAAGTATCCGGAAACTTTTTGCAGAGATCGAGGATACAACAAAAAAGCTTGTGCCGGTGTACATTAACTGCCAGATCGACAACACAAAATTTGCCATCATATCACAGATTTACAAAAAGCTCGCCGGTCATCTCCCCCCTTCATCAGGCACATCCTTTAAGCAGGTATTTGATGCCGTTGCCCGCATCCTGGTCAAAGAGGAGATTGTGCTGCTTGTCGCGCTCGATGACGCGAATTATCTCCTTTATGAAAATGAGATAAACAAGGTGCTCTACACCCTGCTCCGGTCCCATGAAACCTATGAGGGAACACGGATAGGCGTGATTGTGATTGTCAGCGATCTTGATGTGGATCTTACCCGTGCAGTCGATGCCCGGGTCGCATCGGTCTTTCGTCCTGCCGAGATCTATTTCCCCCCCTACGATAATACCGAAATCCAGGAAATAATGAAAGCAAGGGTTATTCAGGGTCTTTTCCAGGGCGTTTTGAGCGAAGAACTGCTTAACCTCGTTGTTGAACAGACCCTCAAGAGCGGGGATCTGCGGGTGGGGATTGATCTTTTAAAACGGGCAACGCTCAGTGCAGAACGTGCGGCCCGGCGCACTATAGGGCGGGAAGACATCTGTGGTGCGTACGAAGTTTCAAAGTATCTTCACCTTTCCTATACCGTAAAAACGCTCAAGGATGAAGAGCGGCTGATTCTCAAATCGTTTGCAGAAAGAAGCGCAAAAGAACATGAGATGAATGCCGGTGAAGTGTACAAATCCATCAGGGAATCCTTATCAATCGGCTACACCCGGTTCTATGAAATCATAAAAAAAATGGATGCAATGCGGCTGATAAACCTGCAGTACCGTGACGGGAAAGGCAGAACCCGGATCATTACCCTGCGGTACGACCCGGCAAAGGTCCTCGAATATCTCGCGTGACGCCGGATCAGTTTGAAAAATATTATCTGTTCCCAAACCCTCTCTAATGATGCAGGGGTTTTTGTAAATGTTGAGTGTTAATGAACTGGCACTGGAGATATTTGAGAATTTAGCCGAAATACCGGAGGAATTCAACTGTACCTACCATGAACTGGATAACGGGGCACGCATTGTAGACTGCGGTGTAAGCACCCGGGGGGGTTATGCAGCTGGCCGCGCATTCACCGAGATTTGTATGGGAGGACTGGGAGAGGTCAACTTCCGGATGGGGCATATCAAGGAATTCCCCATGGCGTTCATAGAAGTTATGACGGATTTTCCCTCCATCTCATGTCTTGGTTCACAGAAAGCAGGATGGACGGTAAAAGTCGGCAACTATTTTGCGATGGGCAGCGGCCCGGCCCGGGCACTCTCTCTCAAACCAAAGCATACATTTGAAGTGATTGAATACGAGGACGATTTTGACTGGGCTGTTATCTGCCTTGAGAGTGATCACCTCCCGAACGCAGAAGTCATGACGAAAATTGCACAGGACTGCAATGTGGATGTAGCAAATGTCTGTGCTGTCGTTGCTCCTACCTCTTCAATGGTTGGTTCAATCCAGGTTTCAGGACGCTGCGTTGAGACTGCAATCTATAAGCTCAACGAGCTCGGATTTGATACACGGAAGGTCATCGCCGCTATGGGAACTGCACCCGTTCCGCCGGTCAGGGGCGCAAAACTCGCCATGGGTGTCACCAACGATGCCACTATCTATCATGGCAGGATCAATCTCACGATGAATGCACCCGAGATTAAGGACTACCTTGAAAAGATCCCGAGCAGCAAGTCCAAAGGATACGGCAAGCCGTTCAATGATATCTTCAAGGAAGCAGGGTACGACTTCTATAAGATCGATACTGCCCTTTTCTCTCCTGCAGAGGTTGTCATTAACGAGCTGGCCGAGGGTGTTGTGTATCATGTCGGTGCTGTGAACACGGATGTGACACTGAAGTCGTTTGGACTCATGAAGTAAATTTTTTTATTATTTTTTTGTTCCATGTTTTTAGTATGGTCATGCGGATCCGGTTTTTACCGGCACCTTCACCCCGCTTACCAATCGCCGTATAATACAGGAGATCCATATACCTGTTCAGGAGTCTCTGCGGAATGATTGTTATCGGGATCGACCCCGGACTTGCCCGACTGGGGTACGGGGTAATTGAAGTAATGAAAGGGGACATACGGATGGTCTGTTACGGATGTATAGAAACATCCGGCAAAGATTTCCGCGCTTCAGAGAGATTATTAAAAATATATACTGCAGTCGAAGCACTTTTTGAGAAATACCAGCCTTCTCATGTTTCCCTTGAAAAATTATTCTTCACAAAGAACATCTCCTCGGCCATGGGAGTAAGTGAAGTACGTGGGATCATCCTTCTTGCCGCTGAGCAGCGGACTATCCCGATCGCAGAATATACCCCGAACCAGGTAAAACAGGCAATCACCGGATCCGGGCGTGCAGATAAACGCCAGATGCAGGAGATGATTAAAAGACTTCTCCGGTTGGATGAAATTCCTGCTCCCGATGATGCGGCCGATGCCCTTTCGATTGCCTTATGTCATATCCATATCCTGAGATAGTACAATGATCGCACATCTTCGTGGTAAACCAGTCCTGACGGGTGACAGGTGGGTGGTAATCGATGTCGGGGGCATCGGGTACCAGGTGCAGGTCACTCAGCCCGCACTTCAGTTGCTGGCACACACGTCAGAACCGGTAAAACTCTTCACGTATATGGCGGTCCGTGAAGATGCGATAACGCTCTACGGTTTCATGCATCAGAGTGAACTGGAGATGTTCAGGATCCTAATCGGGGTGAGCGGGATCGGTCCCCAGATTGCCATGAACCTCCTTTCCCAGATCGGGATCGAGGATTTTGCCATGGCGATCCTGAACGAGGATGAAAAGGCACTGACCAGGATCTCCGGGATTGGCACCAAGAGTGCGAAACGGCTGATCCTTGAACTCAGGGACAAGATGAAGAAAGTCAGCGAGACGATGGTTGCGGGGGACGTCGGCAGGGTTAGCCCGGTTGTTCATGACGCTGTAAGCGCACTTGTCTCGCTCGGGTTTTTAGAAAAAGAATCAAGAGATGCAGTCAATGCTGCAGCCCTGGTGATGAAAAACCCCACAGTGCAGGAGCTCATCAAAGCCGCACTCGTAAAAATGAAGGAACGCTAATGCCATGACCGAGAGGATTATCTCACCTGAACCACTCATAGAGGAAGGAGACGATCTCACCATCAGGCCGGCCCGGCTGGATGAATTTGTCGGGCAGGTGCAGGTCAAAGAGACCTTGAAGATCGCTATCGAAGCTGCACAGAAACGTGATGAACCCTTAGACCATCTCCTGTTTTCCGGACCACCAGGCCTCGGTAAGACAACACTTGCACATATCATAGCCCACGAGATGGGTGCTGATATCAGGGCCACGACCGGTCCTGTGCTTGAAAAACCGGGGGATATTGCAGCCCTACTCACCCCCTTAAAACGGGGTGATATCCTGTTTATCGATGAAATCCACCGGATAAACCCGGTTGTCGAGGAGGTGCTGTATCCTGCAATGGAGGATTTCTTTATCGATGTGATGATCGGTGAAGGACCGAGTGCACGCTCGATCAAGCTGAACCTTGAACATTTTACCCTTATCGGTGCAACCACAAAACAAGGCCTCTTAGGTGCCCCGTTCCGGGACCGCTTCGGTATCCTGTCGCGGCTCGATTTGTATTCTTCCGGGGATCTCGTGAAGATTGTCACGCGGAGCTCATCCATCCTGAAGATCCCGATAACTGCTGACGGTGCTGAGGAGATAGCCCGGAGAAGCCGGGGAACGCCACGGATTGTCAACCGTCTGTTGCGGCGCGTAAGGGATTTTGCTATTGTCAAAGGGGATGGTACCATCACCCGTGAGATTACCTCAAAAGCGCTCCAGATGATGCAGATCGATGAGCTTGGACTTGACGAACTGGACCGGCGTATTCTCTCCGTTATTGCCAAAGATTTTGACGGGGGTCCTGTAGGTGCGAAGACCATCGCGATTTCGGTCGGGGAAGAGGTTCGGACCATCGAGGACGTGTATGAACCGTACCTGATCCAGATCGGGTTTTTAAAACGCACCCCGCAGGGAAGGGAAGTCACGCCCGCTGCAAAAAAGCATCTCAATAATCCCCAGAAGACGCTGGTGTGAGGCAGGATTGGTGTAAAGTCCCGATTCTGGATAACGAGGGGTACCCACTCTGCTTCTCACAACCTTTTCCCGGGACGTTTTCCCATTACTCTTTCTTTCTCATAGTTATCAGGAACGGCAGCAGCATCACGACAGCGATGATCCCCATGAATTGCAGGAAAAAAAACAGAAGAGTCTCGCGATCCTCGTCATAGAACCTGAGATCTGCTGACAGCGTCTTATTCCACTGGATGAGAGTTGAATTATCCGGGTATCGTGTAACCTTGGCGCCAGGGCTGATTCCGGCAAGCAGCGGGTTTTGTACATTGAATTCCTGCGGGAGGGTAATATTGACATGATAGGGACTCTTGAAGGATACCTGAAGGTGATTATCACGAAGGGGCGAGACATACGACACGGTATAATTTCCCCGTTCAAATGTCAATGCCCTGACATTGCTGGTAAACGAGGGTCCGGTCTGGTTGAACCGGCAGGGAGAACAATTCCCTGACAGCTGTACTTCTCCTACGGTGAGAGGTACAGGTTCACCGAGCATCCCGGCATCGACAAACTCATACCGTGACGAGTCCACGATCTCAATCGACGCCCTGTACGCCGTCCCATTGGGGAAAATCAGATAATCAGCTGAGAGCGCTCCCGCAGAGGGGATAGCTGCCAGCACGATTATAAGTGCAGTGCAGAGAGCAGCGATGGCAGATCTGCGTTGATCTCTGTCGGGGGTTCGCATTGTTTTATCACCGTATCCGGATCCTTGAGCAGATGCCCGGTAACAACGCAGACAATCCGCTCATTCCGGTCAATTATACCGTGTTCCACCAGTTTTCGTACACCTGCAACTGAAGCGGCTGATGCCGGCTCAACACCGACTCCTTCTTTTCGTGCGAGATCTCTCTGCATCTGCAGGATCTCTGCATCGGTGACTGACTCGGCAAGTCCGCCAGTCATCCTGATAGCCGTGAGGGCTTTTTCCGCATTGACGGGTGCCCCGATCCGGATCGCAGTCGCTACGGTTTCGGGATTCGGCTCAGGAAGTACTTCGGGGAGATTCTCACGGATTGCCCGCACAACCGGACTTGACCCCTGAGCCTGGATGCCGGTCATCATTGGTAACCGGTCCATAAAACCCAGTTCCTGCAGCTCCATAAATCCCTTGTAGACCGCTGAGATATTGCCAGCATTTCCCACGGGGAGAACAAACCGGTCCGGGACCTCACCAAGCTGGTCAAGGGCCTCAAAACCAATGGTCTTTTGTCCTTCCAGGCGATAGGGATTGATGGAATTTAACAGGTACAAACCGTGCGACAGGCAGAGGTCATGCACCATTTCAAGAGCACGATCAAAGTTGCCACGGATTGAGATCACCTGAGCGCCATGCATCAGTGCCTGTGCCACCTTACCCACCGCCACTTTGCCTGCAGGGAGGAGCACAACCGCCGGAATTCCTGCCTTTGCTGCATACACTGCAAGGCTTGCTGAGGTATTCCCTGTACTCGCACAGGCAACACTCTTTTTCCCCAGCTGAAGTGCCATGGAGACCCCGACGGTCATACCCCTGTCCTTGAATGAACCGGAAGGGTTCATGCCCTCGTGTTTTGCGTAAAGATGGTTAAGACCCATCTCCTGGCCGAGCCTTTTTAAGTGGTAGAGTGGAGTCCCTCCTTCCTGCAGCGTTATGGGATCTATTTGGACAGGGAGCAGTTCCCGGTACCGCCATACCGAGAGCGGCCGCTTCTCCCACATCGCTTTTGTTACGGTGATTTCGTCCAGGGGATATTTTACGGCAAGGAGATGACCGCATTTTTTGCAATTATACAGGATCTCGTCAGCGGGATAGGTGGCTCCACAGTTGACGCACACGAGATGATACATGGTATAGTATTGGTCTTTTGATTACATATAGGCGTGCGTTTTCCCGGAGGATAAACGGCGGTCTCCTGGAATTTTTCCATCAGTTCATGAAAAAAGGGACAAGGATATCCTTTTTTGTTACGGCTTTCTCTTGGTAAGAAGTGAGTGATAAAGTGTATCCTGCCGGTCTTTTTCTACCGGGAATGCTCGTTTTGTCCTCTCTGCCTCTCCTGGATCAATATCTGAAAAGAGGAGTTGCTCGGCCTCATTAGCGCGACTGATAATCATTCCGTGAGGATCTGCCGTCATCGATGCACCCGAGTAGAGATCGACCGGGGTCTTTCCGGTGGTATTTACTCCCAGGACATACATCTGGTTTTCTGCAGCCCGGGCCGCGATGAACAGCTCCCAGTGCCTGATGCGGCTTTGTGGCCATGCTGACGGAACAAAGACTGCATGGACGCCCTTTTGGGCATAAAGCCTGAAGAGTTCAGGAAACCGGAGGTCATAACATATTGCGATACCACAGGTCAGCGAATCAAAGGTAAATATGCCCAGATCCGTGCCAGGGGAGTTTGCTTCATGCTCATGGCAGAAAGAGAACAGGTGCATCTTTGCATAGCTTGCAAGAATCCTTCCATCCCTGCCGATGGCAACCGCAGTGTTTTTTGGAAGCGGGTCGTGTGCTTCCCGCACTGATCCAAGGATACCAATCCTGTACTCTTTTGCATAAGCCTGAAGGGAAGATATTATGCTCCCATGAATATCCTGGATATTTTTGTGGGGCTGGGGGTCCCATCCTGTTGCAAACTGTTCAGGAAAACAGATCAGTTTTGCGCCACAATCAGCTGCATGCCGGATGAACGTTTCTGCCCTGGTAAGCGTCTTTTCCGGCTCTTCCCAGGTACTTGTGATCTGTGCACTGCACACTCTGATGATATGACTATTATTCCGGGTTTGGCTTTCGAGTATGGACATTGGTTGTTGCATTCCCCCAAAAAGAATAAAATTGCACTTCTGACAGTCAGTACTCCATTAAGCATAGTGCAGTGCCAAAGAGTAATATTATTTTGGTAGCCTTTAACGGCGGGAAAAAAGAGCTTTTAAGAAACAGACATGAATTGATACCATTCACATCAAAACAATGAAAATCGTTCTTTATACGATAGACTCCCGCCTCAATGTCTCTCCGAAGTATGGCGGGCAGGGAGTTTTTTTAAAATACTCCGATGGAGGGGACAGCGCCTGTCCCCCCAGACCGTCCCTGCGCCGTGCGATAATGCTGTATTACCTTTTCAGGTCTAATCGCATTATGGGGGCTGCATCAGCGGGGGGGCGAAAGGCACTATTTGCCGAAGCCCCCAAGAGCGTTAAGAGAGTTTTCTCCAGGATTTCTCCACAGCACATTTTTTATTCACCGATTCGCTGCACAGGAATCCCCATCGGGAACGGGGGCAATCATCGTACCTGATGGATAGAGTCATAATAATCCCCGCATCATAGTGGAATAATGCGATTTTCATAGTGATTGTTTATAAAAACTTGAACATATAGGGGCTTTTTATCCCCCCCGCTGTATGCTCCCCCCATAATGCATTAACTCCCCAAAATGGTACTAGATCATTATCGTTCTGGAGCGCAGGTGCTCTGTTATTTCATATCATGATGAAAGGAATTCTGCAGAATCAAAAAGAGAGATTTTAATATTCGTAAATGACGGATTCATCAATCCGCGTATACGTAACCAGTTCATTTTGGCTGAAATGGATTGCCATCTCGCGGGTAGCACTCTCGGGTGAGTCGGAACCATGAATGACGTTCCGGCCTATGTCAATACCGAAATCACCCCGTATAGTACCGGGTTCCGCTTCCTGTGGATTAGTTGCACCGATTATCCTGCGTGCGATCGAGACCACATTCCTGCCTTCCCAGACCATGAGAAAACAAGGTCCCCCCATGATATAGTGTTTCAGGGAAGGAAAAAATGGTTTTGCGAGATGCTCCCTATACTGTTCTGTCACACGCGTCTCGGGAAGTTTCTCAAACCGCGCTGCAACGAGTTTCAATCCTTTTGCTTCAAACCGGGAAACGATCTCACCCACAAGACCGCGCTGAACCCCATCAGGCTTAACCATAACAAAGGTTCGGTCCATCTGCGATCTCACTCCTTGTTTGCAGCCTTTTTCCCCGCAACAGTCCACGGGACACGTCGGGGAACCCTCCCGAGCTTGTAGTTGTTCTGGCACTTGGTGCTGCAGAAGTAAAAGATGGTTCCGTCCTTTCTGACATACATCTTGCCGGTACCCGGTTCAAGCTGAATGCCACAAAAGCTGCAGGGATGTTGTTCAACCATTCCCTTCACCGCCTCGACATTTTCTTTGCTTCACGTTCGGTCTCGAGGAGCATTACAATATCTCCTTCACGGATTGGACCGACCGTGTTGCGGGTAATAATCCGTCCCTTGTTGTTACCGTCAAGGATACGGCACTTTACCTGCATTGCTTCACCATGCATGCCGGTCGAGCCAACAACCTCAATCACTTCGGCTGGCGTTGCGTCGTCTGCCATAGGAGAATCCTCACGCCTTCAGCGCGGTCAGCTGCTTGGTAAGATCTTCTATCGTTTCTTTTGCCTTGCCGGGTTTTACAATTGCAGCAGCAGCTGAGCCTACGTCAAGACCGCTTGCAGCGCCAATGTCGTTCTGCTTGTTGATGAAGATATACGGAACTTTCTTTTCATCGCAGAGCGGTCCAAGGTGCATAACGATCTCTTCGGGTTCCACATCAGCCCCAATCAATACGAGCAGAGCGATGCTGCGCTCAATGGCTTTTGTTGCTTCATTGGATCCTTTCTTGATCTTGCCTGTATCCCGTGCAACTTCAAGGGCTTCAAGCGCCTTGTTCTGAAGCTCGTCCGGAGCCTGCGTTTTTACGTAACCTTTTGCCATAACTCACCTCATTCAGGAGTAGAATGCTCCTTCATTACTCATCAGTCAGCAATGATGCAGCCATATCATTTCATCAGGAGCGGAAATAAAGGTTTGTGAAGGACTGGACGGAACTAAAAAAACCACCATCCGTTTTTATTTATTGGTATCTGATGCTCATCATCCCGTAAGCCGGTATATTTCCGCTCCATCAGAAGAATATATTTTCTCAAGACCGATTGCTGTAATATTTACCCGGTAGCGCTCACGCTCGCTTTCACCCAGGTAGAGCAGGGTAGCATTGTATTTTTTCATAAGCTCAACAGTCTTATCAGGGTCTTCATAGATTGATTTCACATCGGCCAGTCGGGTGCTAAACCAGCCTGTATCATCTCCCCGCCACATGTACTCATGAAAGGGCATACCAACAATTGCCGGAATGCCGGTGAACGATGACACCCGCGAATAATACGTATAGTCTCCCCCCTCGGCTTCAACAATCCGGTGGTCGCCCTGCAGGTTACGCAGATAGGCCACTCCTCCGGCATCCCCGGGATGTGAGTCTTTGAGATACGCAAGCCCATCGAGGGTCCCGGTTCCATAGTTCAGATTGAACGGGATGACAAACGGGAGTACGAAGAGTATGCCGACCACACTAGCGGTAATGATGGCAGTATTCCGGGCTGAAATAACCGGTAACGACCTGCTTTCCGACAGCCAGTTCCCGACCATTGACGATGCTGCAATACCAAGCAGGATCCATACAGGAAGATAGCACTTGAAGACGGTATTCATCCGGAAGTAGGTATCGCCCATGTTGTCTTTGAGATAGAAAATCTCACAGAAGATCAAAATTACCAGTCCGATACCGGCAAGGATATCCGAGGGATCGTGGTGTTCCCGTGCGATGAAATAGATAAGCGGGATTACCGCAATTGCGGCGGCGACATAGCCGGTAAGAACAAAAGGAATCACCGCAAGGAGCAGATAGGGGCGTTTCACCATGTCGCGCCAGAGAAACGTAAAAAATATAGCTATGAACAGTCCGTTCACCAGCAGGAACTCTACGGGATTCGAGGGGGTGTGAACGATTGAGATACCCTCGGTAGTTGTTTTTAACTGGAGGTAAAACGGCAGGTAGCACAGGATGGCAAGTGGCGGGACGGCTGCCAAGTGCCAGCAGGATGAATAACTGTTTGTTTTTTTCCTGACCCTATGGATGATCAGCACTCCGAACAGGAGCATGACAGGGGCATAAATCAAAACGTCCCAGGTATTGAATAACGGCATGGAACCAAGACTGAGTGCGCATAAAAAACTGAGAAGCCATTTTGCCCGGTTTTCAAGGGATTCCCACCGTTTATAGGCATAGAGAAGTAAGAAGATCAAAAATACCTGGTTGAAGATTGAGACCACATGGGCATGGACATCCCCCCAGACGAATGAGAAAAGGGGGTATTCGTTGATGGTATTGGTAATTGTTCGTGTACTATCCCATAAAACTGTATTCAATGCTTTTCCCTGTGCGATCTGATAAAAAAATGATGGATTTGGAATAAAAAGAACAATGAGGGGTAACCACCGGAATTTTTCAAGCAGCAGGGTTCCTATCGCGTACAGGTTAATTGCAGCAAGACTGAAGATCGTTGGCAGAGCGAGGTTGAATACAATATTCGATGGAACCCCGGTAACTATACCAAGACACCCGAACATCCAGTATCCAAGATAATAATAGACATTCAGAGCCCCTCCGGCAAACCATGGATCAAGGGGAGGTACTACCGGATTTCGCATCACTGACGCAAGAAATGCGTGGTCCATGAATTTTTCTGCATATGATATGGTGGGATTGACAAACCGCACGTCTAGCATGAGGAAAAAACAGATGAGAAATACCATCTCCCATCGCCATTCAGACCTGAGCTCTTCCAGGGAATAGTGGCGGTACCAGAGATGGTAACAAAAAAGTGCCAGAAATGGCAGGAGGGCAATCTGTACAGGTATATGGAGAAGTCCGCAGTACCAGGAAAGAATGGTAAATACAAGGAGTGATGCGGAGAATGAGACCGGAAATGCAAAGCTCTTACATGTTTTTTTTAGCGACGGGTAGAAAGAAATCTGAAGCAGGGTGAGAACAACGAGCCAGCTTATCACGGAAAAAATCTGCTGTTCAATGGTCAGGACGATCTCCCCCTCCAAATTTTGAATCAAGAGCAGTCCGGATGCTGGGGATGACCCAGTCCCCGAAGTAAAAGATCGAAACTATCCCCCCCGCAAGGGTTACAAGGTTTTTAATCAGATGGTCGATAACGGCGATCAGTGTCGCAACTGCAGGATCTACTCCTGCAAGTCCGAATGTTATTGCAAGAGAAATCTCGTATGTTCCCACACCCCCGGGTGTGAGCGGAACAGCCTTCACAAGATTGCCAATTACAATTGCAAGGACAATAACGGCGAACGGAATCTGCAGTTGAAACATCATCACCACGGAAACGCAGACCAGTATGTCCAGGAGCCAGATTACCACCGAAGAAATCCCGAGCACTACAATAGCCTTGAGTGAAAGTGAAGCCCGTTTTATCTCGTGCAGGATTGTCAGAACTATTGCTATATACCGGTTTTCCGATGAAAATTTACCCATACAAAGTAACAGGACAAAAAAAATCACCCCGGCTACAAGAGGCAGTACGATGATAGTGTAGAACCATGCCGGTACGTTGACAACAAAGAACACCGCTACTGCACCAAGGAGTGCCACTGTGAATAGGTCAAAAACCCTTTCGACAACAAGGGAAGAAACTCCTTCTGAATAGGTAACATTATATTCGTGCTTCAGGATGAAGACCCGTACAAAATCGCCAAGGCGTGCGGGAACTATCAGGTTGACCGTCTGGCTGACAAAAATACAGGCAGTGGAGGCCGTAATGCTGACCACATAATTGAGGTTTTTGAGAATGATGTGATAACGCCATCCGCGCAACCACCATGCAGAAAGGCAGATGACCGTGCCCACGATGAGATATGCTGGAATACTATTCTGGAGGGCGATGAACAGATCATCCCGGACCCTGAAGAGCATATAGGCGACAATACCAATGGCGATAACGGTCGGAATGACGATAGCACTAATTTTTCGATACATGAATCTGCCACCACAACCTCAGGATCGATGAACCCATCTCAAAAACATCTTTTATTTTCACCGTTGTCCCTTTACCCGCACGCCAGCGCACCGGAAACTCACGGATGCATGCTCCGTTACGCTGGGTGCGGACGAGAATCTCGGTATCCCAGAACCAGTGGTTGGAGCGAATGGTAGGGAGTACAGGGAGAATATGTTCTTTATTGAATGCTTTAAAACCACACTGGTGATCGTAGATTCTGCTTCCCAGAAAAAGTCTGACCAGAAAATTATAGGAACGACTCGCTATCTCACGACCCCCAGTACGCACGCTGTCACTTCCCGGCATCAGCCGAGATCCGGTTGCAATATCTGCCCCCTCACGGATTGCACTTATGAGCTCGGGAAGATGCTGCATATCGGTTGCGAGATCAACATCATAATAACAAACGATTTTTCCTCTGGACTCATAAATCGCCCGGTTGAGCGCTTTACCCCGCCCCAGTCGTTCATCACTGTGGAGAAGATGAATGCGGGTATCATGCTGTTCGTACTGGCGCACGAGTTCAGCGCTTCCATCAGAGCTGCCATCCTCAGCGATAATCAGTTCAAATCCGTTCGTTATCCGGGACAGGATTTCAATCGATCGGGGGATAGCAATCTCGAGTGAGTGAAGGTCATTAAAAACAGGAATGACTACAGTAACGTCAGGTCCGGTCATGGGTACTCCATCTCCTGATGTACTCCGCTACTTCGGATCCTGCACGTATGGATCCCTCCATACTTCTCTCCGGGTAATTTGCCAGGGAAAACATCCCTGCCATAAATAATCCCTTTTGTTCATATGCAGGGATGAGGCCGCGGTACCCCGTTGTGTACACAGGACCCGCCCAGGGATCTACTGCCATTTTGTACCAGTGGATCTCATCCTTTGTAACAGAAAACCGGGTGTAAAAATCTTCAAGCATCCGGGAGTCAAGGTTTGGTGGAACTGTGCCGGTAAAGTAGGATGCCAGGTACACAATATGTTCACCATATCTCTCAAACGGAATAAAATTCGTGTGAGCTACTACCGCACCATAAGGAGCTGCATCTTTCATGTTAAGCCAGTAAATACCCCCGGTCACCTCACGTTCAAGGGCGAGTGTCATGCATGCAGCACCCTGGTAGGGGATAGGAGGCAGAGTAATACCCCCCATTCTCTCGAGTTCCTGGGGTGGGATTGTAGAAATAATTGTATCGTACCGGTTACTATTTGCCTCCCACACTCCGTTCTTGCGGGAAATAGATGAGATCGGGGTCTGTTTCTGGATCACCCCGCCGTTGAGAGTAATTGATTTTTCGAGTGCATCGATAAGTTGATGAAATCCCCCATTCATGTATCCTAAATGTTCTCCGGAAACACCTCGGTTTGAGCGGATTGCGATCCGGCTGAATAACCATGCTGCCGAAACATCATTTCTCCGTTCCCCGAATTTACTCTTTAAGAGTGGTTCAAAAAATGATGAATATATGTTTTTTCCGAGATGTTTTATTATATACTGCTCAGCCGGGATGTCATCCAGAGTCTTAAGATCTGTTTTTTTTGCTGTGAAGGTAAGCCTGGCAAGTTTTAATTTGTCGATAAGGGAGAGTTCCGGATAGAGCAGGATTTCAAGGGGGGTGTTCAACGGATAGATCTTATTGCTCGCAAAATAGCCTGTCGTTCCTGTTTTCCATTCAAGCTTGTTTGAAAGACGCGTTTCATTCATCAATGCAAAAAGACTGGTGTCCCCGGAGAAACAATGGTGATAATATCTCTCTATCCAGTAATCGTTTACGTTATAGGATGACAGGCAACCCCCGAGGTAGGACATTTTTTCAAAAAGGTCAACCTCGTGATCCTGCACAAGTCTGTGGGCAGCAGCAAGTCCTGTCAACCCCCCCCCGATTACGCCGATCTTCATAATGAGTATTCTATAGTATTTTTCAGGGCGAAATGAAAAAGGCTCCGTATATTTACGGCAAATCGGTATAATCTCCTCGGAGAAATTATAAGAAAGTTTTTGTATTGTTGAAATAAACGGTTATAACAGCAAAAGGACTTAAAAGAATTAAAAGAAAGTAATTATCTCTCAGCCCATTGGAGGGTGTCAATAGAATGCGCGTGTTTTTCATAGGTTTTGGTCAAGCGGGCGGTAAAATTGTCGATATGTTTATCGAGCAGGATAAAAAGCTCGGAACGAACAGTTTCAGGGGGATTGCCGTCAATACTGCGCGAACCGACCTGATGGGTTTAAAAAATGTCGATATGAAAGACCGGATTCTTATCGGGCAGACCATGCTCAAAGGTCATGGTGTAGGTACCGACAATGTAACCGGTGCCCGGGTAACAGCGGATGAAATTGACAGCATCATCAGTGCCATTGACACCCGTGGTACGCATGATGTGGACGCTTTTGTGATCGTAGCAGGACTTGGTGGGGGTACCGGATCCGGTGGCTCACCGGTGCTTGCCCGGCATCTTAAACGCATCTACCGTGAACCGGTCTATGCACTGGGAATTATTCCTTCACCGGAAGAAGGACGGCTTTACTCCTATAATGCAGCCCGTAGTCTGACAACGCTGGTAAATGAGTGCGATAACACGTTTATTTTTGACAACAGCGCCTGGAAAAATGAAGGTGAAAGTGTAAAAAGTGCATTCCAGCGCCTGAATAATGAAGTGGTAAGGAGGTTCGGAGTGCTTTTCCGGGCGGGTGAAGTAACCAAAATGGGCGTCGGTGAGATGGTTGTTGACTCCAGCGAAATTATCAACACACTCCGGGGTGGAGGCATCACTTCTGTGGGATATGCAATCAGTGAGGTGATGAGCAAGCATACAAAGAAGCAACGGGGAATCATCAGAAATCTGAAGGATAAGATCGGTCGGAAGCGGGGGGCAAACGAAGAAGTCCTGCTCGGTGAGGATAAGTCCGCAAAAATTGTTGCTCTTGTACGCAGGGCGATGCTCGGACGGCTCACCCTCCCCTGTGACTACTCTACAGCAGAGCGAGCCCTTGTTCTGCTCGCCGGTCCACCGGATGAAATGGATCGCAAGGGTGTTGAGAAAGCGAAGAGCTGGGTCGAAGAAAACATAGCAGGTGTCGAGGTACGGGGTGGGGATTACCCGGTCAACAGCGAATATGTTGCAGCAGTAGTGATGCTGGCAACCGTTGGAAATGCACCGAGAATCAAAGAGCTCCTTGATATCGCCAAAGAAACCAAGGAAGATGTTATTAAGTCCAAGGAGAAAAAATCAACTATGTTCGAAGAAGGCATAGATCCTTTATTTGAGTGAGGTTTACCATGAAGGGATTAATGAAATGGACTGTTCTTTTACTATTTCTTATTGTGTGTATTCAGATTGTGTCCGCGGAGGCTATTTCTGTATCATCTGTAACGGTTGATCCTTCAGGGTCATTGACACCCGGTACTCCCGTAACGGTTCAATTCAAGATTGACACGAGTGGTTTCCCATCTGGTGGGGAGATACGGCTTTTCACGGATCTTGATAATCCAAAATGGACATATACGGTCATTGTAAATGGTATTGAAAATTTACGACCTGTGGAGGGTGGGCGGACCCTTGCGATCAGCGGTTTTGAACTGAGTTATAAACCCTCTGATGAGGTGTCTGTCCGGACTACGTTGGAAGGAGTTGCTCCTCCCGTGACCCAGACTTCCAATAAAACAATTGTCAGGGTTACTGAATACGATTCAAATGGCAAACCTGTCACCAGTTCACAGTTTGAAAGAACAGCACTGGTTATCAACACCGGGGAAGTAGCTTCAACAATCGCTTCCGCTGATGCAGAACTCCAGGTCTACAGGACGCATATCGATGAAAAAGCTGCACTGGGTATCGACACTGCCACGGCTGAAGTAAAATACAATGAAGCACAGGTGAAAGTTGACTCCGCCCGTTCCCGTCCATCAAATGAGTATGCCGGAGCACTGGGGGATCTCACCGCAGCAACAGCTGCCATTACGGATGGGGAAACTGCACTTGACAAAGCATGGGCTGAATACGAAGTTGCCGCAGCTCAGGTCCCCATCAACAATGTCGATGCCATAATAGCCTGGTTCAAAGGAAATTCCAGCACGGCAAATGACCAGCAACTCCCTACCATTATTACCAAACGTGAAGTAGCAGTAAGTTATGTCTCAAACGCAAATGACCATATTGTCGAGGGTAATTTTCCGCTGGCCCGTCAAAAGGCACAGGATGCTTTTTTGAAAGCGAATGAATCCTATACAGAAGCACTTGCACGCCAAAAACAGCTGATGTCGGGATGGAGCCTTCCCATCCCTAAATTCAACAGTACGATGGTTATTATTATTGGCATAGTTGCAGTGATTCTGGTTGTGGTGGGTGTGATTATCTACCGCAAACGTTCCCGATGGGATGAACTCGGTTAATTCCTTTTTAACTCCCCAATTTTCTTCACTTGAACCGCGGCGAGAGTATCCCTTCAGGTGTGGCGACATGCATCGTATCCGGTTGCAGGGGAGCATCAGATCCATCTTTGAAATCCTCGTAATACCTGCGTTACCCTCGTAAAATTGCAAAGAACCAAAAAAGAGAGATCATAAAAAATGCGCTCTGTAGAAACGGGCATGAACTGATCGGGTTCACTCTCGAACCATGAAAATCTAATTTTATACGAAGGACTCCCACTACAGGGGCCTCTCCGAAACACGGTGGGCAGGGAGTCTTTTTTTTTTTAATTCACCGATCCGCCGCAAAGGAAGCCCCGTCGGGTGTGGCGGCAATCATCGTACCTGAAAGATAGAGTGGAAACAATCACCGTATTCTATCTGAATACTATGATTTTCATGGGAAATGCTCAATAACAAGCTTAACACTCATGGGGGTTTCACCCCCGCACGCTTGTGGCTCCCACGAATGCGATAGCCCCCAGGTAATACTTCATCATCGCTATAAGTGCAGGGGCGGTTGGGGGGGGGACAGGCACTGTCCCCTCCTTCATCGTACCATTGATTTGTATTTCATATCATAGTAAAAGGAATTACCATGAAAGACCCACGGTTATTCATCATGTTTGCCTGAGTTTGTGACTCATGTGCGTTTCTACAGCGCCAAAAAATGAATCGTTCATAAACCCTGTTGGCGGGTAAAAACATCGATATTGATACTCCCCATTCTGCCATCCCGGTGGAGATAATAATCGATCAACCGGTTTTCGTTATCATAGAATGAGAACCAGTAACCCAATTTGAAGGTCTTCTTATCATATCCCTGAATGGATGGATAACTGGCGGCATCATGGAGTATGATTACCCCCGGGTTATCCTGGGTAAGTGTTTGTTCATCAGCGGTATCACCATAAAATTTGATTTTATTCCAGCGATCGCCCCGGTAATACCAGGGAAGTGGCCAGTAATTCTTTGATGCAACGACAATAAGGTCAGAAGCATCGATAAGCCGCATGACGTCACGCAGGTCTTCGGAATTCTGTACCTGGACGATCGGTTCATTGATATCTGCAGGAATAAATGCAACATGCCACGTCATGAGAATGAGGAACAGGCATCCTATGACAGCAAAAACCATCTTTTGCCAGTTCAGCTTGTACACTGCGACAAGGCACATCGGGAGCAGCTGGGGTATGATTAACCATGGCACTTTCTCGCCGACAAATGCATAGAATGCCATCATCATGATCATCCAGTATATACAAAACCTGAAGAATTCATCTGATTTGGAATACACGGGTTTCTGAGTTTTAATCTGCTGCAGGGTCATTGCGGCAAGTTCAGCAGTAGGGAGCACGGAACCGCGATAGGCAAACCAGTTTTTGAAACGTCTTATGAACAGGGACCTGTTAAAGTCTTTAAACACGAACTGCACAGTCCCAATCATGGCAAGGATAAAGATCGGCAATTCGTACAAAAAATAAAGCGGGATATAATAGAACCAGGGCCCTCCCAAACGTTGCTGGTTATGCATCGCTGTCCAGTGCTCAACAGCTTTATACCAGCCGGTTGTATTCAGGGCGAAATTCTGGCCGACAAGCGTTTCGATATGGAAACCGAATGCGGAATACAGCACACTCATAATCGCGATGACGATGAATGCTCCGAAAATACAATCATATTTCCAGTCACGAGGAAGTTTGAATTTTCCCCGCCATACTGCATAGATGAAGAATGATACAAAGATGAGAAGGATGACCGGCATCTCCTCTTTGCAAGAGAGCCCGCCAGCCATTGCTATCGCTGCAATGATCGCATATCTGGTTTGACCGTATTCGAAATAATACAGGATGGCGACAAGGAGGAGGAACGAGAAGAAGAGCATAAAGATATCATGACGAAGGAAGCGGGAAAAGTATACCATGTTGGGAGAAAGAGCAAGAAGAAGAACAGCAAAAAGGGTCTGTTTCTTATCGATATAGCCAATGCGATAGACGCAATATACGAGTGGTATGAGTAAGGCTCCAAAGAGTGAAGGAAGTAACCGTGCGACGAGGTCTGAATCTCCAAAAAGGGAGAACATACCGGCGGTTACGTAGTAGAGAAACGGTCCATGATAACTTGGATCATATATCCAGGAACCCTTTGTCAGCAGCTCGTAGGAAAACCATGCATGAATAGCCTCATCATGGTGAAGCAGCTTGAGATCAAGGTGCCAGAACCGAATAATAACCGCAAGAATAAAAATTAAAAGAAAAATTCTTTCAAAAGTAAAAAAATGTCTGATTTTCTGAGATAATTCAGCGGCCTGCTGCACGCCGCACCTTTAACTCTCTAATACAATTTCTATACCGATATCTTTTGGCACCTGAATGCGCATGAGCTGACGGAGTGCCCGTTCATCGGCATCGATATCAATGAGGCGCTTGTGAATGCGCATCTGCCAGCGGTCCCAGGAGGCAGTTCCCTCACCGTCCGGGCTCTTGCGAATTGGTACAACCAACCGTTTGGTTGGGAGCGGAATCGGACCGGCCAGATTTACGCCTGTGCGTTCTGCAATCTCGCGGATTTTATCACAGACCATCTCTACTTTATTAAAATCAGTTCCTGTCAGGCGAATTCTGGCTTTTTGCATGTTATTTCCCCCAAAAAAATTATCTCATTTGTTTTGCCTGAATGGCGATACACATACCGGCGGCAATCGTTGTACCCATATCCCTTACGGCAAACCTGCCCAGTTGCGGGAGCTCCTTGACCGTCTCAATGACCATCGGTTTAGTTGGTTTGACAACAACAATTGCGGCGTCCCCGGTCTTGAGGAATGTCGGATTTTCCTCTTTGGTCTGACCTGAACGGGGGTCCAGTTTCTTTTTGAGCTCCATGAATGTACATGCTGTCTGCGTAGTGTGACAGTGGAAGACCGGAGTATACCCGACAGTGAGAGCGCTCGGGTGCTGGAGCACGACTATCTGGGCAGTGAATTCTTCTGCAACGGTGGGGGGTGCTTCTGCGGGTCCGCAGACATCGCCACGGCGGATATCTCCTTTTCCGATCCCACGGACGTTGAAGCCGACGTTGTCACCTGGCACTGCCTGGGGGATTTCTTCGTGATGCATCTCGATGGACTTGATCTCTCCATCCTTGTTGGCGGGCATGAACGATACTTTCATTCCCTTCTTCATAATCCCAGTTTCCACACGGCCTACCGGAACTGTGCCGATCCCGCTGATGCTGTATACATCCTGAATTGGCAGACGGAGTGGCTTGTCGGTTGGTTTATCAGGAGACTTGAATGTGTCAAGGGCCGTGATCATGGGCAGGCCCTTGTACCATGGGGTATCCGGGCTGTTAACCTTGATATTCTGACCTCCCAGTGCGCTGATTGGTATGAAAAGTGTTTCGTCCGGTTTATAACCGACCATCTTGATAAGATCTGAGAGGTCTTTTTTGACTTCATTAAAGCGTTTCTCATCGAACTTTACTGCATCCATCTTATTGATTGCAATAATGATCTGGGTGATCCCCAGGGTTCGGGCGAGGAAGACGTGTTCCTTTGTCTGCTCCATAACCCCGTCAGGGGCTGCTACGACAAGAATTGCAGCGTCAGCCTGTGATGCACCGGTGATCATGTTCTTGACGAAGTCCCGGTGTCCCGGGCAGTCGACAACCGTGAAATAAAATTTCGGTGTATCAAATCGCTTGTGGGCAATATCAATGGTGATACCTCGTTCACGTTCTTCTTTTAAGTTGTCCATAACCCAGGCGAATTCAAAGGTTGCCTTTCCCTTTGACTCAGCCTCCTTCCTGTAACCTTCAATGATGTGTGCAGGTACTGCACCGGTCTCGAACATCATTCTCCCGACAAGAGTAGACTTTCCGTGGTCAATGTGTCCGATAACAGCCAGATTCATATGGGGCTTTTCAGATGCCATTTTTTTCCTCCAAAATGTTTGGGACTGTCCGCTTACAGTCAGTTTATGCGAGTATTACATATATGAGACCCATCTATATAAATTATTTCGATTCAAATAATCCGTTTCTCCGATGGAAATATTGCATCGACACTATGATATCAGATGCCTGAATACCTTCTCAGTATGAAGACATTGCCATTTCAGCGGGATGAAAAAAAGAACCGGGTTATGGTGACATGTGCCGATGGCGATATTTCCGTGTATAGTCATTGTGCATACTGCAGGCATTGCAAAGGGATTTGGGTGGGAAAACGACTTGTCCCATCCCCCCAGATACAGGTGCTGTCAGAGCTCAAGAAAGGAACTGCGGATGATGATTCTCTGATGAACGCCGCTATGATGTTTAATACCCTTATCCGGGATGGGTTATCGTTGGACTGTGACGATGATGAGAACCAGGGATTCAGGGGCCTCTATTAAAAAAAGGTGAAGGCATACGGACAGCCACCTTTCTCACGGAATTCCGGGTTTGTTTTTTATTAAAGGGGTTTCCTAAATTAAAGTACTCAGGCAATTTCAGCTCCAAAATTTTTCTAAAACCTGCTGTAAATAATTCTCCAATAAATAGGTATCACGCCCCTGGGGGCTTCAAAAAAGCCTCCGCCCCCGCCGCTGTGGCGACCCCCACAATGCGATAATCTTGTATACTAGGTCCATCACCCGAAAAAGGGATGCATGAAAATCATAGTCACTTTTTTCATTTCAATTTTAGTGACGAACATTTTTTAAAAAATGTCATCGTAAGAATGAAATTTTTAGGGTCTGATTTGGTATATGACCCTAATTTTTAAGAAGAGACGGTTTTTAATAACCGATTGTTTTTCATAGAACAACTGCTTGTCTAATTAGACGGTTGGGCACGTAAATTTTAAAATTACAGAAAAAATCAGATCTTCCCTGTTTTTTCCGAGATCTCATGTAAAATTTCCTGACGGAATTTTTCAAACTGGAGATCATCAAGCTGTTCAGAAAGCAACCTCCCGCTCCACGCGCGGCGATAAACCCAGTTTACAATTTTTTCAATAACATAGATAACATGGTCCTCATTTTCCAGGGTGAGCAGTTCCCTCCCGATACGGGGGTGTCGTCCCCGTCTCCCCCCTACAAGGATAAGGTAATGGCGGTGTTCTGCTTTCAGGAGATCGAAAGGACACGATTGGATGCAGACACCGCACTGGACACATCTGGCAGGATCGAGAATTGAAATCCCGTTTTTAATGATAATGGCGTTTTCCTTACAATATTCCACACAGGTACCGCAACCGGTACAGAGTCCTGCTGTTCTCAACGGGCGAATTCGCCCCATTATTCCAATCTCATTCAGCATTGGACTTGTACAGGCGTTCGGGCATCCTGATATGGCTATCCGCATTTTAACCGGCATTTCCTTGCCGAACAATTTATGATCGATCTTATTTGCGAGACGTATGGTATCGATATTGGCAAATTTACAGCGTTCAATCCCGGGACAAGCAATGATATTGACAATCTCATCTCTTTCTGAACCAACAGGGGTACCGTTCTTCTCCAGAGATTTCACAATTTTTTTAATTGATTTCGGGTCGATATGGGGAATCTCAATAGTCTGGCGCGTTGTGCAGTGAACAATTCCTGATCCGTATTTTTTTGCGATCATGGCAATCCCACGCACCTGTTCAACTGACAGA
>JADDYB010000078.1_pt1 | contig 28721 bp, 28 predicted proteins | sample 8641941 | NCBI WGS metagenome assembly JADDYB01 (sample SAMN16275377, study PRJNA637457) | freshwater sediment metagenome | isolation source: Lake Kineret sediment | place: Israel: Lake Kineret | collected 2013
GAAGTCTCTCAAATTGTTGTAGAGGAGACCGAGGTTGTTCAAGGTCATGGCTACATCAGATTCATAGGCTGCAGGGTCTCTTTCAGCCAATTTCCTGCGTATTGAAAGGGCTTCACTGTAGTGTTCTTCTGCTTTTTTGAAGTCTCTCAAATTCCAGTAGAGGGCACCGAGGTTGTTCAAGGTCCCGGCTACATCAGGTTCATAGGCTGCAGGGTCTCTTTCAGCCAATTTCCTGCGTATTGAAAGGGCTTCACTGTAGTGTTCTTCTGCTTTTTTGAAGTCTCTCAAATTCCTGTAGAGGGCACCGAGGTTGTTCAAGGTCCCGGCTACATCAGGTTCATAGGCTGCAGGGTCTCTTTCAGCCAATTTCCTGTATATTGAAAGAGCTTCACTGTAGTGTTCTTCTGCTTTTCTGAAGTCTCTCAAATTCCAGTAGAGGAGACCGAGGTTGTTCAAGGTCCCGGCTACATCAGGTTCATAGGCTGCAGGGTCTCTTTCAGCCAATTTCCTGCGTATTGAAAGGGCTTCACTGTAGTGTTCTTCTGCTTTTTTGAAGTCTCTCAAATCGCTGTAGAGGAGACCGAGGTTGTTCAAGGTCCCGGCTACATCAGGTTCATAGGCTGCAGGGTCTCTTTCAGCCAATTTCCTGTAAACCCCCAAAGCCTCGTTGTAGTATTCTCCTGCCCTGGCAAAATCCCTCCCCTTCAACAAAAGATTCCCAAGAATAACAAGAATAGGGGCCCGCTTGTCTTCACCAGTTTTGGCTAAAACCATCTCACTGATCTCAACAGCCCGCCTCCGAACCCGCTCCAGCATTCTCTCAATACCAAAATAGAGGCGAGAACCTTCCTCATCCTTCCCACCCTTCAACAGATGATACACTATCTCCACATACCTCCCCACTTTCTCAGGTTCAAGTGCCCCCTCCAGCCCCCTACCGTAGTATTCCACCGCTCTCTCATGATACTCTGCCGGTGCCTCAGCCTCCAATAACACCCTCACTGCCTCAAAGGTGAAAACAAGCCCCCCTTGCTCCCACGAGAGGAGCTCCTTATCAACAATACTCTTGACCATTTCCTCTGCGCCAATCATCTCAACAAATCCCTCCTCGACCGGTAAAGGAAAGACAGACAACATCCCACTAACCCGCAATTCCTCCTCGGTGAGAATGGCACGAATAAGTCGATCCATCGCCTCATCTACCGTTTTCTGATCTGCAACACCCTGAATACTTTTTATTTTTTTCAACTTTCTGTAATCTGCAAAATGAGAAGCATTCCTCACCATGAGGTCCACCAGCATGGGATGGCCCTGGGTGATCCTGAAAATCTCCTGGCTCCACGCCCTCACATCCTTTGGAACTGCATGCGTTTTCGCCAGACCAGTAATCATCTCCTCCAGATCAGCACCTTTCAGCCCTGTCAACTCCACTGCTGAATAACAATTCTTTTTCTCACGAGTACCTGCCACCACAGCACCCTCTGTCAGGTTGTTCCCACTGGCATACACGAACTGCTTCACATTGTCTTCAGCATCCTGCAAATCATCAACAAAAAGAATGGATCGCTCGCGATTGAGCTTTTCCACCAATACAGAATACTGCTCGCTTTCTGAAAGTCTTAATATGTCATCCCGTCTCGGGTGTTCCTCAAAAACCTTCTTCAGAATGTCTACCAGTGTCAAGCGACCCCTGAATGTCATTTCTGTAAACCTGTTCTTTGCATGAGGATACCCTGCACGTGTGTAGCGGTACGTGTAGTCTTTCAGAAATGCATAAACCCTCCTCCCCCGGAGTCTCTCCAGGAGTAACTCCACCTGAATTAAAGAGGTTTTTCCCACGCCCCCAGTACCCACCACACACACTGATCTCATAGTGTTCAACTTTTGAGAGAGTTCTGCAAGTTCGTCTCTCCTCCCCGCAAAATCAGCAAATTTGATTCCTTTCTCCCGCTCTTTGTACCACCTGAGAATGTTTTCCTTTAAATCGTTCATGATTCTCCTGTAAACTCCTACGTAATCTTCTTCTTTTTCCACTTCTTGTATGCAGCACAACTCGTTTCTTTTCAGTTCTTCTTTGAAAGATTCTAATTCCTTATTATCACTTTTTGACAGTGCTTTGTGCAATTCTTTGACTTCCTCAAGCGTGTATCCTGAAAAGAATTGATCATCTGACGTATGTCTCTTGTTCCTTTCCAGGAATTCAAGGACATCATTTCTTTCAACACTTTTGAGATCAAATTCTTCTATACCAAAGAGAACGTCAGAAAGTCGATTATGCACGATGTAGACCATGCGCCGTTTTCCCGTTTGTACCGCTCTTCTGTATTCACAGTGCGTATAAGATATCTTTTCACTGCATTCTGTGCACTCTTTTATACTACAACGTTCGATGAGTTCTCCAGAGAAATCGCCGATGACGAAAATACAGACATCGCTTCCCTCAAGGCATCTTATTGCCTCCTCTTGAGACATTCTATCGATGGGAGGAAACTTCTCCATCGCCACTGCTTTCAGTGATTCCTCTATTCTGCCGATGAGTAACCCCCTGATCTCTTTCAAATCCCTGTAGGTGGAACTCACGAACACTGAAAGCATACCATTCTCAGCCATGTCATCACCACGTAGTTACTACAGGAAAGGGACACGACTATTTTAACTTATCTGTTTGCTCATTGTGGAAAGATATCCGTCTTGGGTGAGTGACCACCCTGGTGAAAAGATGCACTGCCACCATAATACCAGATTCTCTTACATACACTTGACATGTTCTTCCGTACACTTAAAGGAGGCTCACCTTTATATAGAGGAAGTGAAAGAGCAGTAGCATAATCTCTGCACCGTACCCCCTAGAAGTGGAGAACCCCCCACAGGAGAGCTATTCAAAAATACGAGATCATTTAACCTTACTAAAAAAAGAAAGAGAGGTATTCACATGAAAAAAAGAGTAGAAAAAACCCTTGAAAACATACCTGAAGTGAAGCCATTTCTGAAAGTGACAAAGCCAGCAACGCTTCTGAGACCACGAAAAGCTCCAGCACCCCTCCCTTTCTCCACGAGCAAAATAGGAGGAACCCCCAACCTGAATCTCTTTGAAGAATGGCCGAGATGTAATTCATGCAATACACCTTTGAACTTCATCCTTCAACTCTACCGTCACGAGTTCCCTCAGTTCTATTTTCCAGATAATACCACTTTTTTTCTCCTTTTCAGGTGCCCAAACTTCCTCTGCAAAGATTCACTGAATGAAAAACACGATTTCAAAATGTTCTGGTTCTACGGCACGGTCAACACGGAAACGAATAACATTATAGAAAAACCTGAGAGCACGGTAGAAGAACCTGAAATGGAACCGCCTGAGTGTTTTTTTGATCCAGTAGAAATAATTGACTACCCCTCTTATGAGGAGCATGACAAAAAACTGTGGGAAAAATTTGAATCAAAATACATCAACAACCTCGAGATCTTTGATGGATTCATGCGGAAATACCAGTCAAAAGGAGGAATAAAGATAAATGGTTTTCCTGATTGGTTTGAGGAACCTCGTTACCCTGTCTGTACCTGTGGTGGCAAAAAAGAGTTCTTCTTCCAGTTATCAAGCGATGAAGATGAAGATGACGATGAAAAGTCGCCATTCCTCTGGCCGCCCCACAGTGTCATAACAGATGAAATTGGCAGCATGTATTTCTTTGTGTGTAAGAAATGTGGCTGGAATTCAATTGAAACACGGTGGGAGAGCCACATCTGAAAGAGGAGATTTTTGTGTGTGAATGGTGTATGAAGCACGGAGCTGGCGGGAAATGGTACATGAACGCCAGAAACTATTCTGATGAGCTCGCACAAGAGATGAATGCAGAAGAGTACCTGACCGAACAGTGGAGGTACTTTGAGCAGGTGTTCATACGGAAAATTGCAGGCTTCTCTTCCATTGGGTTGGGGTACAAACTGCAGATGCCCATTATTGGACGGATTATTCGCTGGAATGCTGAGAAAATGATTCACAGTGAGGGGAAAAATCGAAATCCCATTCGGGCTGACGGCCACTTCGGACAGGTCATCCCTTTAGAGGATGGGAAGATCATCTTAGATCAGCTGGCAGCAGAACCCATCATCGAGAACTACTGCATGTGCCGCTGGATGCAGAGAGGGATCAAAGATGTGTGCTGCATCAACTTCGGCGTTTTGTCAGGTGTCATAGAGAAATTACCGCGGTTTGTCCCTGAGGGGAAGTTACATCTGGACCGTGAAGAAGCGCTCGCCCGCCTGGAAGAGCACAACAAAAAGGGGTACGTGGCCACGGTCTGGTTTCAGCCAGTACCTTACATAAATGCGATATGCTCCTGCGAGAGCCCTGAATGCGGCGGCCTGCGCCTCAGGACGAACTTTGATCTGAAAACAGTGTACAAGGCAGAGTACGTCATAAATTTAGATCAGGATAAGTGCCAGGGATGCAAATTGTGTGTGTCCATGTGTCAGTTTGGAGCCTTAAAGTACATACCATCGATGAAACGGGTCATTGTAAACTATGACAAGTGCTTTGGATGCGGGGTTTGCCGCCATGTGTGCCAGCATGATGCAGTGACTTTGCGGCCGCGTGAGGAAGTTCCGGGACTGAGAGGGAGGTACTAGCATGGGGAAGACGAGAGTAACTATCGATTACACGAAGTGCGGAGAACGTATTTTTGATCCCCGACAATGCAGAAGATGCCTGAAAGTGTGCGACCCTGCCATTTTTTTGATGCATGAACCCCTTGGTGTGGAACAGGACCCGTATGATCCACAGTTGTGGCAGATAACGGCAGTGTGGCTGTCACTGTGTACACGCTGTTTGAAATGCGTCGAGATGTGCCCTGAAAAAGCTATCAGTGTGTCCTGGTAGAATATTATTCTTTCATTTTATCTTTTATCTTCATCGATCTGCGTGCACGTACCCTGGCAATGATCTCCATAACCAAGAGAACACTTAAGGAGGCAACAACAATGCCGGGTATCCAGAACGTCAGAATGATGACGACAATGAGGACCGCTCCTATGGAAATGAGAAATACGTACTTGAAATAACCTAAAATTTCCTCCACGTGTGCCCGTAATATGGTGAGGAGCCCTTTTTCGTAACTGTACATCGAAAGAGAGAAAACTACTACCAAAAGGGAGAATTCTTCCAGTATGAAGAGGAAAAAAGGTTTGAATTTCCATTCTGTGTGAGATTCGTTGAATTTAACGAACCAGTCCCCTCCCAGGTAGTTTATGGGAAGGGTCCCTTCTTCAGTTTCCACTTCCACCCACGCATGAAAGGGTCCTATGAGGGTGTAGGCGTCATAACCAGCATACCGCAGCACAGAGCAGAGGAGCACTGCCTGGCCATCGCAGTCATCTTTTTTTGAGGCGAGGACTTCTTCTGCTGTGGCGAGATGGTTTAGTGCTGCGTAGTTGAAAAGGTCACTAGTGTAAAGAATTCGTGACTGGATGTGCTCGAAGATTTTGAGTGGGTTATATTTGACGTCCTCCCCCATTTCCTCGTAAAAATGAGCTGTTTTGTCCGGTTGGATGAGGATGTGGGGGGAGGCTAACCGGTCAACCTGTGTCTTCCAGGTCAGGAAATTGAGAGATCCTCCGCAGGTGAACACGAAGAGGGTAATGACACCAGAAAGGAGGACCGACTTTCTGATGATGGATCGGTTGTACATTGAGGGTTCTTCTACAAGTGGGTTAAAAGGGTTTTCTCTCCCCAGGTTCGATTCATGATCATTTTTCCTGTGATCATTTTTCGGGCGCTCTCAAAAGATTTAAAGAGTGGAATGTTACCTGTAACATGGATACTTCTATTAAATTTTGGCTGAGAATGCTATAAAAACTTACAAAATATCCACTAACCCAGCTATTCTTTCAATTGCTTTCTCTTCGAACTTATCCTCCACGCAGATTTCTACAGCTTTGTTGGGACACACATCGACACAGCGGCCGCAACCCCTGCATTCATGAGAAATGACTGCATGACCATTGAGGACCTTTATCGCCTTGACGAAACACACCTTTTCGCAGGTTCTACAGCCCACACATTTGTCTGTGACTTTTATTTCGACTCCAGGCATTCTTGTGACTTTGATGCCGATTTCAGGTGCAAGATAAGGCAGCATCCGCCAGAGACAGCAGCAGGGACAGCAGTTGCAGATGGTCAGAAGTTTGCTGCCCGGACTGACGTCCAGCCAGACTGCATCCAGTTTGTTCCTCCCGATGAGGTGGACCAATCCTGCTTCACGACAGAGTCTCACGTGTTCTTTGGCCTCTTCTCTGGTCACCTTGCGTCCGAGCTCTGGGTTAATGTGCATGGCTGCCTCTCCCAAAAAAAGACACCCCAGATTAATGGGATAATCCTTGCAACTGACAGAATCACGGCAGATGCAGAAGTTCATGACCCAGTGGTAGTTCGCCTTCTCGATGAAGTGTTCTACGATCTGGGAGGGGAGTACCATGCTGCCTGGCACAGTGACTGTGCGGTTTACGGTAACGACCTCATCTTTGGGAAGGTAGATGATGTTATCACCCTCGAAGAACAAAAAATCCATGACTTTACCCAGGAGTGGTACCCTGGTCAGTCGCGCCAGGAGGAATCTTTGAGGGAACCCCTTTTTGATGAGGTTCGTGAACCACACTGATCTCACGTAATCACCTTTTTTAGTAATGTGGAACAGTATTTAATGCTATGGGTGGGTGTGTACATTACTACGGGGTTACTCTTCCTCTTTCTCACCGTACTTCTCCGTGCATTCAGAACATAGCCTGTACGTCCTTCGATTTTCTCCGACACGAATTTCACAGGGTTCGAGTCCCTCTCTCTTCCCGCAGAGGACGCACTGCTCCACTGCTGTAATTTTGAAGGTCACCACCCGGCTGGGACAGGTGTACACTCTCGTATTACTCCCGTCAGAACCCAGGAGTTTCATGTCCCCTCTCACCCGTAACGAGAACAGAACTGGGTACATCCCCACAAAGGACTCACCGCACAATCCCTTGGGCGTGTTCCAATCAAAGGTAAACTTCTCTCCTTTTTTGTGATTTGCTCTGCAGTATTTAGCTTCTATAACTTCCACTTCAAAGAGTACAGGCTCTTTCCACTTTTCATAGAATGTGTACTTATCCATTTTCCCACCTCACAGCCCAGGAAAGGGCTTTCGATCTCTCTTTATATGATCTCCCTTCACGAACCCTGTTAACCAGATATTAATGGGATTTTTTTGCCATTTTCTCATATTTCCTCACTTTCTTTTCCACTTTTTCAGCTTTTTCCATCTCTTTCATTTTCATCAGGGATTCATCAGGGAAATCAACAACTAAATGCCCCTCCCAACCGCACTCCTTGCACAGGTAGACGAGCTCACCTGGCACTCTGTATTTGAGGATTATATTGGTGCTCCCACATTCCACACAACATTTCATTCTTACCTCCTCACCTTTTAGTGATAAGGCCATCCTCAATTTGACTGCATCGGCAGAATCTCATCAGGTACTGTTTTCTACGTGTTGTGCACCAGTTATGAGCCTTCCTTTACGTGGCACTGACAGCTGAATTGCGAATGAGCTGGATGAAGAACCTGACACACTGGTTGTAATCCTCACATCCTATGCGTTCATCGACTCCATGGATTCGTTTCAAATCTTCACGCCCTGCCATGATGGGAGTGAACTTGAAAACATTCCGGGTGAGATTTCTGTAGTGACGGCTGTCTGTGGCTCCTGAAACTAAGTAGGGAGCAACGATTGTCCCGGGGTATATCTGGCGAACAGTCTTCTGGAGCATGGTAAAGGCAGGTGACTCCACGTCTGACACCAGAGAGGGTTCCCATCCCTGTTTGAGCTGGTTCACCTTCACCTCTGGATTGTTTATGACTTTGTGAACGCGGTCAATGACGTCTTTGGTGGTGTCACCAGGTAGTATTCTGAAATTTATGACTGCTTTCACCTTTTTAGGGAGTATGTTCTCTTTCGTACCCCCCTCGATAATGGTGGGGGCCGTCGTGGTGCGAATCATGGCATCGGTCTCAGGTGATTGTGCGAGCCTGTTCTTGACAGCGGGGCTGAAGAGCCACAAATTGGCGAAAGCCATCCTCCTGAAGAAGGGCATTTCTGGGCCTGTGTAGTTGAAAAGGTTCAATACTGGTCCCTTAATTCGTGCGGGGAAGGGGGTTCTCTCTAACGTACTGACAGCTTTTGCCAGCACACCGATGGCCGTCTCGTGGGGTGGCATGGAAGAGTGTCCTCCCGTGCTTTCTACGGTCAACTCCAGGGAGACGTACCCTTTTTCAGCAACACCGACGAGAGCAACGGGGGCAGAAATGCCGGGGACGATTCCTCTGGTGAGGGAGCCGCCTTCATCGAGGACATACTCTAGAGAGATGCCTCTCTTTTCTAGGAGGGCTGCAATTTTTGAGGCTCCCTGGAAGCCGCTGACTTCTTCGTCGTGGCCAAAGGCGAGGTAGATGGTGTGGGGTGGGCTGAACCCATTTTTGAGCAGGGATTCTACCGCTTCGAAGATACTGAAGACGGCGCATTTGATGTCCATGGTTCCTCTGCCCCAGATGTATCCGTCTTTGATCAGCCCTGAAAAGGGTGGATGGGTCCAGGTCGATTCAGTCCCGGGCTCTACGGGGACGACATCGAGGTGGGCCATCAAGAGGATGGGGGTCAGGGTTGGGTCGGTGCCTTTCCAGGTGTAGAGGAGGCTGTACTTTTCGATGACCTCTTTCTGGAGGGTGGCGTGGGCTGTGGGAAAGGTCTTTTCGAGGTAGGTGTGCAGGGCGAGGAATGCTTTTTCATCGAATTGGGCGGGGTCCTGGTGGGAGATGGTCTTGAACTGGACTGCCTGTGATAGGTGGTTTACGGCTTCTTTGGAGACGGGAATGTCGGTGACTGGCGTTACGTGGATCTGTTTGGATGTGAATCGGAGTGTTCTCACGAGGATGATACCAAAAAACACAATGACGATAATGATAGCTATTTCGAGCATGTTTTCACCTCTTTTAGGTTAGGAGACCACGTAGTCTTCTCTGACTGGGTAGAAGACGTCAATGACTCTGCAGTGGGTGAGAGCTTTCCCGGAGTGGGGAACGTTTGGCGGGATGACAGCGATCAACCCAGGCGTGAGGGTGTTAAGTTCGTCTTTTATTTTGAGTTCGAGGGTACCTTCGAGGATGATGGCTACCTGCTCGTGGGGGTGGGAATGCTCGGGGAGAGGGGCACCTTCTGTAATGTCCCAGAAAGCGAAGGTCATGTTCTGAGAATGGACGAATCTTCCCCGGTAGCCGGGGACGACTTCTTTTTCTTTTAGGTCTTGCAGATTTTTGATGGACATGATATTCCTCCTTTCGACTTTTCTGCACGTGGGTACTTATACCTTTTGATGGGGTGGGTTAACCTTTTTGATCGGGAGATTTTCTGAGAATAGTTGAGGTGAAGAACCTTTCCTGGAACTCAGTTAATGCCATGATCTGGTCGTCAGTGTAGGTTTTGCCGGGAGGGGCGAGAACGAGCTTGTCTTCATTGTTGAAGCGGTGGATGACTGCGATGCACGTTCCCGTGAATTGTGAGAGGGATTCAAAGATTCCGAGGACGTAGGCGTCTAATTCTTCATTGTCTGGTCCTTTGGTGTGGGGGACGAACCCGTAATTGACGGGGTAGATGAAGGTGAAGAGGGGGTGGGACGAACCGAGGGGTCTGTCGATGGTGATGGTGATGGTTTTGTGGAGGAGGGTTGTGGCGTCTGTGTAGTCGTCAGTCATGGGGTGATGTGGGTTACGAGGGTTATATACATTGGGAAAAATGATAGGAGGAAAGGCTTTTCTCGGATATATGGCGTTACGAGAGCATTTACTGTTGTAGTAGAGCGATGGAAAGAATGAAAGAAATTATTGAAATGTATTTGGAACTGGAACCTAATATTCTTAAAGAAAAAGAACTCCACTTTGAAGACACTCACTGTATTGAGGAAGAAACTGGGGCTGTTACCCTCTAGTGCTATTTTCAATTTCTCTTAACTCTTTGGCTTTTTGGAAACATTTTTCAGCTTCATCTTTCCGGCCAAGCTGTTTAAGGAGTTGACCTTTGTTATTCCAGGCTTCTAAATACTTCGGATCCAACTCTAAAGCTCTATCGTAGCATGTTAAGGCTTCTTCATACTTTTTTAGGTTAGAAAGTGCAAGACCTTTGTTATACCAAGCATCTAGATACTTTGGATCCAACTCTAAAGCTCTATCATAGTTTTCAATTGCCTTAACATACTCTCTCTTTTCCCCAAAAGAATAAGCAATGTTGAAGTAGTTTTCTGCACTCTCCTTCAACTCTAGAGTGCTTCTAATATTATAAATATATTGATCAAGATTCGCATCTGCAAGCCGAGGCTCCTCCTCCAGCAAGAACGTCATCAACCTCCCATCATCAAAATACTTCTTGAGAGTCTTCCACTCCTCTAATCTCCTTTCCCTCTCAGCTCCCTCGCTCTTAGAGATCTCACCCAGAACCTGAATCAAGTTCGTTCGAGTTTCACAATAAATACCAACCACATCTGAATAGAAATCGGGCCACTTGAACTCAATGACACAGAGCTTCGCCATTACGCTACTCTCCACCTTTAACTCTTTCTTATTCGCCAATATTCTCTGGATTTCAAATCGATTCAAGAGTCGTTTTATCGTTCTCGGGTTGTCACCTACCTCAGCAATGATACCAGCATATTTTTTCATCTCTTCAGACACGTTCAGCCCCAGAATGAACCGCTCCGTGATGATATCCTTCCGAAACGGAGGCATATTGACAGGGATTTGAATGATCTTATCCAGGTAATTCTTCCCCCAACCTTCGAACCTTTCTCCATATTTCTGGCGTATTCCATCCTCAATAGCCTTCTTATCAGCGCCAATTATGAACACTGTCTGCTGCACATTCAAAAACAACTTTATTGCCTCCAGAACATCTATTGCCTTTTTTTGGGATGCACCTGTCCAGATCATCAATAAAAACAACTAGTCTCCCTTCATCTCTAACATACTCTCTCGCAAGTTCTTTGAATTCATTTTCAAAATCACCAATGAGTTCCAGCGTTTTTTCTGGAATTTCCTCTGGATTCTTTAAAAAATCCACCCCCTGCAAAACTTGATGCAGCGGCAGAAGAGAAGATAATGCAGTTTTCCCTAACCCAAATCAGTTTACCCTTTTGAGAAGATTTCCAGCTTTTTCCTTGAGGTTTCCAGAAATATTCTTATCATTATCATTTTTTATTTCTCTTAACACAGTGCCAATGAGAGCTACTCGCAAATCGTGACTTTTATCAAATTTCCAGGCATCAAACCACACCGTTTTTATCATTTTCTCCTCTTTCAGCACATCTTCAATCATTCGCATTAAACTCGTCTTCCCAGACCCCCATTCCCCATGCAGGTCTACCCTCTCCATTGATCACAGTAATCCCTTTTGGGTGGTGGAAGATGGGTTAAGTCTACTCTAAATCTTCATAATCTTGAAAAGACGTGTACTTATCTCCTCATTTTTCAATATATCTTCAATCATGAAGAAATGGTCAATAGTCCCCCTACTATCATTAATTTCTTCTCGAGCCTTTTGTGTCAGTGAAATACCCTCCATTATCAATATTGTAACAGCGTTCTGATCTTTCTGTTTAGCCCTTCTCAGACTCTTCAAGGCAGCTCCGAATCGCTCGTGAACACCGGCAGGATCTATACCTCCTTTTATTTCTACAGCTATTTCAATCACTTCATCCTTGTACACGCCAATATCTGGTTCACTACCTAATACTATTGTTCTTGCATCTTTCAATCTGAATGTTTTGGTCTTTCCATGTATAATTTCTTCGAGAATCAATTCTTTTTCTCTCACTTTTTTCTCAATGAATTCTTTGATTACTACCTCCGTTCTACTCCCCTTCATATTCTGCCATGAGCCCTGGGCTTGCGAACCTGCAGCCATCCCTCGCCATAAGTCAAATTCTTTCTCATTCACTTTTTCATCATGTTCAATTAAAATGCTGACAATTTTATTGAGATGTCTCGAGACATTCAATGCCACATTACAATCAGGAGATCTCCCCTCTTCTTCATATTTCTTACTATCTAACCCCACTCTTGCCATTGATTTCTGAGATACCATAGCAAGCATTCTGTAATAGCTGATCCTGTTCGGGCTTTGATTTAAAACATCTGGATGGGCAAATACGAGTACGGGCTTAATTCCCCTATGAATGATCTTATCCCAAGCATTGGCAGAGATGCTCAAGTTACCTAGATCCCAGTCAAAATTTTCTCCTTTTACACATTCTATTTCATGAGCAATTTCTATCAGTCCCCATTCATGAAGTTTCTGATGGAAAAATTCGCTTTTTGTGATTTGATCGATTGTCCAGTCCTTCTCTATTTTTGATTTCATCTATCTCTCCCAGATCAGTACGCTTTCTCTAACAGGAGCTTTTCCATATGTTTTCATCTGCTGAGAGCTGTTCCCCTTATATCGTGCAATTGTTATCTCTGTGACAGCAAATCCAGCTTCTTCGGCCATCTCAGAAAGCACGAGATCAACAGGGACCATCTCGCCCTCAAACCGGACATTATCCACTACCATGGCAACACGACCCCCAGGAGTCAGTACACTAGCCCATTCCTGTATAACGTTCTGCATATCGATGAAGTATGTGGTGAGCATGCTGGGTATCTTGGGATTGTTGAGGGTTTTTGCCCCAAGAGCTTCAACGACTTCTCTTATTGCTGGATGGGGGGGAACCTCTCCCTTATGTATTTTGGATTCTATGTGTGATCTCAGTATCCCAAATCGAATCGCTTTCAGCTGTTCAAAGGTTTTGACAAAATGGAAACATAATTCCAGAGAATAGGTCCTCGTATAGTCGTATCGGTTCGCATACGGTGGTGAGGTGATGATGATCGTGGGGTTCTTTCTAAACTCCACTCTTGACAAATCTCGTGTATCTCCAAGATAGCAATCAGGCATTATTTCATCCTTAGGAGAGAAATCTGGGGAAATAAGTTTCATGCGCTGTACATCTTCTTCTGTTTCTGCGATTTTCCTTTTCATCGCTTCAATTGGATCAGATGTTCTCTTTGTTCGTTCTAATCTCAAGAACTGCCCGTCTTTGGATGTGTAGCTGCATTCTTCTAAGATGGAGAAGAAAAGGAGAAGCAGAATGTCGCAATAAGGGGGAGACAGATTCTCGATAGCAGTTTTGAGTTTTCTCAGCGCCAAGAGCGTTTTTTCGTCAAATGCTATCTTCATGATAGAAACATCCTGTGCTATACTTGCAGGTTCATTGCTCCTTATTTCAGGTAAGAGCGATTTCCATATTTCTTTCAATTCATTCTGTTTCAGTCCAAGGAAAAGTGGCATTGTTTTCGAGACAAAGTGAGCTAAGGGTAGTTTGTCTATCCCTATTGAGGGGATACCTTTTAACATAGAAGTGAACATCGTCGTTCCTAATCCTGAAAATGGATCAAATACATAATCATCTGAATCTGCTTTGAATCTTCTCAAAAACTCTCTCACAAGGTGGAAAGAAAAGGCTTCTTTGTACCTATAGAGTCTCAGGAAGGGGACATTCTTGTTTCCCACATAAGATACAAAAGAGCCAAGTCTTAGCTCTTCATGCATGATTTTTCTGAATTTTTCCTCCATTTCTAATCTTGAACGAGAAAATATTTTCATCGCTGATTCTGAGGTTTTTGGCCCTCGAAAATTGTCAATGATACTTTCATGAGTTGATGTTCCTTCAGTGCTCATGCTATCAGTCCTCATAGGTTCACTTCCATATCAAGTAAAATACAACATGATATAAAGCTTTGGGTTGCCCCCCCATCTTTTCAACCCTCATAACCTGATAAAATGAAAAGCTATTTAAACACTCATTCAAATATCCACTCCTCGCTGTAGCATGACAGCGATAACGAAGACATTATCTGATCCTCCCCCTAACATTTAACCCGGAGGCAAGATCACACTGAGCCAAAAAACATTTTAGATTTAAATTCAATTAAACAAGGACAACGCTGAAAAGGAGGTAAATCCATGAAAATAAGGAGCAGAATCAAACCAAATTCGGCACGCATGTGGGATTACACCATGGGCGGCGCTCACAACTTTGGCGTGGACCGCGCTGCAGTCAAGCTGGCACAGAAGCTCTACCCTGTCTATGAAGAGTCCATGCAAGCACAGAGGCGATTCTTGCAGCGAGCCATAACATACATGGTGCGGGAAAAGGGATTGGACAAATTCATTGACTTTGGTTCAGGATTACCCACGCGGGGCAATGTACATGAGGTCGCCCAGGCTATCAATCCACAGGCAAAGGTTATCTACTCTGACAAAGACCCCATTGCCGTCGCCTTCGGGAAAGACATCCTCGGCAACACACCTAACGTGCGCTACGTGTTGTGCGACATCATGCAGCCCTACACCCTTCTGGATTCGCCTGTAGTCACTGAGCTGTTCGGCAGTGACAGGCAGTTGGGCATTGGATTTGTCGGCGTATTTCTGTATGTTCCTGACGAGCCACTGTCTGACTTCTTTCGTACGTTATACGACTGGGCAGCCCCGGGCAGCCACGTCGCCGTCACTGCTGCGAACAAGAAGGTGAGTGAGGTAGAAGGAGTCACCGATGCAGCCGGGAAGATGGGAATGAGATTTTATGCCCGCTCTCCCCAGAAGACACGAGCCCTCATCACTCCCTGGAAAGTGACTGAACACGGGATAGTCCCGGGATTCTACTGGGGATTACCTGAAGACTTCCCTGAGATCAATGAAACAGTGAGAGAGTTCAGCTTGTCCTTTGTAGCCTACAAATGAGGTGAGCCAATGTCAGATCGTCCTACCCTCTCGCCAGAAGATCTGAAACTCCTCTCCCAAATGGGAGAGAAAATCGCCCCTTACCGCCAGAATGTTGCTTCAAATCTGCAGAAAGTCCTCGAGTCAACTGCTCTCTACCACGAGCGACTTTTTACCCCCGAAGAGATCTCTCAATACAGTACAAAGAGTGCAGATGACTTTTTGAAGGCCATCGAGAAGGGTGAGATGTACACAGAGCCGGAGGCGGTGAAAGAGCGGGGAGCAGAATTTGCCTACCTGGGACTGGGAGACAGGTCTTTAGTCGATGCAGTGAGTTGCTGGATGGAACTGTGTCTCTGCCTCGTGGCCCAGACCTACATCAATACGCAGCAGGAGCAAATCCTCGTCGTCCTGACAAAAGCTCTCGGAAGGTACGCTTCCCTTTTCACTGAAGGGTATCTTGAAGCCACCAAGGACAAGATCTTAGAGGCACAGGACGAAATGGTCACTGCCTTGGAACAGAGTCTGCGTGAGAGTGAGCAGTGGCTCTCCATCACCCTCAAGAGTATTGGCGATGGGGTCATTGCCACCAACACAAAAGGACGGATAACATTCATGAATGATGCAGCTGAAGCAGTAACAGGCTGGACCCAGCAGGAGGCTGCAGGAAAACCTTTGGCCGAGGTCTTTCACATCATCAATGAGGAGACCCGTGAACGATGTGAAAACCCTTTCGAAAAAATAACAAAGACAGGAAAAATAGTGGGCCTCGCAAACAACACGGTGCTTGTAGCCAGGGACGGTACAGAGAGGCTCATTGCAGACAGTGGTGCCCCCATTCGTGATGAAAACAACAACTTTCTGGGGACTGTTCTGGTATTCCGTGACGTTACTGAGAAAAGGAAAATGGAGGAGGGTATCCTTAAATTAAAAACAGAGAAAATGGAGTCCATCAGCATCCTTGCGGGGGGAATTGCTCACGATTTTAACAACATATTGACTGCAATACTGGGTAATATTACGATTGCAAAGATGTATACTGTTTCGAACCCAAAGGTGCTGCGGTTACTGACAGAAGCTGAGAAAGCATCTTTAGCCGCCAAGAGTCTGACGCAGCAGCTGCTCACCTTTTCCAAGGGGGGAGCACCCCTCAAGAAACCTGTTTCTATCCCCGAGTTATTGAAGGATACGGCCGAATTTGCCCTGTCTGGCTCCAAGGCCAGGTGCACTTTTTCCATGGAGGAAGATATGTGGCTCGTGGAAATTGATGCTGGGCAGATAAGTCAGGTCATGAACAACCTGCTCATCAATGCTGACCAGGCCATGCCTGCAGGAGGTATCATAACAGTGAGGGCGGAGAATGTCAGTGTGAGAGGAAAGGAGGGGTTGCCCCTAAAAAATGGGGACTACGTGAGGATATCGGTGGAAGACGAGGGAATTGGTATACCAGAATCACATTTACAGAGAATATTTGAACCTTACTTTACGACAAAACAAAAGGGGAGCGGGTTGGGGCTGGCTACCTCTTATTCTATCATTAAAAACCATGAAGGGTGCATTAACGTGGAGTCTGAGCTGGGGATGGGGACGACCTTTCACGTGTATTTACCCGCTTCTATGGAGGGGCTTGAGGTAGAGGAGAAAGAACTGAACACTCCCGTGGGGGGAAAGGAGAGAGTGTTACTCATGGATGATGATGAAAGTGTTTTAGAGGTCACCAGTGAGGTTCTCTCGTTTCTGGGTTATGGGGTGGAGGTGGCCAAGGACGGTGCGGAAGCTCTTGCACTGTATACCAAGGCGATTGAACAGGGGGAACCCTTCGATGTTGTCATCGTAGACCTGACGATTCGAGGAAACATGGGGGGGAAGGAGACTATCCAGAATTTGCTGCAAATAGACCCTGGAGTGAAAGCAGTAGTTTCCAGTGGTTACTCTGATGATCCTGTCATGGCAAACTTCAGAAAGTACGGGTTCAAGGGCGTTGTTGCCAAGCCGTACACGATTGAAGAACTGGGTGAGACCTTACATAGGGTCATACACGGGGGTTAGGTTAAGGTCGCTGTTCTGTGTTCGTTAACGGGTAACGAGTACAGGTTCTACTATTTGGATTGAATTACTCCAACAATTTTGGGGTTGAGTGACTTTATTAAGGGAGTGCAGAAAGAAAGGGTATGGACGTTACCTTCCCTGATGACATTCATGCCCTCCTCATAGATCTGAAAGAGGGTGTCCTCGAATGCTTGAAATCTTCAGTCATTGCTCTCTACGTTTATGGTTCTTTAGTCATGGGGGATTTTGTCCCTCAGAGAAGTGATATCGATTTTCTCGTCATTGTTCATACCCTGTCTGCGAAAGAGGCGCAGTGCCTGGAAACCCTCCACGAGCGGCTGGCAGCAGTCTACGAATACGGCAAGCATCTGGAGGGAGACTACCTGCCTCTGTCTCAGCTCTCTCTCAGGGGAGGGTCGGGGACCTGTGTTGGGTACTGCAAAACCTTCAACTACGACGTATCGGCGGACGTCATAGCACTCGACACATTGGCTGCGATCTCAGATAAGAATTACACTTTGTATGGGCCGCCCCCTGCAGAGGTCATTCCCAGAGTGAAAGAGGAAGACCTCAAAGAGTACATGGTTTCTCTTCTCACCGAATACAAGGAAGAATTCAAAGGAGCACGTCATGAAGATCCGTCGGAATTGGCGTCGACCGTACTGAATATGTCCCGCTCCTGGTATGCAGCTCTCCAGGGAAAAATCATATCAAAATCTGAGGCAGCCTCCATTGCTGTGGAATCACTTCCAGAAAGGTGGCACCCTCTCATACAGGCTGCACTCCAGGTGAGGTGCGGAATAGTATCTTCGGAAAATGAGTGTATTTTAAGAAAAGAAATCGGAAATTACGCAGAATTTCTTGCAAACTATATCCCCCACAGTTGTATTTGAGGTGTAAAGGTCACCAGTTTCTCCGTTGTTTTATGTGTGAATCAAAGCTCACATTTGATGTTACAGCAGTAACAATTTTCTCTGTAGTTTTTTGCCAAGAGCACTGAAGTATTCAGCTTTTTGGGCAAATAGTGTCAAACGAATTGCAGATTCAGAAAGAGAACCACAGCTACTTACACAAAGGTACGGTCACGCTGGCCTCGGGAAACACCAGTACTTCCCCACCCTTCACCTTCACTGCATCATCCACTGCTTTCTGAACAGAAGTATAAGGTTTCATGAAAACATCCTGCACAATGCCAGGTTCCAAATCAGTGACTGCCCATATCTGGGCCCTCGTCGTCAGTTCTGCAATCTTTCCTGCCTTGTGGTACCCCAGTTTGTACCCCTCTTTTAAAGTCTGCAAAGCTTCTTCTGGTGTCTTGCACTTTTTTAACAGCTGGTAAAAGTTGTCAGGACCAATCCCACCCCAGCACTGGGCCACCACTATCAAGATGCCTCCATCGCGTAGGGCTAATTTCCCATTCTCAATCGCTTTCTGCGCCTGATACAAGTTAATGTCCATGGGGTAAGGAGCTACTGCAACGACAATGTCACTCTTCTGGGCAGGTACGCAAAAGACTTCATTGCACCACTGCGTGGCCTCATAAAAACTCTTGAACAGGTCTCCCGAGCTGCACGCATAAATATTCCTGTTCTTGTCGAGGACTACGTTCATGCAGAAGATATCATGGGGAATGAGGCGTGCTGCCTCCTCCATGCACTCATGCACCCGGTTTCCCTTCAATGCCAGGTTCCGGGCTTCCTTTTCCATGGCGAATTTGTGGTTCTGCTCAATAGTAGAGTAGGCTGCTAACCCAGGGAGGAACGCTTTTCTCCCACCTGTGTACCCTGCAAAGTAGTGGGGTTCCACAGACCCGATGATGACGACCTTTTGGTAGTGCGTTAAAATCTCATCAAGGTAGACATCTACTCCCTGGGAGGTCTTCCCGTAGTACGTGTGAGGAGTTTCTTTTGCACGGTGGATGTGCAGCTTCTCTCTCAACTGCAGAAGATGATCCCCAAATATGTAGCGCAGGTTCTCCTCTGTGGGCGGCGCGTGGGAACCAGTGGCCACTGCTACCTCAAAGGTTTTGTGAGGTATCCTCGGTAGGAGGACGTCGAGAATCTGAGGAGTAGGAGTCGGTCTCTGAGCATCGTTCACGACTAAGAGGAATTCATCTTCAACAAAAAAAGAGAGAGGTTTTGAGTCTTCTGGATGGTCCAGAGACTCGTTGAGGACCGTTTCTCTGTGGCGTTTCTCCACATCATTGGGTGAGGCAGTGCGGATTTTGTCCGCTTCCACCTCTATGGAGCCTTTTCCGTAACCAATTCTGACTTTCATGCTCCTTCTTCCGGGGTTGAAAGCTTCATAGGCAGAGGACTAGGCAGGCTCAATTCCCGTGCCAGGTTCATCATGACCAGGAATGCGTGCTGGGCCATTCTGTAGAAGATCTCCCTCCCGATTTCAGGGTGGAGAGATCTCTGCTCTTTCCAGGTTTCCAATAACTGCTTTCTCACAGCGTCAGCCTCCTGGAAAATGACAGTCCCAGTGATCTTTATTTCCCCCACCGGGGGATCGTAACTGGTAGCGTATTCGAATGAGACTTCAAGCACGTTAACTCTTCCAGTTACACCAGGAATCTGGGTCTCCTGTACCTGTAATATACGAGAAGTCGGCATAATCCTCATCTGTCCTTCAATTTTGACATTTTCTTTTCTTTCAGCTTGTATTTTTTCCATTCTAATTCCAATTACTGGCATCAATACACCTCACACCGTGTATTTACAGATACTTTATAAAGGTTATTGTATTGATTGATGTTGTAGAGTCCCGATAATTTTTCGTGGTAGAACTTCGCCTGACGAGATCATTCAAACTAATAGGCAACTGATTAAGTTACTCACAAAAGTGTGTCTGTTTGAGTATAGGTTTTCTCAGAGCCCGAAGGACAATCCTCTCTTTGAGGGAGATATGAGGTTGCCTCATTTTCACGTTGAGAAAAGTCATTTTTTCAGAAGAAAAATCTGAACTCATTGAATGTGCAGGAATGAAGAAATGTTACACAAAAAGAGGGACAGCAGATAGGTTTACCATACGGTAGGGTGCTCTGCAAAAAGTTTTTTAACATGGAATGAATGGAGAATTCATGAAAGCCTTAGTACTTGGAGCAGGCATGATGGGAAAAGCGTTAGCCTATGACCTGAGAAAGAGTAAATTCGAGACTGTAATAGCAGATGTAGAAGAAGAGAAGACGAAAGAGGTCGCAGACTTTGTGAAAGGTGAAGCTGTCTTGTGTGATGTTGCAGACAAGAGAGCAGTTGTCAAAATCATGCGGGAATGTGATGTAGCAATTTCGGCAGTGCCCTATTTCTTTAACTATGGGCTGGCACAGGCTGCTGTGGAAGCGGGATGTCATTTCTGCGATCTGGGAGGGAATAACGATGTAGTGAACCAAGAACTGTCTCTGCATGATGATGCTGTGGAAAAAGGTGTCCTCATCGTCCCTGACTGCGGGTTGGCTCCGGGGATGACGAATGTTATTGCAGGGTTGGGTGTTGAAGAGGCAGATGCTACAGAAGTGCACATCAGGGTGGGTGGACTTCCCCAGGTTCCCAAACCCCCTCTGAACTATTCACTGGTGTTTTCTGTGCATGGATTGTTAAACGAGTACATAGAACCTGCCATGGTCATAAGGAATGGGAAAATACAGAAGGTTGAATCATTAACAGAGGTTGAAGAGATCGATTTCCCCCCAGTGGGCGTGTTGGAGGCTTTTCATACCTCTGGTGGAACATCTACGCTGCCTCAGACGTATAAAGATCGGCTGAAAGAACTGGACTACAAGACCATCCGTTACAAGGGGTACTGTGCACAGATGCGGGCTCTCCTCGACGTGGGTATGTGCAGTGACGAACCTGTGGATGTGGGACCCTTCTGGGTGAGGCCTCGGGACGTTCTTTCACGCGTGCTGGAGAGGGTACTGCCCCACCAGGAACAGGACATGGTGCTCCTGCGCGTGAGTGCGAGAGGGGGAAAGGGAGAGAAGGTTTATGAGATGATCGACTACTACGATGAGGAGCTGGGAATGACTGCCATGGCGAGGACAACGGCTTTCCCCACGTCAGTTATTGCGCAGATGATAGCAGAGGGTACTATTACGGAGAGGGGTGCTTTGTCGCCTGAAAAAATGGTCCCTGCTGAGGAGTTTATGGAAGAATTGAGAAAGAGAAAGATTGTCATCAATGAAAAGAGCTGATCAATAAAAATAATCACTATTTTTTATTTTATTTTATTTTATTTGCTCATTTTTAGTGCATTTTTTTTATTTTTCGATTTATTCCTGGCTCAATCCAGTTCCACTATTTTCTCTTCAACCTCTCTCAGATCTTTGAGTCCCTTCCCTCCCTTTCTATCCAGGAAGAGAGCGTTAATACCCACCTGGAGGGGAACCTCATAGTCGAACCGGTACTCATCTCCCACGTGCACCAATTCACCGGGGCTAACCTGTAACTGTCTCAGAATTTCACGATAGAACTCTTCGTATTTTCTTGCCAGTCTGAAATCTGAAGTCACTGAAAAAATGTGGTCAAAGTACACCTCTATACGGGGTAAAGTCAGTGATAGAAAATCCCTGTGCGCATTGGAAGCCACAATTAACCTATATTTTTTACTGAGACGCCCGAGAACCTCAGGAACCTCTTCGTAGATTCTGATTTCATCTTTGTAGTGCTGGAGAAAGGTTTGAGGGGTGCCCTCTAAGTTAAAATAGTCGAACCAATAACGCAGTTCATACCAGCGGAGGTCGTCCTGTCCCACTTTTTCGTACTCTTTCATTAGTACCTGTTGGGCTGTCTCAAGGTCTGTGCCATACTTTTTAGCGTACAGGGATGGGACCCCTTCCAGCCACACACGATCGGCAAAGGAAGAGTCTACCAGGGTTCCATCTACGTCGAAGGAAATGACTTTTATCATCAGAGTGGTTTGGGGTTCTGTATAAAGTACTTTAGGGTCCTCCCCCACTCACGACTCAGACAAGGCCTGTAGATGCTCCTTTGAATTAAATCCTATATAAAGGAGAATCCCTGCTAAAAGTACACTGCAAGCTACGAATCTATGACATGACTTCTCGGTATACCGGTGTATTTTTTCTTTGAAGAATCCATCTTTTAGCAATTTGAATATATCCTCTATTCTACCCCTTAAAGGTCTGTAATCTTTCCATTCCTTCAAAAGGTTCTCAAATTTCTCAAGCAATTGGATGAAAAATTGCTTCTCCTTTTCCCGTGATTCTGGTCCTTGAAACAATTCCAAAGGGAAGCTCTGTGAGAGTATTTTATTCAGATTCATGTTATCTTTAGGGAAAATTAAAGGAACTACCTTGTAATTCGAAAATGCAGTGCGATAATTCTTATAACTGCAGTATCCCTTGTCTGTAATGATTATGTCTCCAATTCGCATGATTCTCCTTTTCCTTAATTCTTCCAAAAGATTGCAGAATATAGTAGCATCATAGGGAGACCCTCTGTGGAAAAAGAAGAATACAGGTCTCAAGTGTGGGTATTCCACGACTAAAGTCATTTTGTACCCGATGTAATAACCCTTGGACGGAGAATACGCCCATGTATACGGTTTATTTTCTAAGTCCTTCTTTTTTATCTTTCTTCTGAACCAATTCAAATCTATCTGAATATCTGTGGAATCGGTGATTAACGTGGTCTGAGAAGACCTTTTCCTGCATAGAGAGCCTAAAAATCCTGATGTTAATCGTAAGAACTGTTCTGGGGTGAATCGTGAGAGGAACCTGGACACATACTGAGGGGAGGGGACATACGTCATGCAAATGAACTCCCGTAATTCTCCCCTCTTTTCCAATTCACTGACTACATAGGACATCTCCTCAGCAAAGAACATTGCTACTAATACCACTTTTATAACATTCTCACCTTTTGGTATTGGCCTGAATCTTATCTTTCCCATTTCCTCATGGAACCTTCTTGACTCAACAAGATTACACACCTCTCCTATGAGTTTCCATTTTTCATCTTTTTCATCTACTATTAGTGGAATTCTCATTGAATCACCATTAAAAAAATATTTATACCCTTTTTAAATTTTTCGGTAACAGAATTGGTAAAAAATTTCATACATTAAATATTCAACTGTACTTTCATAATTTGATGACATTTTTTCCAAATCATTGTTTTTCAGGTAATTGCATAGCCTCGATCCTACTTAGCATTGGGAGGACCCTAAAGAATATTATCATCGAGAAATTTGCTAAGATCCTTGTATTTACCTTCAAGCGTTGTTCCTTCAATACCTGAGATACATGCATCCCTGAATACCAGACCTTTTGGTGAAAGGACCATGAAATGATTGGATACTGATTCTTCGACACCAATACCAACGGATATTGGAAGATTTCCAGTCAAAAGAAATCTACGAAGATCCATGGGGTCTTTATCTAGATTTTCAACAGAGAAATTAAGTAGAATACGTTCATTTTGTTTTAGATGAGTTTCTAATTCGACAGTTGGTATATAGAATTCACTATATATGCTGACCAACGCGAGGACCCTATTGATATAAAAAATGGGGTCACTGATCGTTATTTTTTCTTTGCTATTCAGAGCCATGGCAGTCCTTCTTATTCTTTCTTGAGCATTTGCAGTAGTATCTTTGTCTCCATCGTAGCGAAATATAGCGCTAAAATCAATAGGGTTTATACTCAACTCACCAATCTGCATTTTTTCGTTGTCATTGGCAAGTTCATAGGCTTTTGTAACATAATTTTCACAAATTCTCGAGAGAGCCTTCTCCACCAGATATGATGGGACAATTGGAAGTTCGTTCCCCATGTTATCATAAACAGATAGATTTCTTTGAACTTCCTTTTTCCTCGTAGTGAGCCTAATGTATCTCAGCTTATGCTCACTTTCGTTTTCATAGAGTATTTTGTATTCCTGTTTCCACTTCTCTAAATTCAGTATTTCAATTTTCAGATGACTCCAAAGAATTTTTGATCCGAAAATGGCATGATCAATATCATCTGTGAATTCTAGATCTTCTGTATTAGTGCCCTTACATTGATCTGTGTCTATGTGCTTGGAATATTCCATGGTATGTCTATATCGGATGGGTATATAAATATTTCGTTATTTGTTTATTGGCATATAGACTGTAATATGTATCGATATTTTTGGAATTTCCTTACAATTCAGCAGAGTTCTCAAATAATGGGCAGGCAGAGATGACTCAAGAATTCGATTTACCAAACCTGTCTTAGTCCTCGTGACTAAGTATCCTGGTTCCCGGCCTTGTGTTCGCACTCATTTCCCACACGTTTGAAACATCCACCGATTTCCCTAAAAGCAGCTCCCCATACTCACCATCAAACCCGGGTGGGTAAAACTCAAATTCCCCCCTTTTCACGTGTAAAAGAGCTGAATAAACTCTTTCATCAATTCCCTTCAACACTTCTCTGACAGCAACCTCATCCATGAACCATAATGCACACTCAGAACCCACAAGGCTCACAATCCTCTCATACTCTCTCAACACCTTCTTCGAGGTCGCAGTCTGAACGTTTAACCCCTTGGCAACAACTTCAGCCAAAGGAATCATGTTCACAAACTTCCTCTCACCCTTTCCCTCATTCTCTTTATATCCATCATGTATTTTTTCTCCCTCATTCTCTTCTGAAGAGAATGAAGACTGCTCCTTTGACAAGGTCAATGCCCTCTCCAGGACACCAATCGTCAACTCTTTAGAACAGATCGGACATTTATGACCTTCAGGTATATATTTTGGAGCGTAATAACAGTATGAACCATTGTGTCCTTTCCGATTTCCCCTGTGTCCTGTTAGAAAATAACGACCCTCCGCAGGATGGAACTCTGCAGTTTTCAACACTCTATTCTTTCTGATAGCCTCTATTATGTGAGGAAATGCCATTTCTTTCACATCAAACGTAGTGAACTCCCTCCCCATCCTGTTCAAATGGTGTGAATGCGCATCACTGTTGGAAATCCACGTCTTTCCCTGCAGCTCAGGTATCAACTGCAACAGCCCAGGGTCAGCACTCAATCCCGTCTCCACTGCAGATAGTGCAGAGGAGAACTCACCAAAAAATTCACTCAGATAAATAATTGGTCTGTTCGATCCGTATATCCCGTCAGGAGTTAAAATATGGGCTGGTATCACCTCAATATCAGGGTCAATATCTTTGAGACTATACAACCTTTGAGAAACATCATTCTTGTCCTCACACACAACAAATGGTCTCCCAATCGTATTTTTCACTCCCCATTCTCCCAAAATTTCACACACCCTGTCCACTGCATCAAAAGACGGAAACAACAGTACGGTGTGTACCGATTTTCTCCCTGTCGAAATTTTTGACGTTAAAATAATCTCAGTCTGCAGCACAAATTTCGTTTCTCTCTCTTCATACCCAAATATCCCATCAGTATCCTCTTTCAAATTCTTTTTCAGATACACCAACCATCGTGGATGCAAACAATCCCCCGTTCCAATGAGATGAACCCCCTTCAATGACATCATCTCATCCACCTTTGCCAGTGAGATCTCTCCAACACCACCTGCATAACCTGAGTGGGCATGAAGGTCAGCATGAATCTCCATGCATGTTCTTCCTTCACTCATTAATAAGGTTATGTCCTACATTCGCTGACTATCATTATCTAAACAATGAAGACAAATAAGAGCAGCCTCACAATTCTACAAATCTGTTCAATTTGACGCTGAAAAAGTTTAAATACCTCCCATATGGTTGACACCTATGGAGCCTGTCCCGAGGGCCCAGATACTCCAGGGTCCTATCGTCAGAACATTACTCCTACTGGGGTGGCCTGTCATGGTTTCCAGCCTCCTCCACATCATGTACAACCTGACAGACACTTTCTGGTTAGGAAAATTAGGAAATGGAGAAGCCACCAACGCAGTGGCAGCTCTCCAGATATCGTGGCCCATCGTCTTTCTGCTGATATCTGTCGCCTTTGGGTTCGGGTCAGCAGGAGTGGCCCTAGTCTCCCAGTACACAGGAGCTGGCAAACCTGGAGAAGCCGACAAATCTGCAGGGCAAGTTTTAGGGTTATCACTACTATTCGGATCTATAGTAGGTGTTTCAGGGTTCATTTTGTCCCCTGCAATTGTGGATTTCTTGCGATTAGAGGAGAACATTGCAAATCTTGCTGTCACCTATTTACGGGTCATTTTTCTGGGGATGCCCTTTTCTTTTGTATCCATGAGTTTTGGGTTCATCTTGCGGGCTTATGGTGACATGGTCACCCCAATGAAGGTGGAAGGAGCCACCGTTTTCCTGAATGTGATCTTGGATCCTATCTTAATTTTTGGACTCTTGGGATTTTCCAAAATGGGTGTCTTGGGAGCTGCTCTAGCCACTGTTTTCTCCCAATTCGTGTCATCTGTCATCTGCATGTATGTCCTCTTTTCAGGGAAAGCTGGTGTCCGTCTGAAACTGCCGTATTTGAGACCCGTGGCCTGGAGAGTTGTCCAGCTTCTGAAGATAGGACTACCTGCCTCCATTGGGAATTCAGGGACTGCTTTTGGCTTTTTTATTTTAATGTTTATCATTGCCAGACTCCCCAACCAAGGTGTGGTCCTTGCTGCCTACGGGGTGGGAGACAGGATCACCAACTTGATGTTCATCGCTATCAACGGGTTAGGAGCAGGAGTCTCCACCGTCCTGGGTCAATGCCTGGGAGCAGACAACACGAAAAGGGCGGAGGAAGTGGCTCGGAAAGGGATGTTACTGATGTTCTCCATTCTGGTTATATCTTCTCTTTTCCTCTACCCGGTGCGGAGGCAGGCTATTGCGTTTTTCATCAGTAGTGATGAGGTCGTCTCTGAAGGAGCAAATTTCATAAAGGTCTTCCTTTTTGGGATACCCTTCTTTGGCGTATTCAGTGCTGTGAGTGCGTGTTTTCTGGGTTCTGGTCACAATGTTCCTTCCATGGTGGCGGAGCTTGCGAGGTTGTGGGGGATGCGGATTCCCTTGGTGTATTTCTTCGGGCTCGTACTGAACTGGAATGCCACAGGTGTGTGGTTTGGCATGGGGTTGAGCAATGTTCTGAGTGCTCTTCTGGCCCTGGCCTTGTTTGAGACAGGGATATGGAAGAAGAAAGTCATAAAATGACAGCAAGAACAAGAAAACGAAATCATGACGTAAAAAGAGTTTTCCACATTCTGATTTTCTAGAATTTATGCATTCTGGAATCACGCGAACTCCACGAAAAGAGAAGTGGGCGGACCTGCGTCTACTTCCACAGGGATGAAGTCATCTTTAGTGACATCAAAGGCTACACACACGTATTCATCGTAGCACGTAAACTTCCCTGACTTCTCGTAGATGTCAGCAACACAACCTCCCTTGCATATTGCAGCAAACTGACAGTCTTTACATATTTCAGTTTCAAAAACATTCAGAGCCCGCAACCTGTTCAAGAGGGGCGAGTTGTTCCAGATCTCTTTCACAGAGTGGGTCCTCACATTTCCCAGAGAGACGCTCTCATCAAAGGCAGGGCACGGTACCACACTTCCATTGCACTTGATAGCCAGCGCACCCACACCAATGCCGCAGTTTTTCGCTTCTTTGCTGTACCTGAATTCTTCTTTTTGCTTCTTTCCCAGTTCTTCAATCTCAAATTTGCGGGAGGCTTCCATCACTTCCCTGAACTCCTCACAGGTCAAAAATATCTCTTTCTCATCACTTCTTCCCGAAAAGGATATGGGCCATATCTTGTAGTCACTGATCCCCGACTCTCTGATCAGGTGGAGGAGCTGTCTCATCTTCTTGTAATTGGTTTTGGTGACACTGACACTGGCACTGACGGGGATTCCCGCTTCTCTCAAGAGTTTTACCCCCCTCAGCGTTCTCTCAAAGGCACCCTCTAACCCCCTGAAGGTGTCGTGGGTTTCGGGGTCTGGACCGTCAATACTCACATTGACCCTGAAAACGTGAAGTTCTTTCAGCTTTGAAACGATCTCAGGAGTGAGTAAGGTGCCATTGGTGAAAAAGAGCACAGTCAATGGTTTCTTCCCGGCGTACTCCATCAATTCAAATAAATGGGGATGGAGCAAGGGTTCTCCCCCGGTGAAGGTGATACTCAGAAGCCCCATGTCTGCCAGCTCATCGATTAGAGTCTTGATCTCTTCCACGGTGAGTTCATCTTCTAACTGCACCCCGGCATCAGAATAACAGTGCCTGCAGCGTAAATTACACTTTCGCGTGGTTTCAAAAGAAACGCTTTCCAGGCGGCGCACCAGCTCTACAGAAGGCGGTGGGTTCCTCAGGTTCTGAAAAGGTGAGTCTGAAAGGGTGAGCAGTCCTTTTTCTACCATCTGGGTCACCAATGTGGTCAGACCGGGCCAGATCTGTTCAGGAGGTTCGCCTGACTGTCTGGAGAGTTCTGCTGTAATTACGTCACAGGATTTCTCTCCTGTAGCCAGGATTAGGAAATTGAAGGTAGCTCTATTGGCGCGGTTTTTGATCCCTGTTAGAGTGTTGTAAACGAGCACTTCGCTCCCTTCGGGCGTTATGACCTCAGATGCGGAAATATGACCCGCCAGCATAGGGTATTTATTCTTCAACTCCATAGTCTTCACCTCACCTGCGTAGGAGGTTAGGGCTGCTCGTATATAAACCTTGTGCACTTGATTTCCCATTTTTCAGTATCCATTGTCACCTCTCAAATTGCCAGTTTTTTCTATTGAAAAAGTATTGAACCCCAATTTTTCAGGTTTCCATCTGGATGCGGTAGATTTATAAAGCTCCTCTGCAACGTATATACATGACAAAGGGAAGGCCAAAAATCTTTCATGACTGTCCGTGCTGTGACAGGTGTGGGAAGACAGATGAAGTTGTT
>JADDYB010000079.1_pt1 | contig 28470 bp, 23 predicted proteins | sample 8641941 | NCBI WGS metagenome assembly JADDYB01 (sample SAMN16275377, study PRJNA637457) | freshwater sediment metagenome | isolation source: Lake Kineret sediment | place: Israel: Lake Kineret | collected 2013
GGTAAGGTCAGAGCAGGGAGAAAAGAAGGCGAGGCGGAGGAAGCAAAAAGCAATGCGCGTGGTGATGAAATTTGGCGGGCGAGCAGTCGCCGATGGTGCGAAGATCAAGAACGTAGCGCAGTTGATCAACCAATTCAAGGAGGAGGGTGAACGCACCAGTAAGAGCAGGGCTGAGATCGTGATCGTCACCTCGGCACTCTCGGGTGTTACTGATTCGCTCCTGGAGACCGCAAATCGGGTCGCGCAGGAGGGCGATATCTACCGGGTACAGGACTTCGTGAAGCGATTGCAGGAGAAGCACGAGCAAGCGGCTGCTGACGCGATCAGCAATGGCGCGGAGGTGGAGACGGTGCGGCTCGAATTGACGGAGCGAATCACAGAGGTGGAGAAGGCCTTGAGCGGTATCTGCCTCCTCGGTGAGGTGACTCCTCGTTCGCTCGACTATATCAGCTCCTTCGGTGAGCGCTTATCAGCTCCGATACTGGCTGGCATGCTCCGCTCGATCGGCATGGAGGCGGCACATCTCACGGGTGGCGAAGCGGGGATCATCACGAACGATGACTTTGGCAACGCGCAATTGACCTGGGATGCCGAGCGATTGATCCGCGAGCGGATCATGCCGCTCCTGGAGACGACGATTCCCGTGATCACGGGCTTCATCGGTGAGACGAGAAAAGGGATTATCACCACCCTCGGTCGCGGTGGCTCGGACTACTCCGCGACCATCATTGGCGCGGCGATCGATGCGGACGAGATTTGGCTCTGGAAAGAGACGGAAGGGGTGATGAGTGCTGACCCAAAGATCGTGAAGAATGCGCGGATGTTACCCTACATCTCCTACATTGAAGCGATGGAGCTCTCCTATTTCGGTGCCACGGTACTCCATCCGCGAGCCATCCTCCCGGTGATGCGCAAGAAGATACCTATACGGGTGAAGAACGTGTATCACCCCCGTGACCCGGGGACGCTCATCGGCGAGGAGCCGGAGAAGACGAAGAAAGCGGCCAAGGCCATTACGCTCATCGAGAATGCATCGATTATCAACGTCTCGGGAACCGGCGCGCGGAGTATTGCGGATGTCGCGGCTCGCATCTTCTCCGTCCTGGCGGCGAAGAACGTGGACGTGATCATGATTAGCCAGGGCTCATCGGAACTCACCATCTCGCTCGTCATCAAAGGCACTCAGCTCGAACGCGCCATTGAGGCGATCCAGAATATCAATTCGGGCGGCGCGGTCATCCGTGATTTCGCGTCCAACAGCGATGTCTGCGCCATGGGCGTCGTCGGCGCGGGTATGGCCGGGACGCCGGGCGTTGCCGGTAAGGTCTTTTCCGCGCTCGGTAAAGCGGGCATCAGTGTGATCATGATCTCGCAGGGCAGCTCGGAGTTCAATATCTCCTTCGTCGTGAAGAAGGAGGAGGCTTACCGTGCCGCGCAGGCCATTCATGACGTCTTTGAGATGGGGACCGGATAATCGCCTCTGAGAAAGCACCAGCGGCACGTTGGACCGCGCGGAAGAACGCTTGGATGCTCAATGCGGTGCGCAGGGCGAGTGCGGTACTGCAGATCGAGGAGCAGGTGCCGTTGAAATCTATATATCTGATAAAGTGCAAGGACTTATAGTACGTGTGATTTGCTACGAGATCAGCCATGAGTGAATTGGAAGCGGAAAGTACGACGGACCTTGAAGTGGATGGGGATCTCTTGGGTGGCATTGCACTCAAAACGACCGAGGAGCTTGAGGTTCCCAAGCTACTGATCGATCAGGTCATCGGGCAGGAGCACGGCGTGGAAGTGATCAAGAAGGCGGCGAAGCAGCGCCGGCACGCGATGCTCATCGGCACACCCGGTACCGGCAAATCGATGCTGGCGAGTAGCATGGCTGAACTGCTGCCGAAGGAGGAGTTGCAGGATATTTTAGTCTACCCCAACGCCGATGACAAGAACATGCCGAAGATCCGGGTCGTGCCGCGGGGCAAGGGAAAGGAGATTGTCGACGCACAACGCTACGAGGTGAGGAAGCGGATCCAGCTGCGGAATGCGTTCTTCATGTTCACCTTCTTCCTCATCATGGGGATGGGCCTGATTTATGCGATCCAAACCGGCCGATTCGAGTACATCTTCTGGTCCATCATCGCCGCTGCAGTCGTCATGCTCGTCTTCCGATGGATGATGCCGAAGGAGGAAGCGCTGACGCCGAAGCTGCTGGTCAGCAACGTGGACCGTGAGACCGCGCCATTCGTCGATGCGACCGGTGCCCACTCAGGGGCGCTCCTCGGCGATGTTCGCCACGATCCCTACCAGTCCGGCGGCCTGGAGACGCCCGCGCATGACCGAGTAGAAGCAGGCGCGATCCACAAGGCGCACAAAGGGATACTCTTCATCGATGAGATCAATACGCTCCGGATCGAGGCGCAGCAGAACTTGCTCACCGCGATGCAGGAGAAGGCCTATCCAATCACCGGGCAATCGGAGCGGAGCGCAGGCGCGATGGTCAAGACCGAACCTGTACCCTGCGATTTCGTTATGGTGGCCGCGGGCAACCTCGATGCGATGGCCGGGATGCATCCCGCGCTCAGATCACGTATCAAGGGCTACGGCTACGAGATCTACATGAAGGACTCGATGGAGGACACCGCGGAGAACCGGCAGAAACTCGTCCGGTTCGTGGCTCAGGAGGTGCGCAAGGACAAGAAGATACCCCATTTCGATCAATCCGGCGTGGAGGAGATCATCCATGAGGCGCGTCGACGCTCGGGTCGAAAAGGGCATCTCACCCTTATTCTCCGCGATCTGGGCGGCCTGGTGCGCGTCGCAGGTGATATCGCCCGTGCGGAAGGCGCGCCGTATACGACGGGCGAGCATGTGCTTCAGGCCAAGTCGATGGCGCGATCCGTGGAGCAGCAGGTGGCTGACGAATATCTCGAGCACAAGAAGGATTACAAGTTGTTCAAGACCGAGGGCTATGAAATCGGCCGGGTGAATGGCCTCGCGGTCGTGGGCGATTCCGGCGTGATGCTGCCCATCATCGCGGAGGTGACACCGGCACAATCGCGGGAGGAGGGCAAGGTGATCGCAACTGGCCGGCTGCAGGAGATCGCCCAGGAAGCGGTGCAGAACGTCTCCGCGGTCTTCAAGAAGTTCACGGGAAAGGATATCTCCAGCAAAGACATCCATATTCAGTTCGTGGGGACGCACGAAGGCGTGGAGGGTGATTCCGCGAGCATCTCCGTCGCCACAGCGGTCATCTCCGCCCTGGAGAATATACCGGTGGATCAGAGCGTCGCGATGACCGGCTCGCTCTCCGTACGGGGTGACGTGCTGCCGGTGGGAGGGATCACGCCCAAGATCGAGGCCGCGGCACAGGCGGGTATCAAAGAGGTGCTCATTCCCCAGTCTAACCTGAACGACGTGCTCATCGAGGAGCGGTACAAGGACAAGATACGGATCATCCCCATGGTAACGATCGAGGATGTGCTCGAGCACGCCCTAGTGGGCAAGATGAAGAAGAAGTTCATCGAGAAGATCAAGAGCTTCGCCGTGCTGGATAAGATCATCCCCGAAGGCGTGGTAGAGAAGCAGATCGTGCAGCAGGCGTAGTCTTATTAATCTGGCAGCACCACGTAGATGTAGTATGCCCCCTCCTGAGCATGTAATACTGACCTTGTTAACGGTGACTCTCGGCTTTTCCCTAGTCCTCTATGCATGCGTGAAGCGGCGAATAACCCTCGTGGCGTTCCTTGGAACAACCGTCCTCGGCGTGCTCATCCTGCTCTTCCTGGGGCTCCGAGTTGGCTACGCCGGGTTGCTTGTGCTCCTCACCTTCTTCCTGCTCGGCACGCTGGTGACGAGGTACAAATATGAGAAGAAAGCGCGGCTCGGTGTGGCGGAGGGCAATAAGGGGATGCGCGACATCCGTAATGTCCTCGGAAACGGCTTATCGCCGCTAATCTTCGCCGCGCTCTATGCAGCCAGCAGCCAGGCGTGTCACGCCCTTTTCCTGCTTGGCTTCTTCGGCGCCGTGGCCACAGCCTGTGCTGATACCTTTTCAACCGAGATCGGGCAGGCGGAGGGAAATCCACGATTGATCACGACCTTCAAGCGTGTGCCCGTAGGGACCAACGGTGGCGTGAGCCTGCCCGGGTTCGGCGCTGCACTGCTCGGTGCATTCGCAATCTCGCTCGCCTCATTGATCTTCATTGGCTCGAGTCTCAGTGACGAGCAGCGAATCATCCTCTTCCTCATCTGCCTCGTCTCCGGGTTCCTGGGCTGCATTGCCGACAGTTATCTCGGTGCAACGGTGGAGAACAGGAATCCGCTCTATTTGAACAAGCACCACGTAAATTTCCTCGCAACGCTCTCCGGAGGTGCGATTGCGGTATTGCTCGGCTCTTCGCTGGGGGCGCGGATTTACTAAGCAAGTAACCATGACGATTCTGATCAAAGATGTGCTCCTGGACGGCAAGGCGCGGGATATTTACCTCGAGGGGAATATGATCGCCGCGATCACTGACGCGGGCAGCGGCACCGCTCAGTTCGGTGAGGTGGAGTTTCTGCTTGACGGGCACCGAAAAGCCGCGATACCCGGGCTCTTCAACGGGCATACCCATGCGGCGATGACCTTACTTCGCGGCTATGCGGACGATATGCCGCTTCACGATTGGCTCAGCACGAAGATCTGGCCGATAGAGGCGAAGCTGGGTGAAGAGGAGGTGTACTGGGGCACGAAACTCGCCTGTCTGGAGATGATCAAATCGGGCACGACCTTCTTCAACGATATGTACTGGTTCTGGGAGGGGAGTGCACGTGCTGTCGCGGAAAGCGGGATACGTGCCATGCTCTCCGCCGTCTTTATTGATGGGTTTGACGAAGCGAAGGCACGGGAGCAGATCAAACGTAACGAAGCACTCTTCGCGGCCAGTAAGCACCTCCCCTCGCGGATCTCCTTTGCGCTTGGCCCCCATGCGCTCTATACCGTCTCGCCCGAGAGCCTCCAGTGGGTTCGAGAATTCGCCGAGAAGCACGACCTCCTGGTTCACTTCCACCTCTCAGAGACGGCAACGGAGGTCGAGGAGTGCGAAAAGCGGTACGGGATGCGACCAGTAGAATACCTCGAGTCGATCGAGTTCCTCGGTCCGCGAACGATCGCCTGCCACTGCGTGCACCTCACGAGGAATGAGATGGCGATATTGAAGCAGCATGAGGTGAAGATCGTGCATAATCCCGCCTCGAACATGAAGTTGGCCTCGGGCACGCTCCCCTATGGTGCATTGAAAGCAGCGGGCTTGTACCACCATATCGCCCTGGGCACGGACGGCTGCGCATCGAACAACAACCTCGATATGTTTGAAGAGATGAAGATCGCCTCGCTGCTGCACAAGGCAGCCTCCGGCGATCCGACCTGCATGCCCGCGCAGGAAGCGTTTGAGCTCGCTACCCGGAACGCCGCGCGCGTATTCCGGGTGAATGCAGGCATGATCGCGGTGGGCAGGCTGGCTGACCTGCTCCTGCTGGATTTAACAAACGTGGAGCTCATCCCGAACCATAATTTGATCTCGAACCTCGTTTATGCGGCGAATGGCAGCTGTGTGGATACCGTGATCTGTGACGGTGTGATCCTGATGGAAGGGAGACGAGTAGCGGGCGAGGATGAGCTCAAGGAGAAGGCGCAGGCTGTGGCGGTTGAGCTCGTGAACCGGAATCGTGAGACCGCCTCATGAGTTGCCAATCCGGTTCCGGATCGAGGCGGTGAAAGGAGTGGAGTGGAGTGGTGGGGAGAGAATGCGTGAATTCATCCTCTATGCGCGGAAGGCAGTAACGAGTCCTGATTTCGCGCTCGACGATTTACCGGGCAGCGGCGGGCGAATGGACCTGGTCGCACGGTGCGTCTGTAACGCGCTCTGGATCAGCCACGCGCTGCGGCGGGACGCGTGCATCCACGTGGTGGCCTGCGGCAGCCCGAAGCCGCCGCTCGTCATCTCCTTCTACGGCGATGCGTTGAGGGATGTCTCACCGGACGAGCGGAACATCGCGGGCTGGATCCAGAAAGTGCTGGGCCAGAAGCGAACGAATCCAGGGATACGCGTTCGCGAGCTGAGCTTCCAGGCGTTGATCCAGGAGCGAGCGGCGGACGGCGCGATCTTTTACCTCTTGCATGAGCGGGGGCGGGCGCTGGGCGAGGTGCCGCTCCGTGCTGATGCGATCTTCGTCCTTGGCGATCACCTGGGCCTGCCGCGGAACGAAGAGCGGTTCGTGGAACGCTTCGAGCACGATAAGATATCCGTTGGCTCGATTTCCTACCTCGCCTCGCAGTGCATTACCATCCTGCATTACGAACTCGATAGGAGAGCGAGGTACCTGGATTACCCGAGGTAATGTAATCAGGGTAGCTCTGATAGACCTGGCGAAGTACCAGCTATACTCACCAGCCTAGCAGGTGTGAAAGTTCTCGGTGATTCTGCTCCTTCAAGGTGACCGAATAGTTTATATGCTCATAGCTCTATTCATATAAACGCGAGATGTATGAGGCGCGGACACACGATCGTTGTGGATGAAGCGCTAAAGAAGAAGGGAGAAGAATGTGGCGACTGTCCATATTCGCATGCGCGGGAGTGAAAAAGGAGGATCTGATAAGTGAGAGACAAAGGGCTTCACTGTAAACGCTTCGAGTATCCATGTCCACATTGCGGTGCTATCAATATGAGATATGAAGAGACACATCGGTTAGTTTGTTCGGAATGCGGAAAGATATTCGTCAGGAGGAGAGAAGATGGCTGAAACCACGGTCCAAACGGAGTTGGGCGTGTATAGCCCGGATAAACTACCTGCTCAGCAGCTTCACGAGGAGCGCGTCGTCGAGAAGGAGACCGAGCTCAGAGCAGAGTTCCCCTTCACGTGGCTCATGGGGAAACGAGCAATTGTGCGAATCGCGCAGTTATCAGAAGCGGACAAGGATAAAGTGGAAGACAAGGGCAAGAAGGTATGCTGCTTATGCCGGAGCGGTGAGGTCGAATATGAGAAAACGTCGGGAGGAGTTACGCATTTAATCTGCAAAAGCTGCGCCCTTTCGTATGTGCAGCGCGCAAAGGAAATGCAGAGGTAACGAGAACTCGATAATCATTACTTCGTACGAGCATTCGTTTCAGTATCGCCACGAGTAGCGAAGGTGAGTTTACACTCACGTTCGTTTTAGGCTGCACTAGGCGGATACTTTTCGTTTATAGCTGGACCCTTTATACATTCTTTGCTTGCCTTCGCATAATAGAACCCTCGATTGTAGTACCGCTTCAATCGCGTTCTTTCAGCACGATGAATCCAATCGGTTTGAACGAAAAGCGAGTTACCTGTACGAGAGACTAGACCGACGGAGCGGAGCGCGAAATCACCTTTAGATTTCTAAGAGCTTGCCGTTATGCATCAGGTGCAGGTTCTTCCCCACATCGTAGCCTTCTTCGCTCGCCAGTTCGGCATACGCGGCGAGCTTCTCGATCTCACCATGACTGGGTATAATGTGCTCCGGCTGCAGCATCCTGATCAAGTCCCGGTGGTCCTCGCTCCGCGCATGCCCGCTGACGTGCGCGTCCTTATAGATCCGCACGCCGTGCGTCCGCAACCTGCGCTCCAGGAGTTCGCGGTGCGCGATATTGATGGGCGAGGGGATGGTCTCGGAGGCGAAGATGACCTTCGTATTCGTGGTAAGGGGGAGTGGACTATCGATCGCTAATCGAGAGAGGACGGAGTTAGGCTCTCCCTGGTTACCGGTTGCGAGGAAGACGTGGTCCTGGCTGGTATGGTTTTCGCTCACCCGTTCCAAGAACTTCGTGACCTTCGGGTACCGGTCGACAAAGGTCGCCGTTTCGGGTAGCGTGATGAGCCCGAGCTTCGCCGCGGTCGATACATAGAATTTGAGTGAGCGGCCGAGGAATACGGGCTCTCGGCCCATTCGCTCGGCAAATTCGCAGATGCTGTGTATGCGCTCGATATGCGAGGAGAAGGAGGTGAGGTAATAGGTAGCGTCATCGGGAACCATGAGGTCTTTGAGAAGCTCGCGCGCTACGGACTCTGAGGCGGACTTCCCACCCTCTTTAGCACGGACGCTCTCGCAAATCAGGAGTTTCACACCCTCACGGCCAATCTGCTTGAGCTTCGCGTAATCGGTCTTCGCGTCCAGCAGGGGATAGTTGTCGAACTTAAAGTCGTTCGCATACACGATGCGTCCTTCGGGCGTCTGCAGGGTAGCGATGGTCGATTGAGGAATGGAGTGGGTCACGTGCACCAATTCCAGGGCGAAATTCGGAGAGAGCTCGAAGAGCTCACCAGGGTTGAGCGCGAGGAGGTCTCGGTTCTTTGCCATGCCCTTAATGAGCTCGATCGTGTACGGCGTGCCAATGATGGGGCACTGGTAGGCGCTCGCGAGTCGGTCGGCTGCGCCGACGTGATCGAGGTGCCCGTGACACAAGACAATCCCGACCACGTCTCCCTTCGGGATCATCGAATCATCGGGTATCACGCCCATCGCAACGAGTTCCCGGGTGGTGTACGCTTCCTTCCCCTCTTCGCCGTTTTGCAGCTTATCGAGGCACAACCCCATGTCAAAGATCACCACCTCGTTATCGATCCGTACCGCGGTCATGTTGCGACCTACTTCCTCGTACCCACCTACCGCTATTACGTCCATGGTAGTATCTCTCTCGGTAGTCTACTTGAATAGTGTGTAGCAAACGAAAAGTGTATGCATACTTGCTACCGGTAATAGTGTGCTGAGGGAGAGGAGACGTGGCAGGGTTACCACGAATAAAAATCAGTGCTCCGGTGGGGACTTTCGCTCCAATTTACTGGTAAAAACGACATACCTAGGGCTTGCTGCTGTTGAAGTTGCTGCCGGAGTTGCCGCAGGGGCTGCTACAGGAACAGGAACCGGAGGTGCAGGAACGAACACTTCCTGTATACTGCCTTACAACTATCCCTGCTTCGCCATCGCGCTAGTTCTCAGAGCTTTGGTAAGCTATTCAAAGTTTGCCTTTTCACGTGAAGAAGATCAGACGTGTTGATCTTGACCCCAGGCAGCCATAAAGGGTGCGGAGCTTACACCAATACCATATTCCCCCGATAGACCACCTCGGTGTACTCTTTCCGGCCCAGGATCTGCTCGATCTCGCGCGATTGCGCGCCCTTTATCAGCGCAATCTCGCTGCTGGCGTAATTGGCGATGCCCCGAGCGAACTCCTGGCCCTGAGCGTCGACGATGCTGACCGTCTCGCCGCTCTTGAAGGTCTTTTCCACGCCGGTGATGCCTGATGCGAGCAAACTGACACCATTTTCGATGAGCGCCCGTTTTGCGCCCTCATCGACCACGATCTTACCCTTTGGTGTGGCGGCGAAGCCAATCCAGTGCCGCCGCCCGTTCATCACCTTCTTCTCTGGCAGGAAGAGCGTGCCAATACGCTCGCCCTCGAGTATCCGCAGGAGGATGCGCTCCTCATGGCTGTTCGCAATGACCAGCGGGATGCCTGCCTGCATCACCACTTTCGCGGCCTGGAGCTTGGTGGTCATGCCGCCGATGCCAGCTTTTCCGCCCTTTCCCGCGGTCTGTTCGATCTCCGGGGTGATCTCGGTCACGAAGGGGATGAGGTGCGCGTTTTTATCCCGCTGGGGATTATGCGTGTACAAGCCCTCAGTGTCTGTCAAGATAATCAGCAGATCTGCGCCGAGGTTGCTCGCAACGAGCGCTGAGAGATTATCGTTATCGCCCAGCTTGATCTCGTCCACGGCGACGGTGTCATTCTCATTGATGATGGGAATGACGCCGAACTTCAGCAGGGTACTGAGGGTATTGCGGAGGTTGAGGTACCGCTGCCGGTTGAAGAACGCGCCATGTGTCAGCAAGACCTGCGCGATTGTCTGCCCGTGCGCGGCGAAATAGTGATCGTAGGTGCTCATAAGGATGTTCTGGCCGACCGCGGCCGTAGCCTGGAGCACCTTAATGTCCCGTGGCCGCTGCTTGAGGTCGAGCTTGCCAATGCCCGCGCCGATTGCGCCCGACGTGACGAGAATGACCTCTTTCCCATGCTGTTTAAGCGCAACGATCTCTGTAGTGAGTTTCTCGACCTTCGCGGAATCAAGCCGGTAGTTCGTGGTGAGGCTGCTCGTGCCTACTTTAATGACGATCCGTTTCGCCTTCGCGAGCTCTTTTCGTTCTATGGGTTGTGCTGCCATTTCGCCGGTCATCGTCGTTCTCATATATCCCTACGCAGGGTCAGTTAAAGAAAGTTGCTCGTCTCCCAGGTAGCCTTTTCGAGCCCCTGGAGCTCCACACCGCCCTCGACGCCCAGGATCTCCACACCCTCGAATTCCGGCATTGCACAGAGCAGGTGCTGCTCGGGATGCGTGCCCGGTGTTATCTTACAACTCAGGACGACCCGCGGGCCTACGGCGAGCACGATCTTCAGCCGCGCGGATGCGGGATGGTCTTTCGGCAGCACAATCAGGGGCGAGCGCACCTCACGGATCAGGTAGAGCACACACTTCAACCCATTCACGATGCGGTCGTCTATCCCGAATCCAGACGCGACGAGCACCGCTTCGGGACCCACACTCAAGACAATCTCCCGGTCGGGCGTCTCGACGAGGAACTGCCGCGTTTGACCTACCTTACCAATCGCAAGGGTACCGGTCTTCCCCTGAACCACGAGCAGCTGGGCGGCATTCAACGGAATCATTGGCTTAGTTGAATATGTTCACGTGGCGGTAAAGAACCTCAAGCTCGATTTGATCTGCTGGGAGCTAGGTGCATTGCCGCGCTTTCGTCGCCGCGTCGACGAGCACATCCTCGACCATAGCGAGCGAGGGTTCGAAGCACCGCTCTCGCATCATTAGATCGGTTGCCGTTACGCCTGCTTTTATCGCGAGCGTGAGCTCATTGATCCGCTCGGCGACCGTTTCTTCGGAGACGAGCTGTGCGCCGATCAGCTTCTCGCTATCTGCGGCGAAGAGCAATTTCGCAATGATCAGCTTCCGGCTGGGGAAGTACCGCGCTCTGGTGTATTTGATCGCCGTTCCCGCCTTGATGGCGATGCAGTATCTGTCCGCGATCGCCGAGGTTACCCCAACGCTTCCCACCTGGAGGCCTGCGATCGTGGAGACCGTAGGGCTCAAGCACGGCCCGAACGTGCACTCGTGCTCGCACGACGCACCACTGCCCCGGAGATTATTAGCGATAACCCGTGCCTGAATCAGCGCGGTGGATGCGAGCTGGCTGAGCCGCGGCCGGCGAGTGACAAAGTCGATCACCTCGGTGCAATCGCCAATCGCATAGACGTTTCTTAGATACCAGTGCTCTTTCTTCACCCGCATGGGTTGATCGACCACGATCCCGCCGCAGGTGCCAATCTCGATCCCCGCTTGCCGTGCCAGCTCCACATTTGGCCGCATGCCCGCGGCAATCAGGACAATATCGGCCGGGAGTTCCTCCTCGCCCACAAGGACCGACTCAACCCGATCTTCACCCTGCAGAGCGCTCACCTGCTGCCCGAGGAGGACCGTGATATCCGTTCCCACGCGTTTCTGCACGATGGAGGCCATATTGGCATCCAGGATAGCGGGTAGCAGCTGGGGTGCCATCTCGACAACGGTCGTCTTCAAGCCCTGTGTGGCGAATGCGCGAGCAGCTTGCAGCCCGATCAGGCCACCGCCGATGACCACTGCGTTTCCCGTGCCTTCCGCAGCCATGGCAGCCTTCAGTCGCTCGCCATCTTCACGGCTCCAGAGCGTGAAGACCCCTTTGAGCTCCGTGCCGCGTAGCGGCGGTATGAACGGTTTGCTGCCCGTGGCGATTATCAGGTCGTCAAAGGGCAGCTCCGCTCCGGTAGTAAGCTGCACTGACCGCTCTTTCAGGTTGATCCGCTTCGCTTCGGTCCCCGTTCGAAAATCGATGCCCTGATCACGGTAATACTCGGGCTTGAAGAGCTCGAGTGCCGTAATGGGGAACAGTCCTTCGAGGGCGAATGGCAAGCCGCAGGTGGAGAAGAAGCCTTCAGGCTCTCGTTTAATGAGTGTGAGCTCCGGTGCTTCGCTTCCCATGGCTCTGCACCAGCGGAGCACGAGCTCGAGCACATCGATGCCCGCAGCACCGCCCCCAATGATCACGATCTTCCGGCCCATCTTGCCTCTTCGCCGAACTCATCCCAGCGCCTGCTTTGCCGCGGCAAAGGTCTCGTCCATCTCCGCTTCCGAGGTGATCCCGACGCACGCGGCGTCCGCGTAGGCGTAAATGAACTTAAAGAGTGCGGGCGTGGGTTTCAAGCGCCCCGCGGCTAACGGCTTGATCGCGATCACCCGTTTGTCCGTCTGCTCCAGCGCGGCCAGCGTGCGTTCGTAATCCGGCTCCATAGCATAGCCAATCATATTGAGTGGTGCGAGATACGCCTCGAACTCAACGCCTGCGCGATCCAGTTCCGGTATCGTCTCGCCCGGGTAATGCGTTGCCGCTGCAGGTGACGCGCCCACTGCCCGGATCTGCTTGATCCAGCCAGCGATCCGCGGATCGAGCGCATCGGCAGAAAGTGCATGGATCGCGATGAGCGCGGGCTTCAGCGGCTTGATGAGCGCGAGAAGCGACTCGAACTTTCGCCCGCTGGGGATCGTGGCGGCCACGAAGAGCTCCTCACCGAGCTCGGCCATCGCGGCTCGCAGCGCATTCACCAGCGGCTCGTGGACGATGAGTTGCACGGCCTTCACCTCGCGCCGAGCCGCGGCAGTGAAGAGCCGCGTCATGTTCGCCTCGTTATCATAGAACTGGGAACGGTACTCTAAGGCCTTCAAGCCAAACTGGCCCGCGCCGATGAACGGAGAGGTGCCGAGCATGAGCTGAGGAATCTGGAGAGGCATGCCGCGGTGAGATGGTGGATTATTTGCACGCACCGTATAAATAGCAGTCGCACACTGACCGCTTGTGCTCTCGGGTAGCCAGAAAGAGAGAGCGAGATGGGCGAATACTTAAGACGGTGCGTTACTTATAGGAGGATCAGCGGAATGGCACGTGAAAGATCGTTGTACGCGGATCTGGCAGCGTTCCTGCAGCCGTTCCTGGAGGATGCGCTGGAGCTGCCGGATCTCGAGACCCTAGCGCTGCTCGCCGGCCTCACCGTGGCGAGCGATGCGGAGAAGCTCGTGACGCGCCGCAATGAGCTTGCGGCTGACTATAAGGTGCGTGATATCTTCTGCACGAAAGAGACGAAGGATCTCGCGAAGGAGCTGCTCGCCCTCCTCGCACGGTATACCGTGACGAAGCAGGGCAAGGAACGCGTGCTCACCGCCACGCCAACCCTCGCACGTGAAGAGCTGGAACGGCGGTTCGAGCAGGTGCGTGAGGGCGAACGGCTGGTGGCGCAGCTGGGCGAGGACCGGGTAGCGGAAGTGCGAGCGCTCCTCAGGGAAGCGAACCTGGAACCTTTACGCTTCGGCACGTCTCCACTCATCGCAGTTCGAACGCGGAGCCAGGAAGCGGCGATCAGGGAGCGGTACGGCGAGTATGTCCGTGTAACGCTCCTCGATACGGCGGCTCGAGCGGGCGAGCTGTTACAGAAGGAATCGGTCATCCTCATCCTCACGGAAGGTGTCGAGGAGTTTGTGGTCGAGGAACCGGGCATCGTGCCCATCACCTCCGAGACGGTGCGGGACCTCAGCACCATCTATCCGGACTTAGTGGTCACGGCGTTCAGAGCGAAGCAGCGTGCTCTTGAAGTAGTCCTCCGCCTCCTAACGGCGTTCGCGGAACTGCGGGATTCGGCGCTCCTCCATGACGTCGCCGCAGCGGAGCTGGAGCGTGTCCTGCTGTTTTTAGGTGAGCTTGAAACGGTACAGCGCGCTGGTGTGCTTGATTTCGACGACGTGCTCAACCGGTGGGAGGAGGCGCTGAACCGAGAAGCGAGCAGGCTCGTCAGAACCGGCGGCGGCGCGGACGAGTTCAGGAGTTACCTGGATGAGGTTGTGTCTAACATGTCATCCGAGCTGCAGCTCGACCGTGAGGACCGCGAAGTGCTCGCGGAGAGCGCTTTTGAGAACCTTGAACGCGGCCCGCCGTTTGAATTCGCACGGCGGACGATCGAGCTTCTGCGCCGCCGGTACGTTCGACGGCAGGCTGAGCGGCGCTACTATGCGGTGCGCGACTGCGCACGGCAGCTGGAACAGCATCGGGCAGTGGTGAGCACCGCGCTCCAAGGGCTCGTGCAGCTCGACGTGATGCTCGCGATCGCAGCGTTCAGCTGCGATTTTGGCTTGACGGTCCCGGAGCTCGTGGAGGGCGGCCTGGGCGTGATCGCGGGCCGGAACCCCTTCCTCGTCGAGGAGGAGCATCAGGGTGGCGAGCCGGTGGTGCCCGTCTCGTACGCCATAGGGAAAGTAAATCTCGGCCTCTTTGGCGCGACCCCGCATCCTGTGACGATCCTCACGGGCGCGAACAGCGGTGGCAAGACCTGCCTGCTCATCATGCTCGCGAGCTCGCTTATTCTCACGGCCTACGGCCTCCCGGTGCCCGCGGAACGCGCGGAGCTTCCGGTCGTGCCGCTCTATCTGTACCGGCGCAAGATGATCAAGAAGACCGGCTCGTTTGAGTACTCGATGAAGGCGCTGAGCCGTATCTTCATGCGTCCGGGCCCCAAGGTCGTCCTGATCGACGAACTGGAAGCGCTGACGGAGCCGGGCGCGATGGGCCGGATCATGGCTTCAGTTCTGAACAACCTGCCAAGAGATACCCTGGCCGTGATGATCACGCACCTGATCCACGAATTGCTGCCCCATATCAATTTGAAGAGCGTGCGCGTGGACGGCATCGAGTCGGAAGGCTTGGATGCCCGTGGCACGATCATCGTGGACCGCCAGCCGCGGTTCAACCATATCGGCTCCAGCACGCCTGAGCTGGTGATCAAGAAGCTGCTGGGGCACGTGCGGAAGAAGGAGAAGTTACGGAGCGTCTACGAGGAGATTCTTACGGTGCTGGCGCAGGATCGAGCGGATTGGCAGTGAACGATTGGGGTAACGCGTTGTCCCTGCGTCCCAGGGTTATTTTCGAGCCTTTACGGACTCAAGTGATCCCCTTCAGGGTAGCGATTAACCGTTCAATCTCTCCCAATGCTATCCCCACGGCTCGTTTGGTCATCTGTGCCTCGTAGAAGTTCCTCTGGAGCCCGTTGGCCACGGCAAACGATCGCACGATAGTCTCATCCCTTTGCTCCTTCGCGAGTTCATCGACGAATTCCCAGAGGCTTCCGTGTCTCTCGAGCTTCAAGCCCCGCTTCGCGGTCACCATCTTAATGGCTATTACCGCGGCGCCCCAGAGCTTTTCAGATGCCTGAACTGGATCCCCCTTCTCCAAGAGATCCTTGCCCTCCGCAAGATACTTCTCGCTCAGGACCCCATACTGTTCCACAAGTTCGTCCGGGTCCAGTTCCACATCTAAGCTCTTACGTAGTAGTTCCACCGTAGTAGTTCAACCCCTAATTCCTCAGGCAGATAGCCGGTTCCCTCGGCCTTTTCTACCAGTTTCTTGCTCAGCTTTTGGGGTAACATGACATCAATCGAACCCATGCAACATCACCTCTCCAGGCACAATCCTGATTCTCGCGCGGGCTCGTGAAACCGTTGGATTACACGTACATATGAGAGTATACGCCTTTTTCATAAAAAGCGCGCGGATGCATCCAGCGGTGTGGGGTCCCGGCGTATTCCAGGGCGCGCCTCTTAGTACAGGCACGAGGGATCCCTGGTGATACTGGTTGTTTCTCGTTCTCTCCTCTCTTCCTCTCTTCCTTCCTTCCTTCCTTCCTTCCTTCCTTCCTTCCTTCCTTCCTTCCTTCCTTCCTCCTTTGCTCGATGGACCCTACCGGTGAAGGCGAGGGAGGAGGATTCAGATCCGCTTCTTCCAGAGCACGTAGCCCGTTAACATCAGCAATCCCGCGCAGAATAGGGAAGACCGCTTCTGACTACCTGCGTGGGAACAGCTCAATGGAGCGGTATACCGATCGCGTCAAGGCGAAATTAGGCAGCATCTTCGCCAAGTCTGATGAGTTCATTCCCTATTAATGAAATGACTGGCTACAATCATCAAGTTCCTTTATATCTGTTCCTGTGTATTTTTTGAGAGTGATACCCAAATGTTAAATTCTCTACGAGATACCAGCTAATCAGTTTTTCCGGGACTAACCTGGTGAAGATGGATTTTAAAGAATAGAAATCTTTCCACGCGGTTAAATGCTTGTCTTCAAGCTCTTCTTTCGTGAAGTTCTTATGCCGGAAGACGAGATGTGAAAAATCGTATTGTGACCAATCGTAGGTCGTTATCCTCCCCTGTGCCTTCATCGTAGCAAATAGGCTGGTGCCCGGGAAGGGTGTTAAAATCGAGAATTGTGCATCTTCCATATCACAGTCGTTAGTTAAGTCCAGAGTTCTCTGAATGGTGGCATTATCATCATGCTCGAAGCCGAACATAAAAGCGCCAAAAACTGATATACCATAGTCATGCAATTTCTTCACTGCTGTTTTATAATCAATATAGATGTTCTGCATTTTGTGCATTTCTAGTAAACCTTCTTTTGATAGTGTCTCAAACCCTATGAATAACTCATCGCAGCCACTTTCAGCGGCGCACTTGAGCAGTTTATCCTCATTTGCGATGTTGATGGAGCATTGGCTGAACCATCGTTTGTGCAGCGGCGCTATAGCCGTAAAGAGCTCGCGGGCATGTTTTGGATTGCCCATGATATTGTCATCCATAAACATGATCAGCTTCGATTTCATCGCACTGAGTTCTTTAACGACATCCACTATGGGTCGAAACCGATAGGTGTTCCCCGAAAATTTGGTGACGGAGCAGAAATCACACCCGAAGGGGCAGCCTCTGCCGGTTTGCAAGGTGTCTATACTCATATAATACCGCTTATACCGCCTGTCTTTGCGATAGAGTTCTCTTCGCGGAGCTGGAAGATGCTCGAGCGAGGGCCGCGACTCACTGACATACTTATTCTTGAGACGCCCCCGCTCGCCATCTTCGAGGAGCTGTGGCCACAGCCCTTCCGCCTCACCGAGCACGATCGCATCTGCATGCTGCATCGCCTCGTCCGGCATCATGGTGGGATGGATGCCACCTAGTACCGTCTTTATCCCCCGTTCCCGTAGTATCCTCGCGATCTCGTATGCCCGAGGAGCTTGTGCGGTCATGGCGGTTATGCCCACCAGATCCGCATCAAGGGCATCATAATCGATCTCTTCCACATTCTCGTCCACCAGCTCAAGCTCATGGTGCTCAGGGGTCAGGGCGGCGAGGGTGGATAAACTTAAAAGCGGGAATCGAAACGGCTTGATCCGCCAAAAACTCTGGGCATCCCAGCCTGGCACGATCAGTGTGATCTTCATCTCTTCAGTTTCTCCGGTTAATCGCACACACATAAAAGGTTTTTATTACGCGAGGTTAGAGCATAACTGGCGGAGATGTGCGAATTTTGTAAGAAGCATGCCGGAGAGAAGAGCAAGTGGTACTTCAATCCCAAGAATTACAGCCGAGAGATGGGTGAGGCGAGGCGAGAGCTCTTGGAGAAAGTAGCGGGAAGGTACTTTGAAGAATGGATGGTTAGTGAAGCCGAAGCTATGGACAGATATAAAAGAATTCCCATCCTGAACAAACTTACCGACGCTATTGCAGGGAAGCACTTCAGGGAGGTGCATGGAGGGCAACTCATTCCGCTCAAAGATGCCTTTGAGGTCTTAGAGCTTTGCGGGAATCCTTCAGTAATGCCGTGCGTTTGTCGACATGTCGCGGGATTGGAGAAATATTGCTGCCTCAACTTCGGCCTTATTCCTGAACTTTATAAAAAAGCAAATCCCGATAGTTACATGGCAGAAGTCTCACTCACAGAAGCTAAAAGGTTATTAGAGAAATGTGATATCGAAGGTCTTTATCATCTAATCGTTTGGTATAAGGCACCCTATGTTGCATCGATTTGTAACTGCTCGAATTTTTATTGCTTTGTTTACAAAGGGGCACAAATTCCTAGTTTTGAGAAGATCTTACTAAAAGGGGAGTATGTCGCAAAGGTGAATCCAACGTTTTGTTCGGGCTGCAGAAATTGTTTAACCCGATGTCCTTTCGGTGCACTCTCCTTCAATGTCGATGACGAAAAGGCGTTCATCGATATTAAAAGATGTTATGGATGCGGTTTATGCACAACAGTCTGTGAAAGGCAAGCTATAACACTAATTGATCGTCAATTAACGCCTGCTAAAGATCTGTGGTAGCTTAAGATTTATACTCCAAATGAAAATAAAAATAACCAGTTGTAAGAACCCACAGACCTGTATGAAATGCATTGAGGTATGCCCTGCGAAAATATTTGTTCTGAAACCCATGGGAACCAAAAAATTGAGTGATTACGCGGAAAAGTGTGAAATCCGGGCGGTCTTTAAGGAAATGTGTAATGGCTGTCTGGAATGCGTTAGGGTGTGCCCAGAGCAAGCCATCCATATCGAATTTTGAGTCTGCCGTGGGAATCAGATAACTTTATATAGTTCAAGCAATATTAATGATAATGGCTCATCAATAACGGTTCTGAGGTGCTAGGAACAGCTATCAGCAGAAGGGCAAAAACATTATGTATATTAGAGGTTATGTAAGCACTCCTGCCCCGAAAGTGGAAGCGCCACACCACGTGCTCCTCCTCAGCATTTTCCTATTAATTTCATATATAAGAATAAGTAGGGCGGCACAACCGAGCCCCTCCGATCTCAGCATACCCCTACTTCTTCACCTTTTTGTCGTGCTCAATGTGCTCCTGCTCAGTTTAGGGATTGTAGTGATGCTGGAAGTCAAGACCATTTCTCGTTCCGAGACGTGGAATAACTTCATTTACGCTGATATTTTTGCTATATCAACTACTATTACGCTCGCCTTGATCCTTCATAGATTTCTTCAACTCGGCATGGTGGCAATTTCGTCTTTGATTGCCGTATTCTTTTCCATCGCAGTTGTCTTTGATTTCTTCACCCATTACCTGCTCATAAAGCCGATCGCAAAGGAGAATATAAAAATATTAAAGATAAAATATGTCATGAATGTGCTGTTATTGATCGGTGTCTCTGAACTGCTATTAAACTTTTACCCTGATAATGTTCAAGTATTTAAACAGATCGAATTAATATATATCTACGCATTTATCACAATCCTTTTAATTATATATGTTATTTACGTTGCATTCCGAGTATCTAAAGCTTTTTTGGCAAAAGGATACCTTTATATACCTTATTTTGTTGCCTCTACGGGATTGATTTCACTTGTAGTCCATGTAATTCTTGGCATTTATTTCGTAAAAAATTTGATTTTTAATCACTTTTATCTTATATTCTTTTGGTTGATTGCTGCTTCGTTCGCAGTTATTTATTATGGTTGTTTTGCCATTAACTATCCTTCTATCATTGAGCGGAAATGGAAAATTTTGATGCCGTTCGACCTTCCAAAAGTTGCGGCTGCTATCACCTTCTTATTCTTAGCAATTGCTCTTTTCTTCACAGCCAAAGAACAAGTGAATTTTGCACTCACTCAAAAGGTTCTACCATTTTTTGGGCTACTACTGTTACCTCTTTCAATTACCGTCATTTTTATATTGACGTATTTAAAACAATTATCAAATTTCACAAAATTGATTTATTGGGATTGCTTAAAATATGGGCTGTTTATTCATTTGACAGTTACCTTCTACATCTTGAGTCTTCTTCACCTATCCTGGAACGTTGCACCAAGTGATACAAAGGTATTAGGCATACTCTTCGGAGTGGTGTCCTTTCTGTTCTATCTCTTCTTTGCTCTTGATTTGCATACGATACTTAAAGAACAAAAAATCGAGCCTGTTTTTGATAAAATTGGCATAGCTCATACCATAATAACTCTTCACTCATTCCTTTTCATCGTACTTTTCGCTGTTTCTTTTTTATATAAGGTTGATTCTTACGTTGTTAAAGATGAAATTCTCCCCAATCCGGTCTTACTCTTCTTCGTTGCCTTTTTCTTGATCGCGTTTGGAACCTATTTGAGCATCACGCATAAAGGATTCGAGGAGATACTGGGTAAAAATATTTGGAGCGAGCTCTCGTATATTTCCGCATTTCTCGCGTTTCTTCTAATTTACTTCATGTACTCCTCCATAGGTGCGCAAATCAGCCGATTTCCGTATCACAATCTTGCCTTCATTGGTTACTTCGTCGTTTTGATAATCGAGATAGTATCTTCAATAACCTTGGCGGGAAAATACCAATTCGTACCAAAAAGGGAGGACATTGTTGATCTCCTAAACTTCCATGCCCGCGCATTTTTACGAACGGATTATTTGGAAGAGTACTGGCGAAAAACCGTATCCACCTATCTTGATGAGACTGAACGGATAAAAGTTAGTTTTGATTCAGCACGGCGTGCATTCGATCTTACTGACCTGGATGAGAAGACACAGAGGACAGTAGCAGTAAGTATGCTTTTACTGATGCATAAGCTCGGTGAAGGAGAAAGAGTAGCAATACACCGAAAATCACTCGATGAAGCGAAAGGAGAGATCTTAGGGATCTTGAGAGAGAAAATCTTACAGCTACCTGAGGAATTGCGCACTGAGTTCGATGAAGACGTGTATTATCCTTTACTCCTCGAAAAATCCATTAATGATCTCCTTACGCACCTCGGAACGTTTGTTCCAATGAGGGAGCATAAAGCGATCTTCGAGGGGTTGAGGAAAAGGGACGAAGTCTTCGCCTGTATCAACTTTGAAACGGACGAGATACATGTGCTTGAGGGGACGAGGTTCGGTCGAGATAAATTCCTGGAATTGTTCAAACTGTATCTTGAGGCCGTCGGTGATAAATTCCCGTTCAAGCGCTGCCTGCTCCGGGGGCTGGTTAAAGAAGAAATAAGAACGGATGCTCATACCCCCATCGCGACCAGTGAGGTCTTTGACATTATCTCCACGGGGGTCAAGGAACTCAATCTGGTCATGGCCGGAGGGTTGGTAAAAGGGAGTAGTACGCTCCTCATTGCTGAAGAGACGAAAGCAAAGCAAAAGATGCTCAACGCGCTCATCACCAGAAACCTATCCGAGGGGATGAGTATCGTCTATGCTACCTCGAAACGGCCCTACCAGCAGATACAGGGTGAGCTCTTCATGGAGTGCGATTCGCTGGATCGCGTCACCATGCTCGATCTCTATGCGCCGCTCTACGAAGAGAAGGGCGTTTCAGAACCGGTCGAGTATGACCACCGGATCATCGTGCCCCTCAGTAAAATACTATTCCAACGGAGCCTCGTCAAGGTGATCAAGAGTCAGCCACGAAACCAGCCACGACTGGTGATTATCGACGTGTACGATGACTTTGCAAAATATTACCACCCTGAGGAGCTCTACGAGCTGTTGCAAACGCAGGTCGAGGGCTTGAAACGGTGGGACTGTACAACGATACTCGTACTCGATCCCAATTCGCATCTACTCAAAAAACTTGGTGTCGACGAGGTGAAGAAGAATTTTGAGAATATTCTCGTCGTCACGGGCGTGGAGAAGGAGACCGTCGTGCAGATCGAGAAGTTGTTTCACGGGACGCCGGGCAAACGCGAAGTTCAGCTCGAATGGTGACCGGTTAAAAAATCTCGCACTGCACGCCTCGATCACTTGAACTTATTCAGGCGAAGGAGTGCAAGTTGCGATAGCTTCAAGTCAGAGCGAACCGCCGTAAGATCGATAATCTGAACAACCTCGACAACTTCATAGGCAAGATCGAATGCCAGGAAGGCGAGCAGATAGAGCCAGGGCAGGAACGAGGCGAGACAGAGTCCCAGGGCACCCACCTTCATGCTGCACCGATGGGCGAAGAAGAACTCAGCCAGCTCGCTTAAGTGGTTGCCATCGGCGTAGTCGTTCCCCTTCTCATCGGCGATCCCCAGCACGGTGAGCACCGCGAGCGGCATGTAGGAGAACCGCGACATGAGGGCGAGGAAGAATATCGCAAGGAGGGCGATCGCGCTCAACTTGAACACGGGATTATCCACCTTCCCCGAGAGCAGCATGGCAAAGAGAATGGCGAAGAGGACCGTGGCCGATCCCGCATCGAAGAGCGACAGGCACGCCCAGAGCGCCACCAAGAGCGGGGCCATGAGCATCGCCCGTCGCTTGCTGAACCGCGCCTCATCATAGGCGTCATCGATGTATTTCAGGCCATAGCCGATGATCGCAAAGGCCGCGACAATACCAAATGCGTAAACGGTATACTGGGTAGCCTCAGGTAATCCAGTCAGTGCATCCATCTCAACCCCTCCCTAGAGCTTCATCGGTATATGAGAAACGGTTTGGTGGCACCTATAAAAATCCAGATAAGGGCTCCCAGTAAGAACCAAAGGTATGTACCTGATGTTCATGATAACCGTGTGACCGCGTCGAAAAGCAAAAAAAAAAGTTCTGTCATGAAGGGGTGTATCAGGCGCGAATAACCAGGATTTAACCTGCCTTAAAAGCAAAGATCTCGGTGTCGTAAAAGGTATCCGTCGAGGTGCATTCTCGTCAAGAGCTGTCGTCGGAGGGAATGGGGCATGCACGGGCGGGGCTGGACCATAAAGGTACTGGCGGAATAAACGGCAAGAATACGCCGGCGCAATCGACCGGTTCAACGGCGGACGGATAATCTCTCTGCCTTCTGTTTGCGTTTATACTTCAGTGAGAGACGCATTTCTAGGTCGCTCACTATATTCTCCGCAGTTCATGCACTCGGTGATCACTTAGCATGATGAGTGCCAGTTGAGGTTTACACAATTCAAAGCAAATTGCTGAGAGATTAACGTCCTTAGCAATCCGAACAACTTCATACGCAAGATCGAATACCATGAAGGCGAGCAGATAGAGCCAGGGCAGGAACGAGGCGAGACAGAGCCCCAGGGTACCTACCTTCATGCTGCACCGATGGGCGAAGAAGAACTCAGCCAGCTCACCCAGGCGGTTGCCATCGGCGTAGTCGTTCCCCTTCTCATCCGCGATACCGAGCACGGTGAGCACCGCGAGCGGGACATAGGAGAACCGCGACATGAGGGCGAGGAAGAGCATCGCAAGGAGGGCGATCGAGCTCAGCTTGAAGACCGGATTATCCACCTTCCCCGAGAGCAGCACGGCGAAGAGAATGGCGAAGAGGACCGTGGCCGATCCCGTATCGGAGATCGATACGCACACCCAGATCACTACCAGGAGCGGCGCCATGAGCATCGCCCGCCGCTTGCTGAACCGTGCTTCATCAAAGGCGTCATCGATGTATTTCAGGCCACAGCCAATGATCGCAAAGGCCGCCACAATCCCGCATGCATAAAGGATATATGGGGTACCCTCCGGTAATCCTGCTAGTGCGTCCATCTCAACCCCTCCAGGAGCTCCAGCGGCGAGCTGGTAATAAAATAATTCCGCTCCGGCCTATATATCCTTTCCGCTCAGCAATACTGTTAAGTTCGCGTAATCTCCTCCAACGGGACTGAATACGGTGAGCAGGAAGTTCCCGTTACCATTCTAAGAGCTTCGCGCGCTGCCGGTAATACTCATGCAGATCTCGACCCCAGGACAGGGCAGCGGTATCATCGCTAATCAAGGCTCGGTTGTAATCAAAGAGCCCATCAAGGGCAAACAAGCCCAGGTAGAGGACACTGTCCGTCAAGGTAAGGGCGACCTTGAGGTCGTGCTCCGTCGCGAAGAGCGAGAAATTGGGCTGGTGTACCAGCTCCATAAAGGACTTTTCCGTCTCGATGACCCCTATGAGGCTCTCCAATACCGCATTGGTTATAATCAGCTCGACCTCGATCCTTCTTCTCATCACCGCCTCCTCGATTGCGGTGAGATACTCGAGATTGAAGATCGGATAAATCCCTTTTACTTTCTTCGCCTGCTCGAGCACCTGGAGGGAGGTGGTGTGGAGCTTGAACATATCCGTCGGCGTGCCCATGAGTGGCTTTGAATTCTGAAGCTCCCCGATACGCTGCAATAGCGGGAGCGGGATATCAGAGAGGTCATGCTCGTGCCAGAATCGTTCGAATTTCTCGAGCACCTCGACGGCCTGAATAAACTCATCCAGCTTCAACGCCACGATCTCGCCGATCTTCGTCAGGGCGTAATTGCGCCCTTCATCCTCGCAGATGAGCTTGCCATGCTCAAGTTCTCGCAGGGCGTGGATCGCCGTGGTAGAACTGACGCCGACCAGATCTCGCAATTCGCTGAGGGGCTTCCTGCCACCCTTCAGCGAGAGGATAAGATCCCTGCGCAGATTCGAGCAAACCGCGAGCCGAAGCGTATTCTTCATGGGTCTCGAAAAGCCGCTGCCCTTATTCTTCCTTCGTCTCTGAGTATAAAAGGGTTTCGATTTAGTTTCCCCCTCGCTGACGGACACCCTACCCGGAAGCCTGGAGTTGCGTCTTATCTTCGCACCTCCACAACCCTTAGCGCGTAGGAGTTGGAAGCCACGAACGTAGGACTGAGAGAACGGTCCACCGTCATGATTCCCACCATGTGGGTTCCTGGCAAGGTCTAGAGCGCTAGCAGGAGTCCCATTAGCTCGAAGATCAGGTTGCCATAGAAGAGGGCGATAAAGAACCCCGCAGTGATAAACAGCATATAGGGTAACCCCGGGGTAACCCACACATACTCACCGATCTTACCCTCTTCATGATAGCGGATAAGCTCTTCTATCCTCTCCTCATCGATTTCCAAGCTACCAACGATCAATTTCCTCGTAACCCGTTCTCCGTCCTCCTCAAACGAATGGAGTAATTTTAACAGGCGATAGTTGACTTTAGGGAGCGCGGTGATGGGCAGTCTGTAGCCAATGAATACTAACCAGCGATCCTTGTGGACTTCGACAGGTTTGAAATATACCCGATTGTAGACGAACAGGGACAAAAACACGAGCGGGAGGATGACTGCGGAGACAATCGCCCCATTGAAGAGCGTGGTGATGGCAAAAGGGAAGGGATCAAGAAGTACCCGCGAGTCTAGTGGATGCGTTGGGAAGAGCACGGCGATAGCGATCAGGCCCTTCGCGTCTGCGCCGCCGAAGAGGTGAAGGCGGAAGAAGAGATAAGCGAGTAGCGCGGTGCCTAGAAGTGCGAGCAGGTAGTGTGCAAGGTACGGGATGCCGTTGCGCACCACCTGATAGCCCGCGAGCGGCAGGCCCAGGAGAACCATCAGCAGCCACAGCTCGTTTGGCACGCTTCTCGTCTTCAGGTCTGAATAGCACGCGTAGAGGAGGCAGACCGAGCAGAGCGCGATACTGAGAAGTCCGAGGAGGCTCATACGATCGGTGTGAGCGAGAGATCGGGAAAACTAGCTCGTGAGCCTGGCCCCAGTTCCATCGCGTACAGCTCCGTGCGCGGCAGTTCGCCATAGAAACAGGGTATGCCCGCTATCTCTTTCGTCTTAATGTGAACCGAGGTAACGGTGCTCAGGTCCTTCCCGTTCACGCTCTCCCTCCCGCCATAGCAGATGGTGATGATCCCCTGCTCCTTGCCCAAGCAGAGCAGCTCCTCCACCGTCCGGTGAAGATCCGCAACCTCTTCTAGATTGAGGAGGACAACGGCGCGTTCACCCGATGCGCACGCCTTAAGGTTCTCGATGGCTTCCACGAGCTCGACGTTCGCCCAGTATTCCTGCTTGACAGAGGGATAGACGTGCTTGACGAATTCGCTCTGCTTCAGGCTGGTGAGAATGAGCCGCATGCCGCGATTCAGGCTATTGATCGAGAGCGCGCGCGCCAGGAACTCATAGGGACGATAATCGCCCTCGAAGAGGTTGAAGCAGCCATAGCCGCCGATGACGCGATCGAGCGCTTTGATCCCAGTCGATATGCCGGCAGGACCGGGGTCCAGGAGCGGGTCTGGTGCAGGCAGTGCGTTATGGTCCGGGTTTAACCCCTTGAACTCCGTGAACGCTTTGAAGATACCCTGGTGTAGCGAGAAGAGTCGAACGGGATTGGTGACCTGGCATCCCCGGAGCTTTTGCAGCACCATGCGCCGGATACGGCGCCCTTCATACAGATCGTTCTCCACGAGAATAACCCCGTCGACCAGGTAATCGAGCTCCGTCTGCCCGGTATACTCCACGAGCAGAATGATCTTCGTCTTCGTCTTTCGCGAGAAATCACAGAGATTGTGTTCCAGTTTCTCGCGCTCACGCTGCTCGTGAAACCCGGTGTACGAGGCGATCGCGTCCCACGAATCGATGATCACAATCGGATTTTCCATCCGCTCGGTACGGGTATACACGGCTTTCAGGAACTCCGGAACATTGGTGTACCTGAGCGGCTTGAACGTCATCTCGGTGGATTTCGCGACCAGGTCGCGCTCAGATTGCGTAGCATCGATGATATTAGCCGCGGAGATCTCGTCCTTTATCCACGGATGATGCAGGTACAGCGTGGCTGCATCGACGCGAGTCGAGAGATACGCGCCATTGCCCTTGAGCGTGCTGAGGAGCGTGAGAGCGAAGACGGTCTTCCCGGAGCCCGGCGTCCCCTTGATGAGGAGTGTCTTGCCATACTCCTCACTAAAGAAGCTCTTGATATCCTCAGGAATGCCGGTGTACTCTTCTCGCATTGCTGCCCAATCGCTTTTCTGGTTAGTCTACTATAACTTCTGAGCCGCTTATATCCTTTCGCCGCCAACTCGAAAGCGGCCTCGATGAAGCTAAAAGAAGCAGTGCGGGGGATAATCGACGACCTCACGCTCGAGACACTGACCAAATCGTACGAGAAAATCGGCGATATTATCCTCATCCGACTCCCACCGGGATTCAACGCTGACCGTGCAGCGATCGGCGGAGCGCTCCATCGACTGTACCCCCGCGTGCGAACCGTAGCTGCCGTGCCGCTCTACGCACATACCGATGAGCGGTACAGAACCCGTGAAATACGGGTGATCTGGGGCGACGAGCGGCTGGAGACGACGCACCGTGAGGCTGGTTGTAGCTTCATGGTCGACGTGCGCCACGTCTTCTTCTCACCCCGGCTCGCCTATGAACGGATGCGGGTCGCCCGAAAGGTGAAACCGGGCGAGATCGTGATCAATCTCTTCGCCGGTGTCGGCTGCTTCTCCATCCTCATCGCAAAGCAGCAGCCGCAAGCGAGGATCTACTCCATCGATCTGAACCCCTACGCGTTCAACTACCAAAAAGCGAATATCGTCCTGAACAAAGTGGAAGACCAGGTACTCCCGATATTGGGCGATGCGCGTGAAGAAGCGGCGAAGTTAGCCGGACTGGCGGACCGGGTGATCATGCCGTTGCCCGAGCAGGCCCATCGCTTCTTGCCAGCCGCGGTACGGGCACTGAAGCGGTGTGCCGTGACCGCTGAAGTCGAAACGGGGGTAGTGGAAGGGATGATCCACTACTACGCGGTTGCCACCGGCCGTGAAGATGAAGAGCTCTTCCGGCGTCCCCTGAATCAGGCACGTGAGATCATCGAATCGAGCGCAGGTCGCACGGTCGGCGTGGAGCTTGAAGAAGCGCGGATTGTTCGCTCTGTCGGGCCACGGAAATATCATATCGTCCTGGATCTGCGCGTCCTACCACGATGAGCGTATGTCCTCACTACCCGGGTACCCAACCGGCTCGCAGCCTCTTTTTAAGTAAGGGAAACGCTATACATACTCCTTCAAGCCCAGGGGATGCAGGTGTATGCCAGACGAGACTTTGACGCTCGCGGGAGTCATTGTCCAGGGAGATGCGTTCGAGCCGGTGGAGGGCTATCTCCTCGTGGAAGACGGTACGATCGTGGAACTCGGCGAGGGATTGCGAAGCTCGGCACTTCAAGGCATTATCATCCCCGCATTGGTCAATGCGCACACGCACGTAGGCGATTCCGTAGCGAAGGAGCCCCCGGCCATGCCGCTGGAGCGCCTGGTTGGCCCGGACGGGTTCAAGCACCGAATACTGGTGGAAACCCCGGGTGAGGTCTTACGTGCTGCAATGCAGGCTACTATTGAAGATATGGCCGCTGCGGGCACGCAGCTCTTTGCTGATTTCCGCGAGGGCGGTGTTGCAGGCGCTCGGGTTCTGCGTGACGCGTTCGAAGCTGCAGGAGGACGACGTACGATTGGTATGAAGATCCTGGGCAGACCGGCTGAGGCTGCGGACTCCGGAGACCTCGCAGAGCTGCTCGACTCTGTCGATGGCATTGGGCTGAGCAGTGTCGCGGATTATCCGCCCGAAGTCGTTCAAACGGTCGCGGATGCCGCGAAACGAGCTGGTAAGATCTTCGGACTCCACGCGGGCGAACGAACTGCTGCGGACGTACGGGGCGCGCTAGAGCTCGAGCCCGACTTCATGGTACATCTCACGAAGGCCACGGTGCCCGACCTGAAGGCCATGCAGGAGCGTGCAATTGCCGCGGTGGTCTGCCTCCGATCGAACCTCATCACGGGGCTTGGCCTTCAGGTCG
>JADDYB010000080.1_pt1 | contig 28426 bp, 26 predicted proteins | sample 8641941 | NCBI WGS metagenome assembly JADDYB01 (sample SAMN16275377, study PRJNA637457) | freshwater sediment metagenome | isolation source: Lake Kineret sediment | place: Israel: Lake Kineret | collected 2013
GCCTGGATTAATTCTGCCTTTGTTTCCGCTTCATAAAACAAAGCCGCTGGACCCCCAATTTTAAAAGTGGTATGTCTGCCTAAAGGTTCATCAGACTTGGCTTTCTCACCTAATTTCTTCTTCAAGAATAATAATAATTGCTTGCTCTTCATTAGTTAAGGCTTCTTCAATTCTTCTAAAATCATTCGCGAAAGTTGATAAGACTTGCCGGCGCCGAAAACAATGATGACATCACCCTTTTTTGCTTCTCTGGCCACTGATTGAGCCGTCTCCTGAAAGTCTTCAAAATACTGAGCTTTGTTCGGACTCAAACCTTCAATCAAAAGGGCGCCGGTTACTCCTTGAGGCTGTTTTTCCCGGCCAGGAAAAATCTTGGTCACCACCACTTTATCCGCCATACCTAAAGCCTTTATAAACTCCTTTTGAAAAAGCGTCACCCGTGAGTACTGGTGGGGTTCAAAAATCGCCCAGACTCGCTGGGGAGAATATTTCTGCTTAACCGCTTTGAGCGTCGCCGCCATCGCGGTCGGATGATAACCATAATCGTCAATCACTTTAATGCCTCTTTCTTGTCCTAATAATTCTAATCGTCGACCAATGCCCGCAAAGGTTTCAAAGACTTTCCGGACGTGTTTAAAATCGAGATTTAAACATCTAGCCAGAGCAATCACGCCCAAGCCGTTACTAAGATTATGAAGTCCGGGCAGTTTGAGCCGAAACAACTCCTCAACCGCGGCTTTCTGACTGGCGCCTGAACGGAGGGAAACACTAAAAAGACTCGACCTTTCCCCCAAGTCTTTAACGGTTGCTTGATACTCATTTTCTAAGGGAAACTTAAACCTGGTGCCGAGACGGTAACCAATCACCTGAAAGCGATTCTTGGTTAAATAAGCTTGATTCTTAGTGAGTAATTGACGGACACCAGCGTCATCAAGATTAACAATTAAAATTTTGGGGCTGACCACTCTCCTGATGAATTTTTCGAAACTGGCGAGAAAAGCTTTGAAATCCTTAAAGAATTCAGGGTGGTCCATTTCAATATTATTGATGATGAGGATTGAAGGCGAATAATGAAGAAAATTATGATTAAATTCATCCGCTTCACAAACAAAATATCTTGATTGACCTACCAAGGCATTGGCCTGCCACTGATGAACTAAGCCGCCGACTTCCACTGTTGGTTTGAGCCCTGCCTTTTCAAGCACTAACCCGGCCATGGCAGTCGTTGTGCCCTTACCATGAGTACCGGCAACAGCAATCACCTCTTTCCCTTTTTGAAGATATCGGCCCATAAATTCCTGCCAGGTCATCACCTTTATTTTTTTTCGGGCGGCGAGAATTTCAGGATGATGAGGGTCGACCTTAAGGATCGCCGGAGTGATGACTAGGAAATCAGCTTTTCTTAAATGTCGAGGGCTATGGCCGGAAGCGATTTTAATCTTTTTCTTTTTTAACTGGTGGGCATAGTAACTCGAAGGCTCAAGGTCACAACCACTGATTTGATAACCTTGAGCTTGGGCGATTAAAGCGACCGCGGCAATGCCGCTGCCAGCAATACCCAAAAAATGAACGTGTTTTTTCCAAGACTTTTTAACCATTTTTGGCGGTAATACCCCTTTCTTTTAGGGCCCTTCTCGCTTCTCTTTGGTCGCTCCAAGGATATTCGATCCTGCTAAAACACATTGATTTTTCATGTCCTTTACCGCAGATAACGACGATATCATCTTTCTCCGCTTTCTCAATGGCAAAACGAATCGCCTCCGCTCGATCAGGAATTTTATAAAATGTTCTCCCTTCAATGCCTTCAGACTTTTGACAGCCTTTAGCAATCTGATTAATAATCTGGTTGACGTCTTCTGTTCGGGGGTCTTCGGCGGTGAGAATAACGATTCCCGCGATTTTCGAGGCTATTTCTCCCATTTTGGCTCTTTTTTCCTTATCCCTCAAACCAGCACAACCAAAAACAGCAATTAGTTGCTTATCTACAGGCAATTGAGCTTTTAATGTTACCAACACTTGTTCTAAAGCATTAGGCGTATGGGCAAAATCAACATAAACCTTGAAATTTTGCCCCTCTTTAATAGATTCCATCCTTCCTTCGATGCTCGGAAAGGAAACGAGGGCTCTCCTGATGATTCCATCGGGAATTTTCAGAGAAGAGGCCGTGACAATCGCCGCCAAGCAATTATATTGGTTATATTCTCCCGGCAGTTCGGTTTTAAATTTAAAAGTTTTGGGAGTAAAATCCGCTTTGTTTTTAATCCCGTAAGTAATTATTTTGGTGCTTGGTGCTTGGTGCTTGGTGCTTAAATAGTGATATGATTCATCGTCTCGATTCAAAACAGCCACTTTTACGCCCCGAAAAAGCTTGGCTTTGGCCGCTAAATATTTTTCAAAAGTTTGATGATAATCTAGATGTTCATGGGTAACATTGGTGATGACCCCAAGATAGAAATTAATCCCCCAGAGGCGGTGCTGAGCCAAACCATGGGAAGTCGCCTCTAAAACTACAAATTTGTAATCCCGGTCAACTATCTTTCTCAAAAGAGATTGGAGCTTCCAAGGATGAGGCGAAGTGACATGGAAACCAGTGCTAATCTCTTCGGCGCCAATTTTGGCAGAGACAGTGGTAATTAACGCCGTTTTCTTCCCTCCCTTAATTAAAAGATGATGAATCAAAGTGGCGGTGGTAGTTTTTCCATCGGTGCCGGTGACGCCAATGACTTTAAGATTTTTTGAGGGAAAGCGAAAAAAGAGATTGGCGAAGACAGCTAAAGGCAAATGAAAAAGGAAGTTGACTAAAGAATCAGGAATTAAGGGGCGAATTCTCTCTCCCAAAGAGCTATGGCGAAACTCAACCCATAGTTGTTTAAACATCTCTAAAGATTATAACAATTATAACATTGATAACCTAATGATTAGGCATAATCCCATAATAGATAAAAAGTTCCTTGGCTATCTCAAACCAGAGAGGCGCCGCCGTCTCCGCTCCCCAAGGCGAGGAAGAGGGTTCTCTGAGAGTGACTAACATCACGAATCGAGGCTTATCCGCAGGCGCAAAACCGACAAAGGAGACAATGGTTTTTTCCTCATCGTAATGACCAGCCAACGGGATTTGGGCGGTGCCGGTCTTGCCGGCGACTCGATAACCTTGAGGCTTGGCCCATTGCGCCTCTCCCTTTTCGACGGCGTTGACCATCATCTCGGTCATCGTTTTGGCAGTCGCGGCTTCAATCACCTGACGGATAACTTTCGGTCTAATTTCAATTTCGTTCTCTTCGGATTTAATTTTTGCCACCACTTGAGGCTTGACTAAATAGCCTCCGTTGGCGATGGCGGCGGCGGCTCTGACCATCTGGATGGGAGTAATCGCAATTCCCTGACCAAATCCGGCGACGGCCAAATCAACGAGACCCCATTTATCTTTTGGCCTTAAGGCGGGCGCGGCCTCGCCTTCAAGATCAATGCCTGTTTCTGAACCAAAGCCGAAATTCACCAAGTAATCATTTAAGCGCTCAATTCCCAATTCTTCACTGACATAAACCATGCCCACATTGTCTGAATGCTGAATAATTTCCGTCATCGTCGAATTAGGGTAATAGTGACCATCCCAAGTTTCAATCTCGTATTTATCGATTTTCCTCGGACCATCACAGCGAGGACATTTATCTTCAGGCTTGACCACTCTTTCATTGAGGGCGGCAGACATAACGATTATTTTAAAAATTGAACCCGGCTCAAAAGATTCATTGATGACCGGATTAGGAAAAAGCCGGCTATCAGTTTTCGCGTAGTCTTTGGGAGTAAAATCAGGCAAAGAAGCCATCGCTAAAACCCCGCCGGTTTGAGGGTCAAGAATGACGACGGAACCCGATTTCGCCCCATAACGCTCCAGCCCTTTTTTCAATTTCTCTTCCACTAAATATTGAACTCCCCGATCAAGATAGAGAACTAAATCTCTGCCGGCAATTGACGGGTCCTCAATTCTCTCACCAATGAGAATCGGCCGGCCAAGAACATCTTTTTCTAATTTTAAAGTCCCGGCTCGGCCCGACAATTCTCGGTTGTAATAACCCTCTAAACCAAAATAGCCTTTATCCCTGCCTGAGGAATCCTGACCAACAAAACCCAGAAGATGAGCGCTCATTGAGCCTTCCGGATAGACCCTTTTTTCCACTGGTTCGAAGCCAATCCCTTCGATGGTCAAATTTTCTATCCTCTCTTTAACTTGGCGGTCTACTTTCCGAGCTAGAGCGACCCAAGATAAATCCTGACGAGACAACTTTTCTTTCGTTTCCTCTTCAAACTCCAGCTTTTCTTCTTGACCGCTTTCGGAGAAAAGAATCTCCGTTAATTTTGAGGCAATTCCCCACGCCTCTTCCTGAAGATCTGGCAAGGAAGCATAGACCAGATAGGTTTCTTGGCTGGTGGCCAAAGGTAAACCATCAGCCGCAAAGATTTTTCCTCGAGGCGCTTCAATTTGATTAACGGACGTGTGTAAAGATTCTGCCTGAATGAGGAGACTATCTCGACAAAGAATCTGCCAATAAAAGAGGCGGAGAACAATCACCAGGCTAAAGATGAAAAAAACGGCAAGGAGTAATTTAAGTCGCCAAGGAGTCATCCGCCCTCCTAACGAAGAGCCACCGGAACATCTCGGCCAAAATAAACAATTTCTTGGGCGCGATTAAAGCCTAATGCCTGGGCTCTTCCTTGAACACTCTCCAAACTGGTTAATCGGTAAATTTTTTCTTCGAGAAGTAATTTTTCTTTTTTTTGGTCAATTTTTTCTTGATCAATCCGGGTTAATCTTTGGCCAAAGGTGGCGAGACGATTGGAGACGATGAGCTTGGTGACGGCAAGAATAATCACCAGGAAAATAACCAAAAAAGTGAGATTGATTTTCCCCCTTTTTTTCATCATCATTGTTAGGCAATTGGGGCAGTAAAGAACCGGAAAAACTGTCCCAGTCTGCCTTTAAAAATAAAATTTAAGAAATGCCTCATTTTCAAAACGCTGTGGGCGAGAGTCATTTCTCTCATCCAGGGCAGGCAGTAGTCGGATGGAATCAGCCCCCCGCCCACAGTCTGAACAATTATTTTTCTTGATTTTCAATCTTGGTCAAATATTTTTTCCAGCTAGTTGAATCCCAAATTTCAAAATGGTCTCCCGCACCAATGACGGTCAATTCACCTTTAATCTTGGCCCATTCAATCAGAGTCTCTGGTAAAACCACTCTTCCCTGAACGTCAATCCCGATTACCTGGGCGCCCGCAAACATCTGTCTTCGAATCTGCCGGCCGCGAGCTTCAGAAATCGGCACTGTCAACTCTTGTCTGGCCGTCTCACTCCAAGCTTCCCCAGTAAACCCAAAAATACAAGGTTCAAAACCCTTAGCTAAAAGAACTTCGTTACCCACAATCTGTTCTCTAATCTTTTTAGGTAAAGCTAATCTTTTTCCGGCAGTTAAATTATGTTTAAATTCTCCTAAAAACATGCCTACCCCTCACCACTTTTCACCATTTATATCCATTTTGAAACATTTCTATATTGTTGTCAAGGGGCAAATTAAGCATAATTTGCCCCGCCGACCCCGCAAAAATCGCAGCACGAGGCGTCCCGCCAAAATTCACTTCACGAAGTGAAATATTTAGGCGGGTGAAAAGCCGAGTGCTAAGATTAGTGGGGTCAAGACCCAAATTAGATTCGATTCACCATTAATAATTAGTCGCTCGGGGCCTAATTTGGGTCGCACCCGCCCGAGACCGCTCTGTGAGCCGTGTATGAATAATACCTGAAGGCGAACAGTAAGGTCAGGCGGGAAGAGGCAATTTTAGGAACAATTCACCATGATGGAGGCGATTTGAAGCTATTCTGAAGCGACAACGATAAAAGTAGTCAAACTCTCCACGGAAGCGGAAACGAAATTATTCTTAATCTCTCCTCCATAATCCTCCCAGGCTTGTTGAGCACTATCCCAAGCTAAAATTTTAACCTCTTCCAGGCCTTCTTCAAGCTTAAAATTAACCTTGCCGGTGACTTTCTTCGAAGCGCTGGTAAAAATGCCGTAGGGACCTGCCACAGGCTGTTCCTGAGGCATCTTAGGCAAGCCCACGGTTGAGAGGGTTAAGTAGTATTCATCAGCCGGCAGCTTATTTAGGAAGCTGAAATTACCGTCGCCAGCGGTCAAGCCGACAGCCGCCTCATCGCCTGTCTGGAGATGAAAGACTAATTCGTATTTCCTCACCTGGCCTTCAGGGTTCTGAAATCTCAAACTCAAGGTGCCTTCGGTGACATTCTCGTCATACTTGCAAACATTCCGGGAACAGGAACCTAAAAGCAGATCACGTTCGGCTGAAATTTTGCCTTCAAGTTCAATCGTGCCGGTCACTCCCCGGGAAATATCATTGGCAAAATAAACTAATTCGTAGTCCACCAACTCGGTATCCTTAATTCCCTCAATCCTTAATTTAAATTCTTTGCCATCGTCTCTGGGAGTGAGAGTCACATATGGTCTTTCCTCAAGGGACCATTCCGGCGCCAACTCTTCCGGTACCTCTTCTGGTTCGGCTGGTCCCCTGCCTCTCAAAAACCAAAAAGTGCCTCCTAAAATTAAGAGGAGAACACAAGCGCCAATGAAATAAGGTTTGTATTTCTTCATTGACTTAATTCATTTTGAAACCAACCAGCTAATTTGTCAACTTTCATTCTTGTTTGCTTGGTTGAATCCCGCTCCCGAATGGTCACCGTTTCGTCTTCTAGAGTCTGAAAATCGATGGTCACGCACCAGGGCGTGCCGATTTCGTCTTGAGAATAATAACGTTTGCCAATATTGCCGCGGTCATCCCAGGCGGTGCGAAGTACCGGTCTGAGCTTGTCGAAGACCAAACGAGCTTTTTTGACTAACTTCGGTTTGTTCGCCAGGAGGGGGAAAACCGCCACTTTATAAGGGGCGAGTTTCGGCGAGAGGCTTAAAACGACTCGGTCTTTTTCTTCTTGGTAGGCATCAAGAAGAACCATCAAAAGAGTCCGCTCAAGACCAAAGGAAGGCTCAATCACATGAGGATTAAACTTCTTCCCCGTCTCATCTTGATAACTCAGGTCAACCCCACTTTTGGTCGCGTGCTGACGGAGATCAAAATCAGTCCGATAAGCCAAACCATAAAGTTCTTTATAACCAAAGGGGAATTGGTACTCTAAATCCTCTGTTCTTTCTGAATAATGAGAAAGCTCGTCTTTAGCGTGCGGCCGCCAGCGGAGATTTTTCTTGTTCACCCCCAAGTCAACCGCCCACTGCTCCATCAGCTTTTTCCACTCTTCATAAAACTTCTGCCATTCTTTTTGAGGAATAAAATATTCAATCTCCATTTGTTCAAATTCCAGGCTTCTAAAGATGAAGTTGCCGAGAGTAATTTCGTTCCGAAAAGCTTTGCCAATTTGACCAATACCGAAAGGCAGTTGGGGATGGAAGGAATCGATGATATTTTTAAAGTTAACAAAAATGGCTTGGGCGGTTTCGGGGCGAAGATAGGCGACTAAGGCATCCTTTTCCACCGGACCAATAAAGGTTTTGAACATGGGGACAAACTTCTTGGGTGAAGTTAACTCTCCTTCACATTGAGGACATTTGGTTTTGCCTTCGAGAAAATCAACTCGGAAGCGCTGATGACAACTCTTGCATTCGACCAGAACATCAATGAAGCCGGAGGTATGACCTGAGGCTTCCCAAATTCTCGGATTTAATAAGATGCCGCCATCTAAACCATAGATGTCATCTCTTCTCTGAACAAAAGTCTCCCACCAGTCACTTCTGAGATTATTTTTTAGTTCCACTCCGAGGGGACCATAATCCCAGGTATTAGCCAAGCCGCCATAAATTTCTGAACCAGGATAAATAAAGCCTCTTCTTTTACAAAGACTAACAATTTTCTCCATCCCGCTCAGCGGGACTTTTAAATCAGTCATTCAACTCCTTAAAAACTCTCTTACTATTTAACCTTTTTTCTATCAATTTTTCAATATAGGCTTGAAGGTTGACTTGAGCAGACGATTTGCCTCTTGGCCAAAAGCCAAGCTCCTCAAGAAGGTGGACTTCAAAGTCAGTTCTCAATCGCTCTAAGTCCTTCTCTTCTCCCAGTCTTTCTAAAGACTCAATCAATAAATTAAAAACTTGCCTACTCTTCGCTTCCTCGGCAGTCAACCGCTCAACCAATTCGACTAAATGATAGGCGAGGGCGACCCGATGAAGATCCTGGCGCCAAACCTTAAAGGGCTTAATCAGTTCCACTTCGGTAATTAAGTCGAGATTTCTGCCTTTAGCGACATAGATTTTTACCCAGTTAAAAAGCTCAAGGTTGCCGCCTTTGCGACTCTTGGTTTTTCTGATGCCTTTGGCTAAAAGACGGATTTTACCAAAGTGTTTACTGAATAAGGTCAGGAGTTTATCCGCTTCGCCGAAGTTGGTCCGCTTAAGAATGACGCCTTCTGTCCGATAACCAGCCACTTTAAATCTTCAACCTGATTTCTCTGTCTTGTATTAATTCGAATTCTTCTTTTTGCCTGCCCGCTTCAATAAGATACTGATGGCCGCTGGTCCCCGGCTGTTTCTGAATCAAAAGCCGATAATCACCGCCTTCGGCTTTAAAAGGGAGCTTATATTTAAAGACTAAGCGGGTGAGACCGCCGTCAGTATAAAGCGGCGCCTCTTTTCCATAGTAGCCTTCAAAAACAGTTTTTCCCAATTCCTCATAAGTTTTCACTTCGACTTCTGACCCCTGACTCTCAAGTAATTCCGAGCCTTGAGGAACATAAAACCGGAACCAATTGCGGTAGGGAGCGTTCAGACAAAGTCCGCCTGATTCTAAATCACAACCTTTCGAATGAGGTGAGGGATTGCGATACTCGACCGTCACGGTTTTAATAATTGAACCATCGCCTTGTTTCTCAATCTTCTGGGTCACTTTTTCCTCAATAAACATGTTCGCTTTGGCACCGCCGAAATTACAGTCATTGAGGTGGAAATAATCGCCCTGGTAATCGCGAAGGCGACCGGCAATATTGAAAGATTCCATCGCCGCCTGGGCTTTCTCTTCGGGAAAGTAGAAAAGAAGGTGTTTTTCCATCATTGAGCTGAAACCGGCATTAAAAAGATCAGGTATTTTCTCCTTAGGTGAACCCATGGCGTTGGCAATAATCGAATGCATCAGGGGACCAATAAAAGCTTTTCTTGCCGCTCTCAATTCACTGACCGGTTTATCCGCTAATAATTCAAGGGCATAAACCACTTGAGGACAACCATCACAACGACTATCCGGCTCAGTGGAAAAATTCCCCCATTCGGGGACGCCGATTGGACCTAAGGCATCAAGGAGTCTGACTAAGACTTCGGTGTCAACGGCAATGACACCATCAAATTCATAACTGGTGGTTTCTTGAAAATATTCCATAAAAGTTTCCATCGAAACTTTAAAATCAGGGGAAAGATTCATGTCTCTTAAATTCCAGTAGGGAATATTGGGAGTCAGATATTTAACAATCACCTCAGGCGCATCAATTCTTTTCTTAAAACGAGAATCGGCGGCATAAATATCTTCAGACAAAATCGGCTTGACCTTGCCTTTTTCCATTTCTAAAATGGCGTAAGCAGTTAGAAAGCCTCCGGTTGGCCTAAGTTCACCATCATTTTGGAAAATGACTAAATAGGTTCTTTTTTCTTCAATTCCCAAGAGCCAGGGAGAGACGTCAAAGATGGGTTTGGCCTCCGAAGTTAAAGTCGCCGCCTGGTCGATGAGAGTAATCATCTCTTTTAAAGGTTCTCTTATTTTTTGACCCCTGACTTGTTCGGGATAACGATTGGGGTTAATTTGATTAATTTCGTTTTTAACTAGAACCATCTTTTCACCGACTTTTTCAATTTCCGGAGCTACCTTGTCAAGGGTGTTAACAATGAAGTTAATTCTGTCTTCAGCCGTCTTCTCACCTCCACCCTCCTCGACTCCACCCGCAAAGCCTATAATATCAGCATAGGGCTCAATCGCCTTGATAATAATCTCGGCCGCTTCTGTACCCGCTTCACCAGCTCTGACTAAATGAACAGCATCCGCTTCATAGGCCCCGAGAAAAGGAATAAATTTTGTCCAAGCTAAGGGGGTAAGCGAGCTGTCAAGAGCTTTTAATTTTTCTTTACTCGAGGTAATTCTTTGACTGATTAATTTCAAATCCCTCCCTTTGGTGGCTTCCATCAAACTCAAGCTTTCCTGATAAACGGCCTGAACTCTAGTTAAAACAATCAGTCCGGGAATAAAGACAATGAGAAAAACAAAAGCCAAGCCGCCAACCAATCCCCAAAATTTTTTCTTCTTCAAGAGGTCTTTGTTAAAACCGAGCCGCGGTTTGAAGTGAAACCTTCGTTCTGCTTTCTCTTGAGAAGGCTGCTCTGTTTCCTCAATGACTTCTATTTTCTTAAGATTTTCCATCAGACCGCTCCCCTGCCGGAAAGCATCGCCAAAGGCGTTTTCAATAAAATCATGATATCATATAAAATTGACTTTCGTCGAGCATATTCAGCATCAATTTCGATCCTTTCATCAAAATTAACCTCCGACCGGCCCGTCACCTGCCAGGGTCCGGTAATCCCTGGCCTCACCTTGAGAACCTCTTTCACTGAGCCTTTGGCGTCGGGGTACCTTTCCTGCTGCTCCCTAAGTTCGAAAGGATAATAAGGACGAGGACCAACGACACTCATCTCCCCCTTAAAGACATTAATTATCTGGGGAGTCTCGTCAATGGAATATTTTCTAATGAACTTTCCTACCTTCGTTACTCGCGGATCTTCGTGAAGTTTATAACTCGATTTTTTGTATTCTTTCAAGAGTTGTTTAAATTTAGGGTCAGTGTGAAGAAGGACATGGGCATTGGGAATCATCGAACGGAGCTTATAAATTCTAAATAACTTACCTTTTCTGCCTACTCTTTTGGGCGTATCGGCAAAAATGGGCCCAGGAGACTCAATCTGTTGGGCGATAACACTAAAAATAATCACCGGTAGGAAAACAATGGAAAGGACAATCGCGACTAAAATGTCTAAAATTCTCTTGGTAGTTCCAAATAACATCTTTTGTCAAAAAAAAGGACATCCCTCTGCCCTTGCCCTGCCAGACCATTTTAACAAAAAAAACTACAAATACTCAACTTTCTTTTTCTTTTTAAGATAGCTCACCACTTCTTTAACTTCGGCTGCCTTGTCTATCTTACAAACCAGTAAGGCATCGTCTGTATCAATAACCGCTAAATCTTTAACACCAATCAAAGCAATAAAGTTTTTTGGTCCCTTCTTGACGTAACAATTCTTTGTCTTTATTTCTAAAAGATTCTCGTCTGGTTTATAAATGCTTTTATCCGTTTCATATTCGTATAGAGACTCCCAAGTACCAAAATCAGTCCATTTGAATGGGAGGTCAACCACGTAGCCGTCGTCGAAAACATGTTGCGTCACTCTTTCTGTCCTGTCTGGTTTCATCTTGGCGTATTCCTGTTTTACCACTCTTTCTTCATTCGATTTTCCAAAGGCATTTATCATTTTTTTCAAGGGGTGATACCAGTCGGGAGCATATTTTTTGTATTCCTCTAGAAATAGTCGAGGAGTTAGAGAATTATGATTGGCATGGGTCAAAATTAACCTTTGTTTAAAAAGTTCTTCGATTTTTTCTCTTCCCACATCTCGGTCAATATATTTATCCACTTTAAGAAATTTCACCCCGTCTAATTTTTTACCCTTCCCCGTCGTCCTTAAATAATCAACTCCCATGGCTGGGTAATCAAGGCGGATGCCTCCTGTTATTAATTTTCCTTCTTCCTTCACTAATTTCTCTATCTGTTCAATCATTCTTAAATAGGCACTACCCGGCTCTCTTAAAACATCAACTTGGACCAAGGTGAAGGGGTCATCAGGACCAATTTTGAATAACTTCGCCGCCATAAAACCCATCGCCGGACCAGTATCTCGAAGTTCAGGTTCAATAAAACAATTTTCTTGGGGAACTCCAGGGGCTTGTTTTAAGGCAGTTTTGGCTTGATCTTTAGTCGTCTGGATATAGATTTCTGTTGGCTTAAATTTCTTTCGCAAAATCTCATAATTTATCTGATACAAGGATTTTTCATCGAAGAGAGGAAGGAAATGCTTAGGCATTTTTTTCCGACTCATCGGCCACATCTTCTTACCGATACCACCGCAAATTAAAACTGGTTTCATTTTTGTTTCTGCTTTGTCAGATTTTCTGCTATCTCCTTAAATTTTTTCTTAAAAATTTCTTTGCCGAATTTCTCTGCTTGCTGACGGCAGTCTTTTGGTTGATATTTTGCCGCTTTGAAACCCTTGATAACTTTAACCAAGGCTTTGCTTGTCTGAGGTGAGAAAAACTCACCGGTTCTACCTTCAATGATTGTTTCTAAGGCTCCCCCACTCTTATAAGCAATAACTGGTTTGCCACAAGCTTGAGCCTCTAAAGGGACTAAACCGAAATCTTCCTCTTGAGGAAAAATCACGGCCTGGCTCTTTTGATGGTAACCTAAAAGTTCCCTGTCTGTCAATTGACCAAGGAATTCGATGTTCCTCTTGGCTTTTCTTTTAAGGATGGTCTCCTGAATGCCTTTACCAATGATTTTTAATGGCAAGCCGAGTTGATTAAAGGCTTCGATGACCAGATCAACTCGTTTATAACTCACTAACCGAGAAACAACGAGGAAATATTTTGAATTTTGAATTTTGAATTTTGAATTTGTTTGGGATTTGCCCGCCCCGCTTCGCTTGGCGAGGCCGGGGGAATTTGGGATTTGGAATTTTTCCAGGTCTACTGGCGGATAAAGAATTTCCGAGTCGCGATGATAAAAATGTTTGATTCTCTTCTTGACGTTTTCGGAAATCGCTAAATAAACATCCGGTCTTTGGCAAGCAACCTTATCCCATCTTTTTAAGTAAGCTACTAAAGGAAAACTGAAAAACTTAAAAACTGGCGTCCGAAAATAATCTTCATAACCGCTCCAAAGATAGCGGGTTGGGGTTAAGCAATAACAAAGATGAAGAGTCTGGGGTTTGGTGAGAATCCCTTTGGCGGCTTCACTGGTAATGGAAATGACAAGATCATATTCATCAAAGGAAAAACTCTCAAAAGCGATGGGCATCAAATAAGGGAAAACTTCATGACGAGATTTTGCTAAGGGGAATTTTTGAAGAAAAGAGGGAATAATCTTGAACTTTTTTGCCCAGGGAGCAGTTTCAGGATTGTAAACCGCGGTGTACAAAGGCGCTTCTGGAAAAATCTCATGAAGAACTTCCAGCACTCTCTCCGCTCCCCCAATCTTATTGACCCGGTCATAAATCAGTGCTACGCGCATAGACCTCCAAAGTCTGCTTGGCCATTTTCTGCCAAGAGTATTTTTTCACTTGCTTAAAGCCTTTTTCGATTAAGTTCTTTCTCATTTCTTCATTCTCTATCACTCTCTTAATCTTCTTAGCCATATCTCCAATATCATAAGGATCAAAGTAAAGAGCGGCCTCACCACAAATTTCCTTTAAAACCGGAATGTCTGAAAGCAAAACCGGACAGCCAACACTCATAGCCTCTAACGGCGGCAAACCAAATCCTTCTAAGAGGGTCGGCCAAACAAAAATCTCGGCCTCTTGGTATAAACTGACTAAATCTTCGTCAGGAACAAAACCTAAGAGATGAACGTATTTTTCGGCTTTTAATTCCTTCAGCCCTCTCTTGAATCTTTCAAAAAAAACACTCCTGGCGCAAACAATAACCAAAGACAACTTTCTGTTATCATGATTTAAATCATTAAAACAACAAACAGCTTCTGCCAACCTTTCAACGTTCTTATGAGGATAAAGACTACCGGTGTAAATCAGAAACGGTTTAGAAATTTTGTATTTTGATAAAATTTCTTTTTGGTGTTTGGTGTTTGGTGCTTGGTGCTTGTATTCTTTATCAACTCCCTCGTAGGTCACCACAATCTTTTCCGGCTTTAGTTTAAATCGTTGCCTTAATTCTTTTTTCCAGTAACTGCTCGGAACAATAACTTTGACTGCCCTCTTGACCGCTAACCAGACTAAAAACCGATAGTTTAAATATTTAAACCAATAAAGAGGTCTCAAGCGGGTAGTCGTCTGTGAGCCTTTTGATTCGTGTTTAATCAAATCATGAATGGTCACCACCTGCTTCCCCCACCAAAAAATCGACACATTGAAATGGGGAAAATGGACTAAATCAGGCTTTATCTTCAACAATTTCATCGGCAGAAAAATCTGCTCCTGGAGAGAATAATGAGGGTAATCAGCGATAACCAGCTTGAAACTTTTACCAACCTCCTTTTTAATTTCTGCAAATTTATCCTTCCTCACCAGTAAGATGAAGTTGTGAGTTTTAAGTTTTGCCCGCCCCGCTTCGCTTGGCGAGGCCGGGGAGTTTTCAGTTTTAAGCTCTCGAACAAGGTTCGAGACATACCGGCCAATGCCAGCATGCTCCAGGCCATACATTCGGGCGTCAATAATAATAATCATCTCTTAAGATAATGAAGAACGATTCTATAACAACCCTTAACCTTAATCCCAAGAAGAACCACCAAAGTAAGCCAAGAAGGATATTTATCCTGATAAAACTTTTTATAGAAAATCTCCATCGCCTTAATTGAAGCTTTAGCGACTCTGATTCTCGTTTCCCGACTAGGTCGAGCCACTTCTTTTGATTCTTTCCTCAAACCCGAACTAGCGCCTTTATGGTGAGTGACTAAAGTTTCCGGGTAAAACATCACTTGCCAACCCGCCTTTTTAATCCGATAGAAAAGATCCAGGTCTTCCCCATAGAAAAAATACTGCTCATCCCAGCTGCCCACTTCATCTAAGGCCCTTTTACGAACAAACATGAAAGTACCAAAACCAGCGTCAATTTCATGAGGCTTATCAAGGCCAAGATAAAACTTATGGTATTGACCAAAAAGCTTGCTTTTGGGAAAGAGCTTCTCTAAACCAAAGAAATAAGTGATCGAAGCCCAAGGCGTGGGAAAACCCCGATGGCAGTCAGGGTCCATCCTACCAGAAAATAACATCGTTTTGGGAGTAGCGGCACCAGTTTTTGGATTCTCTTTCATGAATTTCATCATTTTAACCAACGCCTCTTTATTAATCTCGGTATCAGAATTGAGAAACAAGATAAACTCTCCTTGAGCCCTTTTAAGACCAAGATTATTGCCGCCGGCAAAACCGAGATTAGTCTGATTAGCAATCAATTTGATGACTAATGGCTGATGATTGATGATTGATGAGTTTTCCTTTTTAACCATTAACCATTCTTCATTAATCATTTTTATTGTTCCATCCCTCGAACCATTATCGACCACCATTATCTCGAATTGATAATTATCTTTTCTCGCTTTCTCGACTGACTGAAGACATTTTTTAAGAAGTTCTTTCGTATTGTAACTTAAAATGATGATAGAAAGGTCAACTTTTTTCACTGGTGCCTATCTCCTGATAAACCCTATCTAATTCTTCAGCGCTTTTCTCCCAACCATATTTTTTCTTTACCAACTCTCTTGCCTTCCTTCCAACTCTTTTAGTGAGCTCTTCATCTTTTATCAGCTTGATGGCATTTTCGGCTAATTCCTCTAAATTATCACTATAAAAAATTTCCTTATTGTTTTCTGCGGCTATTCCTTCCATTCCCTTATAAGTTGTGGCAATAGGTAGACCTGAAGCCATCGCCTCAAAAAACTTAGTTCGACTACCGCCGCCACTACGCATCGGCGCTACCAAAACCCAAGCTTTTTGATAAGCTTCCCTGTTATCGTCAATCTCTTGGATAGTTATATTTTTTAAGTTGGTATAAGAAGAAAGTGCTTGGGGAGCAATCTTTCCCACAATCCAAAGTCTAGCATTTTTCACTTCTTTCTTTATTTTAGGCCAAATTTCTTGCATCAAAATAATCGCTCCCTCCTTGTTTTCCATCCAATGAAAATCTGCTGCCCCAAAAAGAATAGTCGGATATCGATTTTTTCGGTAGCGCCTCTGACTGAAATAATCAAAATCAACACCATTCGGCACAATATAAACCTTTTTCCTCTTAGTTAATTGCTTAATGCGGGAACTGTCTTCTTTGGAAACAACCGCCAAATGATCAACGGTTTTCCAATATTTAGACTCCCAGTATTTAAGCTTTAAGACGTCAATTAATAAGATCGGCTTAAGCCAAAAAAAATACCAAGGAAGAGAGTCAACAAAAAGACGATAAACACGATAAAAAATTGTTTGCTCTGTTAATAATATTGGTATTGAAGTTTCCGGGATATGAGGCATGGCGTAAAAATTCTCAGCATGAATCAAATCAAATTTTTCCTTTTTTAACACTTCTTTAATGGCTAATTTTTCCTCTTCTGCTAGATTTCTTATGACAAGAAAAGGGTACAAACCAAAACCAGTTTTTAAAATATTTTTCAGGGTCCAGGGTTTTTCAGGCCGTTTGAAAATTCTTACTTCTTCACAATACTTTTCTATCTCTTTAACATATTTTTTCTCATCGTCACCTTTAATCAGGGAAAAAAGAGTAATTTTATGCTTACTCGCTAAATTTTTTATTAAATTATATGAACGAACCTGACCACCCGAAACAGGCGGATAAGGAAGATAAGGAGTGACCATCAAAACTCTCATTTTCTTTGGGTCAAATCAACAATCACGTATTGGTCGGTTTGCTCAAGGACTTTGAATTTTTCGATGGCTTCTTGGGTATTCGCGTCAAAACACACAGAAACATAGTGGGTCGCGCCCAAGCTAATCAGATGATCAAGGGAATCAACCACGGCCGGCCAACCCTGACGATTAGTTTGATAAAGAAAAGCGGTGTCATTCTCATAAGAAGCAATTACCTTGGCGCCCTGGGGCAAAATTCTATCTGCCTCTTTTCCTGCTTCAACAATTTCCGGATGATTGATATTAAAGAAACCTCTGACTTCATACCAGGAAAAGGCAAACATAAAAAGAGAACAAACAACAAACAACAAAGAACATAGTAGCTTATTGAAATATTGTTTTGGTGCAAATAGGAGAAAATGGCCGCCCCTGGCTAAGAGAATGCAGATAATGGGGATAGCGATAATCTGATAATAATCATGGATGACATTACCCCCTGCAATGACGGTGAAATAAAGGAGAATGCCCACCAGCCACCAGTGGAAAAGCCAACCCTCTTTTTTAATGCGAGCAACGATACCCAAAACAAAGGGCACCAATCCCCAATATCCCAAAATTAACTTTCCTATTCTTTCGCCAAAAAGCCAGCGAAAAAAGGCTCCCTTAAATCTAATCCCCTCATGATTAAAAAGCCAGGGATGATAAGGAATCCCCTCAGGAAAATGGCTCATCCACCAGCGCCAGAGGAGAAAAGGGAAAATTGCTAAACCGGCTAAATAAAGCGGCCAGCGTTTAAGGAGAGCCCAACCCCATTTTTGCCAGGCGAGATAGAAAAGGACAGGAAAAAGAAAAATGACGAAAGGCTTTAGAAGAAGGGAAACAGAGGCAAAAACGAAAAAGAGAAAGTAGTAAAGTCCACTCACTCTCCTCTTGTCCAACCACTGACTGAAAAAGAAAATCATCGCTAAGGTGGAAAAAACCATCATCGGTTCAGGTAAAATTACCCGTGAATAATAGATATTAAAAGGCAGAAAAGCAAAGAAGAAGGTGGCGAGAAAAGCAGTCAGTTTACCCAAATATTTCTTCACTAAGAAGTAAAGAAATAGCATCGAGCCCAAGGAAAAAAGAATAGAAATTATCCTTCCCCACCATACTAACGAACGGGCCGGAAACGATTGGGATAGAAAAGCGTGGAGAAGATTATAAAAAGGAAACTCAACGAAACGATAGCCTTGAGGATTTTCCTTTCTCGACACCAGATTAGATAAATCATCAAACCGGGGATGGAGAACATCATAACCATTTTTAATAAAATTTCGGGAGACAGCCGCGGTGTCGGCTTGGCGCCAGGAATGCCAATCAGCGAGAGGGGCATCAATTTGATAAAGCCTCACTAGAAAGGCAAAAACAATCAGAATTGCTAAAAATAGCCATTCGTTAAAGAATATTTTTCTCATTTAATCTTTCTTTTGGCGAAACTGACTCGAGTGATCCCGATTAATAAGCCCATTAACAGCCAAAAAGTAATCGCCGCCTTCGAGGCTTCAAAAACATCAATAAAAAGGGCATTAGCGAGAAAACCTAGGGCACCGCCAACAAGGCCGATTAAAATTGCTTTCTCACCTTCAATTGGCATTTTAGAAAAAACCATTTTTCTTGCCTCCAACCCGATCTTAACCAGAATAAAAATAAAAGCCAAAAAACCAAGCAGACCAACCTCACCTAAGGCCCGAAGATAATCATTGTCGGTGGCTAAAGTGATTGATGAATAACCTGTCCCGAGAAGAGGGTTCTTGAGGAAAGCCCGAATCGCTCTGGGCCACTCAACATTGAGCCTGATGGCGGTGGAGCGGTCTTCGGGCGGGGCTTCTTCTCCCCCACCATAATAGACATATCTTCTACCAGGCTGGGTAGGTGTGGGCGTGGGTGTCGACGTCATTTTATAGACCTTGACCGGCACGACTCCCGGCTCAGAAGGCGGCGGAGGAGTAGTAGTAGGCGTTGGTTCGGGTTCAAAAGCAATCTTGGCAGGTTTTTTGGACCAAGGTAGCTGGATATTAATTGCTTCCATTTTAAATAAACTCACTCTTAGAGTGTGGGCATAGCGGTCCGTCAGTTCGGTCGCAAAAAACGAAGTCGCCAAAGAAAGAACAATGACCGGAATAATCCAAGCTTTCTTTTTGAGGAAAACAAGAGTCATAGTCATCGACCCTAAGTAAGCGGCAAAAGAGATTCTTGAAGCCGAAGCTAAAAGCAGCCAAAAGAGAAAGCCATAGAAAAAAAGAAGGAGGACTCTTTGCCATTTCTTTTTAGCGGCGACAACGACGGCCATGGTCACGGGAAGAAGTAAAACCAAATAAGCGGCTAAATCATAATGACCGGCAAAAGTCGAGCTGACTCTCGCCCCTGATGCCAGCCGGAGAGCCAAGCCTTTAGCAAATTCAACGTTCATGGTGGAAATCACCGGAAACATTAAAAACTTCTGTCCCAAACCATAGAGAAAGACGAGCAAACCAGTTAAGAGAAAAACCTGGAGGAAAAAAGAAACATCTTTCTTAGACCTGATGGACGCCACCATAATAAAGAAAACGATTAAGTATTGAATTCTTCTGATGGCATGGAGAAAAGCAATATGAGGCTCAACTGTTTGGGTAATCATGATGGCAGAAGCAAGAGAGAGAAAGCCGATGGCGAGATAGGCAATAATCGTCTGATTCAAATCATCTTTTAAAAACTTCAGCCGCTGACGAAGTTGATTCAAAAGCCAAAACAAAGCGACAAAGGCGATGAGAAAATCCTCCAGTCTGATGGCAACGTAGGTACCGGGAATCTTGAACAAGGGAAATTTGGGATAAAGAGGCACAGCCATGATAATCGCTGCCGTCCCGTATTTGAGGAAATTCTTTTCAATCGATTTTAAAAGCTTGAGCATAAATCTGCCTCATCTCCAAATTGTTCCTCATTATACCAAATGTTAGGAAGCGGAGGAGGGCACCCGCCTTGAGAAATATCTTTAAAATTAAGAGTTGCCAGCCGGGTTTATGCTTCTTATAAAAGTAAATCAAGCCTCGATATTCGCCCAAAAGCGCTCCGGCTTGAGTGCCACTTTTTAAGGCAAGATGAACAATTTTGGTAATCGGCACATAAGCTATTTGCCAACCAGCCTGCTTGGCGCGGTAACAAAACTCAACCTCTTCAACATACATGAAGAACTGCTCGTCTAAAAGCCCAATTTGGTCAATGACTTTCTTTCTCGACAGAAGAAAAGCGCCGGTCACCCAATCCTGGAAGTGCTGCTTTTGAAAATATTGAGACGAAAGCCAGCCATTTCGGGGTTCGTGGGGGTGGAAAGGTTTAATCAGCTCTCTAATCAAAGGTAAATCATCAAGAAAGAACATCCAGTTAAAGATTCTTAGTAAATTAGGAAAATAACCGCCGGTTCTTTGGAGGCTGCCATCCTGATAAACAAGCTGACAAGAAGAAATGCCTACCTTTTTATTCTTCTCCATCCAATCAATCATTTTCTTCAAAGAGTTTTCCATTAAGACCGTATCGGAATTAAGGAGAAGAACGTATTTACCCTGAGTTTTTCGAAGGGCCTGATTATTCGCCGCCGCGAAACCGAGATTTTCTTTGTTTTCAATTAATTTAATTTGGAATTTGTCCCGCGAAGCGGGATCCCGCCCCGCGGGAGAATTTGAGATTTGGAATTTTTTAATCATTTCAACCGACCCGTCGGTTGAGTTATTATCCACCACCATCACCTCAAATTTAATGCCCTTCGTATGTTGAAAAACAGAGTCAAGGCACTGCTTAAGAAGTTTTTTAGTGTTATAACTAACGACGACGACGGAAAGCTCCATATAAGGTAAAAACCTCCCTCTTAATAAAAACCAAGACGGCTACCACTGCCAGGAACAAAACGATTCTGATTAAGGGGTTAGAATAAACAGGCAGAACCACTATTTTAGCCTTGTATTCTTGACCCTCATAAATAAGAGTCGGTCTTCTTTGCTCAGGTTTGACAAACGGATCATTAGCCGGCTCATAACCATTAATATAAAACGAGTCGCGGAAGGGATGGACTATTTCTTCTAGATAGGAACTGAGAACCGTATCGCGAATAACTACCCAAGAATACTCTGGTGGGTGATTAAGTTTTAAACCAGGTAAGGGGAGGTTCAAGAAGCGGGAACGAGAATAATGTTCTTGATAGAAAGCCATCACCTCTTCCCGACTGAGATTGGTGAAGTAAGCATAAAGATGAGGAATCTCAACCGTATCACCCGGTAAATTGGATTTGGTGCTATTGGGTAAGGGTTGGGGTTCGGCTGGAGCAGGGAGGAGAAGATAGACTATCAAGAATAAAAGAATAAAAGAATAAAAGAGTAAAAGGAGATTCTTTTTCTTCATCTAATTACTGGAATAATCGTGCCCGACCCAATTTGTAATGGTAGTCCTTAATTCTCCTCTCGCCTATTTCGCTGGCGGGAACACCGCCCACAATCTTGCCAGGAGAAATATCCTTAGTCACCACCGCGGCGGCGGCAACGACCGCGCCTTTGCCGATTTTCACTCCCGGAAGAATAATCACTCGGGGGCCAATAAAGGCATAATCTTCAATCACCACTGGTTCCTCAATGGCAGTCATATCCTCTTGATGAACATCGTGCTCGCTGTTATAAATCATCACTTCAGAGGCAATATCAACATGATTACCAATCCTAAGTGATGCCCGTCCATCGAGAAAAGCGCGATTACCGATAATCGTGTCTTCACCAATAGTAATTCCTTTGGGGTAATAGAAATTGGCTCCCAGGTGGATGGTTGAGCCTTTGCCTATTTTTATTCCCGCTAAGCGGTAAACCAACCTTCTTGGGTGATGAAAAGGAAGGTGGCCAGTCCAGCGCAAAAGCATCAACTCAAAGTCTAGGAAATAGTTTTTAAATCTATTAGTTATCTTGGGCATCGCCTCACCCAAGGTAAGCTTTTTCCCCATTCTGTCTTGAAAAATTTTCATTATTTTTTACCCACTTTTTCTAAGACGCTAAGCGTCTCTCGAGCACACTTTTCCCAAGAAAATTTCTTGGCTTGTTCTAAACCCTTTTTCACCAGCTCGTCTCGATTCTCAATTGCCTCTTTTATCCCTCTGGCAATATCTTCTGGTTGATAAGGATTAATTATCACTCCGGCCTCACCGACCACCTCAGGCAGGCTGCCGGCATTAGAAACAACCACCGGCACCCCGCAAGCCATGGCCTCTATTACCGGGATGCCAAAACCTTCCCAAAACGAGGGTAAGGTAAAAACCTTGGCTCCAGCCACTAAAGCCGGAACATCTTCTTCGTCAACAAAACCGGTAAAAACAACTCTCTTGGTCAGACCCAGCTCCTTAACCCTGTCAAAAATCGTCTGGTATAACCAACCTTTCTTGCCAGCGATGACTAAAGTAATTGATAATTGATAATTGATAATTGATAATTTAAAAGCTTCTATCAATCCTTCGATATTCTTACTTGGTCTCAAAGAGCCCAAAAATAAAATATAATCATTCTCAATTTTATATTTTCTTTTAACTTTATTTATTTGGAATTTGGAATTTGAGATTTGGAATTTTCGTTTGTCGTGTCCCGGATAAGTAACCGTAATCTTCTTTTCTGGAACCTGATACCGCTTAATTATATCATTTTTAGTGGTCTCAGAGATGGCAAAAAGATGGTCTGCCTTTTTAATCGAACGGGCCGTCCAATTAGTTAGTTGATAAAGGTCTTTCTTTGTAAACTGTTCGGGAAATCGCAGATATCCAAGATCCATGATGGAGACGACAAAAGGCACTGGGCAAAACCGGGGTGAATAGTGACCTGGAGAAAAGAAAATCTCTGGCCGAGGTTGGTGGAGATATAAATCTAAAGGCAGACGCCATTGAGTCCAGAATTTTCTGGGCCGAATCACTCGATACTGCCAATTTTCAGATTCTTTCGGCATGTCCGGAAGCGGCTCATCACGCAAATAAACGACAACCCTATGCGCTATGCGCTTTGCCCTAAGTGCTTTCAATAACTCAAAAGCATATTGATTGCTGCCTACCCTCTGCTTGATATTGGCTTCGTTTCCGTCAATCCCGATTAACATGGTTTATGTATAATATATTAACTTAATATACACTAGTCGTTTCTTGATAAGCAGAGCTTACCGCTTCGCGATAGACTTTTAGAGTCTGCAGGGCCGTTTTCTCCCAGGAAAATTCTTGGGCTCGAGCTCTTCCTTTCTTAATCAGTTCTTCCCGACTCTCTAGGGCTTCCTCTATCCCTCGAGCAATATCCTCAACTTTTTCCGGATTAACTAAAACCGCCGCTTTGCCCGCCACTTCTGGCATACTGGAGACATTAGAGGTAACCACCGGACAACCAGAGGCCATCGCTTCTAAAATCGGCAAGCCAAAGCCTTCATAAAGAGAAGGATAAACAAAAGCCCCTGCCCCTGAATAAAGGGCAGGCAAGTCTTCATCAGGCACGAACCCAAGCAAGTTGGCTTTAGTGGTTTTTAAATCTTCTCCCCAGCCAAACTTGCCAACAACTACTAAAGTGAGCGGTGACTCATGATTAGTGATTGGTGATTGGTGACTGGTGATTAGTGGTTTTTCTCTGACCACTGACCACCGATCACTGTTCACTAACTTAAATGCTTCAATCGCCCTCCGAAGATTCTTTCTTGGCTCCCGAGTCCCTACCATTAGAACATAGTCTCCTTTGATTTGATATTTTTTCTTAACTCGTTCTATATTCTTTGTTGTTTGTTGCTTGTTGTAAATTTCACCTGGTGCCTCATGAATCACCCGAATCTTCTTGGCCGGAATCTTAAGGATGTCAACAATATCTTGTTTCGTGCTCTCGGAAACCGAAATAATTAAGGCCGATTCCTTCTTCACCCAGTTCAATTTACGCTTAAGATTGGCAACAATATCGTGTCCGCCTCTGGGCTGGAATCTTTCCGGATACTTATAAACAATCAAGTCATGAATGGTGGTTACCTTGGGACAATGAGCTGGCGGTTCCAGCCAATCAGAAGTATGGAAAACATCAATTTTGCCAATCAGTTTTTCAATTGGCAAGACATGAAAACGATTCCACAATTGTTCCAAAAGAAGAGGCGGAAACTTAAAGTTCTTTGATTTGAATTCTTTTGGCGGTAATTGCCTTAAAGAAGAGAAGAATAATACATATTCATTTTCCTTATTCTTCAATAAGTTTTTAACCAGATTCTCTGTGTAAACCGCTGAACCAGTGCCCGGAAAGGCTATTTGACTAATATCAATGCCAATTTTCATTTCTAGAGTAATTATATATGAAACCAACACCGGAAAAATCTTTTATTTCTTCTTCTCTAAAACCATTTTCTTTAAGCCATCCTTCAACTAGGCGCTCAGGATCAGTTATTGGCTGAAGATATTGAAAAAGGAAAACGTTCTTGGCCCTTTCGGTAATTTTGGGCACCTGGTTCTCAACGATCCCAGGACTCACTTTAAGTCCTGGGATAGCCCCATATGCCCTGACTCTTCCCCGAGAATACCACTGATAAGGAGCAAATGGTTCGGAAAATTCAAAAAGAGCGATTGTCTCCTCCGATTCTTGGGATTCGATAAAAGCGGTTGCCTCCCGCCAGTTTTCCCGCTGGAAGCTAGGATTAAAAAAATAAAGAACCAAGCCAAAAAGACTGATTAAAAGGACAAGAACAATAGTCATTGGCTGCCATTTCTTTGTAAGATTGACGATGCCGAGAGTGAGAAGGAGATAAAAAGGAACAATCGTAAATAATAAACGAAAAGGCTGATAGAGAGGAATAAAAACTGAAACTATCAGGGCGGATAAAAGTGGGAGAATTAACCAATTTAAGAGAAAAATTTTCTCCTGACTGATTTTTTTAAAGGTTTGTAAAAATAAAAAGCCAAAAATAATCGCTACCAATCCCGCAATTAAGGCATAAAGATTTTTGTCAAGGAAAGAAATTCTTCCTAAGGAGAATTTTATAAAGGTTAAAGGTAAAGCTTTAACCACCGACAGACTGGCCATCCCCTGCCAGCCAGGCAAAAGAAAAGTCAAATTAGAACCAGCTCCAAGCTGTTTGAAAAACTGGGGCAACCAAGGAAGATAGAGAAAAAGAGAAAGAAAAAGGCTCTTTAGAAAAGATCTAAGCACTTTTCTCTGCCAGAAAAAGACCCAAACTACCTGGGGAAAGATGAGGAAAAAGCTGGCATAATGAGTATAGAACATCGCGGCCGTGGCTAAAATATAACCCAGCCATTTTCTCTCAACAAGAAAAAGCATTGAAGCGGTCGCCAAAAAGGCCAAAAGGGTGTACATTCTTGCCTCTTGAGAATAGTAAAGATGATAAGGAGCGATGGCTAAGAGCAGAGCGGAAAGCTCCGCCAATGTAAAATTGAAAATGTAAAATTGAAAATGTTTTTGGGGAAACATCTTTCTGGCAAGTAGATAAACAAGATAAACGGTGGCGACGCCGAAAAAGACTGAGGGCAGTCTTAAAAACCACTCGCTTCTCCCCAATTTCAGCCAAAAATGAATCAAAAAATAAAAAAGGGGTGGGTGAAAATCAGCGCTTCTGCCAAACCATTGAAAAGTGAGCGATTTGGCGGACATTATCATTTGAGCGCCTTCATCCAGCCAAAAACTCTGATTGGAGAAAAGAAGCCGCAAAACAGTTGCCAAAATCAAAATTAGGATAATTCTTTTCCGCCAAAGGCGGACTAGCGTGTTTTTTCCCATAATTTAACCTCTGCCACGAACTGAGAAATGACTGCCAGAATGGAAAGGGCAAAGCCATAAAAGCCATCAAGAAAGCCAGCGTGGCGAAGATAGCGTTGAAGAAAAATTCTCGTTGGTCGCCAGAAAAAGTTAAACCAAGAAAATCTTTCTCCTTCATCAAAATAATTCTGAGCTAGGATTTCTGAATAGCGGTTTTGGCGAGAAAGAAATTCAGCAATATTTTTATAGTTTAAATGCTCAATTGCCAGTTCCTCTTTAGCCGGTAAGTCCAAGACTCTCCCCTCTACTTGAGGATATTGATGAATCTTCCTGGGCCAAACGACTGTCCCCTGCTTATAAAAACGGATTTGGCGGTCTGGCCACCAGTTAGTATGGCGAATCCATTTATTAAAAATAATGTTCTTTCGAGGGATATTAACAACATCAAATTTATCCTCCTTAACTATTTTCTTAAGTTCTTTGGCTAAAGGCGCGGGAATCCTTTCATCAGGATCAAGAACAAGAATCCAACCAGATTTGGCTTTATCAACTGATTGATTTCTAATCAATTCCACGTAGGGAACCAATTTTTCCTGATAAACTTGGGCGCCATACTTCTTAGCGATCTTCCCTATTTCGTCCTCAGATTCCATATCAACAATCACTATCTTCTCCGTCAAATGGCGGACTGATTCCAAACAATCTTCTATCTTCTTGGCTTCGTTATGAGTATTAATAACGACGGAAATGGCCATGGTTAAAATTATACACTGCTTCTTTGGGTCTTTTTAGAGAATGAGCTAGAAATTTAATTAATTGAATCAAGCCAGGATGATTCACTAATTCACGGAAAAACTGCTCGTTCCGCCTTCTCCGGTGCGTCCAATTCTGAAAAACAAACATTTTCTTCATCAATCTCAGAAACTTTTTCTTAGGAATATCTGTTAGTAAAAGTTTCTCGTCAATATTTTCCTCATTAACATCTCTCATCGCCCATAAACGGTCGTCCCACTGGTCATTTTTGACCAGGCCTTTTTTCTTCGCTACTTCCCAAAGCTGGGTCCCTGGAAAGGGCGTCGTGACATTAACAGCAACTTGATCAATATTAAGCTCTTTAATAAAGCAAATTGTCTTCTTAACCTCTTTTTCGGTCTCACCAGGCGAGCCAACCATAAAAGTCCCCAGAACCTGCATTCGGTATTTTTTGGCTAATTTGACTGCTTTTCGTATTTGTTCTAGGGTGACAGTGTCGTTTTTTAAATAACGAAGAATTTTTTCTGAGCCGGATTCCATCCCAAAAGAAATGGCAAAAACATTCATCTTGGCAAGGATTTTGGCGACTTCCTCTGAGAATAAATCAGCCCGACCAATGACCTCAAAGCGCATTTTTTGAGTAAGTTTTTTCTTAATGAGTAAATCTTTTATTCTTTCAATTCTAGCCTTGTCAATGAAAAAAAGATCGTCCATAATCACCAGTTCGTCGCGGCCATAGCGCTGATAAATTGTCTCTATTTCTTTAACCACGTATTGAGGCGAATGAAGACGATATTTTTTCCAAAATTTACCGGCTTCGCAAAAACGGCAGTGAAAAGGACAACCCCGAGAAGTCATGATATGACCTGGTCCTTTTTTACCAATCTGAAGAAAGTCCCAATCAGGCGAAGGAATCTTATCAATCGGTTCAACCAACTGAACTGGACCAGTAATCTTAAGTTGATTATTCTGCCAATAAATTAAAGCAGGAATTTTGGCAGTTTGTAACTTGCCAGTCTTCTCAAAATGCTTCAGTAATCGTGACAGTGTTTCCTCTCCTTCAGAAATCACCCCTACCTCTGCCCACTGAGGCAAAGCTCTAGGCATTAAGGAAACATGAACGCCGCCAAAAATAATCGGTAAATCGAGTTTTTCTTTGACCTTTTTTGCTTTCTCAACTTGGGAGCTGAAAGCATGAGTCATCGCCGAAAAACCAACCAGGTCGGGCCTAGCCTTTTCAATATCACTTAAATAATCATCCTGGGCAAAGGAAAGTGAAAGTTTGACTCCAGGAAGATTCTTCTTGAGATAAGAAGCGAGGTATCCCAGTCCTAACTTGGGTCGGTCCGAACTTTGATCTTCGTCCGAGACTAAATGAAGCCTCATGAGGCTATTTTACCACAGGCTACTTTTTCTTGCCTGCCATTTTTTGAAGACCATAGGGGTCAAAAACAGTGACCACTGCCCCTCCTTCTGGCCCTCTACCTCTTAACTTTCTTGAAAGCCACTCGTACAAACCTTTACCAAAGACGGGAATACTAAGTAACAAAACCCTATGTTCCTGACTTTTAATTAAATCTTTAATCGATTGACTTTCGTAGATATCAGTAATTACCTGGGGATAAAAACGATGCCTCTCTTTTAAAATCTCTTCTGCCGAAACAAAGCGAGTCCCTCTTTTTCCAGACAAGAACCTTTCAACTTCATGATATCCACTGCTAATATCGATCGCATTCCCAAAACCCTCTCTTTGCATAACCTCAATTATCTGCTCATCATCGGAGACCGTATTCCCTCCTTCACCGACGACAACAATATCTTTCTCAGGAATACCAATCCTCATTAAAACTTCTTTCATTGTTTCCGCAATCGAAGGAGCCAGAGTGGGGTAATTATCGCCTCCTACAACCATAACTTTCACATTTTTACCCTGGTCATGATATCCTTCCCAAAGGCCTCCGGCAGCCGTTAATCTCATTCTCGCATCCCAAGAAGATTTATAACCCGATTCTGTTTTTTTGCTCATGTGAAGCCCGGAACCGTGGACAATAATCACGTCGGGGCATAAAGTCTGTAGTTGTTCTACTATTTCGGTTTGAGATTCTCTCTCTGACATAGACGAATTATACTATGGGGGCAGAAAGGGAGTCAAATATCTCTCATTACTTTTTCATATTCACCAGCAATTTTGTCCCAAGAGAATTTTTGGGCTTGCTGGCAAGGTTTATTA
>JADDYB010000081.1_pt1 | contig 28236 bp, 26 predicted proteins | sample 8641941 | NCBI WGS metagenome assembly JADDYB01 (sample SAMN16275377, study PRJNA637457) | freshwater sediment metagenome | isolation source: Lake Kineret sediment | place: Israel: Lake Kineret | collected 2013
GATGGATATAAGTACGCGTACTGTCTGGATGCACAAACAGGGGAACAGATCTGGGAGAAAGAAATAGCTTGGAGTAGTAAGTCACCTTTATCCCTGGATGAAAAGAGGATTTTTATTGGAACGTACCATGGAATTATATGTCTTGACCAGAAAACAGGTGAAACACTGTGGAAACTTAAATGTGACAATTCCATCGATCTAACTCCAGCTGCAGCCTACAACAAAGTGTTTGGAGCCGCAGACAGAGTACTCTACTGTCTGGATGCTGAGAATGGAGAAGTAATCTGGAAGAGAGATTTGGAAAATCTAATCTCTACGTCACCTGTGGTGGCTGATGGAAAGGTGGCTCTTGGAACTGCTGATGGTACACTCTTTATAGTAAATGCCAAATCAGGAAGAATATGTAAATCCCTCTATCTCGGTGACAGCCCAATAGAAGCACTTGCTCTTTCAAACGGGAAGTTAGTCGTTGGACAGTTTAACGGAAGAATTTCATGTTTCGAAGGATCAGCACATACTGAATTGATCCCCATTATTCTGACCTGCGCAATCGTTTTTGTATTGTTGGTTGTTATGCTGATCTCGCATCGAAGAAAGAAATACACAGGTGAATAATCCATCTATGTTTGTTCCTCATTCCCAATCCAGGGTGATACAGATCTGATCGTTATTCTAATCTTATTCGCTCTTGTCCCCTTGTAATAGAGAAACACATTTGAGCGGTCATTCAAAAGTCGCTGTGTGGACGTAGAATCATAATATAATAACTGCACTGCGTCAAAGAGATTAACCCGCCGTCCCTCAATTTCATCTATTTCGACTAGCGGTGGATAATTCGATCTGCAGTTTATTGAAACTCTTGAGAATCATGGGTTCAGTTCTTGACTGAATTTGAAAAAAAGTGAATATTTACGAAGTGTTTTCAAACTTATTCTCTCTCTGTAAGATCTTCCAAAACTAAAACACGTCCCCGTGTTGCACTTTCAGGTATCTTGTAAACCTTTTCCAATGTCCGCACCGGTTTTGCAGGGACCCCCACAGCCAATGTGTAATCAGGAATGTCCTTTGTCACCACCGCCCCTGCTCCTACAACACAGTACCTCCCGATAGTCACTCCCACCAATACGATCGCTCCCGTCCCAAGCCAGGTACCTTCCCCAACCCGCACCGGCTGCACCATCCTTGGCCCCATGTACTCGTATAACGGCAGCGTTGGATTGGTGTGGGCAAAAATGGTCACCCTCGGACTTACTGTCACATAATCTTCCAGGGTAATACTTTTGGGCTCAACAGGGTCCAGGAGCACATCATGCGCAATCTTCACCTCTTTCCCTATTCTAACCCCTCTCAACTTGTGGAGGAACGCATTGAACCCTACAAAAGGGGAAATCATGGCGATCCTCAACAGTACATAGCTGTACACCATGTGGCGGTGCACCCACGCATATTTCAGGGTTCTCCTAACATCGGTGACGCTCATAGACTTCCTCCATGGAAATGAATTCTGTATCAAGTTCTTTGAGAAATTTTAGAAAAGCACAAAACTTTTCGAGAAAATAAGGTCCTGTGTTCTTCGTAACGTAAAAGGGAACGTCAATTTCTCGGGATAATTGAGCAAATTCCCAGGGATGCACGTTAATAATGAGAAAATGGTCCCTTTTCAAAATAAAACGCACCAGGCTCTCCAGCAGGTGCCTCGACAAATAACGAAGACCCGTACTCGTCAGTGGCAATCCCCCTACGGTGGATATGGGAATCTCCATCAAAGACTCAGTCAGCATGTGGATGTGTGACACGTACTCCCCACTTCTCACGGATATCTTGGAACTGTCATACAAAAAATGAACGTGTAAATAGTCAATCATCCTTTTATCTAACCCGTAATAGGGAGCACGAAAACCCTTTGTGGCAAAAAGATCGCTCTTCGCCAATTCTTCCTCAAGCAGAGAAGAAGGCAGTCTGCGCAGGTCCACGTGGGAATACCCATGAGATGCTATTTCATGACCATTCTCTCTCACCATATCCAAGACAACAGGAACCTCATGTGCGAATTTACCCAGAATAAACAAGGTACACGATATATCTACCTCACTAAAAAGGTCCAGGAGGGTTCTGGTAACAGCTATGTCATCAATTCTGTGATGGCACCCATATTTTGAGATACCATCCTGAAATCGCTCAATATCAGCTGTAACACAAACGTACATAGTCTCAGTATAGGAGGGGTGTTTTTAAGGCTTTTCTCTCAAAGAGTCTGAATCAGGTGAAACACTTACTGTGGTTAACTAACCTTGAGACAGGTTAACTTCACCATCCTCCAATTGATGAAAGCAGATTCAATGTTCATGAATCCTTTACCTGATAGAGATCAACCATCTCTTACCCTCCGAATGATTGAGAACCCTTCACTCCTCCATAAATTTAAAATTTCACCAATCCACCTCATTCCTTCAACCCTCTATGGAGCTCGAAACCTTTTTATAGACACAGGAGATGAATAATTATGGACCGAACCTATGTTGGATTCATCCTCATTTTTATTGCTGCAGGAGTGGTGGCTGTCACCATTTACCTTGGTTATACTACACCAGGATTCATGGCAGCAGGTGCAGCCTGTGTCGTCCTGGTTTACATGACGCTCCGGCGTACCTACACCACCCGAATTGAGGACATAATTTCAAAGACAGGATTGATCCAGCAGTACCTCCTCTCCAATTTCACCATTGATGAATCTGCCTTGAACTACCTCCAGAAACTGCTGAAAGAAGACTACAACATAACGGTGAATAAAAAACAGCTCCTTCCTGTAATTGAGAACGAACAGACCAGGAGGGAGTTAGAGCTGGAGAAAGAGGAACTCCATGACTTCAAAAACAAGTATTTCATCGGGGAAAATGAACCTGAAACCATGGATGAATACATGAAGCAGTTTGTCACCGTGTTCGGGAGGGGTTCACCCCGCAACGTGTACTACTTGATGAAGGTCTTAGATGGAAAAGGAATCGTATATTCAGAAGAAAAAGAGTTCACAGAGAAGATTATCGCATTAAAGAACCTCATTGAGGCTGAAGTCGAGAAGAGAGGAGGACTCCCCAAAAAGGAGGAACACGTGACTGTCACCGTGTGCTCCAGGTGCGGGAACGAGTACCCCAAAGTTCTCTTGTTCTGTCCCTTCTGTGAAGGAGAGAAAGAAGCAGGAAAAGAGGCGAAGGCCATCCACGTTTTGGAACCTTTAAAAGAGGTCGTATACTGCCCGCAGTGCCACAAGCCCATGGTGCGGTCTATCTTGAAGAGAGAAAACAAATTCGCCAAGGGTTTTCAGTGCAGGAACCTAAAGTGCCTGTATGAGATGACCTATGAGGAATCCCAGAATACCTAGAGAGGCGTACGGGAGGGCGGGGGCTTCTCTCTGTTTCGTGGCCACTAATAACCCTGCTAGGGCGAACACTGAGGTAAAAAAGGCTTCTACTGCAGAGTAGTGGAGGAATGCAGAGACGACGAGAACAGAAGGCAAAATAATATCTGCACTGCCCAAGACAAAGGTTTCTTCTTCAGTGTCGAAGGTGAAGATTTGAGAACCTCCCCTCTTGTAGATGTCTTCTGCTATGACCTGCATGTGTTTTGTCTTTCTCACAGCCAAAATGTCGTACAAAGATAAGAGGACGAGGATGAAAACTATGGGGACAACGTCTAAGGAGACGCCCAAGAGGGCGGCTATCCCTATTGCTAAAATGACGACACCTACCCGTTTGAACTGGGTGACAGTGTAACGGAGGATGACAGCTGCTGCAGCCAGAACCACAGAGAGGTAGATGTTGGTAAAGACAGAAAGGATGATGAAAGTGATGACGAATAATCCTACATACTCAGTGAAATAGTAGAGAATGAAACTTAATTTGTATTTAATGAGAATTAAAACAACAAGGGTGGCGATTAAGACTAGTGCAACGAGCAGAAAGGACGTAGAGAGCTGATCACCTTGTTCTATAATAGTGACGTCTTCATTCCAGAATCTTTGGGACACTGGTAGGGCAAAGGCCTGGATTACGGCGTAATTTGCTATGAGGAAGTATCTGAATCTGTTCATAGAGATCACCTCTTAATTTCGTCTGTGTATATAAGAGTTGCTGCCTCTTGGGGAATTGGATCTGAAGGGTGAAATCCTCCAGAATTGATGACCATCAACTCTCTCTGAGAGATGGTCGGATTTACACATTCACTCTCACGACTGTCTCCTCCGGGTGACCCTTCCTACCGTCCGAAACTGCCTCAGCTTTCTCAAAAAGTGAGAGTGCTCTCAAGAGGTAAGATCATAATTCTCAAAAAATGGAAGAATACAGTATTAATTAACTAAATAACTATTTTTTTCTAATAATTTAGGAATTCATTATGAATTAGTATTTACAATACTTTTTCATGAAACAAACAATAGGAATATTTCAGAAAACGTGGGATATCTTCCCTATCATTCCAATGGGCGGAATACCTGGTGATGATCCAGAAACTCCCTGGTAGCCCAGGTACTCCAGGACGGTATCCCAAGGTCATCACGCTCACACAGGGAATGGCGCGCCGTTACAAAGCCTCGGAACTTCGTTACAAATCATGTCATTTTTTTCTTTTTTTCTTTTTTCTTCTTTTTATCAGCAATTGAGACTATCTTCTCTTTTCCAGGAGATGCTCAATGTTCTCTTCATACACCTGGTACGGGAACACCCATCGCTGGTTCTCCAGGTCGAAATTCTCCAGGTCGAAAGACTGCTTCATCACATAGCGCGTATTGTGTGCTTTCAACTGATACGTCTTTACCAAGAGATCACCCATATCTTCGATTTCTGAAAGAAAATTGGGTATATTTCGCTCACTTGCCCACAAGAACATGATGCCCACTTCTCCTGCCAGCACATAGGCCTTGTACATCCTGCACCCTCTTCCTAGGTTGCTCATGACCTGCAATGTCAGTGATGGGTTGGCGGTCTTCACCGTTAACAAGGAAGAAAAACATTTGTTCCTGGGATATGGTGAAATATGATAATTTTTTTCTACTGCAACACCATACTCTACCAATTTTTTTATGCTATACTTTATTTGCTCTCTTTTCCAGTCATATCCATAAAAATCATGTTCAAACTTTCTGAAATTATGAATGTTGAGACTCCGCACCTGGAGATACCCCATTATCCGTATGTCTAACTGTCTCCACACCTGGTCGATTTTCTTAGGAAGGTAAGTAATGTCTGGTAACTCACACTCTGAAAAAATGTTATCACAGGAAAAGATTTCCTTTCCAAAGAAATGAGGGTTCTCCACTATGGGTCTGCTCTGACATGAGTAGAAGTTGTAGGAGATGATTCCCTCCTTTTTTAGGAGGTTGAGCAGTCGCGCAATCTGAGTATAGTAGTTGCACTGAAAATAGACGAAGAACCGGTCGCCTTGTATGACAGGGAAAATCGATCTCCAGCATCGTATGGCCTGTATAAGGTCAAAAACGAGATTGTAATCCGACACATCAAAGCTAATATCTGCATAGACATCAAAGAGTTCGTTTTTTCCTACTGCATTCGTGTTAATATGGTAGTAGGGACCCTTCAGGTACCCTTGTTTTTCGAGGTGCTTCTTTTTCTTTGATATGGTGGATTCACACCCATAACCTGTAGCCTCCATGAGACTGGAAGTGGGGGTGTCGCAGTTTTTTCCGAGGAGGGTCAGTAAGACTTTATCTCTGCAGGAGAGGTCGCCTTTGATGGAATCACCCTGAGAAGATGGGGATGGAGCTATTAAAATGTTTCGGAAGATGAGAAATTCAAAAAATAGAAAGGTGTTAATTCCCAATTCAAGAAAACGTGAGATAGCAAACCTATTGCCACGTCAATGGATGGAGAGTCTTTTCAAAAGAGTCTACCTGTGATGATGAGTGACTTGATTTCCTGGGGTGTTAAGATGCCGTACTCAGTGATGAACCCTTTGAAATAGTCGAGAGGGGTCCTGTCAAAGTAGTAGTTTTTCACGGCAATATTTTTGTGGGATTCTTCCAAGATTTCTCGTGGATCTTTTTCTTCTATGGTAACGTCTTGAGTAGTAAATTTGCTGCTGGTGCAGGCAACAAAAGTGTTAAAGGACGATGCGAGGAATTTGGTGCCTATTTTGTTGATAACATGGCAGGGAGTGATGGAATCTGCTCCGACCAAGACAACATCAGGAGCAAAGAGGGTGGCTGCAGCATCGACAATGAGGGTGACAGGAATTCCTTTCTCTGCAAGGGTTTGAGCCAAGAAAGTCCCTTCTTTGTTTGGTCTGCCTTCAGTGACAATGAGGTGAAAGGAGGTTTTTTGATAGGCGCAGATTAGGATTTTTTTCGACGGTGGAACTCCTGCTGTGGGTCAGAACAGTAGAATTTTCTTTGATCAAAGAGGTACCATACTGGACTGTGGTAGTTTCAGCATTCTTGAGAAATTGAATACGTTCTTTTATGATATTCTTGAGGGTTTTTTGTGCTTCTTCCAAAGTCTGAGATTTTTCTGTAGATTTTAGGACTAGAGAAAGTTCATTTTTGAGCGAAACCATACTTTCATGAGATTGAGTGAGTCTTTGACACTCGTTTTTGAGGGATGAGAGGAAGACATCATAAGAGGGGTAGAAATTGTCTGCAAGATCACATAGGTAGTTGAGTGCTTTTTCTGTTAAGACTGCTGCACCAGATAGGTTGTCATCTTCGATGCGCATAGAAATGTGTTCCCTTTGCGGGTTATGAGGTTTTGGGTTGCCTTCGATCTCTGTAATACAGGCCGGAGCTGACAAACCTCTCACACAATACCTCACTCTTTGTAGACCGTACCTTCAGTGCATCTTCCACCTTTTCTCTACCCTTTAGTAAGCTTCTTCAAAACTGTCAAAGCCTGAAGCGTCACCCATTTGCTCTCACACCCCTTCTTGTCAAAGGTAGACAAGAGGTTGGGTACAGCTTCACAGATCCATCTGCCATTTTCCCTCCTCTTGGAAGTGAGGATGTGAAGAGCATCATTCATTCTTTCATCTTTATAACCTAAGCCAGTCAATACATAAAGCCCCCGCATTATGCTATAGAAAAACGTTGGAAACCTCAAAAGAAGAAAATGAGGCTTTATGATTGAAAAGTCATGATGGTCTGCCAGAAACAGTCTGTGCATGAGGAAGAATTCTGCACCACGCGCAACCTCTTTGTCTTTTCCAAAAAGCATCAGAGCCTCTAAAGGAGTGATCGTCCCCTGGAAACACCCATGGTTGTCCCGTGCATGCGACTTCCACTCATGACAAACCCACCCTCCATCAGGCAGCTGGGTTTTACACAGATAATCTACAGCCTTTTCTGTGCGACTGTCTGTGTACCCAAAGTGGTGAAGAAAGATGACCACATTACCTGTGAGGCAGGGGGTAGCTATCCCATCCCCCCAGGAACTCACAAATCCCCCATGCTCTTTCTGGAACTCAAATACATATTCACAAGCATTCTCTATTCTCTGGTCTCTTTCAAGGCCAAGTTGTGATAAAAGCATGAGAGTCCAGTAGGTAGATTTGTATTTGGGCCGGTAAGGAGAGTTCTCTTTCCCCCAGAATCCTTTCTTGTCCTGCTTTTCAAATAACTTTTTAACCTGCTTCATCTCTCCTATATTTTTCCTCGCTTCACCCACTTCTGAATCTTTTTCCTTCATATCTAAGAGATTTTTCATGACGAGATAGCGTGCGGAAGGATTTTCTTCTTCAAGCAGCCAGGAAAGAACATCTTCTTCCATGAGTATAGTTCTATTCTTGCTTTAAATACTTTTCCGGGAGTTCACCTTGGTTGAAAGTGGAGGAAATCTCTGGGAACATTGCTTCTGAAGGGTTTTCTGGTCACTTTCTATGGTATGGTAGTGTGGTGAGATGATTTCTTCCCGACATGAGAGTCAATACTCACACTCATTATGACAGTACAGGCAACAGTAATCCAAAACCATTTAAATCCTCACCATAACATATCTTCATGGCAGACATTATTGTCAACAGAAAGAGCTTCAAACTCCTCCCCAAGATGACCAGGGATTTCCTCAAGAGAGCTTCAGAAGAAGTAGACATTATAACTCGCTCCTTCACCTGGGTTGATGATGAGACCCTGGATGCCATGTACGCCCTGGTGAACAAGGGCGTCAAGATCAAAATTGTAGGAAAGTACGGGGACGAATCCAAAGATGCTATCCAGCAGCTCTTGAAGCTTGGAGCCATTGTTAAATTACATGAATTTGCTGGTGAAGCCAGATTCATGATCATCGACGAAAATGAAGTGGTCTTTGCTATACGAGAACCTCTAACTCCCACAGAACGGCATTATGTAGGCATCATGATCAAGGACGAGTCTACTGCAAAGGTGGTGAAGCAGTACATTTTTGATGCTATTTACAAGGAGGCTGAAGAAGCAACCTATGCTCTCTCTTGATCCCCCCCAGTACCTGAAAGGGTTACCCTTGGACTACTACGTCAACTTCTCAAAGGTCAGCACCTATTTTGCCAAAGACTACTGGAAAATAGAACGAAGGAACCCAAAAATTTCTGATGATGTCATAGCTCGCATAGAAGGATACAGCAGAAAAATAAATGCAACTTCAAAAATCCTAGAGAATGTTGAAAAATTGAAAGAACTACCTGCTATTGTCACAGGACAGCAGCCGTGTCTCTTAACTGGACCATTATACGTGATGTACAAAGCATTAACAGCTATTGTTTTAGCAGAACGGTATAATGGTGTCCCTGTGTTCTGGAACGCATCAGAGGACGATGACATACAGGAAATCAATCACATTTGGGTCATGAACGCTGATCTTGAGAAGATTTCTGTAGAATTAGAACCTAAACCCTTCTCCGAAATTGCACTGAAGAGCGAAACCCTCCAGTGTGTGCTTCAGCAGTTAGAGACTTTAACACCTCCAACTGAATTCCGCGAAAAGTTCTTGACCCTCATTGAAACCTGCTCTCTTTCTTTTTCTGAGATGTTCTCCCAGTTATTATCAAAGCTCTTTTCTGATTATGGATTAGTGGTCGTGGAACCTTATATTTTCGCAGATTTAGCAAAACCTCTCTATCAAAAATTGATTGAAAACCCCACCAAAGCTTCAGAATTCGTCAACAATGCAGGAGACTCTCTAGAATCAAAAGGATACAAAAGACAAACCTACAAGATGCCTGAAAGCTGCAGTTTTTATCTTATTCTTGATAAGAAACGGTATAATGTCACTTTTGATGGCAATTTCCGCACAGACAGCAGCACTTTTACGAAAGAAGAACTCTTGGCTTTACTGGAGGAGCACCCCGATCAGTTTTCTTCCACTGTAATATCCCGACCGTTAATTCAGGATTACCTCTTTTCTACCCTTGCCTACTGTGCAGGACCTGGTGAAATCACCTATTTTGCCCAGATGAAGGACATCTACACCTTTTTTGGTGTAGAAGAACCTTATCTTGTCCCCCGGTTTGGGGGAACTATCATAGAAAAAAAAGTGCAGAAAGTCCTTGACAAGTACAATTTAGAAGTTTTTGACCTTATGAACCCTGAATATATTGCCAAAACCCTGGCAAAAATGGATATTCAAAAGTTTTTCACCAAAGAGAAAACTCAAATCCTGAATTCAATCAAAGAACTGGAAGACTACGTAACATCAGTCGATCCTAGCCTGAAAAAAACGGGTGCAGCCGTCAAAACCCAGGTTGTAAAACAGTTAGAAGCCCTTGAAGAGAAGACAGCCGCCTCACTCAAGGCAAAAAATCGCATCCAGGAAGAGCAAATTGTGAAGGCATCAATGAACATCTTCCCTCACAAAATATTACAGGAAAGAGTCTTGAACATCTTTCAGTACCTCATCCGCTACCCCTCTTTCATAACCAGCCTGTACAACCATTTCCAGACCGCTCATCCCGGACAGCACCTCATAATCCACCCAGGTGATTGAATGGATATTTTAGCATTTTCACCCCATCCTGATGATGCAGAATTGGGATGTGCTGGATTTCTCCTTGAAATGAGAAAGAAAGGATACAAGACTGGAATCGTCGACTTAACCCAGGGTGAAATGTCCAGTACATCCACTGCTTCAACCCGCCTTTCTGAATCTGAAAAAGCTGCCAAAGTTTTAGGGTTAGAAGTAAGAAAAAACTTAGATCTGGGAGATTACCGTCTCAATGACTCCTACGACACCCGGGTGAAAGTGGGAGACGTCATTCGTGAACTGCGGCCAAAAGTTGTTCTGGCCCCCCACATCAAAGACCGCCACCCCGACCATGCAGCCACGTCGCTCATCGTAAAGAATGCCTTAGTGTACGCCCGCCTCAAAGACTCCCGAAGCCCCCACTACGTCACCCACTTCTACTACTATCTGCTAAACACTCCCTTCAACCCCACCTTTATCGTAGACATCACCTCCTCCTATGCTGAAAAAATTGAGGCGTTGACCTGCTACAAATCCCAGTTTGCTGTCGATCACCCCTACCTCACTGAGTACATCCCCCACATGACAGCTAAAGCCTCCTATTACGGTTCTCTCATCCACGTCAAATACGGGGAACCCTTTTTAGTAGAAGGATTTTTAAAAGTGAGTGACCCAGTTAACCCATGAGAATCGGCATCACGTGCTACCCCACCTTCGGAGGCAGTGGCGTCCTGGCGTCAGAGCTCGGCCGCGAACTCGCAAAAAAGCACTCAGTCCACTTTATCTGCTATGAGAAACCCTTCCGTCTCGAGGGGACAGACATTCCCTTTCACAAAGCATCCGTGGTTCCCTACCCCCTATTTAAATATCCCCCCTATACTGTCGCTTTGGCCTCCAAAATGCAGGAAGTTGCAGAAAATGAGGACCTAGATGTCCTCCACGTCCATTACGCTATTCCCCATTCCACGTCTGCCTACCTGGCCAAGAAGGTGCTGAACGACACGATAAAGGTGGTAACTACCCTCCATGGAACTGATGTCCAGTTGGTGGGGTTAGATCCCTCGTACAAGAGCGTCACCAAGTTCTCCATCGAGCAGTCAGATGGAGTCACCTGTGTCTCAACCTTCTTAAAATGTGTGACCAAGGAGAAATTCTCCATCAAGAAAGATATTAGGGTCATCTACAACTTTGTCAATCCGTCCTTCTACCGGTCAGAGCCTCACGAAGACATGATTGTTACCCACGTCTCTAACTTCAGAGAAGTAAAAAGGATCCCCGATGTTATCAACACCTTCTGCAAGATAGCAGCCAAGGTGCCTGCGAAACTCTTCTTAGTAGGTGATGGACCTGAAAAACCCCTGGCTCAGGAATTGGTGAAAAAATGCAATATGCAGAATAGAACAACTTTTTTTGGAAACATGCGTTCTGTAGAGGATATTCTAGCAAAGACAGATGTATTCTTACTACCAAGTCAGGTTGAAAGCTTTGGACTGGCAGCTTTAGAAGCCATGGCCTCTTCTGTCCCTGTGATAGCTACCCGGGTTGGAGGGTTACCTGAATTCATTGATCACGAGGAGAATGGGTTTCTGTGTGAATTAGGAGACACTGACTGCATGGCTCAGTACGCTGTGAACCTTTTAAAAGATGAATCCTCCAAAAAAGATATTGGGAAGAAAGCACGTCAAAAAGTGGAGAAATTCTTCACCTCAGATATCATAGTTCCAGAATACGAGAAGTATTACGAAGAAATAATAGACAAAAAATAAAAAAGGATTAGATTTCTACTTGCAGCCCCAGTTCTTCCTGGAGCTCCTTGTACCTATTGCGGATGGTCACCTCAGTGACGTTGGCTACATCTGAGACTTCTCTCTGAGTCTTCCTCTCATCCTCCAAGATGGAGGCAATGTACAGTGAGGCAGCTGCAATCCCTTTGGGACTCCTCCCTGAGAGTAACTCTCTATCCATGGCTTCCTGCAAGATTTGAGCAGCCTTCCTCTGCACAGAGGGGCTCACTCCTAACTGGGAGGCGAATCGTGGTAAGTAGTCCATAGGATTCGTGGGTGGTAAGTTGAAGCCCAATTCTCTCATGATATAACGATAGTCTTTCGCAATCTCCTTCTTCTCCACACGGGCATGCTCGCTAATCTCGTCTAAGGTTCGTGGCACTCTGCACTGGCGGCAGGCAGCATACAAACAGGCTGAAGCCATTCCCTCAATAGATCGTCCCCTGATCAGATCCTCCTCCAAGCAGCGCCTGTACAACACTGCAGCCGCTTCCCTGATGTTCTTTGGCAGTCTCAAATGAGAAGAGAGACGCACAATCTCAGTTAACGCAAAAGCTAGGTTCCTGGCAGCAGAAGAGGAAACTTTCATCCTGCTCTGCCATTTTCGCATCCTGTACACTTGTGCTCTGCGCCGTGGGGAAAGATCTCTGCCATGAATATCCTTATTTCTCCAGTCGATCTCGGTAGAGAGACCTTTATCATGGATCATGTACGTCATGGGTGCACCAGTACGCTCTCTTTCATCTCTCTGTTCTGAATCAAAGGCTCTCCATTCAGGGCCCATATCGAGTATTCCTTCCTCGATCACCAATCCGCAGTTGCTGCACACAATCTCGGCCCTATCATAGTCCTGAACCAAGCTCTTACTCTTGCATTCAGGGCATATCTTTTCGCGCAACATGGTTCCACCTAATAATAGGGATCAAACCTAAAAGGTAAGACACACTAACCTGAAAATCCGAATCTTCTCTGCAGACCCTACTCATTTGGACCTTTATTGATGGGGAAACTATATAAAGCTTTCGGTCGTTGAGGGCATTCAGGACACAATTATCATTTCATTGTACTGTTTCTTCAGTATCTCTTCTTATTCTTTTTTGTTAGAGACTTTCAGAATTTTCTCGCGAGTGCGCACATGCCAGAGGATGCCCATTACGATGGCAGTTAACCCAATGACAAAGACGTGAGCTGGGGCAACTTCCCCCGCACACACTTTGCTCAGCTGGTAAGCCGCTTCTGCAACAACACGCGTCCCCTCATAGAATATGTCCTCATCAACATTGGACGCATCATCAAAGGTTGTATGGATATAAGGAATAACCTTACTGAACCTATCCTCATTATAGTACACTGCCCTCCCTCCTCGTAACCAGATGGTAGAATGTTCTGTTAATTTCTTCTCCGAGATGGTGGGGAATTTTGAAGCTTCCTTATCCATGGCAGTAATATCTGTCGTGGGTATACCTGCTTCAGTGAATGACACAAAATCGGAGTATCCCCCCACATCCTCCAGGAACCAGGGTGTGGGTGTGTACCCCACGAGGGGGGCGGCGAGAGAGGTTACGTACAAGTCAAGGTCTGCATTTGTAGAATAGGAAGATTCCCACATGTCGGTGTAGCGAGGGCCCCCTCCTATGTAGAGGGTATCTCCTGAAGCCATGCTGTCCACGTTGATGCACACACTGGTTTTGAGTTCTTCTTCATGAGAGGCAATAAAAGCTTCAGACCCCAAAAGACCCAGCTCTTCTGCATCTAGAAAGACAAAATAAAGGGTAGCTTCTAAATCCCTGGCAGAGAGGATGCGGGCAGTCTCCAAAAGGGCTGCAACCCCTGAACCATTGTCTATGGCACCATCTGTGTAGACAGAATCGTAATGGGCAGTCAAGATGACTTTTTTGTTCCCTCCATGTTTGATGCCCGTGACATTGTAACCTTTTACCTTTTCTGAGTGAGAAGAAAACTTCACCCGGACGAGTGTGTCTGCAGTTTTCTTTTCTCTGATCGTTGCGTAGTCGTCATAGGAGATGGAAAAACTCTCACGGAGATGGCCTGCAAAGGCAGGCTCATTTTCTTTGTAGACCAGGTTAATGGTGGAATGACCCACACTATCTGCAAACTGAGGGTCGTAGTAATCCCAGTAATCAAAAACGAGGATTTTCCCCGTGATATCGGGCTCATCTACAAAGGCTAGGGGAGCTATCACATCATAAGAGATGTCCATGTACCGCACAGTTGGAGGGATAGCCCTTTTACTGAGATTTAACTGATCAGATGTGGAAAAATCTCCATCAAAATCGACGATGAGAGTGAATTCGGTAATCTGGAACGTGGTCACGTCAAATTCATCGATTTCAACGTGATATCCGTACTTTTCGAGGATTCCAGCAATATAGAGGGCTGCAGAGTAACTTCCACCAATGACCTCGTCTGAGGCAGTCTGTGACCCTGTTACCCGTGGGGAGTACTCAGTAAGGGTTACTATGTGCTGAAATGCGTCCTCCAGGCTCACTTCGTCTGCAACAGTCTGAAGTGAAGAGACTAACACGAGGAGAGGTAGAATTGAAAGAATTCTCATGTGTATCCTATCTTCTTGAGTATGTCTTTTCTTTCTTGCCTCTGGTTTTCGTTTTCAAAAGAGTCTGCTGAAGTCCCGTCAACAACGCCCAGGATGGCCTTTCCCAGATCAGTCTCTGTTATGATGACCTGCAACGGATTTTCCGAAGCTGCGTACACTCTGCAGGTGGTAGGATAATCCTTAACTGTGTTTAGCACGTTGATGGGGAAAGCTTTTTTCATCATGATCACAAAGACATGACCTGCACCTATGGCAAGGCACGCTTTGGCAGCATACTCTTTGAGGGACTCATCTGTCCCTTCAACCCTGGTTAATTTGGGTTTGGCTTCATTCATAGCGATCCCGAATTGAATACCAGGGACAGTAGTTTTCAGGGCCAAGGCCAGGTCATCCACGGTGAATATGGAGAAGTTTCCCTGACCAATGATGCATTCTACACCCTCAGGTTTCTCTACAGGTATGACATCTAACATGTGAACACCATAGTGGGGTGTTCTCAGAGGTTCTTATATATTTCGGCCAGGCTAGGGATAATAAACCAATGAACCTCTTTGATGGTAGTCCGACTTTCAAGAAGTTCATGAAATGGATGATCTAGGTAAAGTGAAGCACTAGGTTTAAGATGAGGTCTCCCTTCAAAAAAGCGATCACGCATCCCAGTGTTATGTAAAGGATCATGGGGGAACCATACGTTACCCAGAGCTTCTCTACTGTACAATGCTGCTTGAACTTCTCTGTATCCACGTCAATGTCTGGTATTAGATGTAAATTCCCTTCTTCATCCTGGAGGGGAAGAAAGCGGTAGTCTAACCTCTCTCGAGAGAGGGGAAACCCAGTCAAAAAGAGAAGGATTTTCTTCCAGGTGGGAATGCCCTCGTACGTATTACCCTTCACCACATTGTAGCAAAAAACTACCACCATTTCTGCAACTTTGAAAATCACCACATTGTTGAAAACACTCACCACAAAAACAGGAAAAATCACGCCCGGATACGTGGGCACCATGAGAGATAGTGCCAGTAACGCCTTGATATCGGCCCCCCCAAAGAGCCGCGAAACAGCTAGCACAAAAACGAGTACTGAACAAACTCCCACACTCAAAGCCATCATCTTCCACTGGTGATCTTCTACTCTGAGGATAACTCCCGTGACTCCCATGAGTAACCACACCTTATCCGGGATCTCCCTCGTCGTCACATCCTTGTAAGCACCATACCCCAGAAACCCTATGCTACCCAAAGGAGCAATAATCTCGATCACTTAAAACAGTCCCCACTCCGCCACTGCATTGAACATGATGTAACCCGCAATGATCAGGATAATAGCGTGCTTTAACCCTGCAATAATCTTCTTCTCAGCCATTTTCCCAGCTGCCAACCCAATGAATAACCCCTGCATCATCAGCATGCGGAAGAATAACGTCGTGTACTGCTCCTCGGTGAACCCTGTCTTGACCAGCCCACCTCCTGATTGTGACAGGGGCAGGATGAAACTCTTGTACAGGACCAAGATGACTACTAAGAACACGAAATACGTGATATAACAGATCAAAACGTAAGGTTTAATCATGGTGTTGATTTCTTTCTCAATATTTTTTAAATCCCGCGCATTCCGCGAAGCTGACCCTAATATTTCTCGAATATCTCCCCCTGCCTTGTTGGCTTCGATAATCAGGTAGGTCAGCTTCTCAATGTAGGGACTCTTTGCTCTTTCTGCGAATCTTTTGAAAACGTTCTCAAAGGGTATTCCCCACGAGATCTGCCTTGCCATGAGCTCGATCTCCTTGTTTAACAACCCATATTCTCTGTCTTTGGTCACATAAATGGCCTGGGGAATGCTCATTCCTGAGTCCACACCTGAGGTCACATCGGCCAGGAAACTGGGGAATTCCTCTTCCATTCTCCGCATTCTTGAGAACTCGAAGTATTTACCTGTTGCAAAGGGAATGGTCCCGATTAAGAAGGAAAACAGAATCAAGTCATCGAAAAAAGGCTGGTTAAAGTAGTTGAGAAGATCGAACATAAACAATCCCATGGCCACTATCCCAGGAATGAGTATTAAGGCCACATTTTTTACTGTAAACGAACTTTCAGTGCCTTCTTTTGCCATGTTACTCCTCCGGTATGATTGAATCGATCATCAACAAGAACAGTAACGAGAACCCAGGGACTCCCAGATACACAACCATGACCATCATGTCAGTCATGCTCAGACCGGCCAAGGTCCCGCCGCCCATGGCAGTCATCACCGACATGGTGATCACAATGAAGATGGTGCCGAAGACAGGGATAGTAATGTAGCTCTCTGCAAATAAGGCCAGGTTCTCAGCAAAGTCCTTCATCATCTGCCTGTATTCTACCATCATATTTTCCGCTTCATTGTGCAAGAACGTCTTCAAGTCACCACCAGACCGTATAGTGGTGGTGATCCCCATTAATAATTCGGAAAATCTCCGGGACGGTGTCACCTTCGTATATTCATGGAGGACAGTCACAATATCTTTACCGAAGAACTTGCAGTCCCGGGTGATGTTCTTGGCTTCTTCTGCAATTTCTCCATAGAGCTTGGAGCGCGCCAGAGAGTCAAAGACTGCATCAGGAGCAACGCCTGCCCCTGCCATGGCTGCCATGTAGGGGACGGCAAAGGGCAGTTTGTTATCAATAGCACGTTTCCGTGAGTCTGCCAAATAACTCGGATATATGTAAAAGAACACGAACATGAATAAGGGTGTCAAAAAGAAGGTGAATATGGCTGCTAACACCGGGTCTTTCTTCAATACTATCATGAATATGGCCACCAACATCACGAGAACAGGGGTTATGATCGCGGTCACCAACGTAGCGTAAGAGAAGTACTCCCCTACAGTGATTCGGAAATTGGCTTTTCGAATACTCAACCGCATGGACTTTGAGTTGCCTACGAGAGGGTCCATGAAGGGCCCAAAGACCTTGTAGGCCATTCGCGAAAGGAGTAGGGCAACATTCATGCAGTTCCCTCAATTTTAGCCATTACAGCTTCAGGGTCTCTGTAGTACTCAGCAATGATCTCTGCCACGTCTTTGTAGAACCTGATCTGGTTTTCATGCATCCAGGTAATGATCCTCTTTCTCCTGTCGATCTCCTTGAGGATGTCTTCCATGGACATACCTTTTTCCTTTTCCAGTCTTTCCAGGAGGTAGCTCCTGCCAGTGAATCGGAAGGTATCCTCGAAGGGGTTCCATTCATAAATGGTGTTGGTGATGACCTCTTTGGTGGAGGGGTCTAGGTCGACGACCTCGACAATGTCTGTAATCCTGCGGGTGATCTTTCCGCGGAGTCTGACCCTGGACTGCAGTAAAATGATGTCAAGGTTCTTGATGAGGATACGGGGGCAATTGATGGGCTCTGACTCTAATCGGTGCACTACACCTTGGGGAGAGTCTGCGTGGATTGTACCACACGCTGCGTGACCAGTGGCAATGGCCTGGAACAAGGTGTACGCCTCTCTTCCTCGCACCTCACCAACAATGATGTAGTCAGGCCTCTGTCGCAGTGAAGCTCTCAAAAGATCGAACATGTCCACCTCACCCATTCTCTTCCCGGAAGGTGTGATAGGACCGAATCCTGCCCTGGTGACTGCTGGAATCCAATTTTGGTGGGGAATGTTTAACTCAGCAGTGTCCTCAATGGAGACAATCTTCACCTCAGGTTTGATGAACAGTAACAAGCAGTTCAAAGTCGTGGTCTTCCCTGATGCAGTCCCGCCCGCTATCAAGATGGAAACACCCTTTTCCAGTAAGAACCACATCAATGACAGCATGGACGCAGAGAAGGTACCAAATGTCAGCATGTCAGGTGGGGTCAGGGGATCTTCTCTGAACTTACGGATGGTAAAGGTGGACCCATGCATGGTCACTTCCTTCCCCAGAGAAAGCTGCACTCGAGAACCATCTGGCAGAGAACCTTCCAACAACGGTTCTGCAATGGAGACGTGCCTCTGACATCTCTGCGCCAGTTTGATGATGAAGGAATCGAGTTCTTCATCACTTTTGAAATTAACATTGGACTGCAGGTTCTCAAAGTGACGGTGGAATATGTAAATAGGGATTCCTGGGCCGTCGCAGGAGACATCCTCAATGTTAGGGTCTCTCAAAATAGGGTCTATCCTGTTGTAGCCCACGAATTCTCGGGAAACGTAGTAACTCATCCTTTCGTAGCTCCCCCTATCCATGCGCATCCTGTACTTCCGAATGATGGTATTGACCTCCCTTCGGAGGTAGTCCTGGAGTCCTCCCTCGTCCAGGGTCTTAAAATCGATGTTAATAGTTTCCTGCAGAATAGCAGAGATCTGATCCATGATCTTCTCTTCTTCCCTGTTGAGACCAGGCTCGATCACCCGGTAATACATTTCCTTAGCATTTGAATCGTAGTAGACGTTCACGTAAGCATAAGGTGGGTTAATAGGGTACGTGATGTTCAGTTTGTGGAGCGGTATCTCCAAAACGTCAGTATCCAGTAATGGTGAAGCAAGCTGGACTCCTCCCATGTCAAATACATTGACTGGAGGCCCAAATTTCAATTCCGCTGATTCCAGCTGTACATTCTTCTTTCTTTTCTTTCCTTTAGCTTCCTTTTCCACTTGTTGTGGCATTTCTCTTTTCTGCGCACCTAGGCTGATCTTGAGACCCACATCATCACCTGTGTTGAGCTGTGCTCGTTACTCTGTCTAGTTACTATTATAATAGTACTTCCTTATTAAGGTTTTCATTCCTATGCACCTGCTCCTTTATAAACTTTAATACAGGTATCCTTGTATGTACTCTCTCGAAGAACGGGCCCAGGCTGTGGAGAAGATAGTGGTGGATGGAGACAAAAAGAAGTACTATCGCTTCCGTCCAGCCCCTTTTTACGGAGGCATTGCCACAGCAGACTGCGTGGGGTGTCCTCTCACCTGCATATTCTGCTGGAGCGGGTTCCCCCGGGACCACCCCCGGGAGGCTGGGAAATGGTACACTCCTCACAAGGTCTTTGCAGAACTGGACAGGACTGCCAAGAAGAGGGGGTACACCCAGCTGCGAGTCAGTGGGAATGAACCCACTGTGGGGCGAGAACATCTCGTGCAGTTACTGGAAATGGTGGACAAAACCTCTTATTTATTTATTTTAGAAACGTCAGGAGTTCTCATCAATCCAGATTATGCAGATATGCTTTCCCAGTTTAAAAATGTACACGTCCGCGTCTCTTTAAAAGGGGCCTGTGAAGAGGAGTTTGCTGCGCTCACCCAATCGCCTCCTGAAGAGTTCAGGTTGCAGCTTGGTGCATTGAAGACCTTAAAAGACCACAACGTATCCTGCCACCCCGCAGTTATGACCTCCTTTTCCCTTCCTGAGCATGTTAGAGAACTGAAAGAGAGGCTTTCTTACATCTCATCGAAGTTCTATGTGGAGGAAGAACAGGTAATGTTGTACCCTCTGGTGAAAAAGAGACTGCAAAAAGCCGGATTGATCTAAGTAGAGGTGATGGGAATATCATCCAGTATGAGTTCCTCTTTCATCCACACACTTACAGGCATATCTGTCATGGAAGATACCTGCTGCAGGACATTCAGTTTCTTAATATAGAAAAGCGCTGCAACAATGACATAGTTAGAAAGAAATGGTGATGAGAAACATAACCTTTTTAAGCCAAACAGAAAATGAACCGTAATGATGAATATACCCCAGGAAATTCTATCCTTTCTCAACGAAAAGGGACGAACTCTTCTCATCAAAGGGACAGCAGGTAGTGGGAAGACCATACTTTCCCTTTCCCTGCTAAAGGCCTGCGACAGCAACGGCATCTATCTCTCCACGCGGGTAGGGCCTGAAGACTTGTACCGGGACTGCCCGTGGATAGAGAAACACCTCACCAGAAGGAACATCATTGACACGACCAATCCTCTCAGAGAAAAGGTTATCCCAAGGGAGAGAGATTTTTCAGAAGTCATCAAGTATGGCTCAAAAGAAGACTTTCTCGTCGCTCTCTACGAGCGGGTGTCCCAGTTAGCAGAACCCATGGTGGTCATAGATTCCTGGAACGCAGTGGTGCATCACGTTCACACTTCTGAAGAGGACATAGAAAAAGGGGTCATTGAACTGTGCAAGGAGACACAGACAAACTTGATTTTAGTGGGTGAAAATCCAGAAGAGACCAGACTGGACTATTTGATGGACGGGGTCGTGAAACTGGAACAGACACAGCTGGAAAACAGACGGTTGAGGATCATTCATCTGTCAAAGCTGAGGGGTGTACCGATCTGCCAGCCACAGTATCTGTTCACGCTGGAGAATGGCATGTTCCGGAGTTTCGGTCGATTTGAAGCCAAGCCCATAAAGAATCCCAAGAAATGGGTATCCATACCTGATACGGAAAAATACTTCTCTACAGGGATTGAAGACCTGGATAAAATCTTGAAAGGTGGGTTCAGAAAAGGAAGCTTCAACTTGTTTGAGGAGCAGCTGGATGTTTCCCGTTCAGCAGAAGGGTACGTATGGAGGTGCTGTTTTTTCAACTTCCTGATGAAGAAGAGAGGGAATATCCTGGTGGCAGGTGAGGGGGTAAGTCCGCAAAAACTGAAGGAGCTGTCAGTACCGTATGTGGGAGAGGACATCTGGAATGAATACGTGCGCATAGGGGTGTACAGTGAAGAGGATTTTGATGAACCCTACATTGTTGCAGTAAAGGGGAGCTCTGAGGAGAGATATGAGACCTGGAAGAGCCTGACAACAGATCTGAAGAAGAAAACGTGCCAGCCCATCCAGGACTACACTGCTCTGGATACCTTGGAATTTAGGGGTGGTGTAGAGAACACGATAAAGAAGATGGGAATTGCAGCCAGGGAGTTGAAGACTTCAGGCGACCTCCAGATCGCTTTGATCAAACCTGGGCTGAAAGTGTCAAAACAGATCATCAACCTGGCAGAGACCTATTTCAAGTTCCAGTCCATTTTCGGCACTGCTGTCATGTACGGTGTCAACCCTGAGACTGGGTTCTACGTCATTGAGGTCGACGGGTCAGAGGGGTACCCACGGGTGAAGCTGATCCCTATTGTGTAGTCTTTTCTCATAGTAGTGACTTTTGACCTTTCTATGCTATTTTTTTAGAAGTATTTCCCAAAAACTGGAATATGTCCCGTTTTCTTTCTCATTTTTTCTTACATCTCTATCCCTTACACGATAGTCTCAGCGCCAGCCATAGTGACCTTTTACTCCCTCACTAAGTTTATATATCCATAACTCCAAAGGAAAATACCGGGAGGGCAAATCCCCACAGAGGCTCAAAAAACTATTGCCCCAAATACCTTTTTCTCAAACACTGAGACCTCTCAGTGGAGAGCCCATATCTCGGTCTTTCTTTTTAAATGCTCGTAGTCCTGCGTAATTATTGCTCTGTGGGCATTTCGTATACAAACCTACCTCTCTTGTTCCTGCTTTCCCGTTTGGCCAGCTTTCCCTCCCTCGCCAGATTCTCCAGTATCCTTTCCACCCGTTCCTCATCATTGATCTTGTATTTGTTGTTTAAAGCAGCAATGGATAGAGATTCTTTCTGCAGTCGATTCAGGAAGTAGATTGCCAACTGTTCGTCCGTGCGCTCATCTTCAGACAGCGCTGCCTCTATCTGCTGAGGCTCCTCAACCGCAGAGGGTACATACTCTACGGGAGCACGTTCTCTCTCTATAATAGCTTCCAGTACATCCCATTGGGACACTTCAAGCATTTCTGCCACTTCATTAAGTGTTTTTTCTTTGTGACTCATAATTTCATTTAATATGTCTTTCATTTAGATCACCTGAATTTAGGATGTTTTTGCAACAAAATTGGCAAAGCTAAGGGCCTAAAAGGCATTCCTTTTGTTTTTTCACCAATCAATGCCGCTAGTTCCTGTGCAGTCATCTGATTCTGCCCTTCTCCTCTCACCCGTACGGACAGGACTCCAGATTTCTCTTCTTTGTCGCCAATAACACAGATGTAGGGAACCCAAGCCCTTTCAGCATCTCGTATCCTGCTGGATAATGTCTCATTGCGGTCATCAATGTCCACTCGTACACGATTCAGTGAGGCCGCCACTTCATGACACACCCTCAGATAGTTCTCTGTCACCGGGATCAGCCGCACCTGGACAGGGGCCAGCCACAAGGGGAGCTGGGGTTTCCTTCCTTCGTTCTCATCTATGGCTGCATTCTCCAGAATGGAGCAGACTGCCCTCTCAACACTCCCAAAGGTGGAGCAGTGCAGAATGACGCAGGGATACTCCTTCCCGTCTTCCCCCATGTAGGTGATGTGAAACCTTTCTCCATTGACAAAATCCACCTGGACTGTCGAGATCTGCGAGTTAGCCCCATCAGCTTCAATACTCTGGAACTCATTCTTCATCGTATAGTAGTGGGTGCGTTCTTTCATGACCTTGATCAAAGAGGGGACCCCCAATATCTTAATCAATTGAACCATCCACTCCTTGTTCTCTTCGTAGAACTGTTCCACCACCTCCCAACCCAGCACCCACCTGTTCTTGCTGACAATGGAGTCCATTAAGTCCTTACATAATAGTGAAAGCTTCAAAAACTCCTCCTTAGCCTGCTTTTCATCCATGCAGAACGCGTGGACATCAGTCATCAAGAAGTTCCGCACCCTCCTCAACCCAGAAAGCTCACCCTTCTGCTCCTTCCTGAAACAGATAGCTTCCTCATATTCTTTCAAAGGCATGTTCTTGTAGGAGAAGGTGACCTTCTGCATGTACGGGAAGGCCCCTGGGTCTGAGGCAAACCGCAGCACGAGACTCTCGTTCTCGATTTTGTAGTCTCTCTCGTGGAATTCTCCCATCAGCATCCGAATCTCCGGAACGTCTGTCCGGTACAACAGGGGGTTCTGGATCTTGAAGGCTCCGTAGGGTTTCGCGACATTGTTTTCCTGAAAGTCTAAGATCAAGTCCTTGATCAACAACCCATGGGGGTACCACTTCATGTTGCCTACATCAGATTCTGGTGTGTAGTCCACGAGCTCCAACCGCTGCATGTACTCTATGTGCTTTGGTTTCTCTTTCTTGGAGGGGTTTCCCTCCAGCTCATTCCTGGTAAACACTTTCAAAAGTTCTGTGCCCTTTTCATTCCAGATGAGGCTGCTTTTCCAATTAGAGGGCGTTACCTCGAATCCTTCCCCCTTTGCGCTCACTAAAACGAACCGAACAAATTTAGATTTCTTTTCTTCTTCTTCCTTCTTCTTCGCCTCTGTTCTCGGGAGGATAGACCTCGAGAGTTCAGACAGGGGATGACCTTTACATTTCACTGTGAAAGACTTGTAATATCCAAAGGGTGACCTCTTTACTGTATATCCTCTCTTTTTGAGCTCCTTTTCTATCTCAATAAGGATAGAGACGGCTTTCTGGGAAGAGGCGAGGTTGCTGGATAAGTGGGCGTAAGGGTAGAGCATGATTCGATCTGTATCGACCTTTTTTGAAATTTCAGAGATCTCATTGACTGTATCTTCCACGATATTCGGGTTGTCTTCATCTACAGACTCTACTGTGGTAAAGACAACCAGGACTTCCTCCATCCTGTCTTTTTTCAGTTCAGTAGGAAGCTCTTCAGCCATAGCAGTTTTCTTGGTTATTTCGTATTCGATAAAATCGGAATGCAGCGCGAGGATTTTCATGAGAAGGTTTCCTTTTCAAGACTTAAAAGCATTATGGGTCAGAGGTCAAAGGGTCTGGGTTGGATGAGGGTAACAGCCTTCTGGTAGGGAGTCACAGCTGGAAGGAAATTCCCTATGCTGCCATGCTCCTGGAAGAATGCAATCCATAAAGGAAAAAGAACATAAAAAGTACATTATTCTTCACATCAGATAAAAATAAGGATATATTTGAGTTTTATACTTTAAAAATATATAAATGCTCTCTTTCCAATAAATACCAACCCTTATAAGGGTAAAGCAGTATGCCCAATCCAGGTGTGCAAAGCTTTTTAAGGGAACATGTCAAAGGTTAAAAGCTGAAGATGGTACTCCGCCGACAGCTGGACTAGTACCATGAAAACCTTTTGCACTCTTAGAAAGTTTTTCTCATACCCTTGATGGGGCAAAGAAGCAGTACAATCATCTATCTGAAAAGGTGATTCCATGATTGTGGTGATGAAAGGAAGAGGAGAAAACCTTGAAATCGTCCAGGAATACCAGGAGGGCGTTTGGGTCCACGTAGTTGATCCTAGTATAGGGGAAATGGAAGGAATAGGTTCATCCTTGGACATACCCCTCGATTTTTTGCGATCACCCCTTGACGCAGACGAGCTGCCGCGAACAGAAATAGAGAACGGCACTACCCTCATCATCATAAGGATCCCCTACTTTGATGAGCATTCAGACGTACATGTAAAGACCATCCCTCTGGGCGTCATCTTAAAAAAAGGTATACTAATCAGTATTTGTAAAAATGAGAACGAAATGGTTCAGGATATGGTAAAAGGAAAATTTAAGGGTTTTTCTACACGGAAAAGAAACAGAATGATCCTTCAGATTTTTTACATGACCGCTGCTTCTTATTTAGAATATTTGAAAGAAATTAACAAACGAAGTTCTGAGTTTGAAACGCAGCTGCATAAAGCAATGCGAAATGAACAGCTCATTGAGCTTCTAAATTTAGAAAAAAGCCTTGTTTACATCACCACTTCTTTGCGGGCCAATGAAATTGTGTTAGAGAAACTTCAGAGGTACAATGTCCTCAAAATGTATGAAGAAGATAAAGACCTCTTAGAAGATGTCATCATTGAAAACAAGCAGGCTTTGGAAATGGCTACCATCTATACCAATATCCTCAGCGGCACCATGGATGCTTTTGCCTCTGTCATCTCCAACAACCTGGGGGTGGTGGTGAAGTTCCTCACCGCAGTGACAATCATACTGATGATCCCTACCATGGTGGCCAGCTATTACGGTATGAACGTTGACCTGCCGTTCCAGAAGTCTTCGCATGCGTTCTTATACACTATCATAATATCTGTGGCAATATCTGCAGGTGGAGTTTATTTATTCTGGAAGAAGAAGCTATTCTAAATTACCGAGACATTGAGGCGAGAGTAGTTGGATTCCTGAGAGAAGTGATTTCTTGGGACTGCACTTTCTCATTTTTCCCGTGCTGTCACACGCTTCATAAATAGGAGGTACAGCTATGACACGAAACTCGGTGGATAATTCCATGTTACGTGAGAACGTTAGAGTACTTTTGGGTTCACAACAATGGTCATTCTGAACGTGAAGAGATGATGTGAACCTGTGAACCGAGAGGTTTTTAAAGATCTCGTAAATCCATGAAGTAATGAGAATGGATACTGACACCTACTTCATGAAGATCGCTAACCTTGTTTCAGAGAGATCAACTTGCATCAAGCAGCAGGTGGGAGCCGTCTTGGTCAAGGATAAACACATCATTGCCACAGGGTACAATGGAGCACCGAGAGGAATCCCCCACTGCACTCAAGAGACATGCCTGCGGCTGAACACCAAGTCTCTGGAAGAATCGCACCTGTGTAGAGGAACCCATGCAGAACAGAATGCCATCATCCAGGCTGCATACCATGGGACACCCACAGTGGACTCTATTATATATACGACACACTTCCCCTGTATGAGCTGTGCCAAGATTCTTATCAATGCTGGAGTCAGAGAACTTGTCTTCGAGAGAGAGTACGACATGGATAATAAGTTAAAGATGGACCTCTTGAGTAATGCTGGTATCCGCATACGTCAGGTAAAAGTCGAGTAAAGGCTACGCTGCGTCTATCCCTTGACTTGTTACACCACTCCCTGTTCTAAAAATCTCAGTCTTACGCAGTTGTCAACCATGACCATGACAAAGAGAACACATGCATCTCTTTCTGAATATCCTTTTGTGCTTCCAAACATTTATAAACCATTGAAGTAAATTGAAACCATGGTAGACTGTACCTTTTACATAGAAGCCCAGAGTAACAACAGAATGGCAGTAGAAACCTCACTCAAGGAACTGCTCAAAGAAACTGAACACAATGTAGATGTGGTGGAATCTCATTTTGAAGAGATTACTGAAAATGAATATGATGGTGGAACCTACTACTCGGGTATTTTACGCTTGCAGATGAAGACAGATTTCAGGAGGTACATTAACCTCTGTATGCGTCTCACTCCCACCGCCATTGACTTCCATGAGGGAGAAATTACGGTAGAGAAAGAAGACCTCCTCCAGGTATTGGGGGATGTTTCCTCCCACATCACGAAACTCAGTAAAAAACTGGATTTGACCATCCAGCAAACAGGGGGGAGAATCCAGGAAAAACCTGGGATTGACGAAGATGTCATTGATGAAACGCTCAACTATGGGGGGATCTTGATGAAAATGGCCTTTGAAGGCCATGCAGACTCTGAAGAAACTCTCAAAGAAAAATTCATAGGAGTGGCGAATGCATCTGGTGCCTACGTCAACAAAATGAATTCACAACAAATAGAAGGCCCTGAATGGACTGGAGTAGTAGGGATGGAACTCCTCTTTGAAGACGTTGAAGATGTCTTCCTGATCGTAGTCAAGCTCATACCAGTAGCTATGGGCATTGTGGAGCCGGAAACGGTCACCATCTCCATGCGCGAACTCCAGAGTATTGGTATGGACCTCTCTGAAGTGGTGCAAAGCTTCATTTCTACGTCAATTTCAGGCCGCCTCTAGGCAGTTGGTCACTACCTTTAAGGCAACTGCCGACTCATTTTCATTGTTGATTTATAGTATTGATTAATAATACCGAAAAGCTTATATACTAGTTAATGCAGATAGGAGAGTAACATACCAGATGGGACCCTGACCAAAACCAAAAAAGAGGTAGGAGGATTAAAGAAATGAAATTGAAAAAGATAGGAGCTGCTCTATTGGGTGTTGCCTTGATAGGCGCCACACTCTCAACAGTAGCTGCAGATGCTTATCCCCCACCAAAAGAGTTCTTCATCAATCCAGATGGATCACCTGCCTGTATTATAGCAGTAGGGAGTTCAGCTGCCGCCATGGATGTGGTCTCAGCTTCCATGCTTGCTGCCAAGATTGGTGCAATGGCAGTGAGAGTGGAGGAGGTGCAGCTGCCGCCGAGACGCTACACTGCAATGCATCAGGACATCCCCCTGTATGACTGGACAGGAAATGGCGTTCTCGTTGATGAGAGGCTGGGTTATCCAGTACTGGATGTGCCAGATGCTACTGAATACACGGCCTGGGATGTGAATCCCTTCTCTCCTCCCACATCGGGAGTCACTCCCAATCCCTTAATCGACTACACACTGAGCAGTCTTCAAGTTGAGTGCGGCCCAGGCTTGTGTAGTGATGATTACGACCACGGGTATTGGGGTAATCAGGATGGAGTATTCAACTCCTGGGAGACTCACGAAGAGATCCAATTCAGGTTTGATAACCTGGCAGTCTTTGACCCCTTTACAGGACTGACAGTAAGGGATAACCTTGCTGACCTTCTGGGAGGAGACATAGAACTGTGGAGGAACATACCACCATTAGATCTGAACACCATGTTCATACCAAGTCTCATCTACCGAGCTGACAATATCTATGTCCCCCCCATGATCGAGTGCATTCAGACTGTGAACAGACCCCTCAGTACCAGTTATCCCATTGTTGATCTTGATTACGAGAAAACAATTCCATACTTTGTGCCAGATCCTTACTTGGTGAGCGTGGATGGTCTTCCCAAGTTCACGTTCTTCGGGAAACTCTACAAAGTGGTGGATGCAGGACCGGTCTATGACTGGAACACCAGAACAGGCGAATACGGAGAACTGGAAGGAACGCCCTATCTAGTTGCAGGACTACCAACCTACTACTATGAACAGTACCTGTACAAGGACGAGCCAAAGGAATACGGCGACTACACAGTACTCCTCAAGGATGTCGATGTTGACCACAACAAAGCCTGG
>JADDYB010000082.1_pt1 | contig 28176 bp, 29 predicted proteins | sample 8641941 | NCBI WGS metagenome assembly JADDYB01 (sample SAMN16275377, study PRJNA637457) | freshwater sediment metagenome | isolation source: Lake Kineret sediment | place: Israel: Lake Kineret | collected 2013
CAACCGCGAGCAGTGCTTCGCGCTGAACCTGCTGATGGACCCGGAGTGCGACTTCGTCACGCTGATCGGCCAGGCCGGCACCGGCAAGACGCTGCTGGCGCTCGCCGCCGGGCTGGTGCAGACGCTGGAGACCAAGCGCTACGCCGAGATCATCGTCACCCGCGCCACGGTGCCGGTCGGCGAGGACATCGGTTTCCTGCCGGGCACCGAGGAGGAGAAGATGGCGCCGTGGATGGGCGCGCTCGAGGACAACCTCGAGGTGCTCACCCGCGGCGACGATGCCGCCGGCGAGTGGGGCCGCGCGGCGACGATCGACCTGATCCGCTCGCGCATCCGCATCAAGTCGATGAACTTCATGCGCGGCCGCACCTTCCTGAACAAGTACCTGATCATCGACGAGTGCCAGAACCTGACGCCGAAGCAGATGAAGACGCTGATCACGCGCGCCGGCCCTGGCACGAAGGTGGTCTGCCTCGGCAACATCGCGCAGATCGACACGCCCTACCTGACCGAGGGCAGTTCGGGGCTGACCTTCGTCGTCGACCGCTTCAAGGGCTGGCAGCACTCGGGGCACGTGACCCTGCAGCGCGGCGAGCGCTCGCGGCTGGCCGATCACGCTGCCGACGTGCTTTGATCACCGCAGGTGTACGCGACCGCTAGAACAGCAGCGCGGCGACGAAGATGCCGGTCATCGTGAAGACGATGGCCAGCTTCAGCACCGTGCCGACCAGCAGGCCGACCCAGGTGGCCACGCCGACTCGGCCTGCGCGCAGCGCATCGCGATGGGCGATGAACTCCCCGATGGCGGCACCGACCAGCGGCATGAACAGCAGGCCGATGAGCCCGGCGAAGATCCCGGCGATCGTCCCCACCGCGGCGCCGGCGATGCCAAGCGGCGTTGCCCCGGCGCGCTGCGCCGACATCATCTGGGCGACGTAGTCGATCGCGAAACCGATTGCCGCCAGCACGGCCAGCAGGCCGACCGTCCAGCCCGAGATCACCGTGAAGCCGTCGATCCAGGCGGCGAGCGCGATACCGGCAAACACCAGTACGACCCCCGGCAGGGCCGGCAGCACCGTGCCGACGATGCCGACGACGACCATCAGCACCGCGATGATCCACAGGAACGTGTTCATCCGCCGCCTGCTGCCCGTTCAGAACGGCGCCGACCCACCTTGTGCAAGGTTGTCGAACCGGGTGTTCTCGCCGGCAAAGCGCAGGTTGATCCGCCCGGTCGGTCCGTTGCGCTGCTTCAGAATCAGCACCTCGGCGACGCCCTTTTCGGGACTGTCGGGGTTGTAGAACTCCTCGCGATACAGGGCAAAGATCACGTCGGCGTCCTGCTCGATCGCGCCGGACTCGCGCAGGTCGCTCATCACCGGGCGCTTGTCGGTGCGGCTCTCCACCGTGCGGTTCAGCTGCGACAGCGCGATCACCGGCACCTGCAGTTCCTTGGCCAGCGCCTTCAGCGAGCGCGAGATCTCCGAGATCTCGGTGGCGCGATTCTCGCCGGTGCCTGCCGCCGACATCAGCTGCAGGTAGTCGACCACGATCAGGCCGAGCTTGCCGCAGGTGCGTGCCAGCCTGCGCGCCCGCGCGCGCAGTTCGAGCGAGTTCAGCGCCGGCGACTCGTCGATGTACAGCGGCGCGTCCTGCATCCTGCGGATCGTCTCCGACAGCTTCGGCCAGTCGTCGTTCTCCAGCCGGCCGGTGCGCAGCCGCTGCTGGTTGATGCGGCCCACCGAACTGAGCATGCGCAGCGCCAGCTGCTGCGCGCCCATTTCCATCGAGAACACCGCCACCGGCATGCCATGGTCGATCGCCACGTGCTCGCCGATGTTCAGCGCAAAGGCCGTCTTGCCCATCGACGGTCGCCCGGCGACGATGACCAGGTCGCCCGGCTGCAGGCCGGAGGTCATCCTGTCGACGTCGACGAAGCCGGTCGGCACGCCGGTGACATCCGACGGGTTGGCGCGTTCGAACAGTTCGTTGATGCGCTCGACCACCTTGGTCAGCAGCGGTTCGATCTCGACGAAGCCCTGCCGTCCGCGCGCGCCCTCCTCGGCAATGCGAAAGACCTTCGACTCCGCCTCGTCGAGAATCGTCTTGGTCTCGCGGCCCTGCGGATTCAGCGCGCTGGTGGCGATCTCGTCGCCGACCGAGACCAGGCGCCGCAGCACCGAACGGTCGCGAACGATCTCGCCGTAGCGGCGGATATTGGCGGCCGACGGCGTGTTCTGCGCGAGCGCGTTCAGGTAAGCGAGGCCACCGGCCTCCTCTGCCTTGCCGGCGCTCTGCAGCGACTCGTAAACGGTCACCACGTCGGCCGGACGCGAATGGTCGACCAGCCGGGCGATGGCCTGGAAGATGAGTCGGTGGTCATGCCGGTAGAAGTCGCTGACCGTGACCAGGTCGGCGACGCGGTCCCAGGCCGAGTTGTCGAGCAGCAGACCGCCCAGGACGGACTGCTCGGCCTCGATCGAATTCGGTGGGGTGCGGACGGAGACGAGCTGCGGGTCCGCGACGGGAGAGTTCATCGACACTCCATCAATGTCGATGCAGTTTAGCGCCGTGCCACGGGCCGGCCCGCCGGGCGCTCGCAGCCGGCGAGGCAGGCCCGCACGGTCGCACCTAGGCCTGCTCGGCGACCACGGCGACCGTGATGTCCGCCACCACGTCGCTGTGCAGCGCCACCGCGACGTGATGCTCGCCGACGGCTTTCAGCGGCCCCTGCGGCATGCGGATCAGGCCCTTGGCGACCTCGAAGCCCTGCTTGCGCAGCGCCTCGGAAATGTCGAAGTTGGTGACCGAGCCGAACAGGCGGCCGTCGACGCCGGCTTTCATCGCGATCTTGCAGACGAGGCCGTTGAGCTTCTCGCCCATCGCCCGGGCCTGCGCGAGCTTGTCCGACTGCGCCTTCTCGAGGTCGGCGCGGCGCGCCTCGAATTCCTTGATCGAGGCATCGGTCGCCCGCTTGGCCTTGCCCTGCGGGATCAGGAAGTTGCGGGCGAAGCCGTTGCGGACCTTCACCACATCGCCGAGGCCGCCGAGATTGACGATCTTTTCAAGAAGAATGACTTGCATGACTTGCTCCGGCGACGCTCTAGTGGTTGTCCGAGTACGGCAGCAGCGCCAGGAAGCGGGCGCGCTTGATCGCCGAGTCGAGCTGGCGCTGATAGTGCGACTTGGTGCCGGTCAGGCGCGCCGGCATGATCTTGTTCTGGTCAGTGAGGAAATCGCGCAGGATGTCGATGTCCTTGTAGTCGATCATCTCGACGCCTTCGACCGTGAAGCGGCAGAACTTCTTGCGCTTGAACAGCGCGTTCTGCTTCTCTCCCTTGCGGACGGGCTTGCCCTTGCCCTTTCCCTTGCCACGCATGAATGCCATTTCTTCGTGCTCCGTTCAGATTGCTGTGAATTCGGTGATGTGCACTATCAGGCTGCGCGATCGCTGGCTGCGCGGCGCCAGGAAACCATCGAGATCGAGTTCGCTTCCCAGCACCTGGCGGTCCAGCCTCTGCGCCGCATCGCCCACCGCGATCGCCTCGAGTTCGAAACTGAGCTGCCGTTCGATCCCCGCTTCAGCCAGTGTGCCGTCGTATCTCAGCCCTGCCTGCAGGACCGCCACGCCGGCCGGCGTGTAGCGCAGATCGCCCCGTGCAACCAGCTTCGCCCGCAGGCGGACCCGGTTCGTCAACGCGGCCGCCGCGCGAGGCCGCTCAGGCTGCCGCCGGGGTCTGCTCCGCGGCCGCCTTGCGCGCTTCTTCCTTCTCGACCAGCTTCATCATCGGCGATGGCGTCGTTTCCGCCTTCTTCATGCCGATGGTGAGATGGCGCAGCACCGCGTCGTTGTAGCGGAACGCGTGCTCGAGTTCGTCGAGGGTGGGCTTGCCGCACTCGATGTTCAGCAGCAGGTAGTGGGCCTTGACCAGCTTCTGGATCGGGTAGGCCAGCTGGCGCCGACCCCAGTCCTCGACCCGATGCACCTTGCCGCCCTGGCTGGTGATCAGCGACTGGTAGCGCTCGAGCATGGCCGGGACCTGCTCGCTCTGGTCCGGATGGACGATGAAACAGATTTCGTAGTGACGCATCGATGCTCCTTATGGATAAGCCGCCCCAGGCGTCGATCGGGTGCGGCAAGGACGGGAAAGCCTGCGATTGTAGCCGTTTGCCTGAGGCCGGCTCAACTTGCCGTCGGGGCAGCCCCTGCGCCAAGCAGGGCCGGCAGCACCTCGCCCGCCGGACCGCGGACGACGAGATCGGCCGTCGAATCGATCTCGGTCGGCTGCGGATTGACGATGATCACCGCCGCACCGGCACGACGGGCGTGCATCGGCAGCCCGGCGGCCGGGTAGACCAGCCCCGAGGTGCCGACCACCAGCAGCACCTCGGCGCCGGTGACCGCCTCTTCGGCGGCGTGCAGCGCCTGCGCATCGAGCATCTCGCCGAACCAGACCACGTCGGGACGAAGCCAGCTGCCGCAGCCGGGACAGCGCGGCGGCTCGCCGGCGGGCAGGTCCTGCGGCCGCTCGTACGTCACCCCGCATTCGTCCAGGCAGCGCGAGCGCAGGATGTTGCCGTGAATCTCGATCACGTCGCGGCTGCCGGCGCGCTGGTGCAGGCCGTCGACGTTCTGCGTGACGACGCGGAGCCGATCGAACCTGCCGGCGGCCTGCGCCAGCGCCCGGTGCCCGGCATTCGGCTGCACCCTGGCGACGAGTTCGCGCCGCCACGCGTACCAGCGCCAGACCAGGGGCGGATCGGCGCGGAAGCCTTCAGCTGAGGCGAGTTGCATCGGGTCGAACTGGCTCCACAACCCGGTCTGCGCGTCGCGAAAGGTCGGCACGCCGCTTTCGGCCGACATGCCCGCTCCGCTCAGCACGGCGAGGCGGCGAACGCCGGACAGCCGCTCGCGCGCTGCGTCGAGCGCAGGAACGCTCATGCCGAGGTTGCCTTCGCGGCCCGCTGGCGCAGCGTCTCGAACAGGCACACGCCCGTGGCGACCGACACGTTCAGGCTCTCGGTCCGCCCCTGCAGCGGAATGCGCGCCAACCAGTCGCACTTTTCGCGCGTCAGGCGTCGCAGGCCGGGCCCTTCGGCGCCGAGCGCCCAGGCCACCGGACCGGTCAGGTCGATTTGGTAGAGCGTTCGCTCCGCCTCGCCGGCCGCGCCGACGATCCATACACCGGCCTCGCGGATCTCCTCCATCGCGCGGGCAAGGTTGGTGACTGCGATCAGCGGCAGCGTTTCCGCCGCGCCGGCCGCCGCGGCTGCCACCACGGGCGTCAGGCTCGCCGAGCGGTCGCGCGGCACGATCAGCGCCTGCGCGCCGGCCGCCTCGGCGGTGCGCATGCAGGCGCCGAGATTGCGCGGATCGGTCACGCCATCGAGCAGCAGCAGCAGGGTCCGGGCATTGACCTCGGCAAGGACATCGTCGAGCGACCGGGCCAGCGCCACTTCACGGCACAGCGCGACCACGCCCTGGTGCGTCGACCCGGCCGCTATTCGCTGCAACCGCTCGGCGTCGCTCATGGTGACCCGCACTGCGGCGGCTTGCGCGCGATCAAGCAGCTGCTGCATGCGCCCGTCACGTCGCGCGCCGTCGACGTACAGCGCCTCGATCGACTCCGGCGAATGGCGCAGCCTCGCCGTCACCGCGTGAAAGCCCGCCAGCACTCGCTTGCCGCTCATCGCTGCACTCAGGTGCGCCCGCGACGCCGCGCCCGCACCGCACGCTCGCCGCCGACGCCCCGCTTGCCGCTGCTCGCCTTTTCGCGCTTGTCGATATCGCGACCGTGGCGCGCCTGGGCCGCAGCAAGTCGGGTGCGCCGCTGCTCGACGCTCTCGCCCTTGCGGTGCGGCGCCTTCTCCTTGACCGGTTCGGCGGCGAGCAGCGACTTGCGATCCAGTCCGCGCACCAGCCGGAACTCGATGCGCCGCGCCTCGAGGTCGACGCGCGCCACCTGCACCGAGACGCGGTCGGCAAGCCGGTAGCGCAGGCCTGTCCGTTCGCCGCGCAGCTCGTGCATAGGTTCGTTGAACTGGAAATACTCGCTTCCCAGTTCCGACACGTGCACCAGGCCCTCGACGAAGAGGTCGTCGAGGACGACAAAGATGCCGAACGGCACGACCGCGCTTATGGTGCCGGTGTAGGTCTCGCCGACCCGCTCGCGCATGTAGTAGCTCTTCAGCCAGGCCTCGACGTCGCGCGACGCGTCGTCGGCCCGCCGCTCGTTGACCGAGCACAGCAGGCCGAGCTTCTCCCACAGCGGCACCGCGGCGCGGGCGGCCGTGGCACGTCGTGCATGCCGGCGCGCCGCGCGCGGCACGTCCTGCACGTCGACCGTGGCCAGCAGCTGCGGCTCGTACACGGACGATCGCAGCACCGCCTTGATCGCCCGGTGCACCAGCAGATCCGGGTAGCGGCGGATCTGCGACGTGAAATGCGCGTAGGCCTCGTAGGCCAGCCCGAAGTGACCGACGTTGTGCGGGCTGTAGACCGCCTGCTGCATCGTGCGCAGCAGGACGGTCTGCAGCAGCTGCGTGTCGGGGCGGTTGCGGATTCGCTCGAGCAGGTCGGCGAAGTCCTTCGGCTGCGGCGACTCGCCGCCGGCGAGAGCGAGGCCGAGCGCTTTCAGCAGCGTGCGCAGGTTCTCCAGCCGCTCCGGCGTCGGTCCCTCGTGGATGCGATACAGCGCCGGGTGCTTGTGCCGATGGAGCAGGTCGGCCGCGCAGACATTGGCGGCGAGCATCATCTCCTCGATCAGCCGGTGCGCGTCGTTGCGCGTGCGCGGCAGGATCTTCTCGATCCGCCCCTGCGGGTCGCAGACGATGTAGGTCTCGGTGGTGTCCATCTCCAGCGCGCCGCGCGCGCCGCGTGCCTTGGCCAGCAGGCGATACAGGTCGTGCAGGTCGGTGAGCTGCGGCATGACCGGCGCCAGCCGCTGCGCGGCGCGGCTGTCGGGCACCGACAGCGCCTCCCACACCTCGGTGTAGGTGAGCCGCGCGTGCGAGTGCATCACCGCCGGGTAGAACTGGTAGGCGGTGATCGCGCCGCGCGCCGAGATCACCATGTCGGCGACCATCACCAGGCGATCCACCTTCGGGTTCAGCGAACAGATCCCGTTGGACAGCTTCTCGGGCAGCATCGGGATCACCCGCCGCGGGAAGTACACGGAGGTCGAGCGGTTCTGCGCCTCGGCATCCAGCGCGTTGCCCGACGGCACGTAGTGACTGACGTCGGCGATCGCCACGAGCAGCCGCCAGCGCGTGCGCCGCGCGTTCATCGGCTCGCAGTAGACGGCGTCGTCGAAGTCGCGCGCGTCCTCGCCGTCGATCGTCACCAGCGGCACATCGCGCAGGTCGACCCGGCCCGCCAGGTCGCGCGTCTCGACATGGCCCGCCAGTTCCTCGGCGGCCGCCAGCACGGCCGGCGGGAACTCGTGCGGCACGGCGAATTTGCGCACGGCGATCTCGATCTCCATGCCGGGATCGTCGATGGCGCCGAGCACCTCGATCACCCGCCCGACCGGCTGCACGTGCCGCTGCGGCTGCTGCACGATCTCGACGACCACGACCTGGCCGTGCTCGGCGCCCGCCGTCGCACCGGGCGGCACCAGGATGTCGTGGCTGATCCGCTGATCCTCGGGCACCACGATGGTGACGCCGCGCTCGTTCAGCAGCCGGCCAACCAGCCTGTTGGTCCGGTGCTCGATCACCTCGACGATCTCGCCGAGCGGCCGGCCGCGACGATCCTGTCCAGCCGGTCGCGCCAGCACGCGGTCGCCGTGCAGCACCCAGCCCATCTCGTGCTCGGACAGCACGAGATCGGGCCCGCCGTCGTCGCGGATCAGGAAGCCATAGCCGTCGCGGTGCCCCTGCACCTTGCCCGAGAGCAGGTTGGCGCGCGCCGCCACCAGCAGCAACCCGGCGCGGTTGCGCACGATGCGGCCCGCGTGCTCGAGTTCGGCCAGCGCCGCCTCGAATTCGGCGCGATGCTCGCCGACCTCGAGATGTTCGGACAGTTCGGCCGGCGTCATCGGCCCGCGCGCCTGGCTCAGTGCCGCCAGTATCTTTTCAGGGTCAGTGCTGTTCTTCTTCAAGCAGTCCGTTCCCGCGGGCCATATGCAGTCGTGTCGACGCGCCTGGTCAATTTGACATGCGAGGACCCGCAATTACAATGCGCGCCTTGCCAGTGCCCAGGTGGCGGAATTGGTAGACGCACTAGTTTCAGGTACTAGCGCCGCGAGGTGTGGAGGTTCGAGTCCTCTCCTGGGCACCACGATCAAGACGGCCTGCGCAAGCAGGCCGTTTGCATTCTAGGCCTGCCATCGGGCGGCCTGCGCGCTACCCTGAGCCCGGCTGCCCGCCTGCATCACCGTGGCTGCGCAGCCGCGCGGCCAGCTGGTGCGGCCGCAGCGTGTCGTACTCCTCGAACGGCTGGTGTATCCACGGGCTGTCGGCGAGATACTGCACGTAGTAGTCCGGCGGAACCGTCGAGGCCGCCTTGTACCAGAGCACGGCCGTGCGCACCTCGCGCAGCGCCGGGTACCGCTGGCGCAGATGCTCGATCACGCGCGCCAGCGTCACCCCGGAATCGACCAGGTCGTCGACCAGCAGCAGGTTGCCGTGCAGCGCGCCACCGGTGGTGGTGATGAATTCGGCGATGTCGAGCGACCCCTGCTGCGTTCCCGCCGCCTCGCGGTATGAACTGGCAGCGAGGATCGCCAGCGGCACGTCATACAGGCGCGAGAACACGTCGCCAATGCGCAGTCCGCCGCGGGCCAGGCACAGCAGCGAGTCGAAGTGGAAGCCACTGTCGTGGACCTGCAGCGCAAGCTGCTCGATCATGCGGTGGTACTGCTCCCAGTCGACGTAAAGGTGCTTGATCGACACGCAACGCGCCCTGGCGATCAGTCGTTGAACGGATGGCGCATCAGGATCGTCTGCTCGCGGTCAGGACCGGTGGAGATCATGGCGATCGGCACGCCGGTCACATCGCTCAGCCGCGAGAGATAGCTGCGCGCCGCGGCCGGCAGCTGCGCCCAGTCGCGAATGCCAAAGGTCGACTGCCTCCATCCGGGGAAGTCCTCGTAGACGGCCTCGCACGCGGCGACCGCGTCGGCGCCGTACGGCAGGATGTCGGTCACCGCTCCGCCGTGGCGGTAGCCCGTGCACAGCCGCACGGTCTGCATTTCGTCGAGCACGTCGAGCTTGGTGATGCACAGGCCGGTGACACCGTTGATCTGCACCGAACGACGCAGCGCCGCCGCATCGAACCAGCCGCAACGGCGTGGCCGCCCGGTCACCGAGCCGAACTCGTTGCCGCGCCGGCGAAGTTCTTCGCCCGCCGCATCGGTGAGTTCGGTCGGGAACGGCCCGGAACCCACCCGCGTTGCGTATGCCTTGGTGATGCCGAGCACGTAGTGCAGCTGCTGCGGCGCCACGCCGGCGCCCGCCGCTGCCGCACCGGCTACCGTGTTGCTCGAGGTGACGAACGGATAGGTCCCGTGGTCGACATCGAGCAGTGCGCCCTGCGCGCCTTCGAAGAGCAGCCGGTGGCCCTGGCGGATCGCCTGGTTCAGCTGGTAGGAGACGTCGGCGATCATCGGCCTGATGCGCGGCGCCAGTTTCAGCGTACCGTCGATCACCGCCTGCGCGTCGAGTCCTTCCGCGCCGAGGTACCTGGTCAGCACGAAGTTGTGCAGGTCGAGTGCCTCGCGAACGCGCTCGGAGAACCGCGCCTCGTCGAACAGGTCCTGCGCCCGCACCGCCCGACGAGCGACCTTGTCCTCGTAGGCCGGTCCGATGCCGCGGCCCGTGGTGCCGATCTTGCCTGCGCCCTTGCGCTCCTCGCGCGCCTTGTCGAGCGCAACGTGATAGTCGAGGATCAGCGGGCAGTTGCCGCTGATATGCAGCCGCGGCGGCACGTCGACGCCCGCCGCCCCCAGCTCGTCGATCTCGGCGAACAACGCGGCAGGCGACAGCACGACGCCATTGCCGATGTAGCAAGCGACTTCCGGCCGCAGGATGCCGGACGGGATCAGGCGCAGGATCGTCTTGCGCCCGTCGATGACCAGCGTGTGCCCTGCGTTGTGTCCGCCCTGGAAGCGGACCACGCCCTGCGCCTGCTCGGTCAGCCAGTCGACGATCTTGCCCTTGCCTTCGTCGCCCCACTGGGTGCCAACCACCACCACATTTCGTGCCATCACATGCCCTGACTCGGTCCGGATAAGCCGCTCGCTCCCACGCGGGAAGCGTCGCGGTGCTGCGTCATCGATTGCTCAAAGCCGCCGGTCACTGCCGCTCGACCACCTGCCAGACACCGTTCACGCTGCGGATCTCGCGGTCGCATTCGAGTCCGTCGATGCGGTCATCGTCGCCCAGGCGCCGGATGACGATCTCGCCTGCGGCGCGCAGCGTCTCGATGAGCGCAGCCACCGCGCCATCGCCGCATGCAGGCGCGAGTATCGCCCGCGCAGCAGCGCCCTGGTGCAGCCGTGCCAGCTCGCGCAGGTCGATCGAGAAACCGGTCGCGGGACGCGCCCTGCCGAAGGCCCGGCCGATGTCGTCATAGCGGCCGCCGCGCGCCAGCGCGACCGGCCAGCCGGCTGCATAGGCCGCGAAAGTGGCGCCCGTGTGGTAGCGAAAGCCGTGCAAATCGGCGAGGTCGATGCTGGGCGCGGCGCCGAGGCGCTTGAGCGCCTCGACCAGCCGCTGCAGCTCATCGAGCGCCGCCACCACCGCCGGCCGCGCCGGCAGCTCGGCGCGGGCCGCGGCGAGAACCCTTTCGTCGCCATGCAGCCGCATCAGCGCGCGCAGCGCCGAGCGCGCCGGCGCTGCAAGATCGGCGGTCAGCGGTGCAAGTGCCGCCGCATCCTTGGCGCTGAGCGCCGCGACGATGTCCTCGGCCAGCCGTTGGGCCGCAGGATCGATCTCGAGCAGTGCCCGCAGGATGCGGGTGTGACCGAGGTCGAAGCGAAGATGCTCGACCTGCGCCAGCGCCAGCGAGCGGACCGCAAGCTCGAGCACCTCGGCGTCGGCCGCCACCGACTCGTGGCCGAACAGCTCGGCACCGACGTAGAACGGCTCTCGCGTGGCCAGCGGATGCAGCGGCCGCGCGTGCAGCACGCTGGCGGCGTAGCACAGCCTGACCACGCCAACGCGATTGAGGATGTGGGCGTCGATGCGGGCGACCTGCGGCGTGATGTCGGCGCGCAGGCCGAGCAGCCGGCCGGAAATCTGATCGACCAGCTTGAGTGTGCGCAGATCGAGGTCGGCGCCAACGCCGGTCAGCAGGGAATCCGTGTACTCGAGCAACGGCGGCACGACCAGTTCGTAGCCATAGCTGCGGTACAGGTCCAGCGCCGAGCGACGCAGCTGCTCGAGGAACTGCGCCTCGCTCGGCAGAACGTCGGAGATCCCCTCGGGCAGAAGCCAGCGCGCCATGCCGTTTCTTGTGATGAGCGAGCCGCGTTGTCGGCCCACGCCGCGGCCATATCGCCGCGCACGGCCGCTATTTTGCTTGCGATCTCAGGCGAAAACCGCGATCAAGGTCAAGCCGACCACAACCGAGGCCAGCCCGAAGAAGCGGATCTGGCCATCCCGCAGTTCGCTCACGCGGCGGAACATCTCGCGCCAGGATGCCGGCGCGAACAGCGGCAGCAGACCTTCGAGCACGAGCATCAAGGCGAACGCCAGCCCGAGCGTGGTCCACATCAGCGCGCCGGGGCGCGGCCCGGTGTCGGCGTCTTCAGGTACTTGAGGAAGTCCGACGAAGGTTCGACCACCAGCAGGTCGCTGCGATTGCGAAAGCTGGCGCGGTACGCCTCGAGGCTGCGGTAGAAGGTGAAGAATTCGGGGTTCGGGCCGAAGGCCTGGGCGTAGATCGCCGACGCACGGGCGTCGCCCTCGCCCTTCATCTTCTCCGCCTCTCGATAGGCCTCGGCCAGCAGCACCTCGCGCTGACGGTCGGCGTCGGCGCGGATCTTCTCGCCTTCCGCTGCGCCGATCGAGCGCTGCTCGGTGGCCACCCGCTTGCGCTCCGACTGCATGCGGCGGAACACGTCCTCATTGATCTCTGGCACGAACTCGATGCGCTTCAGCCGCACGTCGACGATCTCCACGCCGACGTCGCGCACGCGCTCCTGCACGCTGGCCTTGATCTCCTCCATCGCCCGGTCGCGTTCACGCGAGGTGATGTCGTTCACCGTGCGCAGGTTCACCGCCCGGTTCAACGCGTCGCGCACCAGCGAGTTGATGCGCTCCTCGGCGGCGCGCTCCATGCCCTGGAAGCTGACGTAGTAGCGGCGCGGATCGGCGATCCGCCACTTGACGAAGGAGTCGACCAGCAGGTTCTTCTTCTCCGACGTCTGCACGCGGTCGGCCTGCGGCGTGTCTATGGTCAGGATGCGGCGATCGAGGTAGACGACGTTCTGGATCAGCGGGATCTTGAACTTCAGGCCCGGCTCCGAATGCACCTCCGTGATCTGGCCGAGCTGGAACAGGATCGCGTACTGACGCTGGTCGACGACGAAGGTGCTGGCGCGGAAGACGACCGCGGCGATGATCAGCCCGATGACGGTGGCAATGACCTTGTTCATGGTCCGCCCCTACCGTGTCTCGCGGACGCGTGCGCCCGCGCTAGGCCGCGGCTCGGCCGGCGCCGGTTCGGCCGGCAGCACGGTCGATGGACGCACCGTCACCGCATCGCCCGCCGACTGCTGCAGCAGCTTGTCGAACGGCAGGTACAGCAGCGGGTTGCTGCTGCGGCTGTCGATCAGGATCTTGCTCGTGTTCGAGAAGATCTGCTGCATCGTCTCCAGGTACATCCTGTCGCGGGTCACCTGGGGTGCGTTGTTGTAGGCGGCAGCGACCTGGCGGAAGCGCGCCGCGTCGCCTTCGGCGGTCTGCACGACTCGCGTGCGGTAGCCCTCGGCCTCCTGCAGCAGCCGCGCGGCCGTGCCGCCCGCCTTTGGAATCACGTCGTTGGCATAGGCCTGACCTTCGTTGATCAACCGCTCGCGATCCTGCGTCGCCTTGACCGCATCGTCGAACGCCGCCTGCACCTGCTCGGGCGGCTGCGCGTTCTGGATCGCGACCTGCAGCACCAGAATCCCGGTGCCGTAGCGGTCGAGATTCTCCTGCATGCGTCCACGCACGTCGTCGGCGATCTCGGTTCTCGACTCGTAAAGCACCTTGTCCATCGGCTGGCGGCCGACCACTTCGCGCATCGCCGACTCGGCCACCTGAACCACCGACTCCGTCGGCCGACGGACGTTGAAGACGAAGTCGCGGGCACCGCTGACGTCTTCCCTGATCCGGTACTGCACGGTGAAGTGCACGTCGACGATGTTCTCGTCGTCGGTCAGCATCAGTGATTCCTTCAGCCGGTCGGCCCGTCCGCGGGCGCCGATCTCGAGCGTTCGCACCGACAGCACGTCCACCGGCTCGTGCGCCTGCACCGGCCACGGCAGCCGCCAGCGGAAGCCCGGCAGCGTCGTCTCGCTGTAACGGCCGAAGGTGGTCACCACGGCCACCTGACCTTCCTGCACGATGTAGGCGCCGCTGCCCAGCCAGATCAGGCCGGCCACCGCAAGGACCGTCGCCACGCCGAGGCCGGCACCGCGCGCGTCGGGGCGGAAGCCTCCGCCCCCGCCGCCGCCGGACTGGCCGCCGCCGGATCTGCCGCCACGCCGGCCGAAAAGCCCGTTCAGCCGCCGGTTCAGGTCGCGCCAGAGTTCGTCGAGATCCGGTGCGCCGCCGCCCTGCGGCTTGCCGCGACGGCCTTCGTCGCGATCGCCGTCATCACCGCCCGAACCGGAGCCCCGGCCCCACTGTGGATCGTTCAGCGCAAGGGAAATCCCGGAAAGGAGGTGCATGAAAGTTGCGAAACGCTACTTGTGGGCGCTGATCGCGGAAGCTGCCGCCGGCATCGAGACCCCCGGCGACTGACGCGATTCCGCTGCGGCTGCGCGCGCAGCATGCACACGTTCGGCAATCGCTTCGCGCAGGAATTCGATGCCGTCGCCGGTTGCCGCACTCAGAAAAACGGCGCGGATGGTACCACAGGCATCCCGCTCGGCCGCGGCCGAGCGCTCGAGCCGGTCGATCTTGTTGAACACCAGCAGCCGCGGCACGTCCGCAGCGCCGATCTCCGCCAGCACGCGGTCGACCTCCGCCATCTGCGCGTCACGCGCCGGTGAAGACGCATCGACGACGTGCAGCAGCAGGTCGGCCTCGATCGATTCCTCCAGCGTCGACTTGAACGCGTCGACCAGCTGGTGCGGCAGGCCGCGGATGAAGCCCACGGTGTCGGAAAGCACCACCTCGAGTTCGCCGGCGACGAAGCAGCGACGCGAGGTGGTGTCGAGCGTGGCAAACAGCTGGTCCGCGGCATAACTGCCGGCGCGCGTCAGTGCGTTGAACAGCGTCGACTTGCCGGCGTTGGTGTAGCCGACCAGCGACACGGAGAACACATCGCGCCGCGAGCGGGCCCGGCGCTGCGTTCGCCGCTGCTTGCCCAGTGCCTTCAGTCGCTCGCGCAGCCGCTTCACCCGCACGCCGATCAGCCGGCGGTCCAGCTCGATCTGCTTCTCGCCCGGGCCACCCGTCTTGCCCAGGCCGCCGCGTTGGCGCTCGAGGTGGGTCCAGCCGCGCACCAGGCGCGTGGCGAGGTGCTCGAGCTGCGCCACTTCGACCTGCAGCTTGCCTTCGCTGCTCTTGGCCCGCTGCGCGAAGATATCCAGGATCAGCAGTTCGCGGTCGAGCACCGGCACATTCAATGCCCGCTCGAGGTTGCGCTGCTGCGCCGGGCTCAGCGGCACGTCGAAGACCGCGACGTCGGCGCCGCAGTCCTTCAGCAGGGATGAGAGTTCCTCGACTTTGCCGCTGCCCAGGTAGAAGGCTGCATCGGGGCGCTCGCGCCGCGCACTGAGCTCGCCGACGATCGCGAACCCAGCGGAGACAGCCAACTGCCGCGTCTCGTCGAGCGCATCAGCCGCCTCGTGTCCGGCGGAGCGCGCACCAACGATGATGCTGACGAGGAAGGCGCGCGGCGAGCGCTGCACGCGCGCGGATTCGACCTGGAAGGTGGTCAGGCGTCCGACTCCGTGGCCAGATTGACCGCACGCGCCGGCACGACAGTGGAAATGGCGTGCTTGTAGACCATCTGCGTGACAGTGTTGCGAAGGAGGACGACGTACTGGTCGAACGATTCGATCTGGCCCTGCAGCTTGATGCCGTTGACGAGATAAACCGACACCGGCACATGTTCCTTGCGCAGCGCGTTCAGAAACGGGTCTTGTAGGAGTTGCCCTTTGTTGCTCATGTCGGCTCCGTCTTCTTCGATTCGACCGCGTTCAGACGCGGCGGCCGTCCGCACTGCCACTTAGATGGCCCTGACGCGGAAAAATTCAATGTAGCGGAAAAGAAAACAGCCCGCTATCGCCCCTCACGCGTGGCCGCATAGGGATTTGTGCTGTTCCGAAACTCGATGCGCAGCGGCGTGCCGGCCAGCGAGAACTCGCGCCGGAACCAGCCCTCGAGATAGCGCCGGTAGGCCGGTTGGATGTGGGCGAGCGAGTTGCCGTGCACGACGATGACCGGCGGGTTGTGCCCGCCCTGGTGCGCGTAGCGCATCTTCGGCCGAGAATGCCCCGCCCGTGGCGGCTGCTGCCGTTCCACTGCCGCACGCAGCGCCCGCGTCAGCTTCGGCGTCGGCAGCTTGGCAAATGCCGCCCGGTGCGCGCTCTCGACCGAACGCATCAGTGCGCCAAGGCCGCTGCGCTTCTGCGCCGAGATGAAGTGCAGCTTCGCCCAGTCCAGAAAGTGCAGCTTGCGCTCGAGTTCGCGCTTGACCAGCGAGCGGTGATACTCGTCCAGTTGGTCCCACTTGTTCACGGCCAGCACCAGCGCCCTGCCCTTCTCCATGATGTAGCCGGCGATGTGGGCGTCCTGCTCGGCGATCTCCGCCGCTCCGTCGAGCAGCAGCACGGCGACATTGCAGCCGTCGATCGCCTGCAGCGTCTTGACCACCGAGAACTTCTCCACCGTCTCGAACACCTTGCCTCGCCGCCTCAGCCCGGCGGTGTCCACCAGCAGGTACTCGCGGCCGCCGTAGCTGAACTCCACCTCGATCGCATCGCGGGTCGTTCCCGGCACATCGAAGGCGATCATCCGCTCCTCGCCCAGCAGCGCGTTGACCAGCGTGGACTTGCCGACGTTGGGGCGACCGACAATGGCGACCCTGGCGCGGCCGTCAGCCGTCTCCTCGACCGCTGCCGGTTCGGCGGCGGCAAAACCGACCAGCGCGATCTCCATCATCGCGGCAACGCCGTCGCCATGGGCGGCGGACACCGGCAGCGGATCGCCCAGCCCGAGCTCGTGGAACTCGGCGACCGCCGCCGCCGACAGGCCTTCGGCCTTGTTCACGACCAGGATCGGCCGCCGGCCGGAGCGGCGCAGTCGCTCGGCGATGCGACGATCCTGCTGCACGAGGCCGTCGCGCGCGTCGGTGATGAAGATGACGACGTCGCTCTCGGCGATCGCCGCTTCGGCCTGCAGTGCCATCTCGCGCGTGATGCCTTCGGCGGCCACCGGCTCGAAGCCGCCGGTGTCGATGACGATGTACGGTACCGGGCCGACCTTGCCCTCGCCATAGTGGCGGTCGCGCGTCAGTCCGGGGAAATCGGCCACCAGGGCCGAGCGGCTGCGCGTCAGCCGGTTGAACAGCGTCGACTTGCCTACGTTGGGGCGGCCAACCAGGGCGACTACCGGTGTCATCGTTACGGGCTGTCGCTCAGCGCTGCGGCGTCAACAGCGTCAAGGTGCCGTCCGTGGTCAGCACAACGGCGCTGTCGTTCCACGCCACCGGCCGGGCGACGATCGGGCTCGAATCGACCCGTACCCGCGCCAGCAGCGTGCCCTCGGCCAGCGAGAGGAAGTGCACATAGCCCTCCAGGTCGCCGACGACCACCGCCCCGGGCAAAGTCAGCGGTGTCGTCAGTTGGCGATAGGTCAGCCGCTCGTTGCGCCACACGCTGGCACCGCCGTCAGCGGCGAACGCCTGCAGCTGCGACGTGGCATCGACCGAGTAGACGGCGCGCGAATCCCGCGCCACGCCGCCGCCCGCCGACAGCTCGCGCGCCCACCGCAACGAACCCGTGGCCGCGTCGGCACACATGACCCGACCCTGGAACGAGGCAGCGCAGGCCTGCCCGCCGGCGACCACGACCGGGCCAAGCACGTCGGCCAGTCGCTCGACTTCCGTGGTGCCCTTAGGCTCGGACACGGTCGCCTCCCAGCGGGCAGCGCCATTGGACAGCGCGACGGCGACCAGTCGCCCGCCCGGATAGCCGACGAGCACGTTGTCGCCGGCAAAGGCCATCTCGGTCGATGCACGCAGCGTCAAGGGCGGCAACTGCCGGCTGAACACCCAGCGGCGCTTGCCGCTTTCGGCCTCGAAGGCGCTCAGCCGATGGTCGGTCGAACGCACGATCACCAGCCCGCGTCCGACAAGCGGCGGGCCGATCACGTCGCTGCTCACCTGGGCGCGCCAGCGGATCTTGCCGTCGGCGTCCAGCGTGATCACCTCGCCGCGCGGCGTGGCCACCGCCACCGTGAAACCATCGGCGCCGACGCCCGACGAGATCTTCGTATCGACGTCGGTGCGCCAGACCTGGTTGCCGGAGGCGGGATCGATGCGCAGCACCGCACCGTTGGCTGCCGCCGCATACAGCGCGTTCTCGACCACCGCCGGCTGCAGGAATGTGTCGCGCAGGCTGCCGATCGACAGGCGCCACGCCGTGCCGACGTTCAGGCTCGACTGAAAATCCGGCAGCGGCGAGGGTGGAGTCTTCTTCTCGCCGAACAGCCCGCAGCCCGCCAGCAGCGCGACCGCTATCGCGGCCGCGACAAACGCGAGAGGGCTGCGTCCGGCGCCACCTGATCGGTTCATCACGGTTCTCAGGATGCCGCCACCGGCGGCATCGCATCGAGCTTCAACTGGATGATCAACCGCATCGGGTGCTGCCCGCCTGCCTTGTCGAGCGCTTCCTGGTAGGCGACGCGTGCTTCCTCGGCCTTGCCCATCGCCATCAGCACGTCGCCGCGCCGGTCGGCGAACGATGCCGCCAGCGCCTCCGGCACATCGCCGGCGAGCAGCTTGAGCGCCTCGTCGTGCGACTTCTCGTCGAGCAGGACCCCGGCCAGCCGCAGCCGCGCGATCTGCACGAGTTCGGGGTGAGCGGACTTGTCGATCACCCAGCGCAGCTGCGCGCGCCCCGCACCGATGTCACCGGCCTCGAGGTTGACCTTGGCGATCTGCAGCGCTGCCATCGGCGCGTAGACGGTGCGGCCGTAGCGCTCGATCAGCGTGCCGGCGAGCTCCTTCTTGCGCGCGAGGTCGGTTCCATCGAGGGCGCTGACGAATTCGTCGTACAGCACGCCGGCGTTGCCCGCTTCATGGCGCTCGTACCAGCGCCAGCCGTTGAAGGCGGCGATGGCCAGCAGCACGATCGTGACTGCCGTCAGCACCAGGTTGCCCCAGCGCTCCCACCACGCCTTGATCGACGCCAGCTGTTCCTGCTCTTCGAGGTCGTAAGCCATCAGTTCGTCCCGGAAATCGGTTCATCATCCAATGCACTGACGGCGGCCAGCGTGGCCACCAGCGTCTCACCCAGCTCCGCCAGTGCCAACGGCCGCTGCTGCGCAAACGGCGCCGCGGCGTCGGCGGCGCGCAGCGCCTTCACCATCGCCTTGCCCTCCGCGGCCTCGGCCTCGCCGACAATCACCGCATACTCCGCGCCACTGGCGTCGGCGCGCTTCATCTGCGACTTCAGACTCGCTTCGCCGGCGTGCAGGATCACTTCGAGCCCGACGTCGCGAAGCTGCTCGGCAGCGCGCAGCGCGGCCAGGTACGTGCCACCACCCTGGTGCAGCACATAGACGTCGCAGACTGCCTGATCGCTGGGCTGCCGGCTTTCGCGCAGCAACTCGATCACCCGCTCCACGCCGATGGCAAAACCGCAGGAAGGCGCCGCTCGGCCCCCGAGCATCTCGATCAGCGGGTCGTAGCGACCGCCACCGCAGATCGTACCCTGCGCCCCGAGGCGGTCGGTGAGCCACTCGTAGACCGTCAGGTTGTAGTAGTCGAGCCCGCGCACCAGGCGCGGGTTGATGCTGAACTCGACGCCGCCGACCGCAAGGAGCTCCTGCAGCCGCTCGAAGTGCGCGCGCGATGCGGCACCCAGGTAATCGGTGATCCGCGGCGCTTCCGCCACCAGCGCCTGCATCGCGGGGTTCTTGGTGTCGAGGATGCGCAGCGGGTTGCTGTGCAGCCGGCGGCGCGCGTCGGCATCGAGCAGCTCGGCATGCGACTCGAAGTAGGCAATCAGCGCCGAACGGTGCTTCGTCCGCTCCTCGCCATCGCCGAGCGAATTCAGCTCCAGTCGCACGGGACCGATCTCGAGCGCCTCCCACAGCCGCTTGAGCAGAAGAATCTGCTCGGCATCGACATCCGGCCCGGGAAAGCCCAGCGCCTCGGCGCCGACCTGGTGGAACTGCCGGTAGCGGCCCCGCTGCGGACGCTCGTGACGAAACATCGGCCCCATGTACCAGAGGCGCCGCGGCGCCTCGTACAGCAGGTTGTGCTCGATGCAGGCGCGCACGACCGATGCCGTCGCCTCCGGGCGCAGGGTCAGGTTCTCGCCGTTGAGCTGGTCGACGAAGGAGTACATCTCCTTTTCGACGATGTCCGTCACCTCGCCGATGCCACGGGTGAACAGCGCCGTGTGCTCGACGATCGGCGTGCGGATCTGCTGGTAGCCGTAGGCGCGCAGCACGTCGATCGCTCGCGCCTCGAACGCCTCCCAGAGCGGCGCATCGGCAGGCAACAGATCGTTCATGCCGCGCACGGCGGCGAGCTTTTCCTTCTTCATGTTCTTCAGTCGTGCCGGCGTGCGTACTTGCGTCGGACGTAGTCCTCGACGATCGCCTGGAACTCCTCGGCAATGCGGCTGCCCTTCAGCGTCACGGTGCGGTCGCCGTCGACGAACACCGGCGCCACCGGCGCTTCGCCGGAGCCCGGCAGGCTGATGCCGATGTTGGCGTGCTTGCTCTCGCCCGGCCCGTTGACGACGCAGCCCATCACCGCGACGTTCATCGACTCCACGCCCGGATACTGCACGCGCCAAAGCGGCATCTGCTCGCGCAGATACCGCTCGATCTTCTGCGCCAGTTCCTGGAAGAAGGTGCTGGTCGTGCGGCCGCAGCCCGGACAGGCAATCACCTGCGGCGCAAAGGCACGCAGGCCGAGCGCCTGCAGGATTTCCTGCGCCACCTGGACTTCCTTCGTGCGCGGCTCGCCCGGCGCCGGCGTCAGCGACACGCGGATGGTGTCGCCGATGCCTTCCTGCAGCAGCACCGCAAGCGCGGCGGTCGAGGCAACGATGCCCTTGCTGCCCATCCCAGCCTCGGTCAATCCGAGGTGCAACGGATAGTCGCAGCGGCGCGCCAGCTCCCGGTAGACGGCAATCAGGTCCTGCACGCCGCTGACCTTGGCCGAGAGCACGATCGCGTCGCCGCGCAGGCCGAGTTCTTCCGAGCGCTGCGCGCTTTCGATCGCCGAGCGGACCAGCGCCTCGCGCAGCACTTCGGCGGCCGTCCACGGCTGCGCCTGGCGCGCGTTCTCGTCCATCATCCTCGCCAGCAGTTCCTGGTCGAGACTGCCCCAGTTCACGCCGATCCGCACCGGCTTGCCATGCCGGCAGGCCGCCTCGATCATCTGCGCGAAGTTGTCCTCGCGCCGCGCACCGCGGCCGACGTTGCCCGGGTTGATGCGATAGGCCGACAGTGCCTGCGCGCAACCGGGATAGTCGGCGAGCAGCTTGTGCCCGTTGTAGTGAAAGTCACCGACCAGCGGCACATCAATGCCCATCCGGTCCAGTTGCGCCCGGATCGCCTCGACCTCGGCAGCGGCCTCCGGCGAGTTCACCGTGATGCGCACCACTTCCGAGCCGGCCTGAGCCAGTTCCTTGACCTGGATCGCCGTGGCCACCGCGTCGGCCGTGTCGGTGTTGGTCATCGACTGCACCATCACCGGGGCGTCGCCACCGATGTGGACGACGCGTTCGCCCCAGCGCACCGCCACCCTGCGCGTCGCATGGCGCGGCATCGCGCCTGCCACGGCCGGCAGGCATTGCAGCGCAGCTTCCGGGCGGTTCACGGCGCTCTCACTCCAGCCGCAGCCGCGCAACGCCATCCCGGCTGGCCGACTCCGCGAGGTCGACCGGCCTGCCCCGGAACTCGAGGTCGACCTGCGGGGCATTGCCGATCACCAGCGTGTACGGCGGCACACCGTCGATCGTCTGCACCGTTCCCGCGGGGTTGTTCTGCGACAGCAGCACCGCGCCATCGGCCTGCCGGATCTCGACCCACGACCGGTCGCGAAAGCTCAGCCTGAGCGCAGTCTCCGAGGCCGCCGCAGCCGGCTCAGCGGCGACCGCAGGCTCAAGTGCGGCGGCAGCCGGCGATGCTGCCTGCGGCTCTGCCGATGCTGTCGAAGACGGTGCAGCCGGCGCGGCGCTCACGGCCGGCGCCGTTTCCGTCCGCGCACCTGGCCCCTTTTGCTCGTCCGCGCGCATCGTCCACCAGCCAAACACGGCGAAAACGACAAGCGCCAGCACCGCACCACCGATCACCACTCGCCCTGACACCGGCTCGCGCGGCACGCGTTGGATCGGGCTGACCGCCTTCGTGCGGTCCCTCTCGGCCTGCAACGGATCGGTCGGCTTCAATTTCGAGTTGAGCAGCAACAGCAGCGGCTCGGCCGGTAGATCGACCAGCCTGGCGAAACTGCGCACGTAGCCGCGGACGAACGGGCCCTCGGGCAAGGCTGTGAGGTCCTCTTCCTCGATCGCCTTCACCTGACGCAGGTGCAGCCGCAGTTGCGTGGCGACATCGGCCTGCGACATCCCCCGCGCTTCGCGGGCAGCAGCCAGCGCGCGGCCGAAACAGCCGTCTTCGTCCGTCGTCGCCAGTTCGGCGCGCACCGAGGTGCGCGGTTGCTCGAGGCCGGGCGCAGCAGCCGGCGCCGCCACCCTGTCCCGGCCCCTCGTTTCGACGTCACTCATCGAAAGCTCCTCGGCGCAGCGCGGCCGCCTCAGGAGAATCGGGGTACCGCTCACGCAACTGGTTGGCCAGATCGCGCTCCCGGCGAAGGTCGCCGTTGGCACGGGCAATGCGCAGCCCAAGCCAAAGCCCCGGCGCACTGACGCGGCTCGCTGGATCGAGGAGACCGTAGTAGAACTCGGCGCGATCGGGTTGGTTGCGACGCAGATACAGGCGCGCGAGCTGGACCTTGGTGATGCCGTCGGAGGCATCGAGTTCGAGGGCGCGTCGCAAAGCGCGTTCCGCGCCGTCCAGATCGTTGACCTTCGCCAGGCATACGCCGGCGTTACGCATGGCCACCCCCGGGGTGGCGTACAGGCGATTGTTCGCAGCGCGCTGAAAATACTCGACCGACTCGCGCTCACGCCCGGTCTGGCAGAGGAACCAGCCGAAATTGTTGAGGATGTCGGAATTGTCGGGCTCGAGCCGCAGCGCGCGACCAAAGCTCGCCTCGGCCTCGCGCCGGTCGCCGATGTCCATGTAGATCAGTCCAAGCAGCCCATGCGCCGGCGCATATCTGGAATCGATCTGCAGCGCGCGCTGCGTTTCCTCGAGCGCGACGGCGAGCCGCCCCTCACGGTAGTAGCTCGAGGCGAGTTCGGTGCGGATCTCGGCGCGCTTGCGGGGATCGGCCTCGGACTTGGCGGCCGGGACCTCGACGCCGGCGACCGTGGTCGTCGTCGTCCTGCAGCCGACTGCCAGCGCTGCGAGCAGCACCGCGATGGCCAGGCGGCGCATTGATCTTGTCATGGTCGGCCCCGCTACCTGTCCGCAATCGCCACCAGCGGCGGCAGGCGGCCCGCAGCACGGCTCGCGCGCCTCGTTCGATCCTGAACCTCGCCGGCCAGCTGGCCACAGGCCGCGTCGATGTCGTCGCCACGGGTCTTGCGCGTGGTGGTCACGATGCCGGCATCGATCAGCACCTCGGCGAACTCGCGAACGCGAACCGCCGGCGAACGAGCCAGGCCCGAGCCCGGGAACGGATTGAACGGAATCAGGTTGAACTTGCAGGGCACGTCGCGCACCAGCGCTGCCAGTTCGCGCGCCTGCGCCGTCGAGTCGTTGACGCCGTCCAGCATCACGTACTCGAAGGTGATGAAGTCGCGCGGCGCATGGCGCAGATAGCGCCGGCAGGCGGCCATCAGATCCTGCAGCGGATGCTTGCGGTTCAGCGGCACCAGCTGGTCGCGCAGCGCGTCGTTCGGCGCGTGCAGCGACACCGCCAGCGCAACCGGGCACTCGGAGCCGAGCTTGTCGATCTGCCGCACCAAGCCGGAGGTCGACACCGTGACCCGTCGCCGCGACAGCCCATAGGCGTTGTCATCGAGCATCAGCCGCAGCGCCGGAATCAGCGCGTCGAGGTTCTGCAGCGGCTCGCCCATGCCCATCAGCACGACATTGCTGATCACGCGTTCGTTCTCGGCCGCGATGCCGAGCTGCGCGCGCAGCGCGTGCTCGGCCCACCACAGCTGGCCGATGATCTCGGCGGTGCTCAGGTTGCGGTTGAAGCCCTGCCGGCCGGTCGAGCAGAACAGGCAGTTCATCGCGCAGCCGGCCTGCGACGACACGCACAGCGTGCCGCGGTCGTCCTCTGGGATGAACACCGTCTCGATCGCGTTGCCCAGCCCGACGTCGAGCAGCCACTTGCGCGTGCCGTCGGCGGAGGTCGAATCGCTGATGACCGGCGGCGCCTTGATGCAGGCCGTCTGCTCGAGTCGCGAGCGCAGCGACCGGGCGAGGTCGGTCATCGCCGCGAAGTCCGACGCGCCGCGCCGGTGGATCCAGCGCAGCAACTGGCGGGCGCGAAACGGCTTCTCGCCGAGGCCTGCGACGAAGGCCTCGAGCCCTGCAGCGTCGAGATCGAGGAGGTTCTGCACCGGTCCAGACGCGCCGATCAGCGCGAGTGAATGTTCATCGAGGGAAAGAAGAAGGCGACCTCGTTGCGCGCCGTCTCCGGCCCGTCCGAGCCGTGCACCGCGTTGGCATCGATGCTGTCGGCGAAATCGGCGCGGATCGTGCCGGGCGCAGCTTTCTTCGGGTCGGTGGCGCCCATCAGTTCGCGGTTCTTCGCGATGGCGTTCTCCCCCTCGAGCACCTGCACCATGATCGGGCCGGACAACATGAAATCGACCAGGTCCTTGAAGAACGGCCGCTCCCGATGCACGCCGTAGAAGGCCTCGGCCTCTGCACGCGACAGGTGCATCATGCGGGCGGCAACGATCTTCAGGCCTCCCGACTCGAAGCGCGACAGGATCTGCCCGATCACGTTCTTCGCGACGGCGTCGGGCTTGATGATGGAGAGTGTTCTTTCGATGGCCATGGTTGTTGGTTCGCTTATTGGAGGGCTTGCCTTGATCGGTTCTGCCGCCCCGCGGCAAGGCCCCGGAGCGGCAGCGGCGCACACGCAAAAAAGCTCTATAAATTAATGATTTGCGCCGCTTCCTGAACTCTGCATATTAACACGAGGCGGCTGCCGGCGTGGCGTTGCGGCATGGGCGATCGAGCATCGCGATCGACTCGACGTGCGAGGTGTGAGGAAACATGTTGACCGCGCCTGCCGCGGCGAGCGTCCAGCCGCCCTCGTGCGCCAGCACGGCGCAGTCGCGCGCCAGCGTGGCCGGGTTGCACGACACATAGACGATGCGGCGCGGTACTGCCGCTGCAGCCGACAGCGCCTTGGCCACCGCCAGCGCCCCTTCGCGTGGCGGATCGATCAGCACCCGGTCGACGGCGCCGAATGTCGCCGTTGTCTGCTCCCAGTCGGCCGTCGTCCATTCGAACAGGTTGTGGCTTGCGAAGCGGGCCCTTCCGGCCAGCCCGTGCTGCTGCGCGGCTGCTGCCGCCCGCCGCCGCAGCTCGTCGCTGCCTTCGATGCCCAGCACCGCGTCGCAGCGCCGGGCCAGCGCCAGCGTGAAGTTGCCCAACCCGCAGAAGAAGTCGACGACGCGCTCCCCCGGCTGCGGATCGAGCAGCCGCACGGCGGCGCGGACGAGCACTTCGTTGATGCGATGGTTGACCTGCGTGAAGTCGGTCGGCTTGAACGGCAGCGCCAGACCGAACTCCGGCAGCGCGAGAGTCAGTTCGCTTTCCTGCTGCGGGCTCATCGGCGCCGCCGTGTGCGGCCCACCCGGCTGCAGCCAGATGGCCACGTCGTGCTTCGCGGCGAACGCCTCGATCTGCGCCCTGTCCTGCGCTGTCGGCGGCTGCAGCACGCGCAGCACCAGCACGATGTGCTCGGCGTGGTCGCCCTGCCCGACCGCGACCTCGATCTGTGGCAGCCGCTCGCGAAGGGAGAGCCCGCCCACCAGTTCCCGCAGCGGCAGGAGCAGGCGGCTCACACTCGGCGGCAGCACGTGGCATTCACGCATGTCGGCCACGTAGCTGCTGCCGCGCTCGTGGAAGCCGACCAGCACGCCGCCCTTCTTGGCAACGTAGCGCACCGCCAGTCGCGCCCGGTGGCGATAGCCCCACGGGCTGCCTTCGATCGGCCGCAGCACCCGCTGCGGCCGCAGCCGCGCAAGGTGCCACAGCGCGTCCTCGAGCACGCGCTGCTTGATCGCCACCTGCGCCCGCGGCTCGACATGCTGCATCGAGCAGCCGCCGCAGGCACCGGCGTGCAGCCCGAAATGCGGACACGACGGACGCGCGCGCAGCGGACTTTCCTGCAGCACTTCGATCAGCCGCGCACGGTCGAACTTGGGCTTGCGCCCGACGATCTCCGCGCGCACGCGTTCGCCCGGCAGCGCGCCGGCAATGAACACGACCTTGCCCTCGTTGCGCGCGACGCCGCGCCCTTCGAGGTCGAGGGAGTCGACCTCCAGAACGAGTTCCGACATCGGATCAGCCTTCCGGCCAGGCAGCGAGGAACTCGCCCCAGTGGGTACCGGCGGCAGCCTGCAGCGTGCTGCGCACCAGCGCTTGCTCGGCCGAGAACTCGGCGTCGGTCAACACGCCTCTCATCCGCTGGAAGCGCGTGTAGACGAGGAACGTGTTGACCACGTCGGTCTCGCAATAGGCACGGATCTCGGCCAGCTTGCCTTCCTGGTACGAAGACCAGACGCGCGCGCCGTCCATGCCGAGCTTGCCTGCGTAGCCCGCCAGCCGGGCGATCTCGTCAAGCGGCGCGGTGGCTCGTGGCTGGTACAGAGACAGCAGGTCCATCAGGTCGAGATGCCGCGCGTGGTAGCGACTGATGTAGTTGTTCCACTTGAAGTCGCGGTCGTCCTCGCCCATCTCCCAGTAGCGCGATGCCTGCACGCCGTGGATCAGGCCGCGGTAGTGCAGCACCGGCAGGTCGAAGCCGCCGCCATTCCAGCTGACCAGTTGCGGCGTGTAGCGATCGATGAGACGAAAGAAGTCCGTGATGAGCCTGGCCTCGTCGTCCTGCTCGGTACCGAGGCAGCGGACACGAAAGCCCTGGGCGTCGCGAAAGGCGCAGCCGATCGCCACGATGCGGTGCAGGTGCAACGACAGGAAATCGGAGCCCGTCTTCTCGCGCCGCTCGGCAAATGCACGCTCGGCGACTTCGGCGTCAGGCAGCGCTTGCCACTGCAGCCGCAAGCGACGCAGACCGGCAACGTCGGGCACCGTCTCGATATCGAAGACGAGCGTCGGCGTCATTGGCCGGACCTTTGTGGAGGCATCGCCGCAGTGGGCGCCGGGAACGCCCGTTCAGCGCGGCGGCAGGTAAGCCAGCGGATCGACCGGCTTGCCCTGCCGGCGGATCTCGAAGTGCAGCTTCGGCTGCGTGGCGTCGGACTTGCCCACCTCGGCGATGCGCTGCCCGCGTTTGACCATCTGCCCCTGCTTGACCAGGATCTGCCGGTTGTGCGCATAGGCCGAGATGAAGTCGTCGTTGTGCTTCAGGATCACGAGATTGCCGTAGCCGCGCAGCCCGCTGCCGCTGTAGACGACCTGGCCATCGGCGGAGGCCACCACCGGATCACCCTCCTTGCCGGCGATGCCGATGCCCTTGTTGCGCTTCTCGTCGAACTTGTCGATCACTTTGCCGTTGACCGGCCAGATCCAGTCCGCAGTCGGCGCGGGCGCCGCCGGCTTCGTCTCCGGAATCGACGCAACCGCCCCGGGCGCAGCCGACGGCTCGGCCGGCGCTGCCGGCGTGCCTGCCGGCGGCGCAGTGGTGCCCGGCGCAGCCGGTCCTTCCAGGGGCTTCGTCACGGCAGGTGCGGTGGGCGTGACCGGCAGTGCCGCTGCCGTATCGCTGCTCGGCGGCACCACGCGCAAGGTCTGGCCGACGCGGAGCCGCGACGGGTCGTCGATGTTGTTCCAGCGCGCAAGATCCTTGACGTCGCGCCCGAAAGCGGCGGCAATCGAAAACAGCGTGTCGCCCGGTTGCACCATGTACGTGCCGTCGGCTGCCGGCACGCGCGGGCCTGCCGGCCTGGCGGTCGTGGCCGCCGGTGGCGGTGCCGCAGGCTTCTGCGCAGTCGTTGTCGAGCGCTCGGCAACCGGCGCTTCGCGCGTCGACGTGACCGTGCAGCCACCGAGCAGCGCGGCCACGACCAGCGCCGCCCCCCACCGCAGTGGTTGCCGCCGATCGCTCCCGCCGTCTGTGTTCATGTAACTCGTCATTAGCCTGTTCCCGGTTTCAGGGGGACAAAGCGCACGGCCTCGACCGTTCGCTGGCTGATTCGTCCGGCCGCGTCCTTGCGCGCGACCACGAGCCGCTGCTCGCCCACGCCGAGCGGCGCGACCAGCCGGCCCCCGTTGCGCAGTTGCGCGAGCCATGCCGGCGGCAACTCCGCCCCGGCGGCCGCCGCGACGATGCCGTCGAACGGCGGCTGACCCGGTACACCGAGGCTGCCGTCGCCGAACACCAGCCGCAGGTTGGCCAGCCGCAGCGGGCGCAGGTTGGCGCGTGCAAGTTCGTGCAGCGGCCGCAGCCGCTCGACCGTCACCACCGTGCCGAAGACCTGCGCCAGCACAGCCGCAGCGTAACCGCAGCCGGTGCCGATCTCCAAGACGGTGGCCGATTGTGGCCGGGGTAGC
>JADDYB010000083.1_pt1 | contig 28101 bp, 29 predicted proteins | sample 8641941 | NCBI WGS metagenome assembly JADDYB01 (sample SAMN16275377, study PRJNA637457) | freshwater sediment metagenome | isolation source: Lake Kineret sediment | place: Israel: Lake Kineret | collected 2013
GCCTCTTGTAGGCAGCAATGGAAGAACTTTCTGGATGTCTTTTAAGTGTTCTTCTGCTTTCTTCTTTGCGATTTTCACAAAAAGTGTGCAATAACTTTTTACATTTCCAAGTACTGTTTGTATGCAGCATATCACCTGGTTCAAAACACATAGATATTCTCTCAATCTGCAGCTTTCTCATCTCTACTGCTCTCTCATTATCACACAGAGTGTGAAAATGTGTGAGAAAATGTGATTCAATGGCAACCTTTATAAATGACCTTCCTCAAAAAGACCTATGGAAGTGCGGAAGAATGTTGCACTTGACCTCAAACACGTGAAAATGCTCCAGCCCTTCATAGAAAAACATCAGGGCAATTTTTCTGCTGCTATTCGTGAGTTGGTTGAACTCGTAGACACCTTAAGCAGAAGATACGGGAGTATTGAAGCACTGAAAGAGGCTGCCTCAGTAAAAAAGAGCAAAAGAGACGATTACATAGAGAACCACTACGGCGTTGTGGTTCCTTCCCAGATTTTGCACTGGCTGCTCACTGACCACGAGATAGATATTCCTCCCAAACAGTACTTGTTGTTCTCTCTGTATTCCTACTTGAGGGAGCAAGCCAGACTGGAGGCTCGAATTGATGAGAACCCTGAGCGATGGGAGAAACTGCTCAATGAGTTCTACAGTGATCTGGGATGGCCTATTGACATCAGGATCAGATCCACAAGCGAGATGATCACCCTCGAGGTGGTGGGGTTCGATTCTCACATAAATAGGTTGGCCTTCCTCATGAGTGCCATGAACCTGGCGTGCCAGTCCACTCCCTACAAGATTACTGATGTGGAAGACATTCAAACTGCCATATTTGCCTCCTTTGAGAAGTGCGGAACGGAAAAAGAAGCCTCAGAAAACATTCACCGCTTCTTCGGAGAAAAAAAGGCTATTCCCGAATGATCCTGAATCCCTTCTCAGTGACCAGCAAGGGAAAATAGCTGGTATCCAGTTTTGAGCTTCTCATTTTGACACAGCGGATGTATCTGTTGAAGGTATCCCCTGCTTCTCGCATAGTTAACCGTATGATGCCGTCGCACATGAAATCTTCTATTCCAAACTCTCCACAGGTGGTCTTATCTGAAATGGATTCGGCTATGAAAAAGCTAGTCATTTCCAGGCTGCGAAATTTCTCAAAGAAAAAGAATAATTCATTCCGGGGGTTGGAAAAGTCCACCAGGGAATAGAGTGCATTCAAAGAGTCCAGCACCACAAGTTTGCACCCTTCCACGCTCTTAACCAGTTCTACCAACCGGGAAATCAAGTCCATCCATACTCCCTCGCCTTCTGTTAACAGTTCTTTACGCATCTGTGTTAAATCCAGGATCTGGAGCTTGTCTTCCAGAGAAGCAGAGTTCATTCCCATGCCCTCCATGTGGGTGAGCAAGTTCTGTTTGCTTTGTTCCAAGGTGATGTACAATCCACGGGTGTTCTGTTCACAAATCTCGTTATAAAGGATGAAATAGGCAAGTGTACTCTTCATCGTCCCTGCGCTGCCACAGATGAGAATCATGTGACCCTCAGGAATACCGCCATCCATACAACTGTCGAACCCATCTATGTGTGTCTTGACCCTTTTCACCGCATCACCTGTCCTAGGGAAACTACTCTCGCAAGCACTCCCCAGCTCGGTACTGCACTCAGATATGTCTTGAACCCCCATCAATATAAAGATTGTGGTAATACGAGTAACATCTGATTGAATTGGTGGAGTTTTGTCAAGGGGTTTCATGTAAATACCTAGGGTTGGAGGAATAAATGGGTACGTCATGGCTTGAGAACGCACGAGGATACTGGTACATTCTGTAAGATCCACCCTGTCCCTGAGGAGAACCTGAATGTGAGCCTTTGTCACGTAACCACTTCACCGAGTGGCTACCTGTGGTAGATGAATACACTGCTCAACTTCCCAAAGACAAACCTTATAAAAGGACACCAGGATGGAGGTGCATGAATCAGTTGGACAGAGCTTCTGAAATTGTTTGGACTGACTGTATGGGTGTCAAGAAAGGAGAGAATGTCCTGGTCGTGTGTGACAGCCCCTTGAGAACAGTAGGATACCTCTTGTATGAAAAAGCAGTAGAACTGGGATTTGAAGCTTTCTTACTGGAGATGATCCCTCTTAAAATGCATGGAGAGGAGCCACCCTCAGTAGTGGCGGAAGCTATGAAATCATGTGAGGTGGTGGTCATACCGACGTCCACGTCTCTCTCACATACCAAGGCGAGAAAAGAAGCAAATCTACATGGGACGAGAATTGCCACTCTCCCAACCATTACAGAAGACATCATGAAGAGGACTATACCAGTAGATTATGAAAAGATTAAAGAACGGTCTGAAACAGTGGCCAGTCTGTTAAGTTCAGCAGATTTTGCTTACATAACCACAGAAAGGGGGACTGACCTGACCATACCTTTAGTGGGAAGGAAAGCAGAACCTGACTTTGGTATCTATCACAAGAAGGGTGATTTCGGCAACTTACCAGCAGGAGAGGCATATATTGCACCTTTAGAAGGTGAATCAGAAGGTGTTCTCGTAGTAGATGGAGCTATTGCCAGCATTGGAAAGTTAGATGATCTGGTGATCATTACGGTGAAGGACGGCATGGCAGAACGTATTGAAAACTGTCTGGAGCTAGAAGAAAAGTTGGATGCTCATGGAGCGCAGGCCAGAAGTATTGCAGAGCTGGGAGTGGGCACCAATGACAAGGCAAAGGTTACAGGGAAAGTCTTGGAAGATGAGAAAGTGATGGGCACAGTGCACGTGGCTTTTGGCAGCAATGTAGCATTCGGAGGGACAATCAATGTGCCGGTGCATCTGGACTGTATACTATTAAACCCCACTCTGGCAGTGGATGACGAGACCATTATCAAGAAGGGAGAACTGTTAATTTAGGTTTTTCTTTGTCTTGAAGGGGACAGAATGAAAGAAGTAAGAGAGGGCTCTACAGACAACATCAACTCGTAGCCCACAAAAGTGTAACCACACTCTCATCTTTTATTTATCCACCGAGTATCGAACATAAGGAATGTGAAAATCAGAAATCTCTGAATAACCATGAGCAAGGGACTGTCTTGGGGCAGGGTTGCTATCGCGATCTCTTTTCTACCACAATGACTGTACTGCAGATACATTGATCAGTAAATGCAGGCACATCATAGGGACACTGTTTGCTGCAATGAGACACTTCATGAGATGAGAGGAATTGCAGGAAAAGACTGCTGGAAATCTATTTGAATGAGAAAGTTTTCTCAGAGTGTTTCTTTTTTTGTTGGTATGAGGAAGATACCAAAAAGTATATATAGGTGTTGAATCAGTGTATGAGGGAGGTGAAAACATGTTCAGAGAAATGGTAGATGCTCTCGAGGATTGCTGCGTAGACTTCAATGCATTGGAAGATTGCTGCGTAGACTTCAATGCATTGGAAGATTGCTGCGTAGACTTCAACGCTCTAGAAGACTGTTGCGTAGATTTTAGTGCATTGGAAGACTGTTGCGTAGATTTTAGTGCATTGGAAGACTGTTGCGTAGACTTCAACGCTCTAGAAGACTGCTGTGTAGATTTTAGTGCATTGGAAGACTGCTGCGTAGATTCTTAGATCCTCATTTCCCTCAAAGCACCTGGTGCTGTCAAAAAACATATTTTCCATCTTTTTTTTATTTCTTTTATAAAACTCTCCAGAAGACTGAAAGAGGTGTCGCAGTTCCAGTATAAATAAGCAGGGACGGAAGGATCGTTCTTCCAGGGGGGATCTGGATGTAGTTCCCATGAATGCATCCAGAAAACGAAAAAAGGTGGAAGATGAAGAAAATCCTGAAACGTTTTGATGTTTTCCATGGCCTTAATGCACGCATCAACACCAAAGAGTCTCAAGAATGTCAAATTTAGACGAAAGTGCCTCCTTGAACTGGGGAGTGTCGGATGACCTATTTCGTCGGCAAAGGGATCACACGATACGGGGATTTCCACAAGGCGCATACTCCCTCTGGCAAGTCTGTCATCTGATGCAGGATGGTACACTGCAAAAGGCCAGCCATACCGGTATGTGTAGAGAGACGAGTCGTACCCATATCCAAGTTCTTCCAGGATGGTGAGGGTTGCTTCATCGATCTGAAAGTAGGGCGCCCTGAACCCTTTCACCTCTGTGTGGGAGGCTCTCTCCAGAAGGTGAGTCGCCTTGACCAGACAGTCCTTCCGTTCCCCCAGCGAAAGCTCATGAACCTTCCCAAGCCAGGGAGTCTTCCTGCCGTACAGTTCGTGGTGCAGCCCATGACAGCCGATTTCGTGGTCCTCTAAGTGTTCAAAGACTTCAGGGTGCTTCTCTCCAATCTCACCTGTTACAAAAAAGGTGGCCTGAATCTTCTCTCTCTCAAACAAGGCTGTCAGAGAAGGGATGTAGTTGAGGCCTTCATGACTCGCGAAGTAGGGTGCTACATCCTGCTCTGTGTCAACTGTCATGAGAACTGGGATCATTTCTTCTTCACGTAGGTGCTGGACTCTCTGCCGTGGACATCCTTTATGACAGATTCTAACCCATCACACAACCTGTCGATCTCTTCTTCCGTGTTGTAGTAGTGGACTGAGCTCCGCACCATTATGCGCTCTCCAATGAACTTGTACGCAATCACGACCCGTTCATAGCTGTCGAGCGTCGTCATCACTGTCTTGGGGTCTACCCCCTCCACGTCGAAAGCGACGATCCCATTGGTCTGTTCTGCTTTTTCTGGGCCTAAAACGGTGATTCCATTCATGTTCAAGAGTCTCTTTAAGAGTTTTTCCGTGAGGAACTGTATCCTTTTCCTGATGTCCTCGATACCTGTTTTTTCAGCAAACTGTACTGCTTTCTGCATAGCATAGACTGAAGGGTAGTTCAAGCTCCCACCTTCGAACCTGCGGGGCAAAGGAAACAGCTCGTAGCCCTCACGGGTGAGCTTTGCTGTGGCAACACCAATGTTTAAGGGTTCCATCCCTTGAGCTGCTTCTGCCGAACAGATCAAGAAGGCAATTCCCTGAGGTCCCATCATCCACATGGCAGCAGGGAAGGTCATGAAATCGCAGCCTATGTCGGCAAAATTCAAGGGAAAACACCCAAAACACTGGGCAGAATCCAAGAGCAGCCGCGTGCCATTGTCCCTGCAGAGCTTGGCAATCTCTTTTACAGGCTGGAGTGTTCCCACATTGTAGGGGGCGTGACAGAAAGCAACGAGGTTCGTCTTTGGGGTTAGTAACTCGTGGAGCTGGTCTACGGAGTAAAATCCTTTTTCATCCGCCTTCATGCTTTTGACTGAGACGCCCCTTTTCTGCAGCCTCGTCCAGGGGAGGATGATAGACATGTGTTCGAATCGCGAGTCTCCCACGATGACTTCATTCTTCTGAGAGTAGTCCAGTCCAAATCCCACGATGTTCAATGCCTCCGTCGTCGTGGGGACAACACACGTGGTCTCGATGGGCGCACGCACAAAGGATGCTACCATCATCCTGGTCTTCCCCACCTGGCGGGGTACCCACTGCCAGAAGTACGGGCTGTCAGGGCTGTACTTGTGGGTGACCTCGAAAAACTCGTTGAATGCTTCAACTACAGGAACCAGTGTCGGACCAAAGGCTGCATTGTTCAGGTATGCCAGCTCTTTAGTGACAGGGATGTACTCCCGCAGGTGCTCGATGTCTTTTTCATTCATGCAGTTCACCTCTCGCTTTGGTGTAGTCGATCTTTCTTCGAGGAGGATACCAGTGGGTCGTCACCAAGGAGTTACCAACCCTTCTGGTCATGTCACCTCCCACGATAATGATAGTGAAATACTTAATAACATTACTGTACTCCTTGAGCTTTCCAAGCGTACACAGGACAATGCCTTCTCTCCCAAATTCCTCCATTTTGATGTCCTTTGATGACTTCAAGTGTTTTGACTGGCTCTTGATATCAGATACAATACCCACAGCGGTTTCAGGTGGTCTGTACTTCAGGATGATGTCCACAATCGTTTTGAATTGCTCTTTGCTCACTTCTTCTGGTGGATAGAACTCGCTGTAGTCTTTTTCAGGGAACATCTTCGGTGCAAGGGTTGTCTCCAAGACAGGCTTCAACAGCACGAGAGGGAGGTCGAGTTGAGCCGCACTCTCCATCCTTTTTTTGAGCAGGGGAAAGGGAAGCCATTCATCGCAGATACTCAAAACGATGAACCCGTAGTTGATGGGCGATCCGAGCATGGAGGAGGCTGAAAACACAGATGAAATCCCCGGGAGCACGACTACCTCCAGGTCGGGGTACACTTCACGTGTTTCCACGTAGTACGAAGCTGCACCCCACACTCCTGCATCACCTCCATTGAGCGTGACGACAGTTTTTCCCTGCAGCGCTTTGGCAATGACTGCATTAACTCTCCTTTCGTTGAGGTCTTCGAAGTCTTTTGACCCCGCCCTGATGGCTGCATTGTCAAGGATCTCAGCTTTCTGAGGGATGAACTGCTTCACCTGCTCTACCTGGAGCTCATGGCCAAAGATGACGTCGGCCTGTGCGAGAGCGTCTTTGATCTCGTCTGTGAGGTGCTCTGGTCCCTGTCCTATTCCAAGGACGATGATTCTCCCGGTCATAGGGTCACCCACTGCTGTTCTCTTGCAGAGCGATAGGCAGCTTCTATGACCTGTAAAGTCTTCTTCCCATCTTCACCCGTGATGGGTGGGGCCACCTCTTTGTGGACGCATTCTACAAATGCTTTGACTGTCATGGCTGTTTCAGGTTCAGTCTGCGGACAGCTCACCGGTTCTTTCTCTTTTCCTGTCAAAATTACCTGCTGACCCTTCATATCGGAGGTAATACCCGTGGCTGTACCTTCTTTCTCCCCTGTCACTTTGAGCGTGTTCGAGGAGAGAGGGGCTGCCCAGGTGACCAAGAAGCTGGCTTTCACCTTCCCTGTCAGTTCCATCTGGCAGAAGGCAAGGTCTTCCACAGGAATGTTCCCAATGACGGCAGAGGTGGCAAAAACACGCCGCACCTTCTGGGCTGAGCACCACAGAATGAGGTCTGCCGCATGGACACCCACGTCGATGAGCACACCGCCCCCACTTTTCTCAGGCTCTTTGTACCAGGTCCCCGGGCACTTGACGTGCTCTTTGGTGACGTGAATCCACGAGAGAGCACCCACATTGGGAAGTTCTTTCATCAAATATTGGTTGACAGGTAAGAACCTGTTGCTGTGGACAACCATGAGGTGTACGCCATTCTTGCGGGCCGCCCTGACCATCTCATCTGCCTCTTTTACCGTGGTGGCTATGGGTTTCTCAACCAGGACGTGTTTTCCTGCTTCAACTGCTTCCAGAGAGACTGGTGCGTGCAGGTGGTTGGGCAGACAGATGTCTACGGCGTCTATTGTATCGTCTTTCAACAACTGGTTGTAATCTGAAGTGTAGTCTGCAGCACCTATCTGGGCTGCTTTCTCTTTGGCGTTCTCGAGAATGACATCAGCAACTTTGACCTCTACCTGATCTTTCATGCTGACGTATCCCTTTCCGTGAAAAAAGGAAACTTTTCCCGCTCCTATCAATCCTATACAAACTTTCTTCTGTGTCATCTTCATTCCTCCCTGGTATCTTTGAGGAGGGATTAAAAACCTTTTCGGAACTGATTCGTGTAGAGAGTACCTGACGTATGTAGCAGACTCCCTGTACTTGAGGGCTTTCAAGTCTGAGGGGGGTTCAACGAGGAAAGCTCTCAGAGATATGAAATCTGGGGTAATTGTGGGATCAGGCACCGGCTTCAGAGAAGAACATTCTACGCGTCATCCAGAAGGTGGGGTTAGAACATTGCGAAAGAGGTTATCAAACACCGCAGCTACGGGCAGAAGATCATCTACACGCTGGGTGGGAAGGCGACACACCCGGTGAATGGGTTGCCTGGCGGGGTGTCCAAGGAACTGATAGAGGAGGAGCGAAAGGAGATTGAGGAGATGGCGAAAAGGAAATGAAACCCGGTGATAGTCTGGTAGAAAAAATTTTTGAAGAGGTTTATCATCACAAGATACGACAACCCTCTCAAGAGCTCTCAAGCTTTCAAAATTTCTATTCTTGTTTCTTCGATCTGTGTTTCATCAAATCTTATGGGTATTTGTTAATCGGTATACTGATTAATTCAAATTCAGTGAAATAGTTATCAATGTCAATCACCTGAACTTTTCCGGGTATGTCTGCTCCACATATAGCATTAACTGGTCTTTCAACACACTCTTTGTCTCAAAACACCCTCCCCTCTCATAGGTCCCATGCCGGGCATACGCGATCATGGGGCATCCGCCCCCACACACGGGAAAGAAAACACAGGTCTTGCACCCCGGAACCTCTAGAGGATTCCGCGACATCCATCTGTAGTACACAGGGTTCCATACAGGGATGTCTCCCTCTTCACTAATTACCCCAATGCATTGGTCTTCACATCCCACGCTGGTGACGCACTTGTACACACGCCCTTCAGGGTCAATGGTATAACTGGAATTACTCTGCATCCCACACCCCACCAGGTTACGCATTGGCTTCAAAGGGACGTCAAACCCCTTCTGAAGAGCTGTTCTCCACAGATGAGGAATAACCTCTCCTATATGAGAATCCTGCATGCACGAAGGAGCGTAAGACTCGCACACTGGGGAGAAAGCACGCACAATGCCAAAATAGATGGAGATATCGGCAAGGCCCCTCTCCTTCAGATCATCCAGGAGCAGTGGTACTGCATCTTTGTTGAGCTCATCGACATTGATGCGAATTTTTGGCCTGAGAGCAGAATTCCTCAACAGGTGCAGCCCCTCCACGATGTCCTCATAGGTTCCTCTTCCATTCGTGTAGACGCGCTTTGTATTGTGCATCTCTGCAGGGCCATCAAGGGTAACCTGGACAACATCTACAGGGTATTTCTCGAGGTCTGAAATGAGGCCCTCAGTGATGAGTGTCCCATTGGTGATGATGCCTACCTTAAATTCCAGTGAGTGAGTGTCACAGTACCCGGTGAAGTGTGCGATCAACTGGAACATGGGCTCCACATTCAGGAGCGGCTCCCCCCCATACATGAGCAACTCGAGCGTGGTTGGTCTGTTTTTTTTGGTGAGATTCTCGATGAACTTTTGAGTCCTTCCACATGACGCCTCGTTCATCGATGTCATGGACTCCTTCTTCTCATAACAGTAAGGGCAGGCCAGGTTGCAGGCTTTGGTGGTCATGATGAGAAATTGCAGCCACGGTGAGTTATACCTCATCTCGTCTCGCATGAAAGACAACATCTCAGTTTCATCGACACCGTCATCCAGAACTACCCATTCTTTCTTAAAATCTTTTAATAGGTCCTCAGGAATTGATGATGGGTCCTTCTGAATAGCTTCCCTCAATTCTTTATCCACGAAAAAGAGGGCTCCTGTCAGCGTATTGTATAAGAGGTAGGTGTCCTCCTTTTTTAGGGGGACATACATGTTATACCTTGATGGATTCATGGAGCCACCTGTTAAAAAAAATAAAAATGAAGTCTTTATATGTTGATGCATCCACACGGTTTAGGCGGACACGTAGGTATGGGACCAATAACCTGTGTGGGGAGCACTCCTTCCTCTATTTTTTCACACTTCATGGTATCACTTTTTCCTTTTATGCTGCTCTCCTTAAAAACCTTTCGGATAAAAATGCAGTTTGTCTCGAGCGGATGCTCTTCACTTGGCTTCTGCAAGTATGGGCGGGATGGGTTTTCTGGCTACATGGAATTTGAGACATCTTTATAAGGGCGGAACACGAGAGATGTTACGAGAAACCAACATGAGGTTAAGACTTCTAATACCTACGATAGTGACACCTGATGATCTCCTGGGAGAACAGGTGATATGATGGCTGTTGATGAGAATACGAAGGAGAAGATACGAAAACAGGTGCAAAGGGAATTTCCTGGATGCAAAGCCCTGCAGGACCTTCATTACTACAGATATTTGAAGGAAATTGAGTGGCAGCACATGTCGCCTGCTGAAATTGCAGAAGACATTAAGAAGGGAGCAAATACTGTAAAAAAAGCAATGGAAACTACACAGAAATAGAATTCTTTCTGCAATCTTTCTTATAGTAAGCAGGGACAAAAGGGAGGAATTTCTTGAAATCCATGAGGAGATGGTGGCAATCATGGTTTTTCTCATTTTTTGCAGCTACCGCGGGTATATACAAGAATATCAATTTCTTGATTTCATTCAACTTTTACCTTCCTATATCAATACAAAATCACTCCTAGACCAGTTTCCTCACTGCATTCTATCATCAAGCGCTTTCCTGTTCTCTTTTATGGCTTCTTCAAATTCCTCTACTTTCTCAAGTTCGGGGTACAAATCCAGTATTTCAGTGAGCTTGCCCTTCTTTGCTAGTCGCTTTATAGTGTCAGAAAAGCTCTCTCCCTTAAGAGTCATGCTTTTCAGGAGAGTATAAGCCTCTTCTGTTAAGGTGACAGTTCTTGTCATAGGAATGACTATGTGCACAAAACCCTAAAATACTTTGGGTTGACTCGCCTTCCACTATCAAATCATTGAATCACTGCATTCTATCATCAAGGACTTTCCTGTTCTCTTTTATGGCTTCTTCCCAATTCAGGGTACAAATCCACCTATTCTACACTCTAACCTTCATCACTAAAATCTGAAAAGGGCTGACAAGGAAAAGATTCTAGGAGATGAACCCTCAGATGAAAAGATTTTTATACAGTATGAAAAAGGTTAATGGATGAAATACAATGGTATCTGGGTCATGCCGTGGCAGCTCCATGATGAAGGTGCAGAACAGGTTGTCAATGCTGTCCAAGAATTGAACTGCACATCTATCAGTCTGGGAATTCACCTGGCACTGCACAGGCAGTCAGCAGGTTCTCAGGCCGCCTTTTTATACCATAACCCAAAAAGAAAGACCTTTGTGTCAGAGGATGGTGTCATCTACTTTACTCCACACGAAGAGCTCTATAGTGTATTGAAACCACAGAAAAGTGCAGAACTTGGAGACTATGACAGCTTAAAAGCGCTTTGTCAGGCTTCACAGAACACAGGAGTCACAGCAGAAGCATGGCTGACCTGCTTCCACGATCCCCTCGTGCTCCAGGCCCATCCTGAAGCTGCTGCAGTCGATGTGTACGGGAGCAGGGAACGGAACATCCTCTGTGTCAATAACCCTGAATCTCAGAAATTTGTCCTGTCCATGGCAAGAGATATCCTGGAGAACTACAGTGTTGATGGCCTTGAACTAGACTACGTGCGGGATAACTGGCCAGGGTTTTACCTCTCTTCTGTTGATGAAGTCACGAAGGTGGCAGCTTCCCACTGTTTCTGTTCCCACTGCGAAAAGCAGGCGAAAGAGTGGGGATTTGACATGGAATTAATGAAAGCCTCTGTTTTACGCATATTAGAAAACCAGATCCCACCCTTTTTAATGAGGACCTCATCCTATCAGGGGTTGGCTGACAGTTTAATAGAATACGTCCTGGATGATGAGGGAATTGAGCAGTTTTTGCAGTTTCGCAGAAAAACAACGTCCTCTTTCTTCTTGAAGGCAAAATCACTGCGTGATGAAATCAATCCCCGTGTGCTCCTCTCGGCTGATTTATTCCCGCCCTCCTTCTCGTGGAAGGTGGGACAGGACTTTAGAGAGATATCCCGCTCCGTCGACTTAATCAAGGTGAAGACCCACTACTTTTTTGACCCCTCCTCTCTGAGGCTCAAATACCTCTACGAACACAGATTGGCCCGCAGGCTGGCGGTGCGTGATGTCTGTGCTGGTATTCTGGTGCGTGCTCCTGCATCACCCTCTGACATTGAGGTCGCGATAAAAGCAGCGCGTGAAGCGGGGGTAGAGGGATTGTACTACTACTGTTACGATGCTGCAAGCGAAGAGAACCTTAAAAAAATTAAAGAGTTGAGTTGATGGCTGGAAAAATCATTCTCATCGGGGTTGGTGTCGACTTTGAGGACATCACCCTGCGGGCACTCCATGCCGTGCAGTCCTGCGACTACATCATGGGGCACCAGAAGTTCTACGAGCAGTTGAGAAATTACGTGACGGTCACCTACGTGCCTGAAGATGACATACGTGATGCTCACGACATTGAAGAGTTGAACGAAAAAAGAATAAAAAAGGCAGTCGCCCTGGCTCGTAACGGGAAGGTCGTCGGTGTTTTGAGTGGTGGAGACCCGGGAATCTGGGCATCAGCAGGCTACTTCACGAAAGCTTTCAGCCTGCTCCGTGAAAACCACGTTGACCTTGAGATTCTCCCCGGTATCCCTGCCTTCTTGAAGGCAAACGCCTTTTTTGGCGCACCATTAAACTTTGGATTCTCACTCCTTGCCCTGTGTGACGAATGGTTGACAGAAGAAGAGGTTTTCTCCAAGATCGAGGCTTCCCTGAAAACGGATCAGGTCATCGTCTTATACAAACCTGTTTTTGAAGCGGGTGTGTCTCCTTTTTACCCTGCTGATAAGTACCCTTTCATGCACCCACCTCGTGAGAAGAGCCTCTCGCGATTGAAAAGGCTCTATGAGCTCGTCTCACTTTACCGTCCTGAAAATACGCCTGTGGGAATATATGCAGAGCGTCCATGCTCCCTTCTCCTGGAAGAACTCCCCACAACCTTTGAAAGTCTCACTTACTTCTCCCTGATCGTGGTGGGAGCTTCTCAGACCACGTTCTCAGAGGGAAAGATGGTGACTACCAAGTTCTTTTCAAAGAGCGAGCACGGTGTAGAAGGCTGAAATCACCAGCACCAGGCCCTCTCCAGCAATGAATCCAGCACACAGGGCGTACCCTTCGCCAACCTTTTCCTTCTGGATGGCCTTGTCGGGATACTTTTTCTCTACCCAGTAGCTGATCAGCCCACCGATGAAGACGAGCGAACTGTACGAAGGCGGGATGATCATCCCGATACCAAACGATATGGCAGACAAGTTCAATGCAGCCAAAACGAGGGCGCCGACACCTGCACCTGCCCCGATGAACAGGTCAATGCTCTGGGGCACTTTCCCTTCCTGCAGTGCGGCTGCAATGACGCCCCAGGAATAAGATAAAGGAGAAGGCAAGGTCTCAGAACCAAACCCGTAGGCGCGGTATAACATGAATATGGACACACTCCCTATGAGGGCGCCAGTAATAGAGCCAATGGTCTGCGCTGTCAGCAAGGCTTCAGGATTTGATTTGACCACAGATCCCGCCTTGAAGGTGTTCATCATGGTAGCAGCTGCAGCTCCTGCAGCACTCAATAGAGCACCTGCAAATAACATACCTGCCAGCTTGCTGGTGAAAAACGAGGCAATGATCAACCCCAGCATACCCATGGGGGTCACAGGAGTCATCCCTGTCTCACCAGAGGCCCAGCACGCGTACAAAATGGTGATGAGCAAAAAGGGAATCAAAATAATCATTGCAAAGGGCATCAACCGAATTTCAGGCACTGCTATGAAGACAACAACAGTCAAAATGAGCAGGATGATCTGTCCCAGCTGGATGTAGCTGCCTCTGCCCTTCCCCAGTTTCACTGAGGTGAACATTGTTTTGAAGGTCTTGCTGGACTTGAAGATCAAGTACATAGAGTAGGTGAGGATCATGAAAACAGCTACAGAAAGCACCCAGGGGTTCGTTATGTGCTGGGAGAGCTTCATCTGATTCCCGCCCGAAAAAAACCAGATCACGGTAGAGAGGACAGAGCCTGCAAAGATGAGAGAAGCTGATCTGTGCTTGATGATGAACCCCATACCGATCATCATGGGTGATATAGCCAGCCCCAGAAACATGGGGATGCCAAAGTGGAGGCCGGGTAAAGATGCAGGGAAGATACCCCACTGCACCAAGGCGACAATAAGAACGCTCAACCCCATACCCAGAAAGACGAGTAAAGAGCGCCTGCTTCTCGCATTCACCAGTGCATCTATGACTTCACCTATGGCAACACCTCCTGGAAAGGCGAGGCCCTGCCGGTCCATGAGAGTTTCTCTCAAAGAGTAAGCGAGGAGGATGCCCAGGGGGATAGCCACCAGGGAAACGATAATGATCATGTAGATAGAAGGGAATTTCCCTGAAAAGATCACCACAGCAGCGACAGCACTGTCAATCGTGAACATGGAGAGTGCTGCCCCTGAAGCAGAGGCCTGGATGATGTTGTTTTCAAGTTTGTTGTAGCCTCCTGTGGCTCTCAACCCTAAAAATCCCAGAAGGATCGTCACCTGGGTACCGGCAAATGCTAATCCTGTTTTCAGTCCAACGATCACGTTCAAAATGCAAAAGAAAGCCCCTATGATGAGGCCCATGATCATGGCCCGTACGGTCAGTTCTTTAAACGTTAACATGATTTACCCTCCTTGATGTACTGTTCGAGTGCTGGTTTTAGATCCAGCCTCGAGTTGGGTGGGCAGCCCACGACGTGGGCACCTGAACCCTTTTTCACGCAGTTCCCCACACAGAGAGCGCCATCCACCTCCAGAGAGCGCGGTCCGACACAGATGGTCACGGGGCAGGTTGGTGGGGTACTCAGCCGTTTCAGTGCTAGGTTGAGAATTCCCGTGCACGCAGAACAGGGGCTGCCGTCGATAACATTAATTAAAGTGGGCAGTGTAATCTCTTTAAGAGAGGTGGGGGGTCCTTTGAAAGGTACACAGCAAAAATCACCAGAAACTTCAGGATTCCCATCGCCCAATCCCTGGGCTACTGCCTTTGCGATGTGCGAGTACGAGGGATACCCTACGTTTATGGAAAAGGGGTCGATCCCCATCATTTGAGAACCTACCACATCTGCAGCCACTGCATCACACCCTGCAATTAACCGGTCAACCTGCACGGGATTTCCCATGTCGTACCCTTCCACTGCATCGATGACACTGAGGTCTGGCTTCACCACGCTGTACAGATCGACCACCGCCTGTGACACCCCCACGTGGTGGAACCGCAGCTTCTCCGTGTCAGGGAGTAACCCCTTCAAATTCTTCACACACAGGCTGACTGTCGTGGCATTCAGGGTCTTGAGCTTGGCCACACTTACTACTGCTGCATCTAAGGCACGATCTGCTATGAGTGCGTGGTCAATCACTTTTCCAGGTACCTCAACCTTTGTGAAAGCGTTCTTCTTAAAATCTTGAACCTCAATATCCAGAATGTCTCTCACCTTCAACTGGTCAAACACTGCTTCTGTGTCATGACCGCAAATAGTGGATTCACCCACGACAACGTCTAACCCGAGGGGTTCTAAAGCTTCTACAACCCCTTTGACCACCTCTGGATCAGTGCTCCCGCCCTCACCTGAGAAATTGGGCTTGATTAAAACCCTCTTCTTCCCTGAGAAAAGAGTCTTCAAATCTATGTGCTCCAGGAGCTTTCTCGTCTGAGAGGCTAGAGGCTTCCCTTTTCGAACTTTCTTGATGTACACTCTGCTCATCCTGCCACCTCTTCTGCAAAATCAGAGATGAGGCGCGCCGCCCTGAAAGCGCCATCTGTAAAAGGTATCCTCTTCAACCCGTTCTGTGAAAAAGTCTTCAACTGCTCTGGTGCACTGCGGAGCTCTTCGATGAGGGAGGCCAGTTTTTCAGGTGACACCTCCTGCCGCGGTATCACCATTCCTGCCTGAGCCTTTTCCACCCTCAAAGCTTCTCGTTCCTGGGAGACCCACCCAGCAATGGGGATGACAATGCACGGCACACCCAGGGCAGACAGCTCCATCAAAGTCGAATGACCTGCGCCTGTGATCACCAGGTCGCTGGCTACAGCAAGTTCCATGAAATCCGGGACAAATTTCGTAATTTCAGCCTCTGTTTGGGGAAGTTCACTCTTTTCAATGTCAGGACCAGTGAGAATGATCATCTTCACTTCAGGTGAGATTTTGTAGGCCTGGATGCACTGCTCCAGCACAGGTAGGTTCAACTTTGAACCTCCCACCGTGACTAAGACGACGAACTCATTTCGAAACCCGTACTTTTCTCTCAACTGTTCTCTTGATCTTCTCACAGTTTTGACATCTCCCCTCAAGAAGGGGCCGCAGAAAAAGGTTTTCTCCTTTAACTGATCCGGTATCTCCACCTGGTCCTCAAAATCAGGGACTATGATGCAGTCTGCCTGGTCGAAGGCTTCATACGATAAAGGGATGAGTGCATCTGATTTGTACTTTCTTATCATCGTGGGAAACCAATCAGTGATGAAGATGGAGGGCCTCTTCAAGATCCTGCAGGTAAACGGGAGAAAAAGCTCCTCATCACCCAGGACAAGCCCCTCCTCTCTCTTGAGAACGTGAGCGTAGTGAGTGACATCCTCAAAGAACTGAGAAATGAGCTCTTCAGTGTTCATGACTGCATGAGACGTGTTTGAAAATCCTGTATCCTCGACAGGCACACCCAGATCGCGGAAACACTTTAATCCCGATTCATACGAGAAAAAGGTGCACTGCATCGAAGTCTTCAAAGCAGAAGCAAGGGCAAAGTCCCGTACCGCGTGGCCGATGCCGAGCCCCCGTGAGAAGATGAGGGCCCTCATCAAGACATCCCTCCCAATCCTGGACATCTCGGGTCTGCCTCCATGTAGGAGCCTGTGTACCCGAATGCCCGTGCCCTGCACCCGCCGCAGTACCATTTGTAGAAACACAGCCCGCACACGCCTTTCAAATTATTTCGGTCCCGCAGCTCGCGCATGAGAGGTGAGTGCAGCAGCACTTCTTTGATGGTGGACTCTCTCAAATCGCCTGCTTTCAAATGGAGGAGATTGCACGGTTCCATGTGCCCACTCCAGGAGATGTTGAACATGGTAAACGCGCCCCGGCATTTGGTCATGCGGATGGGGCTTTTGGTGACTTTCACCGTTCTGGGGCTCACTGCAGCCCATTTCAAATCAATAGTACCTTTTCTCCGTTTTCTTTCCTGGGTGAAGAAGGTATCCAACGCATTGTAATGTTCCTGTGAAACTGCCAGCACCTCAATCTCCTTTCCCCTCCCTACAGGGATTAGATCATTAATAGAAAAGGAATCGACACCCAGTTTACAGGCTAATTCCAGCAGTGCTGGCACCTCCGTGTAGTTAACCGTGGTAATCGTCGGTGTGACCACAACTTTGAGGCCTGCCTGAACCATGTACTGTATCGCCTGGCACGTTCTGAGGAAAGAGCCTTCTCTCCTGCGTATCCTCTCGTGGATTGGTTCAGGACCGTCCAGAGACACCTGTATTCGGTAGACACCCATTTTCTTGAGTGTGTGTGCTTTTTCCTCGTCCATGAGTAACCCATTCGTCGCCAAAGTGACCAGGATACCTTTAGAGAGTGCGTACCTCATGAGGTCGAAGAGGTCTTCCCTCAACAAGGGCTCCCCTCCACTGAATCCCAGCATGGGTGCTCTCATCGTGTCTAACTGGTCGATGATGTTCTTCGCCTCTTCTGTAGAAAGTTCGTCCTGAGCCTTGGTCTCTGCGCGTGAACTGCAGTGTACACAGTGCAGGTTACAAGCTTGCGTAATCTCGTAGGTGACTTTGAGCGGCGCAATGAATGGATCTGCATATCCCCATTCTCGCATGCTCCACTCCATGCACTCGTACACGCGCTTTTCTGCAGGGAGATTGGCTGCCTTCTGTTTTGCTCTCAGAAAGGCAAGCACCTGCTCTTCCTTCGATAGCTTCTGCATGCATCCCCTTGTTCTTGGTTAACTTTATAAACATTTCTACAAAAAGAGGAGCACTATTAATGAAACCTGGACAACAAGAAAAGAAAAAGAGAGATAAAAATACATATATTGAGAGAAAAATAGCATTTTATATCTTTTCTGGCCAAAGTGATTTTCTCTTTCCAAATCCTGTTTGCTCTACCTTATCCGAGCTGTCAACTTATGTATCTCTGTACATCAATACCTTTATATACTCCTTGTACCATCTTTATCTATGAAAAGAGCAGAGACTCTCGTTTTAAAAGATCCCGAACAGATAAAAGTAGTAGTAGATGAGACACGAAGAAATATTCTTTCCCTTTTGAAATTCAATGATCTGACTGTTTCTCAGATCGCAGATGTACTTCAGAAGGACCAATCTACTATTTACCGGCACATGAGCAAGCTTGAGGAAGCAGGGTTTGTAGAAGTGTGGGGTGAGAAGAAAACCCACCACATCCCGGAAAAAGTGTACACGCGGACTGCTCATTTCTTCATATTAGTACCTGAGTCTGAAGAAGAGTCCAAGATTCTGGAGTCCTATTCTGCCAAGAGGATGGAAAGACTCTACCATTTGATGAAAAGAATGGGAGCCAAAATTAGAATAGATGAGGAGATCATTACAGAAGGACGCAGATTTTTGGCAACGTTACGCAGTGAGCTTTTCGGGGAGTACGAGGAGATTGATGAACCTCTAGACATTATCATGCTGAAAAAACTGGAACTCTTCTTGATCCTCCTGCGAATGGAGGAAAATGAAGAGTTTCGAGAGAGAGTTTTCGAATTCATGCGAAAACTGAAAGGAGTGTAGGGGATACTATGGATGCGGAAAAAGGAGTGGAGACAGCCCTTCGGGAGGGTGCTCACTACTGCGATGTGCGATTTGGTGTGACTCGTGAAGAAGAGGTTAGGGTGAGGAATGCCAATCCTGAAAAGATTTCATCAAAAGTGTTTCAGGGATACGGGGTGCGGGCGCTGTACGAGGGCGCCTGGGGGTTTGCTGCAGGTCAAACCGTGGAAGAAGTGGCAGTGAAAGCAGTGAAGGTCGCAAAGGCCAGCAGGTTAGCAAAAAAAGAGGACATCACACTGGCAGAGACAGAACAGCACAGAGATACATGGGAGACGAAAGTGAAAAAAGACCCGTTCTCAGTGCCTGTCGAGGAGAAACTTTCACTTCTCTTAGACTGTGGAAAAGTCATGACAGCCTGTGAGGGGATAAAGGTTTCGGAAGCTGTCATGAAGTCCCGATCACAGGAAAAGTGGTTCTTCAGCTCAGAGGGTGCACGTATCCACCAGAAGATTGTATTCTGCGGCGGAGGGGTTGTGGCCATTGCAGTAAAGGGAGGAGACATGCAGAAACGGTCGTATCCTTCTTCTTTTGAGGGCGATTTCTCCCAGAGGGGATATGAGGCTGTAGAGGCATTGAACCTCTATGAAAACTGTGAGAAGACAGCTGAAGAAGCGGTAGAACTGGTGGAAGCTCCTAATTGTCCTTCAGGCACTTCAGATATTGTGCTCGACTCTTCTCAGTTAGCGCTGCAGGTGCATGAGTCGTGCGGCCATCCGACTGAACTGGACAGAGTCATGGGGTATGAAGCCAGTTATGCAGGGACGAGCTTTCTGACACCGGAGAAACGGGGGACATTCGCATACGGGAGCCCCCACGTTACCATTGTGGCAGATTCCACGATTGCCGGGGGACTGGGTACCTTTGGCTATGATGATGAGGGAGTGAAAGCACAAAAAGCTGTTCTAGTGGACAAAGGGATATTTACCGGGTATTTAACGTCGAGAGAGACTGCTTTCAAACTCGGAGAAAAGAGCAATGGAGCCATGCGGGCCATGGACTTCAACTGCATTCCCCTGATTCGTATGACTAACATTAATCTGATGCCAGGCAATTTCACTTTTGAAGAATTGATAGAAGATATAAAGGAAGGAATTTACATGGAGACGAACCAGAGCTGGAGCATTGATGACAGGAGACTCAACTTCCAGTTTGGCTGTGAGATCGGGCATGTCATTAAAAAGGGGGAAGTAACCCACGTCATAAAGAACCCCACCTACACGTCTTTGACCCCTCAGTTCTGGGGGGCCTGTGATGCGGTGGGCAAAGACTGGCATTTGTGGGGCCTTCCCAACTGTGGAAAGGGTGAGCCCTCCCAGACCATGTACGTGGGGCATGGGGCAGCGCCTGCACGATTCAGGAACATAACCACGGGGGTGGTGAGATGAAAGACCCCCTTTCTGTGCTGGAAACAGTGCTCAGGTCATCGACTGCAGGCCAGTGTGAAGCCTACCTCTCAGAGATATCCTGGGGGTTGACCCGATTTGCCAACTCGTACATTCACCAGAATGTGGTGGAGGACAACAGTATCCTAACAGTGAGAGCCATCTCTGGCAAGAAGGTAGGAAGAGCCAAGACCAACCAGTTGGATCCGGAATCCCTCAAAGAAGTCGTCCAAAGGGCAGAAAAAATAGCGAAAGTCCAGAGAGAAATACCTGATTTTGTTTCTCTGCCCTCACCCACACCCATTCCTCCGGTGGAAGGATTTTTCAGTAAGACGGCAGAGGTATCACCCGAAGACAGGGCCTCCGTGGTGAAGGCGGCGGTGGATCAGGCACAGGATGAGGGTATAGAAACAGTATCGGGTGCCTACTTCACAGGGACAGAAGAGGTTTCAGTGATGAATTCTCTGGGGGTGAAAGCCCACTTTGCAGGGACCATTTCCTCGTTTAAGATTAATGCGTTTAAAGAGGAGGGAACGGGGGTGGCACAGTACTTTTCTCGCAACCACAAAGATCTCCTGCCCGAAAAGCTCACGGAAAGGGCGTGCGAAAAAGCTTTGGCCAGCCAGAAGACGGATAGCGTACCTCCTGGGGCGTATCCAGTCATCCTGGAGGAGCTGGCTGTGTGTGAAATGCTGGGATACCTGGCAACCATGGCTTTCGGAGCGCAGGCGTACCAGGAAGGGAGGAGTGCTTTCTCAGGACGCCTGGGAGAGAAGGTAGCAGATGAGAAGATTTCTATCTGGGATGATGGGTCATACAAAGAGGGATTTCCCCTCCCCTTTGATGTTGAAGGAGTGGGAAAGCAGAAAGTAGAGGTTATGACAAATGGAGTGGCTAAAAATGTGGTATACGACTCTTTTCATGCACATAAAGAAGGAAAGAAGAGCACAGGGCATGCTATAGACATTCCAAACTCTCTGGGGCCAGTCCCGACTAACCTGTTCATGAAGAAGGGCTCAACGGGTCTGGATGACATGATTTCAAACTGCGAAAAAGGGATTTTGGTGACCCGATTCCACTACACGAACCCCATGCATCGATTGAAGACAGTGATCACAGGGATGACTAGGGATGGTACCTTCCTCATCGAGAATGGGGAGGTGGTCAAGGCGTTAAAGAACATGCGATTCACCCAGAGCATTCTGGAGGCCCTTTCTGCTGTGGAAGACATCTCCAATACCTCGGGTACGGTGAGGGCAGAGTACGTGAAAGCAGTCATGTGCGCTCCTGCTCTCTACTTAGGAGCGTTCAACTTCACGGGGGCTACGCTTTTTTGAGGAGCTCCATCCTCTCTCTCACTTTTTCTTCCCCAACTTTAATGTAAGGTCCTATGCCTTCCACCCAGAGGGAGGCAGTACAGGAAGCAAACAACCCTGATTCGTACAGGTTCCCGGACCTCAAATACTCGACCATGAACCCAGCTGCGTATGTATCCCCTGCCCCTGTGGGGTCTCGTGCATCAGTCTTGAAGGCAGGGATCTCCAGTAACTCTGAACCATTATAGATGATAGAACCTTTCTCTGCCAGAGTGACGATGCACAGGCGCGGGCCGTAGGAGTACAGAGTCTCTGCTACGTCTCGAGGGTTCTGTGAAGCGTACTTACCTGTCATGATGTAGGCTTCGTACTCATTGGGCTTCACAATGTCAAACAAAGGCAGTGCCTCCTTTAAAGAGTGCGGGAAGGTGTGTGTTACCTTGTGGTCTTCAACATTTCTCAAGAATCCTTGAGGATCACAGAAGAGCGGCTTCTTTTTTTCAGCTAGTGCCACTATGAGTGATGGGTCGATCTCCTGGAGTATGGGCCCCAAAAGGACGAACCTCGCTGAAAAGACTTCCTCAGGCAGTGACGTGATCGGGTCTGCCCTCCCCAGAAGTTCCAGCTCCCTGTTCCCAGAAGTGTCGTACACGAGAGAGAACCCTCCCGTTTCCTGTGAAGGGTACAAGAAGGGTTGTGCACCAAAGTAGGAGAGAATCCTCTCCGTCTGTGCCTTGTAGTCTTCACCAACACGACCCACGAAGAGGGTTTTCGCCCGCAACTGGGCACAGACAATGCAGGCGTTGGTGGAGCATCCTGATAAAATCCTCCCCTTACTCTGAAGTGATGGCGTTTTAATGATGTCGTAGACAGGATTTCCAATACCTGCAATCATGCCAACTTCCTCCTGGTGTCTGCCAGTCTTTTCACCGCAGTCATGTGGGAGAGTACTCCCACTGCTATCAAGGCAAAAGTGAGACCAGATTCAAACCACAAACACGCGACTGATCCCGCCATGATGATGATCATTTTATCCAATCGCTGCATACCTGCAGTCACGGCAGGGACACCGACGGCTTCTGCCTTTGCTCTCACGTAGGAGGCCATGATCATGCCTGAAAAGCAGAATAAAACGGTCCAGCTCTCTGCTAGCCCTCCCAAAAGGATACCTGAGAGGATGAGGACTTCACAGTAGCGATCCACAGCGGGGTCCAAGACTGCCCCGAAACGTGTTTGTTTATTCAGTATCCTGGCCACTGAACCATCAAAAACATCGAAAAATAACGATAGGAGGACAAAAAAACCGCCCACTATGTATCTATTCTCGTAATAGAAATAGCCGCTCACGGCGGCAGGTATCAGAGACAACAGAGTCAGCTGATTGGGAGTCAATCCCAACCGCGCAACAGCCTTTCCGACCTTTTTGGTGTGTTCTTCATACCACTGTCTGCGGTTCATGAGTTCACCTGGTGAGCTTTTCTCGTCGCACGTGCACAAAAAGCTGCACTCTCACTTGAAGGGTGACTCGTTTACCTGGTATATAATACTTTCTCCTCACAAAAGGCGAACCCAGTCAAAGGGTTGAGTCCACTTGTGCTGAAGGGGTGACAAAATCTCAGTGACCTTTCTGTTCCCAGAACCGTGGCTCTCGTGAGACGAAAAGTGAAACCATAAACCTTTATAAACCCAACCCTAATCTACGACAGGAGGAATTCCTATGACCAAAGAAATGACTAAAGAAGAAATGCTCAAGAAGGCCATGAAGCCGAGTGAAGATGCAATGAAGCTTCACCCTTTCTACAGAGGAAAAATTGAGATCACACCCAAAGCATGCGTGCGTTCCTTTGATGATTTTGCTATCTGGTACACACCAGGTGTGGCAGCTCCCTGCAAGGAGATCGCCAAAAACAAAGATTTAGTATTCCAGTACACCAACAAATGGAACGCCGTGGCCGTGGTATCTGACGGGACCAGGGTTTTAGGGCTGGGGAACATTGGCCCTGAAGCAGCCATGCCTGTCATGGAAGGAAAGGCCATGCTCTTCAAGTATTTGGGAGGCGTCGACGCCTACCCTATCTGTCTCGATACGAAAGATCCTGAAGAGATCATTCGCACGGTAAAGTTATTAAAACCCTCTTTTGGTGGTATCAACCTGGAGGACATTGAGAAACCTAAGTGCTTCTACATTCTCGACACGCTCCGTGCAGATAAAGAGATTGACATCCCCGTGTGGCATGATGACCAGCAGGGTACCGCTACCATTGTGATGGCAGGAGCCATTAACGCCCTCAAATTGGTAGGGAAGAAACTAAAAGACGCTTCAATAGCCATGATTGGAGCAGGTGCTGCCAACATAGCCATATCTCGTGTGCTGATTGCTGCAGGGGCTACCAAGGGGAATATTATTATGTGTGATTCTACGGGTATCTTAAATGCCCAGAGAAAAGACTTAGAACAGGACAAAAAGAACAATCCCCTCAAGTGGGACATGGCACTCAATTCAAACAAGGAACAGAGGTCTGGCGGTATCAAAGATGCCTTGAAGGGTGCTGACATCTGCCTTGCAGCTTCCAAACCAGGGCCTGGTACTATAAAACCTGAAGAAATAAAGGGTATGGGTGACAAAGCCATCGTGTTCGCCAGTGCTAACCCGGTGCCCGAGATCTGGCCGTGGGAGGCTCAGGAAGCAGGCGCCTACATCGTTGCTACCGGACGGTCAGACTTCCCCAACCAGATCAACAACTCTTTAGGGTTCCCTGGTATTTTCAGGGGTACCTTGGACGTCATGGCCAGGACGATCACAGATGAGATGTGCATTGCAGCTGCTTTAGAACTGGCCAAGACGGCAGAAGACAAGGGCCTCCGCAGAGACTACATCGTGCCCACCATGGACGAGTGGGAGGTCTTCCCCCGGGAAGCAGTAGCTGTGGGGATGAAGGCTGTAGAACAGGGAATTGCCAGGAGAAAAGCGTCCAGGCAGACCTTGATGGAGGAGGCAATGGCCATCATCAAGAGGGCCAGAGACGAGACCGAATCGTTAATGAAAAATGGATTCATTGCAAAAGCACCTGTTTAACTATTTACTTTTTTTATTTTATAATTTTTCTCCTATTTTACTTATTTTTTACTTTCGGCTCATCCGTTTTTTTCAATTTATTTCCTCTCAAACTCAGAACATGCCTTCTTCTCTTCGTCAACGAAGTTCCCCGTTATCTTACACCCTCCCATCACCTCCTGGGTGAACCGCAAATACTGCTTCTCCCAGAAAACGCACTCACCACAGGTAGGCACGAATGTTTCCCACCTCCTTTGAGCTCTTACTTCCTCTTTCAGCATGTCCAGGGTTTTTGTGCGTCTTGGTGCTGTTTTTTTTGGCAGGGTAGGTTCTCTTCCCTTCACCGAGAAGCTCCAGATTTTCTTCACTCTCGCGTGCGGCTTTCTGGGAATGTGTATCCGAGCACGGGGAAGAACCCGCCTCACTGGTTTTACAGACTTTTCAACTTTTTTGGCTTTCTCGATTTTTTCTTCTTTTTCTCTTTTTTCTACCTTTCCACCTTTTCCTCTTTCTCCTTTTTTGAGCCTCGTTCTCTCGTTGACGATCTGAGTGAACCAGATGTCTATGACTGACTGAGGGAGTACAGAAGAGAAGACGTAACCTGCATCTTCAGTCTCTCTGAGAAACGAAGGGTCTTCCCCGAACCCATGCTGTTCCAAGATTTCTGCTGACTCCAGGAGTTGTGCATGCCCGAGCTCAGTATAGAACCCAATGTGTTTGATCTTCTTCTCTTTGGTCACGAAATACAGCGCTTTGGAGTTCATAAACTCCTCCTTTTGAGAAGGTTCTGTGCCATTTGTTCATCCATTTGTGTCATGCATTCAGAGAACAGCTCATTTTGAGAAAGTTCCCTCAAGAGTCTCTCACCACCTTTTGTCAATTCTGCACGGAAAACAGATGCCCTCACCCCGTAGTAGAGGGAACCTTCTGATACCATCAGTTTCTTCTCCCCCACACCAGGTCTGCGCTGTGAGCGTATTTTGATCAGCCTTAACGTTAGAAGCTCCTGGAATTCACCTGGAGAAAAATACGCAGACACCATGTCCAGGTCAGGCACCAACCCTCGATAAAGGTCGTACAAGAATCGCAGCTGCATGCCATCTAAGAACAGTACCCTTTCTTTGAGGATGCGGTAGCCTTTCTCTGTGTGTACAATAGTGTACATTACCTTGTAGGAGAAGGGTAACTTTAAAAGGGTTGTGATTTTGTTGTTCAGTGTCTGCGAAAGAGTAGTTTTTTTCACACAAGCACCAAAAAAGAGAGTCTATTCCTTTATTATAGTTTTTCCAACTTTGAATACAATGAATTCTGCTATCTGGTGCAAGAATTCCCTTTTGACTGCCTTCAATGGTTTCTTATCTGTGTTGTTCACAACTCAGGGGGACAATGCAACATCCTTCTTCAACCTTTATTTATCCACCGAGTTTCGATGTCGTTGGTATGACAAGTGAATTATGCTGGTATTCTTAGCGTGATCCCAATGATAGATTTCCATCTACTGAAATAGAGAAAAGCTATTTAAAATCCATTGATCACAACAACTAGTGACTTTGTGCAGAGAGAGATGATGAGATGGCAAGAAAAATATCTGGAACAACCACGAGACAAGCCATTAAATGGCGCATTTCACCTGGACTTGCACTATTCCTCCTAGCACCTGTACTAGGGGAGCTGCTCTCCGGTCACCAACCACCTCCGGAATTCTTTAACCCTCTAAACCTGGTTGTCCTTTCACTACCTTACGGATGTGGTGCTCTGATCTGCCAGGAATTGGTGGTCCGCTGGCACAAAGGTCGGCTCAGCCTGCTGTTGCTTGGTGCAGCATACGGTTTTTTTGAAGAAGCCATTGTGGTTCACTCATTTTTCGACCCAAATTGGGGGGAACTGGGTCTTCTAGGGGAGTACAGCCACGTTGCAGGGGTAACCTGGACATACGCTGAGCTCTTGATTCACTTTCACGTGATCGTGAGCATTGTAGCAGGTATTGTACTGGTTGAGATAGCATATCCTGAAAAACGGCACCAGAGTTGGATCAGCAGCAAAGTACTTGCAGGTTGCGGTATTGCCATGCTATTGTGGATTGTGGTGATGTTTCTGCTCACTTCCTATTTCCCTCCACTGGAATTGTACATCCTCTCATGGTTGGCTATTCTCATTCTGATTCTCGGCGCTCGGTACTTGCCAGCTCAGCCGTTGTCACCGCGACAGGTGATTGTCCCCCGTCCCCGTTGGTTCTGGCTACTGGGGTTCATGAACATGACAGTTTTCTTTCTCACCGTCTTTTTGACTCCTGAGTATAATGTACCTCCTTTTTTCGTGACAGCAGTATTCCTGATCATCCTGGATGGATTCACATTGTGGCTCATCCTGCGGTGGTCTGGCAATGGATTCCTGTGGGACGATCGACATCGTCTTGCCTTGGTCGCAGGGTGGCTCTCGTTTTTCATCTGCGCTTGTTTTGTTCATGATGCTGAAAAATGGGAAGGATTATCCATTGTTGGCTTTGCAGCCATCATTGCACTATGGCAATTGGGACGGCGTGTAACACACTCCTGTGTCTTACAGTAAGCAATTGCTGCAAGCTCTCCTCTGCCCAGATCTGCATCTGCCTGAAGTCGTACATACTCCTCCAATGCTTCAACGGGTAATGGCACTGTTCTAATTGCTGAAATCACAGCCAAAGGAAGGGGAGGGGTTCTTTCCCACCATAAAGGTGTATTCTCTTCCTGTGCGAAGGAAAATGTGCAGACATCTATTCAGAGGTGTATCTTCTTTAGCTTCATCAACTCCTTCGGGTTAAGATCTCTTGGTCACATTCTTTTGGTGGAGGATTATTGCTGCACCACAAAGCAAAATTGTAGATCCAAGAAGAGCTAGTATATTAAATGCAGGATCAAAATAACTCGTTTTTTGCTAGATGAACTGTTTAGTTACTGCTAAATTCTGAGTATTAATATTTAACTCTCAATTGCAAACGGTTGCCAACAATGGATGACCCACTTAATCTCGGCAAAGGCCAAGGAGCAAGCGAAAAAGATTCTAGGGTTTCTTTTTCATCTCATGGCGTATCCACCAGGTAACTCCTATTGCTATAGGTATTCCGAATATGATTAAAATCCAGATTAATACCGTAATACAAGAATACACTAGATAGTCAAATGTCCAAGTTGCAAAAGGAACATTCCAGTTTCCATCAAGGTAAATCTTGATGATGAACGCTATAAAGACCAGAAACGATATTCCTTGTCCTCCTTCTGTCCTGTGCGAGCGAGTGTCGAAAAGATGTCCGTGTCTATATTCTTCCATTTCATCATCAGGCAATTTTTTCCACCAGAACCACCAAACTGCTGCTGCTGCTATAATCAGTGGGATTCCGATGCAGAGAACTTCCCAGAAAATCACGTGTAATAAAAAAGTCACGAGATGTCCCATTGTCCATAGGTTTAAAGTCTTGGGTACTAGACCAGTTGACTGAGCTTCTCCTACGTACCATAAAAAGACAAGAATTGCACCTATGAATGCAAAAATAGCTCCTACTACGAATAAAACAAGCGCTTTCCACTGCTTTCTCAAGAATTTTTTCCAGATCTTTTCACCTTTTTCTGACTCAGTTTCCGCCATCATAAATTTAGTATTTAAGCTACATATAAAAACCTTTGGGGTGCTAGGGTGCTAGGCACCTGGGGTATATACATTTACCTGAACTTACCCCTGGTTTTATGACAACAGGTGCAGTGCTCTGTAGATTGCCTCCTGTTCCTTTGTCAAGGGAACTGTTCGTGTCACGCTCATATGGGTTTTCGTATCAGTGAGCTCTAC